>Ga0115566_10001888_pt1 | contig 17589 bp, 16 predicted proteins | sample COGITO_mtgs_1204_3_FD_87173 | JGI IMG/M metagenome (GOLD analysis project Ga0115566, IMG submission 87173) | Pelagic marine microbial communities from North Sea - COGITO_mtgs_120405 | ecosystem: Environmental > Aquatic > Marine > Epipelagic | place: Germany:Helgoland, sampling site Kabeltonne...
AGCCTTTTATATTCTGCTATGCTTGCTTCGGGTCTGTTGAGGTATTCCCACCAATTATAACTTCCACCAAAACCCCAAGGCCATTTCTGTACATAAACGATTTTGTCCCCGAGCTTATCTACGTTCGCTCGAATATTTTGTTCTAGTGAGTGGGTTGCTGTAAGTATAGATACGATGCAAAAAATGCCTATAGTAATTCCCAAAACAGACAGTACACTTCTAAGTTTGTTGGCGCGCAAAAAACCAAAAGTAAGTGCCATAGATTCTTTAAACATTGTACCTCTATTCATATACTTGGTCAATAGTACGATTCAGATGCTAAGGTGTAAATTAAAATCGATAAAGGTTGTTATAAACATGCCCATATAAGGCTTAAAGAAGGCCGTTTTCGGCGTATATACAAGATAGATTGAATAAACACTTGACTTCGCTTTTTAAATAGCGTACTTTTGCACCCTTTTTTAGAAGAGCCACGTTTCTTAAAATATATACATGAAATTATCAGAATTCCACTTTGACTTAGATCCTAGTAAAGTTGCAGGACACCCACCGTACAATCGTGATGAGTGTAAGCTAATGGTTGTAGATAAAGCTACAAAAACCATTGAACATAAGATGTTTAAAGACATTTTGGAAGAGTTTAATGAAGGCGATGTGATGGTATTAAACAATGCCAAAGTATTCCCTGCAAGACTTTATGGAAATAAAGAAAAAACAGGAGCCAAAATAGAAGTTTTCTTGCTGCGTGAGCTTAATAACGAGCTTCGTTTGTGGGATGTTTTAGTTGATCCAGCTCGAAAAATAAGAGTAGGGAATAAGTTGTTCTTCGGTGAGGACGAGCTTGTTGCTGAGGTTATTGACAATACTACAAGTAGAGGAAGAACTATACGTTTCCTTTTTGATGGCTCTGATGAGGAGTTTAAAAATGTCGTAAATAAATTGGGTCACACGCCTATTCCAAAATACTTGGAGCGTGATGCTGTTCCTGAAGACGAAGAAATGTACCAAACTATTTTTGCGGAAATAGAAGGTGCAATAGCTCCTCCGGCAGCTGGCCTTCATTTTACCAGAGCGCTCATGATGAGACTCGAAATAAAAGGCGTAAACTTTGCTAAAGTTAATTTGAATATTGGTCTGGGTGCATTTAGACCGGTAGAGGTTGAAGATCTTACCAAACATAAAATGGACAGTGAGCACTTCATGGTATCACAAGAAGCAGCTGATATTGTGAACAAAGCCAAAGACGAGAAGAAAAAAGTGTTAGCCGTTGGTTCAAGCGTAATGCGTGCTCTAGAGAGTTCGGTTTCTGCTTTTGGACGATTAAATGCGGATGATAGTTGGACAGATAAGTTCATATTTCCTCCATACGAACCAAGAATAGCGAACTGTTTTTTAACTAATTTTCATGAGCCACAGTCTACACTAATGATGCTTACCTCTGCCTATTTAGATGATCATAAATTGGCAATGGAAGTATATGAATCTGCTATAAAAGAAGGATATAATTTCTTGTGCTATGGTGATGCGTTGCTTATTAAATAGGTTTTCCTAGTTGATAAACTAAAGCGATTAACGTTTATTATTTAAAGCTATAAAAGTTGGAATTATTTTTAATCATATTATTATCTGTAGTCGCCTATCTTTTAGGGAGTATTCCTACTAGCGTGTGGATTAGTAAAGCCTATTTTGGGTTTGACATTCGCGAGCAAGGGAGTGGCAACGCGGGAGCTACTAATACCTTTAGGGTGCTAGGAAAACAAGTAGGTACGGTTGTCCTTTTTATGGATGTAATAAAAGGGGTTACCGCTGCAAGCTTAGTTCACTACTTAGGTGGTATAGAACACGGAACAGATCGTTTCATAAACCTACAATTGCTCTTCGGACTTTTGGCTGTGGTTGGGCATATATTCCCTGTTTTTGAGCAGTTTAAAGGTGGTAAAGGAATTGCAACACTTTTTGGTATGCTAATAGGAATACACTATGTGTTGGCTTTGGCAATATTAGGTTTGTTCATCGTTGTCTTACTTCTCACTAAATATGTGTCTTTAAGCTCTATTTTAGCTGCAATAGCATTTCCGATTTTAACTATCTTTGTTTTCAAAAGAGACGAGCCTCTTCTCATTGCCTTTGGCATAGCCGCAGCTGTAATGGTTATTTTAACCCACAAGAAAAACATTACACGGTTACTTAATGGCGAAGAGAGTAAAGCTAAGTTATTTAAGAGCAAATCATGATTTTAGATACACATACTGAGCAGCAAGAATTAGTTGAGGTACTGACCGATGTAGATACAGGTTTCGTCATTATTCTATACAATGATGATGTCAATACTTTTGATCACGTGATAACCTGTCTTATCAAGTATTGTAAGCACACCCCCGAGCAAGCAGAACAATGCGCTATGCTTGTGCATTTTAAAGGTAAATGTGCGGTAAAAAGTGGATCAGAAACTGAGCTAGTGCCTATCTGTTCAGCATTGACAGATAAAGGTCTGAGTGCTGTGCTCGAAGAAGCTTAATACTGCTCGTTTTCGTTTGGAAAATTAACAGACTTTACGTCTGCAATATATTGTCCCACGGCACCTTTCATTTCTTCATATAAATTCAGGTATCTGCGTAAGAATCGAGGAGAAAATTCTTTAGTCACTCCTAGCATGTCATGAAGTACCAAAACTTGGCCGTCTACATCACTACCTGCTCCAATTCCAATTACAGGAATGGTTAGAGATTCAGCGACTTTTTTAGCCAAACTAGCCGGTATTTTTTCAAGAACTATCGCAAAACAACCTGCTTCTTCCAATAATTTGGCGTCTTCTATTAGTTTATGCGCTTCTTCTTCCTCTTTAGCACGCACGGTGTAAGTGCCAAATTTATATATACTTTGTGGGGTTAAACCCAAATGTCCCATTACAGGTATACCTGCACTCAGTATCCGTTTTACAGATTCTATAACCTCAGAACCTCCTTCTAACTTTACGGAGTGTGCACCACTTTCTTTCATAATACGAATAGCACTTCTTAGTGCTTCAGAACTATTTCCTTGATAGCTTCCAAAAGGAAGGTCTACCACAACAAATGATCTAGTTACCGCACGTATAACCGATTGTGCATGGTATATCATCTGCTCCAATGTTATGGGCAAGGTACTGTCGTGACCTGCCATTACATTACTTGCCGAGTCGCCCACTAATATAACATCTATACCTGCATCATCCACTATTTTAGCATAAGAGTAATCGTATGCAGTTAGCATGGATATTTTTTCACCACGAGACTTCATCTCTTGAAGCTGGTGGGTAGTCATTTTTTTTATTTCTTTTTTAGCTGCACTCATTGCTGTTATTTCTGGGTATCAATAATGTATTTTAGTCTTTTTATTTCGCGTAATAAGACTTCGTTTTCATTCTTTAACGCCTTGCTCGCTTCTTCTGCTACGTCGGTTCTTTCGATCAAGGCTTGATGGTCTTTCTTGATATCTGCAAGTATAGTGGTTAAACTTAAGACTAAATCGCCATTACTCCCTTTTTCAATATCTTCTTTTAAAGATTCTAAGTATTCTAGTCGCTTCTTGTCTTGATGTAGTACTCTGCTTGTAGAGTCTAACTTAAGAGTTAGTTTTCTGTTTGCTTTTAATAGCTCTTGCGATCGAGTTACTAAACTAGTGTCATAATTGAGCATACTTTTACATTTATCGAGCTCATTTTGAAGTTGAGATACCTGCACTTGCTGCTGATCTATTTTAGTTTTAAAGAGCAAAATCACTTCTTCAAAGGCAGGGTCTGCATTTGAAGAGCTAGATTTTGAGGCCTCCACTATTTGCTTGCTTAAAATGTTCTTGTCTTGCCCTTTGTCACTAAGTATAATGAAGTTTGAAAGTATGATTTCTGAATTATTTTCGGCAAAAACACCTATTCTTCCACTGGTATATTCAGTATCAAATGCAGTATAAACGTAGTGGTTATTGAAATAAAGATCAAAATAACCGTGCTCCATTTTTAAACGAATAGTGTTTCTGCCAACTGAAGCTAAATTTTTATTTTTTAGCCATCCGTTATCTTTAACTGTTCCGCTCAAGTTTTGGTGCTGGGAACCGGATTGTTTATACACCCGGAATTGTCTTTTTTCATTGAATTCAAGAAATATGGCTCCATTGCTCATGGTTTGACCATAAAGAACTATGCCTCCGCCGTTGTTACTTCCATTGGCAATTTCAATTTCAGCAATTACCTCACATGCATATATTGTGTTATCAGTTTTTAGATAGGAAATGGATTGACCCTGATCACTCAATCTTTTGAGGCGGTACTGACCATTTTCTATAATAGAAATTTCAGATGAAGTATATTTTTGGGGGAAGTTGGATTTTTGTGTAGTAAATTCATCTATTGATAACGTATCAGTAAAAATGCTAAACACATTTTGAGCATTAACATAATGTGACAAAGTTATTATACATAGAAATGATAGTAATCTCATTTTATTTGTGAAGGTTTGCAAAGCTAAACTAAAAATATGCAAAAAACGACTGGGTTCTTCCTGATATTGGTGGTGATTATGAGTGCTATAACCGCCTGTGATAATGAAATATCAATAGCTGCAGATTGGGAGGAAGTGGTCATTGTATACGGTACGTTAAATCCTGAACAGCCCAAAAATTACATTCGAATTCAACGCGCTTATTTGGATGAAAGCGTTGCTGCATTATCATTTTCTACTATTCAAGATTCCCTGTACTTTGATACACTAGATGTTAAAATAGAAGAATACACCAATGGGAAGTTGACCAATATATTTACCCTTTCTAAAGTCAATGGAAATGATATTGGCATGCCAAAGGATTCAGGGATTTTTTACAGTGAAAACAATATCCTGTATGAATTAAGTGACCCTGTAAAGGCATCTATTTCGGTATTAGACTATGACTATAAACTGATTGTTAGAAATCCTAAAACGGGACATATATGTACCGGGATTACCCGCAGTTTAGGGAAACCCGAAGTAAATGACCCAATAAATGATATATATTCAAACATTGCTGTAAACGTGCAAAAAGATCATACCATTCTGTTTCGTTATCAAGAAGGTAAATGGGTGCGCTCATACTCATTTGTAATGGATATGCGTATACAAGAATTTAACATTAATAATCCTTCGGAGAAGATAGAAAGAATAGTGAGATGGAATATGCTAACGGATGTTAGAACAATAAGTTTACAAGGATTCAATGTGAATAAAACCAATACGCCATCGGCAAACTTTTTTTATAGCCTAGCAGCAGCTCTAGAAGTAAATCCTAATCTGCGAAGAAGATTAATTGATTTTGATGTGAAAGTTTATGGGATATCAGATGACTTTAATACGTATATATCTGTAAATAAGCCATCTATTGGGATCGTACAGAAGAAACCTGAATATACCAATATGACAAACGCACTTGGGTTATTTACTTCGCGACATATTAAGACATTCGAAAATCAATCATTTAATGCCACTACCTTGGCTCAAATTAATCTGTCAGATATTACCAAGAATCTCGGCTTTGTAGAATAGCTTGTGTCGTTTTGGCATATACTTTTTGTTATAACTGACAACTAACCTCTTTTTTGTAAATGGCACTTATATTGTTTAAGTGCAAGCAATTAATAATCGAATTTTATAAAAATGAGTAAAGTAATTGGAATTGACTTAGGAACCACAAACTCGTGTGTATCTGTAATGGAAGGTAACGAGCCTGTAGTAATACCTAATAGTGAAGGAAGAAGAACAACTCCGTCAATTGTAGCCTTTTTGGACAATGGAAACGGAGAGAGAAAAGTAGGCGATCCTGCTAAAAGACAAGCTATTACTAACCCAGAGAACACCATAAGTTCTATCAAGCGTTTTATGGGTTCTACCTATGACGAGGTGGCAAATGAAATCAGCCACATGTCATACAAAGTAGTAAAAGGAGATAACAATACTCCTCGTGTACTTATTGGAGATAGAAAATACACCCCACAAGAAATTTCTGCCATCATTCTTCAAAAAATGAAAAAAACGGCTGAAGATTACTTAGGTACTACGGTTACTAGAGCGGTTATAACTGTTCCTGCATATTTTAACGATAGCCAAAGACAGGCTACTAAAGAAGCTGGAGAAATCGCTGGTCTTAAAGTAGAACGTGTAGTGAATGAGCCTACAGCGGCTGCATTAGCTTACGGACTAGACAAGAAAGACATCGACCAAAAAATAGCTGTCTACGATTTAGGAGGAGGTACTTTTGATATTTCTATCTTAGAACTTGGAGATGGCGTATTTGAAGTAAAATCAACCAATGGTGATACACACTTAGGTGGCGACGATTTTGACCGTGTTATCATACAATGGTTAGCTGAAGAGTTTAAATCTGACGAAGGTATAGACTTAAGAAAAGATCCAATGGCGCTTCAAAGACTAAAAGAAGCTGCTGAGAAAGCAAAGATTGAATTATCTAGCTCTACACAAACAGAAATCAACTTACCATATGTAACGGCAACTGACTCAGGTCCAAAACACTTAGTTCGTTCACTTACAAGAGCCAAGTTTGAACAACTGGCAGACGACCTTATCAAAAGAAGTATGGATCCTTGTAAACAAGCGTTGAAAGATGCAGGTTACACAGCTGCCGATATTGATGAAGTTATCTTAGTAGGAGGTAGTACTCGTATTCCTAGAATACAAGAAGAAGTAGAAAAATTCTTTGGAAAAGCTCCAAGTAAAGGTGTGAATCCTGATGAAGTTGTAGCAATTGGTGCAGCTATTCAAGGTGGTGTACTTACAGGTGAGGTAAAGGACGTTCTTTTATTAGACGTTACGCCACTATCTTTAGGTATAGAAACTATGGGCGGTGTATCTACCGTGCTAATAGAAAGCAATACTACTATTCCATCTAAAAAATCACAAGTATTCTCAACGGCATCAGACAGTCAACCAAGTGTAGAAATACACGTATTACAAGGTGAGCGTGCTATGGCAAGGGATAACAGAACTATTGGTAAATTCCATTTAGACGGTATTCCACCAGCACCTAGAGGAAGACCACAAATTGAAGTGACTTTTGATATTGATGCAAACGGTATACTAAACGTAAGTGCGAAAGATAAAGATACAGGTAAAGAGCAGAATATCAGAATAGAAGCAAGTTCTGGACTTAGTGATGCTGAGATAGATAGAATGCGTAAGGAAGCAGAAGCCAATGCAGATGCAGACAAAGCAGAGAGAGAAAAAATCGATAAGCTTAACCAAGCAGATCAGTTAATCTTTACTACTGAAAAGCAAATAACCGAATATGGAGAGAAAATACCTGCTGATAAAAAAGCGGTTATCGAATCGGCTAAAGAGGATCTTAAAACTGCACACGCTGCAGGCGACATAGCAGGTATAGAAGTGCACATGGAAACGCTTAATAAAGCGTGGGAGGCAGCTAGCCAAGATATCTATGCAGCACAGCAAGAAGGTGGCGCTCCAGGAGCAGAAGCCAGTGCAGGTGGCGAGCCTACAGATAATGCTACAGAAGCAGAAGACGTAGACTTCGAAGAAGTAAAGTAAGCTTTTAGTGAGGAGTGACTAGTCTATAGTGACTAGTGATTCTTCCAGATATTTAAGGAGCCGCTCGTTGAGTGGCTCTTTTTTTATTGTCCTAGTAAAAAGATAGCTAACGACAGATGAAGTATGGTTCTAAGAATTTTATACAAGCACAAGATTTTTCGACTTTTTAGATTCAATATCAAAAATCGTATAACTTTACCGCCACCTTAAAAGTAGAAGAAAAATTGAAACTTTCAGTACTCAAAGAAACCGATGCAGGCGAAACTCGTGTAGCCATAGTTCCTAAATCCATTAGCAAGTTAATGTCCTTAGGTTTTGAAGTAATGGTAGAAACAAATGCAGGAGTTAGTGCCGCGTTTACCGATGCCGATTACGTCAATGCCGGAGCAAGTATAGTTGCCGGTGCAAAAGAAGCGATTGACCAAAGCGATGTTATTGTTAAAATAAATCCACCTTCTTCAGAGGATTTAGCGAATCTTAAAAGTGGTCAAATATGGGTGTCTCAGTTGTTTCATAGATTAAACGAAGATCTTATCCTTAGCCTCGAAAGTCAAGGGGTGAAAGGGTTGAGTTTGGATGCTATGCCCAGAATAAGTAGAGCCCAAAGTATGGATATACTTAGCTCTCAATCCAATCTTTCAGGCTACAAGTCTGTGATATGTGGTGCTGATAATTTAGGTAAAATATTTCCGATGCTTACCACCGCAGCGGGTACTATTACGCCGGCTAGAGTCTTGATATTTGGAGTGGGTGTGGCAGGATTACAAGCCATTGCTACCGCTAAAAGACTTGGCGCTATTGTGGAGGCTACAGATGTGCGCATGGAGTGCAAAGAGCAAACCGAATCATTAGGCGCTAAATTTATTAGTGTAGAAGATGACGGTGCAGGGGTGAAGGTAGAAGGAGGTTATGCCAAAGAAGTATCTGAAGAATATTTAGCAAAGCAAAAAGCCGCAGTCAATAAATCATTGGCGCAAGCCGACTTAGTAATTACTACTGCGTTAGTGCAAGGCGCAAAATCACCTATTCTGATTAGTCAAGAGCAAATCGAAATGATGAAAAATGGCTCAGTAATAGTAGATATGGCAGTTGCCAAAGGCGGTAATACTGCACTGAGCAAAGCAGACGAAACAGTAATACACAACGGAGTAAAGATAGTAGGGATAAGCAACTTCCCTGCTCAAATACCAACCAATGCCAGTGAATTACTAAGCCGAAACATCGATACATTTTTATCGCATATGGTAAGTGAGGGCAACTTTAAATGGGATATGGAGGATGAGATAACTATCGGAACTCTGGTAACCAAGTAACTAAGCCCATAAAATTAAACGTTTAAATAAAATTGAAATGATAGAATTTTTCACAGAAAATAAAGAGATGATCTTCATCGTCATCCTAATGATATTCGTAGGAGTAGAAGTGATAGGTAAAGTGCCTGCGGTACTGCACACACCTCTAATGAGTGGTGCGAATGCCATTCATGGTGTAGTGGTAGTAGGTGCCATATTACTCATGCTAAATACAGACGTAGATAATTACCTAGCGCTAGCCCTTGGCACCATAGCTGTATTCTTAGGAACGCTAAATGTGGTAGGCGGTTTTGTAGTTACAGATAGAATGTTAGAAATGTTTAAGAAAAAATAATGAATTTAGAGATACAACACATAATTTACCTAGCCTCATCAGTTACTTTTATTCTAGGACTGAAAATGCTAAGTAATGCTAAAACCGCCAAGAAAGGAAATTCCTTAGCAGCAGTGGGTATGATAGCAGCTATCTTTACAGCAATAGTGTTTCATGACGGAGCAGTAAGTCCTCTGGTATACGGGCTTATTTTTGGAGCTATAGCAATTGGTACTGTTGTTGGTTGGCTCACTGCCAAGCGTGTACAAATGACTAAAATGCCAGAATTAGTTTCGCTATTTAATGGTATGGGTGGTGCATGTGCTGCACTTATCGGTTTGGTAGAGTTTCATCACAATACAAGTAATCCTACCAATATGGCAGTCATATTGGCAGGAATGGTCATAGGGTCAGTATCTTTTAGTGGGAGTATGGTTGCGTGGGCAAAGTTAAATGGTACCCTAAAAAATGCCATTCGATTACCGCAATATAACCTCATCAATACCGCGATTATGTTTGGCTTATTTGCCTATGCAGCATGGATGGTTTGGGCAGGAACTGCTGATGAAATGCATTTGTATATTTTGTTTTTTGCGTCTATTGCCTACGGTATTTTGTTTGTGTTGCCCATTGGCGGTGCAGATATGCCCGTAGTTATTTCATTGTTAAACTCATTTACCGGACTAGCAGCAGCTTTTGGAGGTTTCCTATATGGCAATCAAGTAATGCTTACAGGAGGAATACTCGTAGGTAGTGCAGGAACTTTGCTTACCCTGGTAATGTGTAAAGCGATGAACCGACCTCTGTTTAATGTGATATTTGGTGCGTTTGGAGCAGGCACCACAGCAGCTAGCGAAGCAGGACCCCAAGGCAATGTAAAAGAAGTGGGTCCTAGTGATCTTGCCGTGCAATTAAATTACAGTAAGAAAGTAATTATTGTTCCGGGATATGGTCTTGCAGTGGCACAAGCACAACATGTGATCAAAGAATTAGAAACTATTTTAGAGTCCAGAGGTGTAGAAGTGAGTTATGCCATACATCCAGTAGCAGGACGTATGCCAGGTCATATGAATGTATTGCTGGCAGAAAGTAATGTGGAGTATGATAAGCTAAAGGAGATGGAAGACATTAATCCTGAGTTTGCTCAGACTGATGTGGTCCTTGTAGTAGGAGCTAACGATGTGGTAAATCCCGCAGCTAAAAATGATCCGAGTAGTCCGATATACGGAATGCCAATACTGGATGTAGAAAATGCTAAAGCGTGTATTGTAAACAAGCGAAGTATGAATGCTGGGTATGCTGGTATAGAAAACGAATTATTTTTCAGAGATAAAACCCAAATGCTTTTTGGTGATGCCAAGAAAGTATTGACTGAACTGGTAACAGAGTTAAAAGCGTTGGATTAAAGGATAGACTTGAATAATCTATTCTATACCAACTCTATAAGTGGAGATACCTTAACACTCAGTGAGCAAGAAGCAGCTCACTGTGCTCTTGTGCTTCGCAAAAAAGTAGGTGAAATTATCTACGTGATAGATGGCAAGGGAAATAGATACAAGTGCGGTATAGATAAACTCAATAAGCGAGACGTGGAGTGTACTATTATGAGCACCGAAACCAAGCAAAAATCTGAAAATATCACCATAGCTATAGCGCCTACCAAAAATAGAGACCGACTGGAGTGGATGGTCGAAAAACTGGTAGAGATAGGAGTGGAGCGTATCGTGCTTATGCATACCAAAAATACTGAGCGCACCCGCACCAATTTAGAACGATTGGAGAAAAAAGCCGTTTCGGCAGTGAAACAAAGTCTACGATTTTACATTCCAGCGGTGATAGAAATGGAATATGCAGACGTGCTAAAAATAGAAGCCACTGAAAGGTACATCGCGCATTGTTACCCTGATCAGCCAAAGAGTGCATCCCAATTAACGGATAACAAATTAAGTAATACACTAATCTTGATAGGACCCGAAGGAGACTTTACAACACAAGAAGTAGAGCAAGCGTTCAAACTAGGTTTTCAAGGCCTAGATCTGGGTGAGTTTAGGTTACGCACAGAGACTGCTGCTATTGTGGCCGTTACCCGGTTTCAGTAAGATGGAATTTCTTATTTTCGTGAGCCGAATATGAAGTACAGCATTCTACTTGCATTTATTATTTTATCGTCTAGTTTTCAAACGGACTATTCTATTAAAATAGCCAAGCTAAAATATGATGGCGGTGGCGACTGGTATGGTAACAGAACAGCCTTACCTAACCTTGCTAATTTTTGCAATCAAAACTTAAAAACAAGCATCAATCCGCAAGATGAAATAGTGGAAGCGGGGAGTAGTGAAATTTTTAACTATCCGTATATTTATATGACGGGGCATGGTAATGTCTTGTTTAGTCCTAAAGATGCTAGTAATCTTCGCAAATACCTAATGGCGGGTGGTTTTTTGCATATAGACGATAACTACGGCTTAGATAAATACGTGCGACCCGAAATGAAAAAGGTTTTTCCCGAACTTGAGTTTGTGGAGTTGCCCTTTAATCATCCCATTTACAACCAAAGGTATAAATTTCCCAATGGATTGCCCAAAATACACGAACACGATGGCAAACCCGCTCAAGGTTTTGGGCTTATTTATAAAGGCCGTTTGGTTTGTTATTATGACTACGAATGTGATTTAGGCAATGGCTGGGAAGACGCTGGAATATATGACGACAGCCAAGAAAAACGTTCCCAAGCTCTTCAGATGGGAGCCAATATTTTGCAGTATTGCTTCAGTAACTAAGGAAGTCTAAGCTTAATTCGTAGCTGGCTTCTTTATATTTAAACTTAATGAGACTCACTAGCCTCATTCTTCATTTTATCAGCCAGCTCTTTCCCCAGATATCTGTCTATGAGACTATGGGCGAGATATATAATAGGCGTGAGCACCACGGCAACAAAAAATTTATAAAAGTAATTATTGAAACCAACGGCCAACACCAGTGCCCAGCTCCAATCTGCACCTAACTTAAATGCGATGATGAGCACTACGAAACTGTCAACAAACTGGCTTACTAGCGTACTCCCAGTGGCTCTCAACCAGATTTTTTGTTCGCCTGTTATTTTTTTAAGTTTGTGAAAAACAGCAACATCTAGCATTTGACCTATCAAGAAAGCTACCAGCGAACCCAAAATAATCCATAGTCCTTGTCCAAATATTTTAGCAAAGGCCATCTGAAAGTTAGGAACTCCTTGATTTGAGGCACTATCAATCCACCAATCTGCAGGAGCTAAATGTATTGCGGCAAATACCATCAAGAATGCAAACGATATTAACCCAACAGTAAGATAGGATAGGAATTGGACTCCTTTTTTTCCATAGTATTCATTTATAATGTCCGTCATAATAAAAACCACGGGCCATAATATAACCCCAGCAGTAAGATTAAAACTCATTTGTTCACCAAACAGCATATAGCTCAAAGGTGCTATTCCTAAAGTGGCTTCTAAGGAGAATATTTTAACACCTATAAATTCAGCTATAATAGCATTAGCAATAAAAAATCCTCCCAACAGTAGGAATAACTTAATCTCTTTTTTGGCTAATATATTCATTTATGTATCAATTTTAATAAGCACTGTGGAAACTACGGTGCAATAATTGCGAAAGGTAATTATATCATTGCAAGAAAATAAAATGAAGTTCGTTTTTAGTCTATTATTCATAGTAATTGCGGTTAGCTCACAAGCACAAGAAGCGTTAACCTATTATAATGCAGGAATTGATAAGTTCGAAGAGGGAAACCTGCTTGGAGCTATCAAAGATTTTGATTCCTCATTAGTTAAAAATACTGACTTTGCTGAAGCATATTGGGGTAGGGGAAGCGTATTCGCAGAATTGGGTCAATTTGAGAAAGCCTTAAAAGACCTGAATCAGTGTATTAAGTTAGATCCAGGAATAAGTGATGCATTTTACAATAGGGCATTTGTATATATGGCAACGGATGAGTCGCAAAAAGCCCTCAATGATTTGAATATGTATATTTTGCTTAATCCTAGTGATATTAATGGCTATTTTTCAAGATTAGATTTATTGGTAAAGCTGCAGCAAAAACCCGCCGCATATATGGACATGGAAAAGATTGTAACACTAAAGGCCAGTAGTCCAAATGAGTTTATACAAAGAGCAAGAGTGCGCTACTTGATGAAAGACACCATGGGATGTATTACAGACCTTGATCAATGTATACGTATAAATCCTACCATGATGGATGCTTTCTATTTGCGCGGAAAATATCAGTATGAGTTCGGTAGATATAATAAAGCGATTCAAGATCTTAATATTTATATACTCAATATCACAGACGATGCGAGTGCATTTGCCATCAGAGGTGAATGCTATTCAAAACAAAGTGAGTACAGTCTTGCAGCCAGAGATTATACCAGAGCAATTGCTATAGAAGATAATAATCCGGTTTATTACTTTGATCGAGGTTTTTTCTATATCCAACTTGAAGAATATGAAAGTGCACGTGTAGACTTTAAAAAGGCTATTTTTTACAATCATAATGATGCCAAGCTGGCTTATTTTAACTTAGGTATAGCTGAGTATAGACTGGGTAATAAAGACGACGCTTGCGTTTACTGGCAGAAGTCACAAGAAATAGGTTTTGAGTACATCACAAAGTACTGCAACTAAATTGAATTAATAAGAGTCTTAGTTTATTTTTTACTATTTTGTTTTGATAAATTCTGTGATCTGTTGTGAATGCCGTCTGTGGGGCTTTTTTTTATGTCATACTTAACCTGCTTTCAATCTCATTGTATGAGACAGAGTAGAATTCGACACTTTAGAATTATGCTATGCCTCCCCATTCTTAGTATGTCTTAATAAGCATCTATTATTGCTTGTTGTTATTCCAAGGCCTTTACCAAATAAAAACAACTAAGCAATCCACTTAGAGCTAGCAATGTATTAATTCTCTAAGCGTATTAGCGCGGTGACATGTATTGCGTGTTATAAAGTGAATGACGTCGTTGATGCTATGGTTAAAGTAAGGTCTATAGCTACGTTATTATGGACAGGCATCACACTAAAAATTAGCATAAAAATTAATGATAATAAAATACTAGTTGAGAGGTGAATATTTTAAAAAAAATATTCACCTCATAAGTATTTTATTATCATTAATTTATAATTGCAAATCGATAAAAAATCCTTTTTTGTTTAATTGTTATAGGAAATCGTTAAACATTTAAAAAAATATATTGTTTATTTGAAGACACAACTATAAAAAATTAAACAACTAAATCATTAAATTAAACAATAGAACATTTAAAAATTGCAAGCGACAATTACGTCGCATTTACGTTCTTCATCGGAACTATGGCTATGATGGCTGCATCAGTATTTTTCTTCTTAGAGTTAAACAACACTTCTAAGCAATGGAGAACATCTGTGTTAGTATCTGGTTTAATCACTTTTATTGCAGCAGTACATTACTACTACATGAGAAGTTACAACCTTGAGACTGGAGAATCACCAACTTTCTTCCGCTACGTTGATTGGATCTTAACTGTTCCATTGATGTGTGTAGAGTTTTATTTAATCACTAAAAAAGCAGGTGCTAAAATTGCGTTGCTTTGGAAATTGATCTTCGCTTCACTAGTAATGCTAGTAACAGGTTACGTTGGTGAAGTATTGGACAGAGACGGTAGTGTACTTTGGGGTGTTATCTCTGGTATTGCTTACTTCTACATTGTTTACTTAGTATGGTTTGGAGAAGTTTCTAAACTTGCTCAAACTGCAGGTGCTCAGGTTGCAAAAGCAACAAAAGTACTTGGTTGGTTTGTTCTAGTAGGATGGGCTATTTATCCACTAGGTTACATACTTGGTACTCCAGGTGGATTATTTGGTATTCAGTTAGTTCAAGATACTGCTGCAGCTCTTAATGCAATGGATATCGTTTACAACGTTGCAGATGCGATTAACAAAATCGGTTTCGGTTTAGTGATTTATGCACTCAGCAGATCAGATGAGTCAGCTGCTTAATTAACAAAAAAATAATTCCGAAAAAGGATGATAGTTTAGCGATTATCATCCTTTTTTTGTATCAAATTTATTAAAAGATAAGTGAAACAGCCTGCTAACGCGAACGCTCATTCTGTATATGATTACCTATTTATAGGACTTGGTGCAGCCAATAGTTTGTTGATTTTAAATCTTTATAAAAATGGATTACTTGATGGTAAAACTATAGCGGTTATAGACCCAAGCTCTAAATTTACTGATGACCGAACCTTCTGTTTTTGGTCTACACGCGAAGAACTCGTTGCCTTAAATCTTGAAGAGTTGGTCAGCGCTAGTTGGGATAACATTGAAATAGCGGGTATCACCAAACATAATATACAACCTTTAAAATATTATCACATTAGAGGTGTAGATCTATCCAACAAAATCAAAGAAGTATTAAGCCTTAATGAGGTTATTTATTATCCTTATTCTATAGGTGTTATTGAAAAGACAAAACCGGAATATTTTAATATTTCAGTCGGAGATTCCTTAATATTTTGCGCTAAGGTTTTTGATAGTAGACCGCCTTCCTATTGTAAATTACAAAAAAATCAAAGTCATATTTACCAGTCATTTTTTGGTTGGAAAATTAAAACTGTTAGAAATATTTTTGATACCACTTCTATGGTCATGATGGATTTTAAAATTCCTCATAGTGATTCTACCCAATTTATTTATATTCTCCCATTTGAAGAAGATAGGGCACTGGTAGAGCTCACTAGATTTGGTGAGAATAAGTTATCCAAGGAAGAGTCGCTAACCATTCTGTCAGATTACGTGAAGCAACTGGGGGTAGATTTTGAAATTATTGAACATGAAGTTGGGATTATTCCCATGTCTTCGGGTAAAATAGACGTCCCGGATTTAGGACTTGATTGGATCAATATGGGAACACGTGCAAACTTGTTAAAGTGTTCTACTGGTTATGCATTTCATGCGATGGCTGAAGATGCTATAATGCAAACGGAAGCGATAAAAGCCAATCGATTATCAGTAAGGGTATCAAGGAAGGGCAGATTTTTGTTTTACGATAGATTGCTTTTGAAGTTATTAAGCAAAACATCGGAACAAGGAAAAAATATTTTTGAAACCCTTTTTAAGAATGTCCCAATGGTTAATGTTTTGAAGTTTATGAGAGAAAAGACAAATTTCTCAGAAGAGCTTTTAATTTTTTCAAAGTTACCCAAGAGAATTTTTATCGAAGCAGCCGTTAAGGATATCCTACAGGAAACCTTTCGTTTACCTATAATAACGCTACCCATTGCTTTTACACTTATCACAATTTTATTATCTTGGTATAACATAGAATTCATTTCTTGGGTTGTTTTAGCATTAGGGTTTTTAACCGTTGGATTAGCCCATGGAGCTCTGGATCATCTTACATCACAGAAAATACTGAATAGCAAACAACTGTTCTATTTTGTTATTGGTTACTTATCCAAAGCGGTACTTTTTGCTTTAGTGTGGTGGTTATCCTCAGATACAGGTTTAGTTATTTTTATTCTCTTTTCTGCATGGCATTTCGGACAAGCAGATTTTAAAGAGTGGAGATTTAAAGAGGGTTCGTCTTCTTTTTTTTGGGGGCTTGTAGTATTGATGATGATACTATTTTTTCATAGGGATGAGTTCATCGCTATTCTTCAGCAAATTCCAAATCTATCGTATTTAGACCTAAATAAAATGCCCGATACGCTATTTTTATGGTTACAAATAGTGACTATTTCTGGTGGTCTTTTTTTAGCTATGATTTATAAATCAAAATACATTTTACTTACGTTAATTTACCTCTTATTGGCAAGCATGTTACCATTATTAATGGCATTTGGAATTTACTTCGTAGGACAGCATAGCATAAGCGGCTGGAAACACCTTTCGGTAGGACTAAAAAAAGGTTCATCTACGATGTGGGTAAATTCACTTCCCTTTACCTTCGGAGGCGCATTTATTATTTTCTATTTCTTATGGTTTGCGGCAGGAAATTACATTGGGATATTCTTTATAATTCTCTCATGTCTTAGTTTACCACATGTTTTTAGCATGCATAATTTTTATAGGTTATCCTACATTAAGAAATAATACATTTCTTCTTTCTTGTTACATTTTTATTTATGTAGCGAAGTTTCGAAAGAGTAGGAAGCTCGTTACGTTTTAAAATTACAAGAGCTTTATTAAACGTGCTAATACAACACGCTAAAGTGAATCTTTTAGCTCAAAAATGCCAAACTTACTAACGCCCCATTTAGCTAGGCGGTATTGTACCGAAACTAAGATTACCCCGAGTCCATATATAGAACTTCTTTTTAGGTTAATCGAACTAGCGTCATCGAAGTATTTGGTTGGGCAGGTGA
>Ga0115566_10001892_pt1 | contig 17572 bp, 11 predicted proteins | sample COGITO_mtgs_1204_3_FD_87173 | JGI IMG/M metagenome (GOLD analysis project Ga0115566, IMG submission 87173) | Pelagic marine microbial communities from North Sea - COGITO_mtgs_120405 | ecosystem: Environmental > Aquatic > Marine > Epipelagic | place: Germany:Helgoland, sampling site Kabeltonne...
CCCTCGGGCATGGTTCATGGGCATGCAGGACCGCTGGAATTTTGGCAAGTGTGCCTTCCCGCCTGACCAGGCTGTTGACTGGACGACACGGGTACTCGCAGCGGGTGGGATGTACCCCTGGCATGCCCCGCGAAGCGGATCCGCAATGGCAAGACAGCAGTTTAAGCTGCTACTCAAGATCAACAACGCAGTAGAACGCGCGAGAGGCGATCAGGGGACCATCAAACAGAAATAACGGACGCATCGCGCCGAACAGCATCAAGATTCTGAGATCAGTGGCAGGATTTCTTATCCACGGCAGCGCTGACGGGAGGCGCACGGGAGCACGCCAGAAGCTGATTTCTAGGTTTGCGAGGCAGGAACTCACGTCTTAGCTCAAGGCTTTGCGGATTGTGCACCTCAAGTCGCACTCGAAGGACTTCCATGAGTAAAAGAGGGTAGCTTGGCTCTCTGAGCCGAGCCGCGGTGTGCTATGGGGGACGCGGGTCAGAGACCCAACGCTACTTCTTCGGGGATGTCACGCGGGCTGGAGCCGGAGATGCACGGCCGTCACGGGGGGGCGGTTCAGAATGATGCCCTTCTCACTCATGGGGGATGCATTGTTGCGCGTTGTGGCCTTAACTTTTTCGGGTACTATGCTGTGACGTCGACGTTCCCGCGACGCCCGCTACTCCCACCACAATCACCAACAGAAAAGATATCCAATGAAGCCACTGCATCTGCTTGTTACCTTGATCACCACGCTCTCCCTCACCAGCCTGGCCGACGTGAGGCCAGCGAAACTGTTTTCCGACCACATGGTGATTCAGCGCGAGACCCAGGCCCCGGTCTGGGGCTGGGCAGATCCCGGGGAAACGGTCACGGTGACCGGCGACTGGGGGGCGTCGGCAACCACGACGGCAGATGCCGTTGGCAAGTGGAAACTGAAGCTTCAGACGCCCGCTGCCGGAGGGCCGCACGCCATTTCGATCCAGGGCCGCAATACAGTGGGCATCAAGAATGTGCTCGTGGGAGAGGTGTGGCTGTGCTCGGGGCAGTCGAACATGGACTTTTCGATGAAGATGCTGGCCAAGTCCAGCAAGCGGACCGAAGAAAGAGACAAGCCGCTCGCCGACTATCTCAAGAAGGAAATGGAAACGGCCCAGGATGACCTTCTCCGCCAGTTTACGGTCCAGAAAAGGACCTCACCGTTCGCAGCGGTGGCGACAGTGAACGGCGATTGGGCGGCATCGGCCCCGGAAACCAACCCGGAGTTCTCCGCTACAGCCTATTTCTTTGGGCGCGAACTGCGCCAGGCGCTTGGCGTACCGGTCGGCCTGATCGAGTGCGCCTGGGGCGGCACGCGGGTCGAGCCCTGGATGCCTGCGGAAGCCTTTGAAGACGACAAGACAATGGCCGCCTATTTCGAGAGCAATATGTCTGCTCTCAAGGGGAAGGTCGCCGCCTGGGATCCGGCTCAGGTGGAGGCGAAACACCAGGCCGCATTAAAGCGCTGGCAGGCGACCAAGAAGCGCCGGAAGCCCCGAAAGGCGGCGGACCCGAAAAGCAGCTCGCAAGTTCCCGCCACACTCTTCAACGGCATGGTCAGCCCAGTTCTTCCCTATGCGCTCAAAGGCGCCATCTGGTACCAGGGTGAATCGAATGCCGGGCACAACACTGAAAAATATGCACGCAACTTCGAGGCGATGATCAAGGGCTGGCGCGCGCGGTGGGGCCAGGGTGATTTCCCTTTCTATTTTGCACAGTTGGCCAACTTCAAGGCCCCTCCCGCGGAACCAGTCGAACATAACGGCTGGGCATCTGTGTGCGATCAGCAAAGAAGAACGCTCAGCCTCACGAATACCGGCATGGCAGTGCTCAACGACATCGGTGAACCCAACGACATCCACCCGCATAACAAGATGGATGTGGGCAGGCGCCTGGCTCTCTGGGCACTAAAGAATGATTACGGATTGGCGATTCCTGCCTGGAGCGGGCCCTTGTATCGGAGTCATGAGGTCACGGGCAACAAAGTGATCATCAGCTTCGACCATGCAGGGGCGGGGCTAATGGCAGGCACCAAGAGTGGAATGGACAATGCACAGCAGACCGAGGCACCGCTGAAACGCTTCCAGATTTGTGGCGAGGACCGCGAGTGGCACTGGGCGGATGCCGAAATCACCGGTCCAGACGCCATCACAGTCTCCCATCCAGACGTGCGCCAACCGCTCGTGGTTCGCTATGCCTGGGCCCAGAATCCCGAGGGCGCGAATCTCTACAACAAAGAGGGCTTGCCCGCTTCTATTTTTACCACGGAAACGGAAATCCCCGCCAGGGAACCTCGCTGAGCAAGGTTCCCACAGCACGATGGAAAGGAGAAGGATGAACGTCATGATCGCGATTGCGATGATCGCAGCCACTCCCGCAGATGCCTTGGATGCGATTTTTCGCTTCGATGCTCTAAGTCCGGCAGACTGCTAGGCGATGGGATCAATCGAGACTTCGAGGCGTCTTACGTTGCGATCGGGCGCCGATATCTTGGGCTTACTCGCAGGGGCCGCAGGCTGGAGAGAGGTTGGAAGAGTACAGTAGTGGATGAATGAGTTACGGGTTAGCAGTCAAGAAGGCGCTCCTGGGCTGGGATTGTGGGGCAGAGAGTCTTCGCTGCTGCCCTGGCTTGCGACGCTGCAGGCAAAGGGAATCAGCTACTCGTCGGCGCGAGTCGGCAAGAAGTGGCTGATCCTGGTTGATGGGTGCGATGCGGCGCGCGCACAGGCCGAGATCGCGACTCTTGAGGCGGAGGGAGACCTCTGGTTTGAGCCGCCCTTGGGGCCTGCGTTACCAACTGGCGCGGGCACGGTCGCAGTGCTATTGGGGCTGCTTCTGATGTTCTCCCTGACGGGTGCCTCAGCAGGACACGACGTGGCTCTGCGGGCTGCCTGGAACAGCGGCGAAGCGGTGTGGACAGGCGAGTGGTATCGCTGCTGGACGGCGCTGTGGCTGCACGCAGATGCCACACATCTAGCCGGAAACCTTTTCGGCATGGCGGTAGTTGGCTGCGGGGTCTGCCAACGAAAAGGAGACGGCGTGGGCTGGCTGATGCTGTTCCTGTCTGCGGGAATCGCCAACGCCTGGAATGGCGCGTGGCAGACGCATTTGTCGATTGGAGCTTCGACCATGGTCTTCGCGGGATTCGGAATCCTGGTGGCTGCCTGGCAGGCCAGTGGGCGAGCGAGCTATGGGCAGATCGTGGCCATGCTGTTAGCATTGCTGGGGATCCTCGGGACAGGTGGTGCTCGGACGGACATTGGCGCGCACCTGTGCGGCCTTGTGTGCGGTTTCCTGATTGGGCGGGCGTTTGAGCACGCAGAAGTGGCGTTTGATAGCTTGCGGCAGGATTGGGCAGCGCTTGCGGTGCTAGGCTTGAATGTCGTAGCCTGGGGCGCGTGGGCGATTATGGCAGGCTGAGATCAATATCCAACAGCCGAAGGCAGGCGAAGTCTACGAATCTCCAATTCCCATCGGATCGATCGCCAATCCTGTGCCATCGATGGTTGGCCCTGCGTCTTCCCTTGGAAATTGGAAATTCCGTGTTGGCTGTTGGATATTGCTCAGGCGTTGCCAGCCTCTTGGAAGCGCACGCGTGGGTCGAGCAACCCGTAGGCGAGATCGGCGATGAGGTTGCAGATCACGATGAAGGTTCCGTAGACGATGACGGTGCCGATTACCAGCGTGAAGTCGCGGTTCAGGGCACTTTCGACGAACTTGCTGCCCAGCCCGGGAATGCCGAAGATCATTTCAACGACAAGTGAGCCAGTGGTGACGGAGGCGATCGCTGGCCCGAGATAGCTGACTACTGGCATCAGGGCACCACGCAGAGCATGGCGCAGAATCACGATGCGCTCGGGCAAGCCCTTGGCGCGGGCTGTGCGGATGTAATCCTGCTGCAGGACTTCGAGCATGCCAGCGCGGGCCAGGCGTGCGATGCGGGCTGCGAATGGGAAGGCCAAGGTGAGCGCGGGTAGAATCAGGTAGACCGGCGCGCGAATGCCCTCATAGCCGGTCAGTGGTAGCCAGTCGAGCTTCATGGCAAACAGAATCTGCAGCATCGGGCCAATCACAAAGGTTGGCAGGCTGATCCCGATGACGGCCAAGAGCATGGCACCTACATCGCGCGCGGAGTTTTGGTGCAAGGCGGCGATGGTTCCCAGAATCAGGCCCATTCCCAGCGCCAGGCAGAGTGCCAAGCCGCCGAGCAACATCGAGGCGGGGAGAGCACGAGCAATAATCTCGGTGACCGAATGGCCCTTGTGCTTGATCGATGGGCCCAGATCACCTTTTGCGAGGTCCGCAAGAAAGCAGCCGTATTGCACGGCTAGCGGACGGTCGAGCCGGTACTTTGCTTCAAGTGCAGCCATGACCTGGGGATCGACATTGCGGTCGCCTGAGAAAGGGTTGCCAGGCGCGAAGCGGATCAGAAAGAACGAGATGGTGATGAGGACCAGCAGCACGACCGGTGCCTGGAGTAAGCGAACCATGGCATAGCGAGCCACATCAGCGCTCCAGCCAGATGTACTTGAGCGGGTGATAGTCCCGCACATTGTCGTACCAGCCCAGAACTTGCTCGGCGAGCAGGCCTTGATTGACGTAGATGTAGAGCGGCAGGATAGGCATCTCCTGTTCCACTAGAATGCGCTCCATATCCTGAAACAGCGCGAAGCGAGTCGCTTTGTCTGGTTCATTAGCGGCCTGCTGCAGTAGCTCGTCGTAGGGCTTGCTGGACCAGCCGGTGCGATTGTTGCCGCCGTCGGAAACCCACATGTCGAAGAATGTATTTGGATCGTTGTAGTCGCCGATCCAGCTTGAGCGCGCGATCTGGTAATTTAGCTGATTCATGTCGCTTAGAAACACCTTCCACTCGGAGTTATGGAGGGAGATCTGCGCGCCCAAGTTGTTCTTCCATTGCTGGGATAGGGCCTCTGCCACGGCCTTGTGCCCCTCGCTGGTATTGTAAAGCAGTTCGACCTCTGGGAAGGGTTTGCCGTTCTGGCCATAGCCGGCCTCGGCCAACAGGGCCACGGCTTTCTCTGGATCGTAGGCGAGCCCGGCTACGTGTTTGTAGCCGCCTGCGGGGGGGCAGAACCAGGTGGCTGGCTCTTGGCCGCCCTTGAGAATATGGGAGGTGATCAACTCGCGATTGGTCGCCAAGGCAAAGGCTTGACGCACGCGGGCGTCGTTGAACGGCGGCTTGGTGCAGTTGAATCGGTAGAAGTAGACTCCTAGGTATGGCATGACGTAGTAATCCGGGTCGCGTTGCGCCTCCTCGATTCTTGCTAACGGGAGCGCTGGCAGCCAGTGCAACTGCTTCTTTTTGAAGAGGTTAAAGGCGACGTTGAGCTCGGTTTGCGGACTGACTGTAATCTTCTTGAGAGTGACGTGCTTGCGGTCCCAGTAGTGAGGATTGCCGGTCAGCTCGATCCGCTGCTCCGGGAGCCACTCGCTGAGGACGAATGGGCCGTTGTTGACGATGTTGTCCTTCCGCACCCAGCGATCGCCATGTTGCTTTATTACGGCCGTTGGTGTTGGAAACAGGGTGTGGAAGGCCACCAAGTCCAGGAAGTATGGGCACGGGCGTTCCAGCGTGACAACGAAGGTCCGCGCGTCTGGGGCTGTGGCACCGACTTCAGCGAACTCCGCAATATCGCCACGGTTAAAGGCCTCGGCGTTCTTGACCGGGTAAAGCTGGTAGGCGTAGGCTGCAGCGGTAGTTGGGGTGAGGACGCGCTCCCAGGAGGCCATGAAATCCTGGCTGGTCACGGGCGAGCCGTCTGACCACTTTGCGTTCGCTCGCAGGTTGAAGGTGTAGCTGAGTTGATCAGCGGAGATGCTCCAGGACGCGGCGACACCAGGGCGCGGCTCAAGCGTTTCTGGGTCCAGCGAGATCAGGCCTTCGAACAGCGCATCGACAATCCGTGATTCGGGAACGCCGGTGATGAGTGCTGGATCCAGTGTCTCTGGCTCCGTTCCGTTGTTGAAGACGAAGTGCTGCTCGGTCTCCCTCCAGGCATCGCCTTCTGGAAGCAAGCGTGCTTTCCAGGCTGGCAATTCGGCTGCCGCTGCGGAGTTCGCAATCCACAACATGATCAAGATCATCACGAGCTGTCGCATGAGAGGCTCCCGAGGCAGGCTGGTTATTCGCTGACTGCGGATGAGGACAGCGAGAAGATATCGCGCAACTGCTCTGTACTCAAATTCACGATCAATTGCTCGCCGGAAGGAATGATATTCGTGGCCAATTCCTTCTTCTGCTCGATCATCTGATCGACCTTTTCTTCGACAGTTCCGATGCTAATCAGCTTATGTACTTGCACGTTCCGCGTCTGGCCGATGCGGTAGGCACGGTCTGTGGCCTGGTCTTCCACTGCCGGGTTCCACCAGCGGTCGAAGTGAAAGACGTGCGAGGCTGCAGTCAGGTTCAAGCCGGTACCTCCCGCTTTCAGCGAGAGAATGAAGATCGGTGGGCCACCGTCGCGTTGGAAGCGGTTGACCATGTCATCGCGCTGCCATTGGGGAGTGCCGCCGTGGAGGAAAAAGACCTCTACGCCGAAGTGCTGCTGCAGACGCTTCTCCATCATCTTGCCCATCTGTGTGAACTGGGTAAAAATCAGGGTCTTGTCGCCTTCTTGAAGGACCACCTCCAGCATCTCTTCCAGGCACTGGAACTTGCCTGAACGCTCGGGTCTGAATTCGCTACCGTTCTGAGAAAAATGGAGCGGATGGTTCGTGATCTGCTTGAGCTTGGTGAGGGTGGCAAGTACGATTCCCTTGCGGGCAATTCCCTCGCGCCCTGCGAGCTTCTCGAGCATGTTGTCCACGACTTCCTGATACAAGGTAGCCTGCTCGGTGGTCAGGTTACAGTAGACCTTCATTTCCTGCTTCTCTGGAAGATCGCGGATGATGTTGCGGTCTGTCTTCAAGCGGCGCAGGATGAACGGCTTAACGATCTTTCGGAGCAGCGCTAATTGTTCGTGGTCGCCGCCGCGTTCGATTGGCAGTGCGAAGTTCGCACGAAAGTTCCCGAGGTCTCCGAGGTAGCCCGGATTCAGGAATTCCATGATCGACCACAGCTCGGTCAAGCGGTTCTCAACCGGCGTGCCGGTGAGGCAGAAGCGGAATGCGCCCTTGAGTGAGCGCGCCGCGATCGTCTGCTTGGTGGCGGGATTCTTAATGTTCTGGGCTTCGTCGAGGACGATGTTGCGCCATTCGGTGCGCAGGAAGCTGAGTTGATCGCGGACGAGCAGCGTGTAGGTCGTGATGATCACATCAGATTCCTCCAGCGTCTGGAGAAACTGATCGTAGACGACGCGGTCGGTTCCATGGTGCACTCGTACGCGGAGGCTCGGCGAGAAGCGCTGGAATTCTCGTTCCCAGTTGCCGACTACGGACATCGGGCAGACAACCAGTGATGTGCCATTAGACTCGGCATTGTGGACATGATCTCGCAGCAGCAGCGTGATGGTCTGGATCGTTTTTCCCAAGCCCATGTCGTCTGCCAGACAGGCGCCAAAGCCGAGCTGGCGTAGAAACCACATCCAAGAGAAACCGACAACCTGATAGTCACGGAGCGTGCCGACCAGCCCGTCTGGTACGGGCAGAATTTCGAAGCCATCCCCTGGCTTGAGTTCGTTGAACAGCCGGCCGATGTCGCCTTGCACTTGGATGTCGAGAATGGGCAGGCCGCCTTTCGCAGGCATGGCCAGCCCGGCTTCGAGGGCCCCGGCCAGCGTTGCTTCTCCACTGGTGCCGTTTTCGTCCATGATCTTGACGGTGTTCTGCAGCACTTGGGCATCCAGGCGCATCCATTTTCCACCGTGGTAGACAATCTCCGACTTGCTTTCTGCCAGCTGGCGAAACTCATCCTCGGTCAGGATCGTATCGCCCACGGAGACTTGCCAGTGGTAGGAGACCAGCTGGTCGACCCCGAGGACGTGCTCGCGATCGTAGGTGATGCCGGAACGTGGCGCAATCTTAACGCGCAGGCCCAAGGCCTTCTGCGAACTCCGCAACCATGGCGGTAGGATGACCGGAAAGCCTTCCTTCTCAAGGGCGGCCACGGTCCCATCGAGGAACTCCATAGCCTCGGCCTTGCTCATTTCCAGATAAGCTGGCTCGCGATCGGCAAGTGCGCGACTGAGCGCCGGCAACGTCGCACTGGCAGTACCCAAGCCGCCGAGAATGACTTCAGGCAGGATGGCGTTGCCGACTGATTCCTGGGGCTTACCACTCCAAACTTCGTCTGCTTCCACGCGGATAGACGGGTCCCGAATCGAGCAGAGCATAAACTCTAGGCGCCAAATCTCGTTTGCTTCTTGCGGGCTGATCATGCGAAACCCAACGCGTAGTCCAGTTTCCCCCGGCATCGGGCGCATCCCGGCATTCCACTTGTTCACCTGCGAGGCGAATCCTGTGAGCTGCGTATTATTGGCACGCAGCTCCGTGGCCAAGACTGGCTTGCGCAGCTGCGCCACCCACTGACGTGGCAGGGTAGATTTCCCTTTACCTTTCGGGGCGGCAGCTGGGGGCCTCATTCCTAAATGATGGCGGACCAAGTGGTCTACGCAGGCATCAATAAAAGAAAGCGCTAAAAGTTCGGGGTTGCGGCAGTTTTCCAGCTCGTCATCGAGACAGAAGTTCCGACAGATGCCTGGCACCGAGTTCGCCAGCTGCGCCCAACGGTCTTCCAGATCCGGGGGGATGACCGCGCGCCACGAGCCGTAGTACTTCTGCTGCATATCGATCACGCCCGGCATGTAGAGCCGCTCGTCTACCAGGTACTGGCTGAAGTCGGTGAGGACACGCCAGTACTGGAGGGAAGGTGCCCATTGGAGTTCATCGGCCACGTGGGTTCGCACGGAGTGCCCGAGGAGGTATTCCACGGCATCGTCAGTGAGGGACTCGGCGGTCGCAATTTTATAGCGCCGCAATTCCAGGTTCCCACTTACGACATCGTCCGGACCCGCAGGCCGATCACCAAAGATGGGCGTATCGAGATAGCGTGTGTGTTCGGGTTCAAATGCCTGCAGGCGTTCCGGAAGTTTCTGCGTCAGAACATCGTAACTGCAGTTTCTTGGGTGGGCGAGGGCGGTTACAGGACGGTCTGTTTCTTCGTCCTCTTCCAACCAAAAATTTACAACGTAGCTATCAGGCAGCCAAAAAGCGTGAAGCATAATCTCTAACTTGGAACTTTGGCGAATAGGGCTAGAACAGATAGTCAGATCGAGCAATGAAACAAGCGTTTTGTTAAATTTGTTTTGTTTTGGCTAAAAATTAGAACCCATCAGTGACATCATGGAAACCACGAAAAATTGCCGTAGAAGTCATCTCTGCGGGCTAACTTTTCTCGGTCTTATAGTTGTGCTTTCTCATTCGCAAGTCACTGTAAGGCAGTGGTTTCTGAAGTTTTCTGGTGTGCAGTATGGGACTGCATTGATAGTCGATGAAACCGAGATGCAGGATGACCTTTTGCCAGCGACGGAGGAGTCGGACCCCGCACATATTCGGATAGGTGATGGTAAGCGTATGGTCGCGATGCTGCGCGGCGGCGGGAGGATTAAGCTGACGGAGCCGCACGGCATCTCCGCGGAGGCGGTGAGCTACCGGATCGAGCGAAGTTCGGCGGGACTGAGCGAGCTGGCCTGGCGTTGTCCGGGGATAGGCTTGGGGCCGGGGGATCTGCTTTTGGCGGTGGGGTTTGCGGTATTCGCAATCTGCGGAGTTCGCAAACGAGCTTGGCGAAGCATGGTGCCGCCGCTGCCGGTGGTGGGAGTATTGGTCGCCGTGATCTGGTCGTTCAGTCCGCTTCGCCCCTGCGATGGCTCGTTTTTGGAGCCCGATGTAATGACTGGCCTAAAGGAGTTGGTACAGATGATGCTAATTTTGGTCTGCGGATTTTGTACCGTGAGGCGATTGTTGCGGATCAAAGGTGCAATTCCGGTAGTGCTTTGGACTTGGCTGTGTTGCGGCCTGTGCTGTTGCGTAGTGGGGCTGGTCGAGTTGCAGCAGATCCTGCGGAGTCCGCAACCAACTCTGCAGTACTGGGATTCCACGTTTGGCTTTCTCTACAACCTCACGCAGAGCGGTGCCGTGGGCAGCGAATCGTCGCAGCATGTCTTTTCGGCATATCTAGGCCTGCTGCTGCCAATCGCGTTTGGCTGCTTGGTGCATGGCGAGGGCCGGTTGCAGTTGCTGGGGGCGCTCACGGCTGTTGCCGCACTGAGTTGTCAGTTGCACCTTGGCTTCTTGGTGGGCAGTGTGCTCGCGGTGGGTTGTGTTGCGAACTCGGCAAAGCGCAGCTGGGTGCTGCCAGCGGCGTTGCTCGGCTGCGTGATCGTGGTCGGCACTCTCGTGGCGGTTCAGCCGGTGCGTGGACAGGCGCTGGTGAACTCGGTGGCGCTGCATCGAATGGCGGATAGCCTGGGCTTGATGCCGCCGCCGAACACGCATGCGACTGCGGACATGGAGCTGTGGGAACCCGTGCAGCAGAAGTACCTAGAATCGCAGGCGGCGCTAAATGCAGCATCATTTTCGCCGTTGGTGGGCTACGGGGCGGGAAGCTACCAGCTGCGAATCAACGCGTTCTATGCCGCGGCAATTGACCCGGCGCTGGCTTTGCGCAAGGCACCGGTGAATCTGATGGAGCGTGATGCCCACAGCCAGTACAAGGTGGCACTGGTAGAGACGGGCGTGCTTGGGGTGCTTGCCTGGTTGTGGTTATGGTTCGGGGCGTTGCGGAGTTCGCAAAGCCTGCGTGACCCGTTGTTGCGAGCGGTGACGGCTGGGGCTCTGGTGGCGCTTTTGGCGGGGGCCTGTTTCGGGACATTCTCGGTGCGTGGCCTGCAGACTTTGATGATGGTTGTACTGGCGTTGGCGATGTCCACGACAGCGGAGCCCGGGGCGCCGAGTAAGCGGGAGTGCTAAGGTGGCAGATGAAAGGGTGGCAAGGCGCGCTTGGCGTTTGGCAGCGTGCGAGTACAGTTAGTGTGTGTCTGCTGCGCCACTGGACCCTCGTTCTATGAAAAAGATTTTCCTCGCTCTACTTGTCGCTTTGGCGGCGAGCGTCTGTCAGGCAAACTCTGTGATCCCGCTGTCCCACAAGGATGCGATGGACTGGTTTGCCGCAAAAGGCGGGACGGTCGAGAAGCTGGACGACGGGACGCACGCAGTTCGGGTGACGAGAGAGTCACGCAACCATTGGCAGCGCGGCTGGGAAGGCACGGTCCGCGATATCGATGTTATTGCCTACATCGATAACGTTTCGATCATCGAAGTGGATGGGGTGCCAATTGATGACGCGCGGTTGGTAAACATTGCCACGGAGCGGGAACTGACGGAGTTGGTGATCAACAGTGCCGAACTGAGTGACACGAGCATGGAATTGGTGGCACAGCTGTGCCCAAGTTTGACCAAGCTGGCGTTGCAGGGATCTAGGGTGCAGGGCGCACACTTTGCGGCACTAGCACGGCTGCCAGCATTGCGTGAGCTAGACGTTAGAGGGGCACCGCTTGAGGCCAGATACCTGAGGATCTTGTGGCGGTTGAATTCGCTGCGCCGCTTGGTACTGGCCGATACGACTGTGGGGGACCCGGACGTTGCGGAGCTTACGCCGTTGAAGCAGTTGGAGTACCTGGATCTGTCCGGGACAGCGGTGACGGATGCCGGAATCTCGCTGCTGCGCGATTTGCCTGCGCTTACGCATCTCGAGCTAGCGCGCACCGCAGTGGAAGCGCGCGTGCCGCTGGGGCGGATGCCGCTGCGCTACCTTGGGCTGGCAAGGACGGCGATCGATGATGACTCGCTGCCAGTGCTGGGGACGCTGTGGGATCTTAAGAATTTGGATCTGAGCTATACGAAGGTCACAGATAAAGGAATGGCCAAGGTGCGGACGCTGGCGCTGCACGGTTTGCGCTTGGAGGGCGTGCCACTTTCGAGTGCCGGGCTGGTTTACTTGAGTGACATGCCGCAATTGGAGCGCCTGTTTCTCGATGGTGTGCAGGGACATCAACTGGCTGCACTGCAGCGGCTGCGAAAGGTGCAGGATCTGACGTTGCGGAATTCGCAGATTGAGTTGGTGCGTTTGAGTGGCATGCCCGCGTTGCGCCGGTTGGAGATCAGCGGCGAAGTTTTTGCGTTGGAGCTAAACGAGATGGACGGGATGCGCGAGTTGGAGCTGGAGGATTGCAAGATCCGGACGATTGAGCTGAGCGTGCTGCCAGAGCTAAGGGTAGCGAGGCTCCCGGGGCATCATTACAACTTGCCGTCGCCGGACGCGGAGCGGTTGGTGCAGTCTCCATTACCGGAGATCGTGTCAGTCAAAATGCGCAAAGTTGGGGTGTCCACGCTGCGCATCGCTGCGCGCATAGACCAACTGGACTTGATCGATATGCCCGGATTGCATCATCTGGATGTGGCTTTCTCGAAGATTCGCGAGCTGTCGCTGGATGTGGACCATCTAACGCATTTGCGTGTAGGAGGACAAACGGTGGCAGCGCTGCCGACGGATTTTTTCTTTGCGCAATCTTCGCTCACCAATGTCTTTCTCTGGGGTCCGAGCATCACGGACTCTCATTTGGCGGAGGTCGCAAAGTCGGAGACTTTGCGGGGTGTCCACTTGCGGCAGGCAAGTGTGACGCAGCACGGCGTGCGTTTTCTGCGCTGGATCCCGACGCTGTCGGGCGTGTATGCTGACGAATACTACGTGCAGCTCAATGGCCTGCCTGACTTCGAGGAGGGAGAGTTTGCAGCGCCGTTTCTAATTCAGAATGACGATCAGATCGCGGCTGCGTGGCCGACTCCGTGGTTCGACTCAAACGCCCGCTAGCGCCGCTACTGGCGGCGTTCTTCCTGGTGCCGTGCATGGTATGCGGGGTGACGCCTGAACAGGTTCAGGGGCGGATCGACGAGCTGGCTAAGAGGATCAAGGGCAGCCAATCTGGGAACGGTGCGTGGAATTATCCTGGCCGCAGATCGGGCTTCACGGCGTTGCAACTGTTGGCGTTGGGACATGCAGGGCTAACCGAGGAGGATCGGGCGGTTTCAAGAGCCTGTAAATTTCTCCAAAGAAACTTTCCCAATAACGATACGTACGGGGTCGGGCTGTATGCCGCGGCGTTCGAAGTGATTAACCCGAAGAAGTATCGAGCGGAGATCCAGAAAGCGGCGAAGTGGCTGATCGAGCGGCAGGCAAGGAATGGTACGTGGGATTACCAAGGGGAGAATAACGGCGATAACTCCGTGACACAGTTTGCGCTATTGGGCCTGAAGGCGGCGTTGAATGCCGGGGTGGCCGTGGACCAGAAAGTGCTGGACCTCAGCGAAAGTCATTTCCGGCGAACGCAACTGGGCGATGGTGGCTGGGGCTATTCAGACCAGGTGGCACAGATGTCCCCCAGCATGATTCCGGCAGGACTGACCGCCTTGCACGTAGCAGGCGTGAAGGAGCGAAAATCGCTGGAGCTAGAGAAGGGCCCCGAGTTTATCGGTAGATACGAGATGGATCCGGCGGTGAGCAAAGGGATCGCGGCGATGTCTCGTAGCCTGGGGTTCAGCAATGCGTACCTGGCGTATGGGATCGAGCGCGTTGGAATTTTTTATGACCGGCAGTTTCTGGGGAACGTCGAGTGGTATCCTACTGGCTGCGCAGCCATCGTGAGGCGTGAGGTGGCCGTGCCCAAGCTCGGGCGCGGGCGCGGGTTGTTCGGGGGACAAGTCGGGGGAACGAGCCAAAACTTGGCGTTCAACCTGCTATTTCTGGCCAAGGGCGACAAGCCGCAGCTATTGACCAAGGTCCGTTGGGGGGCGACCAATGATTGGAACTTACGGTTCCACGACTCAAGAAACATGATTCGGGTCTTGTCTCTGCAGTTTCAACAGAAGCTGGACTGGCAGAGCGCGACTCTTCAAGATGAGCCGGCCCGCATGAACCGGACGCCAATCGTGTACATCAGCGGGCACAAGTCGTTCGCGCTAACCACCACAGAGCGCCAGAATCTGTTCGATTTCGTGGAGACTGGCGGCACCGTGATGATCGCCCCGAATTTGTTGCAGCGTTCGTTCATCCGGGACCTGAGGACCGAGTTGGGAACGTTGTATGCGGGCGGAAAGTTCGTCAAAATCCCGGCAGAGCACGAGGTGCGCGGTATGTATCACGACCTCTGGGGAAAGGAATTGCCGATGCGGGTCTGGCGGGACGGCTGTATGCTCCGGCGCATTTTTATTTTTGAGCAGGACTTTTCATTGGATTTCGAGAGAGAGAGCCCGGGGCAAACAAGTCGGCAGTTGCTTGCGAATGTGGCGCGCTTTGCGCTCCGTGAAAAGCCTTTGGTAAATCGTTTGGCAGAGATTGCGCGACCGCAGGCGCGCCAGCAGCAGAGTGGCGGGCGCTACGAGGACACGCGAGGCTCACGAGAAGGCGCATTTACGATCGCGCAGGTGCTGTATGGCGGGGAGGACGACATTGATCCGCAGGCGGTGAACAATGAGCTGGGGTTTCTGCGCCAAGCGTTGAAGTTACCCACCGCACCTAAGCGCGCTACGGTCAATCCGTCGACCGAAAAGCTGCATCTGCACCCGCTTCTCTACATGTGCGGGTACGAACCTTTTGGTTTTGACTTCACCGCGCGTCGCAGATTGCGAGATCACCTGCAGCGTGGCGCGGTGTTGCTGGCGAATGCCTGCTGTGGATCCGAGGAATTCGATCAGGCTTTCCGGGCGGAAATGAGCGAAATGTTCCCTGGCAAGGAGCTGGTCCGGGTTCCTACCAGCAGCCCTGTCTACCACGAGCCGTTCGAACTCGTGCCGGAGCCAAACCCAGGTTTAAGGCGAAAGGGCGTGGATACTGAGTATGTCTGGGGGATCCGCCACAACGAGCGCTACATCGTGCTGTACTCACCGTACGACTACAGCTGTGCGATAGAGACCACGCAAGATGATATCGAGGCATTTACAGAGGAGTTTGGGTATCGGTTATTCACCAACCTCGTGTCCTACGGGATGACCTACTGAGTCCGCTGCGCGCGCGAGCCTCGCGGCAAGAGGAATGGCCCGCTCCGGTGAGAGTGCGATCTAGTCGAGCGCTCGTTTGGTATTGCAACGTGTGTGTGGGGGGCATGCGGGCGCAGGCGCAGCGCGCGAATCAAAACATGCGTGCCCTCATCGTTCCGAAAAAGCCAAAGCAATCCGGCTGCAAGGTTGTTGTTGAAGCTGTGCTCAACAGGAGAGCGCGCCACGGCCAGTCGAAACTGCTTCACTGCTTCGGTTATACCGCCTGCCTCTTCGTATCCCAGGCCGAGCTTATGGGGCCTCAAGCCGTGCCATCATACTTTGCGATCGAGTCCTGCTACAGAGTGAAACTGGATTGCTAGACGCGAACCCGCGAAATCGACAATCCGGTCAGGATCAGTAGCATGATGACTGCAGCAACTATACGCATCTTCCGAGTGGGAAGCTGTGCGGATGCCAAGGCCAAAAGCAGAAATGGCCCAAAGCAGGCGAGGTATCGATAGCGATCTGGACGTACGGTCGAGATGTGAGTCAGGTTGGCGACCGACGCAAGAGCGGGCACCGATTTATTTAAACGCACAGCAAGTCAGGAGCTGAGAACACATCTCTGCCCAGACGATGGTGATGGAAAAACGACCAGAGCCCGGAAACTGTGCGGGTGCGCGGAGCGGGCAACCATTTCGTGCTTGGTGCGGCCGTCAGCCTACGGCGCCGTGGCCCCGTTCTTCGGTGCGAATGCGAATGCATTGCTCAAGGTTTGTGACGAAGATCTTGCCATCGCCAATCGCGCCTGATTTTGCGCCGTTGATGACCGCCTGGATTGTTCGATCGACAAAGTCTTCATTGACTGCGATCTCGATCCGCACCTTATCCAGCAGATTCACAGTATGGACCTGGCCGCGATAGCTTTCTTCGATGCCGCCTTGGGTTCCGCACCCGCGCACGCGGCTTACGGTCATACGTTTGACATCAATCGCAGTAAGTGCGTTCTTTACGTCGTCCAGCTTTTCCGGCTGAATGATTGCTGTAACCATCTTCATCGTCAATGCCTCCTAAAGGGCTTCTTCTGGATTGGCTTCAATGTGGTGAACGGTCAAGTCCGATCCCATGCTTTCCTGCTGTTCGTTGAGTCGGATTCCCACTGTCATCTTCAACGCACCATAGACAACGAACCCAGAAACAGCCGCAAAAGTGGCAATCCCCACACTTATCAGCAGCTGTGACCTCAGGCTCACGCCACCGAGGCCACCCAACGATTCAGCGCCGAAGATGCCAGCAGCGATCCCCCCCCACAGTCCACAGACACCATGCAACGGCCAGACGCCGAGCACGTCGTCGATCTTCCATTTATTGGTTTCGATCTCGAAGAGAAAAACGAACAATGCACCGGCAATCGCTCCGACAGCGAGAGCACCGAGCGGATGATAAAGATCCGAGCCAGCGCAGACTGCGACCAATCCTGCGAGGGCACCGTTGTGGACGAAGCCAGCGTCATTTTTAGAAAAAAGCATCGCGGCAATCGTACCACCAACCATGGCAAGGAGTGAATTCATCGCCACGAGCCCCTGGATGTCCTTAATCGCCCCCGCGCTCATGACGTTAAAGCCAAACCAGCCGACAATGAGAACCCAGCTTCCCAAGGCGAGAAACGGAATGCTGCTGACTTTGATCCCGCTGTTCTGGCCGTAGCGCTTGAGCCGTGCGCCCAAGAGGATGATGGCTGGAAGTGCGATCCAGCCGCCAGTGGCGTGGACAACCGCGGAACCAGCGAAGTCATGAAAAGGCGCGCCAAACTTGGTCGCGAGCCAGCCAGTGTCAGACGCGATGCCAGCACTGAATCGTCCCCAAGTAAATCCCTCGATTAGTGGATAAACAAGACCGACAAATATCATGCCAGCAATCGAGTTGGGCCAGAATTTGGCGCGCTCGGCGACACCACCGGAGATAATGGCTGGAATGCAGGCTGCAAAACCAAGAAAGAGGAAGAACCTAATGTATTCGATGCCATTCAGCCCGCTGACGTCCGCGATCGGCCCAATGAGATTCATGCCGCGGGCGAGGGGGTAGCCGATGAATAGATAGAGAATGGTAGAGAAACACCATTCTCCCAGAATCTTGTTGAGGGCGTTTACCTGATTCTTCTTTCTGACCGAGCCCACTTCAAGAAAGGCAAAGCCAGCGTGCATGGAGAGAATCATTACCCCGCCGATGAGGATGAAGAGCGCGTCAGATGAGCTAGCAAGAGCATCTGGTGCGGCTTCCTCCGCGCTTGCTGAGATGCCTAGGAGAAGAAATAGAAGGACCGGGAACAATCGAAATCTGAGAAGGGTAAGCATGGTTTTTCCAGTAATCGGTGGAGGATGCGGCTGGCTTTGGGCGCTAGAGAGTGAAGCGGGGAGATTCTCGATGTGAGAACTACAATTATGTTCATATGCTATGCAGAGATGTATATTATGGCTTGAATCTGTCCCGGCCACTGATTCTCAGGCATTTAGGAGCCAGCACGCCAGGCTCGGCAAGCTGTTTGGCTACTGAG
>Ga0115566_10001898_pt1 | contig 17556 bp, 18 predicted proteins | sample COGITO_mtgs_1204_3_FD_87173 | JGI IMG/M metagenome (GOLD analysis project Ga0115566, IMG submission 87173) | Pelagic marine microbial communities from North Sea - COGITO_mtgs_120405 | ecosystem: Environmental > Aquatic > Marine > Epipelagic | place: Germany:Helgoland, sampling site Kabeltonne...
TCTCCATTTCAAATTTTAATCTTTTTTTATTCTTTTTGGATTAACAAGCGAGCTAATTTTTTTTTCACAATACTCTTTTATATGTTGAAAAAGTGGCCATATACTATTCATGATAATTTATAAGATAAGATGATGGTTATCGTATATACCATTGCACGTTTAATAATAATAAAAATAGATAAATAAATAAAAATGATTTCAACTTTAAAAAATTTATGGCATCATAATCTTGCTAGAATTGGATTTATATTATTATTTGTTGGACTTTTTATTAATTTTGTGACGTCACTTGTTGTAGATGACGATATTGGATTTTTTAGTGAGAATACTGTTTTCACAACAATGTCAACACTTCTTCTTTGTGTTGGTGTAATTTCAAATTTAACCAAAAATTTTGATTTTTTTTGTTTTATGGCCATATTGGCTATAGCTAATATTTTATTTTCAATACAGCCAATAAAAATGTGGACCGATGAAGGAAATCTGTGTTCTAGTTTAAGTTCGGCGGAACAAAAAACTGGCCGTGAATGTTTTTTAGCAGCTTCTGGTGCTGTTGATGGATCAAGTTTTAGTAACCTGATATCCCTTGTAACAACCTGTTATTCAAACAATAATATCTTAACTGGTTCAAGTGGCGTTTGCTATAATATTCGTTGGGGACAAAGTACGGGCAATACGATAAGAGCGTTTATGTTTATTTCATGGTTTTGCCAATTTTTTGGAACGCTTGTAGCTTTTTCTTGTGCTGTGAAGGAAGTTCTTAACCAAGGAGAAAAGGAACGAAATAAAGAAAGATTACAAACGCGGATAAATAAAGTGACTTATTGCTTACTTGAAGAAAAATCAAAAACGCAAGATGTACAAAACACACTTGATGCCTTAAAGAAACTTATGGAAGAAACTAATACTTCATATTTTGAGACCCCTACAAGTTAAGAATTATATATGTAATCATATATACCAATCATTAATCCATTCTACAATAAACCTAGAAATGTTTAATTTTAATTTAATTATTGGATTTTTATTTTTATTTATTATTCCCGCGTATGCAAAATTACCGTGCGAGTATTTATCCATGGTTGATGGAAATTTAGTTGTACAAAAAGGAACCAGTATTTGTTTTGGTAATTGTGAAAATATCGAAAAGGCAAATTCGGGAATATATATTGCGCGTGACCAAGAACTTTTTTTTGCCAATTTTATATTATCAACTGATCCTAATATTGATAAATTTACTATTCGCCACAAAGATGGAACACTTATTTTAAGTTGTTATTCTGAAACTAATCAATGTTTTGCAGGATCAGAGCCAGCAGTTCTTCCAGATAAAACTATTCCTGGATTATTTTTAACAGGACAACCAGGCGGTGATACCACAGGATCAGTTTTTGATCCTTGGACCGTATTATCAACAATTCGATTAGATTCATTTACAAATCTTGTGAATGTGGAAATATTAAATGGGGCGCAAAAAATTACAGGTTGGCGTATTTCCACCAAAAATCTTAATGCCGAAACAACCTACATGTATACATTCACTGATCAAGGACAATTATTTGTTGGAAATGAAATTGATGCCGCAACTATATTTCAAGCAATTCCAAATACTGTATATGCGGAAGGACCCGTGGTTGTTCGAAAAGGAACATCAGGCTGTCCTGTTCCAATTCCACGACCAAATGTTCCCAGCGCTGTCCTGATATATTCAGAAGAAGGTGGAGGTGGAAATTGTAATCTAACGGCAGATAAAAATAGTTTTACAATCACAGTAGAGAAAAATAATTGCTATCCAAGTCCGTCCGGTATATCAACTACTATTTTCTATAATAGCTATTACAAAATATCAGAAAAAGAAATTGCATTTTATGCGAATCCATATTGTACCGGATCGTCAACATCTTTTCAGGAATTTCAAGGCACGTGTAACCAAGGTTGGAGTGCGATTCATTTGCCCGTACAGTCTTAAATGTTAAATGTCCAGGCTTGAAGTAGAGGTAGCATAATTAAATTTGGTTCAAAATAGCCATTTCGTGAAATAAAAATATCAATTAATTTTTTTTTACGGTTTTTATAAAATATATATTCATTTTTGGCACGTTGCCATCGATTTTTATATGTTGAAAGTATATAGGGGTAGACAGGTTTTAATTTTATTGCAGCATCCCATTTGTTTGCATTTAATGTGGGTAATAAAATATGTTTTCCTTGTTGATTAGGAAAAAAAAGCGATGGTGCATTATCTCGCGTTAGTTGTAATCCTAGAACAGCATAAAAATGTTTATATAAAAAAGGCATGTCTGCGGCATGGATTAAAATTGCATACATCTCGAAATAAGTTGTTTTTGTTGTAAATATAATTTCATCTATTTCTTGCGTATTTAAATGTGTTAAAATAATATTTGCTATCAATGTATCTTTTCCAAAAATTGCAATCAAGAGACAAAATAATAATGGTTTTATAGCCCATCGTAACAAAATGGCATCAAATATTTTAAAACGAAATTGTCGTTTTATTTTATGTCCCATTTCTTCTAGCCATTTTTCATGTGCTTTCTGTTCGTGTGGCCAGACAAAAGTAAGATAGAATTGTGCTGTTAAATAATTTAAGGCGTTGCAAGAGTAACAAATTCCGTGGCTTATTAAAAGGTCAAACGTTATTGGTTTTATTTGTAAAAGGTATAGTTGATCTAAACAGTACTTTTCTTGAGGTAACAAATTCCAACAATTAGCAGGTAATAATTTGTCACAAAATAATATATTTGCTAGTTCGCAAGGATGGTCATTGTTCTTCAATGCACAGGAAGCTGAGCAATATAAACAAAGGGGGCAATATACGCATTGTAATTTGACTGGATTTTTTTGACAATATAAGCACCAGATTTGAGTCATGGCAATGATTTACCAATATTGAGTGCAATTAATAAAAGAGAAAACTCTGACTGAATAAAATTATCTACTGTTTGATTTTTCTTTCCTTCGGGCATAAATGTTTTAAAACGCGAATAAAAGCTTGGCTTTCCAAAATAGCGCCTAAAAACTGGCTCAATTGTATTCGGTGCAATACACCGTTTTACAACATCTTTAAATTGCACAAATACAACAAGAATAATAAAAAATTCTTTAAAAAAATTCGGATTTACAAGTACTTTGCTCAATGTTTGAATCGATATATAAAGTGGTCGGCGTGTATAATTTTCACGTAAATAGTTTCGGGCAGTTTGGTATACCATACTATTTGTATCAGGATCATCCGCTAAATAAGCTTGACATTTTGTTACAATCATTAAATCTAATTGATGCAAACATTCTCGTAATTCATTTATAACTGACGTTCGATTTAAAGGATTTAAAATAAGATCAAATAATGAATAATCCAATACTTTGTTGTCACTAGTATAAAAGTTATCCGCACCTTTTGGTATTGCCATAGTTGCACCTGTATTATGACTTGGTCATAATACGTTAAGGCGATGCATACGCGACAATGTTTGGGGCTCGGTCTTATTGCTGGCGTTTGCGCCCTTGCCGTGTTTACATTCCTCCGCCGCAAAGACTCTGCTATCGCAAATTTTATCAACCAAAAAATCTTTTCACTCATCAGCTCAATAGCACTCACCGCATTTATTTTGGGGATCCTTTTTGCAACTCCCGTCAGTTCCAACCAATTAACGGATGGATTTTATATTCTTTTAATAATTATTGGCGTTCTTCAAACTAGTATTGGCTGCACCGCCTATTTTATTTTTCCGGAAAAAGTTGCTCTTCGATTAAATGTACCGTCCCATGTTTTTTTTCAGCGTGATATTGGAATTACTTATTTTGCACTTGGTGTTATGTGCTGTATCGCAGGTGCAACAAGAGAACAACCCCTTGGAATAGTGTTCTTCTTTATTCTTTTTTGTTGGGGGCGTTTGTATTTGTCCCTTACTTTTGTTCAACCTATCGAAGAAACAAAAGGCGAAAACGAAGAAACTGTACCCACGTCGCGATTTTATACGCTTGAAACTTATGTGAATGCAATACTGCCCTTTGCCTTAGGATCGTTTTATTTAACATCTATCACAAAATAAAAATTAAAAAAAATATTTTGCCTTAATTTTTTTCAAAAAAATATTTTGCCCTAATTTTTTTCAAAAAAATATTTTGCCTTAACGAAAGATAACAAATTGCCTCATTTTTTACTTAAAATGGAGCGAGGTCTTGAACTGATTAATGGTGTATTTACTGCAGCGTGGGAAACCCGTGGCGGTCTTGAGAATGTTCACAATAGAAACAACAGACTTCGTACACTTTGTCACGGAGAAACTATGTATGATGAATGGGAATTTGAAAGTGTCGAAAATGATAAGGCTGTCCTTTGTATTTGTGGTATGCCTGCAAAACCTGGCCGAAGTGTTATATTAAAAAACATTTCAACCAAACTTCGTGCCTACATAGGAAGTAGTTGTTTAAAACAGTTTCCTAACGTTGATCCAAGTGTGTTTGATTATACTTCAGATGGTTACAGTCGTGAAGACCAATTTATTGTTGACGACGATGAAGAGACCGAGGACGAGGAAGAGAACAACATACTTACAAGTGATAATGATTCTCCTAGCCCTGCCCCTTACAATTTACGAAGCACTCAATCCAAAAAAGCAGTTTTGAAACGTTCAGGCAAAACTTTGGAAAAAAATAACATCCAAACACAATTGTATGATGCTTGTGTTGATTATTTTTTAAGACAAAATCATACACAAACCGAACAAATTGTGTTTATGGGTTATCTGCGTTCTCTTGTTGAACAACAATAAAAATTATATTTATTAAATTTTCTTTTCTAAATGCATCATTATAACACTACTATTTTCTGGCATACTCCAAAATTTAGAATCATGTAAATAAGCAGCAAGTGTTTTTCGGTCATTACAGCTAAACAAACTATCATTTACACCAATCATTACCATCACCAAAAGTAGAAATGAAATGCGTACTTTGCGAAAGATTTTCGTCATTTGAGCTTGAATAATGTTAATTTTGCATGGATCCGTATCGTCATCGCTATTGCTATTGTTATCATCTTCAACTGGATTACAATAGTCTATTATATATTTTTTTATCATTGCTACAAGATCGCCTTCTGTTTGTATCATTACAATTAATTTATGAGCTTCTTGTCTAGCATAAAACTCATTATCGTAATCTTCCTTGCAAAACATTTTTGTTTTTGTAGTATGTCACTTTACAAAATGGACCCTCCAACGCAAGAAGAACTTATTTTGCAAGCAAAAATAATTTTGGAATCTTGCCCAAAATGGGTTCCAGATTTATCCAAATGTGCGGGCTGTAAAGTAACATATTCAAAAACACATAAAAAATTTATTGGTTGTATTTTTTGTGATGAAGATTGGGATTTGCCTGAACTTGTTTAAATAAAATTCAAGATATATTTTTTTATTTTTGAGGTACAAAGGGGTAGGCACAATGATATTTGTACACAGGTGTGTAGGTAAGAGGAGCAGGAAAGGGTCTCCTTTTAACTAGTAGCTTGCCTTTCATTTGACAAGAGAGAGAGAGACCCCAAACTTGGAGCAGGCTTGAAATGAGCACTGTAGGAAGCTTATTTCCTAGTTTAAAACATTTTGAAATGGTGTTCGTATCAACCTCAAACCTTTGAACTCCCAAGGTGTTTTTTTGGTAATTCCACTTCTGAGTTGCCTATTTCTCTTGATATTTCAATATGATAGTGTGATTTTTTATGTTCTTTCCAATCTTTTTTTTGGCATATTTTGTCACAATAGTAGCGGCAACGGCAACTTGCGCACTTCAATTTTGCTGCAGGATTTCCACAACTTCCGCAACCATGATAAATCAAGTTTTTTTTCATTACCTTCATTACTGAATTGTGTTGAATTATCACGCAATGTCCATGCACTTTTATTCCAAAAGCTTGACCAACAACACAAAGTGTATCACCCACATCACCTCGTATATGTTCCATGCCTAACAAATAAGCATTTATTCCACACACAGTTATAAGAAACATTTTTCGAATCACATATTCTTTTTCTTTGTACCATTCCACAAAAAGAGGAATGTTGTCAATCATGTGAAGATGAACCGAGTATTTACCATCGGGTTGTATTATCATTTTTTCCATCACCGTGGCCGTTTTCATTTTTTCATCACGTAAGTTTTTGTACAGTGCAGAAATAAGTGCTTGTCGAATCGACTCATCGTCTTTACAAGACTGCGAAGCCATAATGAAATTATGAGGTATTTTTTTAATTACGTCAAAACACAACTTATAAAATAGCCAAAAAATTCATAAAAAATAATTACAATTTTAAATTATGAAAAAAATAAAGAATATTTTTTATTTTGGACTGTTTTATTTGATACGCTTTTTTAGTATCTTTTAGTTTAGTATATTTTTTTCCCCGACCATTTCTTTACGTTGTATGTAACCTTTTTCTTTAAATCATTTTTTTTTGGGTTCTGGAAGTTCAGGTACATTACGTGTGTCAGTTAGAGTTAAATTTTCTGCTATTATTGCTGCAACATTCAATGGCAGAACTTTTTCTTTCGCTTGACTGTTCTTTGGCAACATAAATCCTGATAATAATTGAATGTTTCTTAGTAATGATGTTTGCATGGAACCTTCATGGGCATTAAATACACTGTATTTAAAAAATTTAGTTGGGTTTTTTAAAATAAATATTTTCTTATAACTTGACACCGAATAGATAAAGGTCCCATCGGAAGAAAACATGATACTGGTGACTTTAGAACCAAGATTCCAAATTTGAGTTGTTTTTGGGTTGTTTTCTTCAATATCCCACAATCTAACGGTTTTATCCTTCGACCCCGAACAGATGTATTTCCCATCAGGGGAAAACGACACACACGTGACCCAGGCCCTATGACCGTTTAAGGTGCGGATATTCTCGCCAGTTTCAACGTTCCACAATCGCACGGTTTTATCACGAGACCCCGAACAGATATATTTCCCATCAGGGGAAAACGACACACACCAGACCAAGTCCGTATGACCTTCAAAAGTGTGGATACATTCACCGGTGTCGACATTCCACAATCGCATGGTTTTATCATACGACCCCGAACAGATGTATTTCCCATCAGAGGAAAACGACACACTCGTGACAAAACTCGTATGACCATTTAAGGTGTGGATATTCTCGCCAGTCTCAACGTTCCACAATCGCACGGTGTTATCAAGCAACCCCGAACAGATAAATCTCCCATCAGGGGAAAACGACACACTCATGACACCCTCCGTATGACTGTTAAAGGTGCGGATATTCTCGCCAGTTTCAACATTCCACAATCGCACGGTTTCATCCCACGACCCCGAACAGATGAATTGCCCATCAGGGGAAAACGACACACAATTGACACGTTTCGTATGACCTTCAAAGATGCGGATAAAGTTGCCGGTGTGGGTATCCGACAATTGCAGGGTTTCATCAATATTGAAGACCGAACAGATGTATTTCCCATCAGGGGAAAACGACGCATTCGTTACATCTTTTGAAGTATGATATTGAATCGCAATTTCCCTATGAAGGAACTCCATCTTGGAAATAATTTATATATATATATATATAATTTTAGTTTATGGTAAATATTCATTGTTTTTTTTATTTTCGTTATGCAAAGTTATTTTTTTAAACTTCCGTTCTTAAATTATGAAAAAAAAACAGAATAATTTTTATTTTATACTGTTTTATTTGATAAGCTTTTGTAGTATCTTTTAGTTTAGTTGATTTTTTACCTCTATCATTTCTTTATAAGATATTTGACTTTATCTTTATCAAAAAACTTTTTACCAGAAGACCGGTTACTGATTCTGCTAAAAAAATGTTCTTTTTTAAATTTTTAAAAAATGCAAGCAAAGAAATATTTTTGTTTCATTCATAATACAAGATGGAGAATCATTCCGCATTGACGAAATTGCATCTTATGCAAACAGAAAGAGCAATGAAGGTCATTCAAACAAATCCTATTTGGGTAAATTATATTCGAAATTTTGATGAAACAAATGGGTTTTTATTTTCCAAAAATCCGCTACTAGAGGAAATTGAAGCGGCCCTTTTAAAAGTTGATGATAATCATACAGGATCAAGTTTTGCAGCAACCTTGCGTCGATGCCAGTACCTTTTTTCAAGAGAAACACATTATTAATTAAAAGTTTAAATAATTTCGTTTCTGTACAACTTGTTTCACAAATGAAACAAGATCAATGCACGCTTTGTTGTGAATATCGCTGTCGCTTTTATCGGCGTCCTGTTCATTTGACGTTTGTTGCATGTCATGAACGTCCATCGCCATACACAATAAATTAAATTCTCCAAGTACAGATTTCCAATCTGGCATCGTATCATCCATAAACGAACGTGTATTCATGTCACACAATAAAAGCATACCAAAACAAATACGCATGATAATTCCAATATCGGTTTGAAAATTTTTCTTTTCTAAAACACGGTAAATACTCAAACGATCTACTACCGAAATACGAATACGCTTATCACTGCTTTGATCATAATTTGCACGTAAATTCACAATATCGTGCGCCAATCCATGTTCGCCTTCAAAGGCCGTAAACTCACGAACACCTTCTTGAAAAATAACATTTTGATCTTCAACCATACACCGCAAAAACGTATAATAGTCAAATCGCCGTTGTCGCAAAGAAACATAATCATATGGCCCAAAATTATTTTTGATGTCACGGTCATTCACAAACTTTAAGCAATCAACACTTGGACTTTTAGAAAGATTCATTAGTGCAATATTTACAAATCCTTGGCTAATAAAGTACATCAAATCCATTCCTGCAGAATAATTTAAACACAATTCATCCCACGTAAAATCAATAAGTGCGGATGCACACAAATTCATTGCATCATAACGTTGCTCATTATCTTGAATGGAGTTTTCAAGTCCCTGCGGAGAAAAAAAACGGAGATTATTCATTAAACACATTGGAATTGTAATTGCTCGACGCCGGTTATTTTCATCATCACAGCCACCTAAATATATTCCGTGCCAATTTTTTTTTTCGGGCCAGTAGCCGCTACATTTTGATGTTATTTTATGTCGGCTAAGATCGTAAATTGTATTTCCATTTTCTTGCGGTGGGCATAAGGCATCAAACAGATCCGACTGTGGTCGTCGTAATTTACTTTCAATTATTGCAACATCCACCGACAAACATTGACTTTCACTTGGCGTAATTTCCTCTCGTTTCATTAAAAGAAGTTCAAGTTGATTCACACGTCGTTCTAAATCGTCAACTTGTTTAGACGACGCCATTGCTTGATTACGCGATTTCGACATGCTGCAGTAAAATGACACACATGCCATATTACCGCCATGCAAGTCTCTGAGGGGTTGTCGCTTACTTTGAGTAGTTTATTGATTGGATTTTGTGCCGCAATTCTTGGCCTAGCACGCCATAATATTTTACAGAATAAAGATCTTTGCTGTGAACCAAACACTGCATGTGAAAATGTTTTAGCCGAACAAGAACATTCTTTTTATAATAGTTTTACTGGCCTCCGTTCACGATATATCATGGCCAATATTTTTTTTGCAATTACAGCTTTTTTACGTTATTATACTCTACCTGAAAGTCTTGCAATATTTCAATCACCATGTGTTTTATACTTTTTTGCCCTCGTCACATATACAACTTTTTTATTATTCGCTGATATTACAGCATGGTCGTTTACTATTACACCTGAACATCTTTTACCTGAATGTTCATCCGTCTCCTCCTTTATTACAGACACGGTCGGAATTTTCGCTTGGTTTGTGATTACTATATCTGCTATTTTATTTTACTTTTTTATGCTGACCTTAAAAAATCAACAAGATTTTCCCAAATTTCCAACACAATTTACACTAGAGGACGATGACGAGGAGGAAGATGTTTTAAATACAAGACCAGAAGCTGAACTTCTTAATCAAAAGAATTCCAAAGGGATATAAATAAAAGTTTTTATTTTAGCCGTATTACCGAGTTAAAGCTCATAATAATCATTTTCAATTTCGGCTTGTGTTTTTTGCAACTCTGTTACACAATCTTGATGGTTGTTTTCCGTTGCAATGCGTAAGGGCGTTATGCGATCGTTGTCGGCTATATTCCTATCGCATTTGTAATAAAGTAAAATTTTGACACAATTAAAATGCCCATTAGCTGCTGCCAAATAAAGAGCTGTTTGGCCCATATCATTAGTTGCATCTAATGAGGTTTTTTGTTGAAAAAAAGCAAAAATAGTTTTTATTACTAAAGTAGGAAGTTGGGGAATTGGGGTTTGCGTACTACTATTGCAAAGACTTGTTGTTATAAATTGCCCTCTCGTTTCAGGATTCATATTAATTTTAGTAAAAACATCATCCATTAATAAAATCTTTACGCATTCAAAATGCCAATTTTTTGCTGCTATCATTAAGGGTGTGTTACCATCTAAATCGGGAATGTTTTGGTCTATATGTGGCGTGCCGAATAATAGTTTAACACAAGCAACATGACCTTCTTCGGCCGCGATAAAAATTGCAGTTTTTTTATCTTTATTTCGCATGTTTATTTTAATATGCGGATGCGCTAATAATAGTTTAACAGTCTCTATAAAATTTGCTAATGCTGCTAAATGTAAAGGCGTCTCCTCAGATAGTCCATAAGGCTGGTTTACATCAATTTTATAATGTTTCAATAATAATTCAATGTTTTTTAAATTTCTTGTCAAAATGGCATTATATAAAGGGGATTTATTATCGGTATCTACCAAATTAACATTAATATCACCATGTGCCAATAATAATTCTAAAATATCATGATTTTCAATATGAATGGAATACAGTAATGATGTCGTATGAATTGGAATAGCATGTACAAAATTGACATCAATACCAGGTTTCTTAAGTAATAGGTTTACCATATTTTTTCGTTGATAATAAACGGAAAGATATAATGGCGAAAAATTGTTATATGTTTTATTATAGTTAAATTCTTCGGAATTTAAAATTCTTGTAAATTCATCTATATTATTATTTGTTATAGATTGAAAAAACGGGGAAATTTCTTTATCCATTTTTGGGACAGTTGTCGGAGTTGCTACGTTGTCAATTGTTTCTATTTATTGGCATATAACCATACATCAAGAAAACATCATTAGGGTCTCCAGGCGTTAAGCGATAGAAAAGAAAAACATATATCAATAACAAGAATGATACTAATATAATGTTGTATTGGGTAAATCAAGCTTGCTGCACAAACCACAAATGCACCATAATACAAAATATAATGAATGTATAAATACTGATAGGTTGTTGTTTTAAGATTTATCCAGTAAACATTTGTCAATAATAATATACATAAAATTAACAATAATTGAAAATAATTAGCTTTTGGAAATAGAAGCGGTATACAAGCAAATAAAATCCGTGATAAAAAACAAATAATAATTGTAAACATAATCATGGACGACGAAATTGAAATTCCAATTTGGAATAAAATAATTCCAGAAATAATTGGTAGTAACTATTATCGTTATCAAACTGTAAAAAAAATTGCGCCTGGAAAATTATTAGTCTATGTTAAAATGCCATGCAGTGGAATGGAAGGTTGTGATGCCTGTGCAGGCCCGCACCGAAAAAAAAATAAAAAATGTAGCAAAACTTTACGACGTCGTCCTTATATTGATTCACCCCCCAACAATTTTGGTGGAATAAAATTATTTGATATTTATTCAGGTTTACCATTCATGGGCATATGGATAATGGAAATGGTTCTTGAAAAAACGAATCGTCGCTCCGCAGTTGCAATCCTTTTTAAAAAATCTTAAAAATAAAAACTCGCCAAAATATTTTTTATTGAAAAATAACGGTTATTTTTTATTTGAAAAAAATTAAAAAAATAAAATTGCCTAAATATTTTTACATAAAAAAATAACCGTTATTTTTTTTATTAAAAAAAATTAAAAAATAAAAATATAACCGTTAGTTTGAATTTTTAAAAACCTATCTGAAGTGAGTGTGGTTTTGAAAATGCTCATAATTTTTGTTTACTACTTTTAGAAAAATGTCGCGCCTAATCTACCCCAGCCAAACTATACAAAGAATTCACCGAACCCAAATACCTCCAGCGTCGTGCAGAAAGGCACCGCCAGCACCAAAGAAGCCAACTTTAAATCGAACTATTCAAAACAATCTGCCAAGTGTTGCGCGTGTGTTATTCACTTGAGTGGGAAATACAATACCTTTTATTATTGTCTATTTGTGCATATGCACTAAATCAAATAAAGATTACACACCAAAAATGACTTATAGTATGCGGCCTATTTATACGATTTTTGATTTTTTAAATCCAGCGGATAGCAAAGCAAAGATTATATGTGGTAAAGAAAATTGTAAAAAAGAGTTTTCTAAATATTCTCAATTCTACAATGTGTCTCAAATTGTTCAAAAAACTCATATAGACGATGAACACACATGTGGTTACTGTAAAGATCCAAAAGTTTTTGAAACTAGTGAAGATAGAACTAGTCACCAATCTTTTTGTAAAGCCTATATTCTTTTACTAAAAACAAGGCGGCTTGTGAATGGAATATCACAAGAAGAACGGCGGAAAATATTACCAAATTTTTTAAAACAAAACATTTATATATCTGATAAACCTCCATATCTACTTTTATTAGAAAAAATCAATAAATGTAACACGACTTATTCTTCTTTATTTGATACAGAAAAAAAAATAATATTGTCAAATAAAATTCAAATGAGTCGTTTAAATGAAAATAATATTCCATCTACGATTCTTTAATGGCCTGAACTCTCTTTGCGCTTTTTTGATGCCTGCACGAGATGATCAATAATTTCGTCGCTTAATCCTGCCGCATGCATTTTTTGAGCAAGAATACAAAATAAACCAAAAATTGAAATTGTGTTTTCTTTTGGTGGTGTGCTTGGGGGGGAGGGTAAAAATGGTGTATAGCCGTCCACATTTCCATGCTGTAAATAATATTGAATAAAGTCAGGACGACTTATGGTCATAGGCAGTTGCTTGTTTAAAACAAACGTGCGGGTATAGAGCATGTAAGTTTCAGTAATCATGCCAGGTGGTATTTCCACATTCATGTAATCGGTTCCAAAAAATTCTTTTTCAACAACAGAGGTTTCTAATGTAGGTAAAGTACGATTAAAAGCTTGACAGTAATGCGGGTTAGAAATTGTAAATGAGTCGGTAATAGCTTGCACGCGAACCGTTTCAGGAACATCAGGTCGGCGATCTTTTCCCGTCGCAATCATACAATTTTCATCACGAAAACATGGAACCAAATTTAAAATACCCGTTGGAAGTTCTGATCCTGCAGTATTTAATGCTTTTAAACTAATGGCCGTACAGCCTCGAAGAAGTGGTGTACCTGGAAAATGGTGCCTCAAACTAGCTGGGCGTGGAATATCACGCGGATGAACTTCTTGGTCAACATTTAAGGCAAGCGCGCGTCCACACGTGTTATTATATTGAAGCATACTAAGACCCATTTCAAATTCATTCCCAAGTTCATTAATCTGTTCATTATTGGCATGGCGGCTAAATATGTAGGTTTGATCAGATGGAATTAGCATGTACTCGTCATTTTTGTCATGGGGAAAACAATCATGAAGTTGTGGATTTTGTTTACGAAATAAATCAAGTTGGGTTTTCATGATTGCAAGAACGTTAGTTTCAATACATCCAAAAATATTATCAAGAGGTTTTGCGTAAAAAATCATATGATCGCCATCCTTTTCCAAAAATTGTTGACGTGAATGTGGAAGTGTACTTTTGCAAATATCACTCAATTTTGCACTAACGTCAGCAGGTTCGTATTCAGGCATATGGTCATGAATAATTTGCAATAAGCCGGCAAAATTTTTCACGTCACGAAGAAGGTAGTAACATTTTCCACCTTTGCGGGAACTTTTAGGTTGAAAAGGCGCCATGACTTCAAAATCCACTAAATCTTTAATTTGGCGAAGAATCGCATCAGTAATATTCGATGCACCATTACAGATAGGGAGGGCACTCGAGAGAGCAAGGACAATAAGATCAGTACTAACATAATTAGTTTGTTGAAGCCACATGTAGCGTTTAAAAGTATCGTTTCCAATAAAAGTTTGTCCAAAATTAGCCGTTTCTAAAAGATGAAACAATTTGTTATTAGCAAGATTTAAACTGTTTCGGACCAAAGCGCCAACTTTGCGTGGACTTTGCAAAATTTTAATTTCTTCCGGAAAGTCGCGGCTGCTTGTCGATAATTCTAAGGCACGAATAATGAATATTTGCCACAATGAGAGTGTAGCATCGTTAGCAAGACCAAACGCAATCAAGGCATTGTAATAAGAAGTTTCCGCATTTCGAAGTTGATTTGCGGCATACATGCTTTCTAGTTCATCAGGAACGCCATTAACGTCAAGCGCACAAACGGCACTTGCTGAATTTCCAGGCGCCACACCGCTACTTTTTACATAGAAACATTGCATACGTGATGCTCCTGCACTGCTACCTGAATTACCGTTCATGGCCATAAATCTTGAACTTTTGCAAGCGACAACCCGTGTCTGCACTTTATTAATTTTGTTACCGCGTTCATCTTCATGCGGATTAATAACTTGATAAGTAATACAACCACGACTTGCTTGCGTCAATTTCATTGCATCTCCATCCTTGTCGGCATGTGAACCTTTCCCTGGTTGAAAAGCACCAGCGCCATCATCGGTAAATGTAATACGCCCGTTTTGTGGGGCTTCACCGACTACACGGCCAGCAACAACAACAGGGTTTAAGGGCATGGTAATTGCACGCGCACTTGCCGCATCCATACTATATTGACTGACATCATTGACCAAAGCACTTATCATATTTAAAATATTTGATTTTCCTTTTCCAGCAGTTCCGGTGAAAGCAGTAATATCGCTGTCGCCACCAAATATGCGGCAACTTCCACTAGCACTAAGGTAAGCCAGAGCCACCACAACATGGTTATCGCGCAGACCAGCACTATGTAATAAAGCAATAATAAGTGTGACATTGTGGTGAATAATACCTTGCGAAGAACCAATCTGTTGTGGGGCATAAAAATTTTTCATGATTTTGTCACTATTACGTTTTACACGAAGACGTTCAATTTCTGTAAAAAGATCACGATAAATGCTTGGAAATCCAGCCACAAAAGGATTTGAAAATAACATACGCATGTACTTGTGACAATATTGATAAACATCTTTCCAAATTGCTGGTGTTGGTGCAAGACGCAAAAGTCGGCGAAAAATTTTACTGCAAATTGCAGGTAATGGCGACAATAATTTTGAAGGATCTTTAAAAGAAAAACCACGCGTCTCGCTACTGACAAAAACCGTATCGGTTGATTCACCGATCATGGCAATATCAAAACCATCACTGCAAGCGTAATCCTGGACTGGATTTAAAATTCCAGGCAACATAAAAAGTGCCAATTGATCTTTTCCAGTCACATGTGGGACTTTGTAAATTAATTTGTGCTGTAAAAGCATGGAAGGAATTTTAAAATCTGTGCCTTGCGTTTTCAAATCTTTTGTAAAAGGGGGATACGTAAGCCCTTTAATTTCCTGTAATTTTGAAATGACGTTATTCAAAAGCAAATTATTTTTTAATTCATTCCATACTTGATCAGGGAGCATATCGTCCTCCATAAAAATATTTCCTGTCGCACAACCAGTAGAAGCTATGGCATCGCGAAATTCATGCACACTAGTAAAAACTAATTGTGACGCAATATCGGGATTTACACCATGTTTACCAATTTTCACGCGCGGTGTTTCGGTAGTTTTTCGAAATGTAGGACCCTGATTATTACGCGGTTCTTCATCTTCACCAACTACCGGTCGCTGTTCTTTTAATAAAGTATTATCCGTAATCAGTCGAGCTACAACACCTTTAAAAACCATTTCAGCATCTTCAGTAGGAAAAACAATCAACAGAATATAATACAACATAAAATTATTTGTTGTTTCAGGTGTATCCAACGTAAAATTGTTATCACTGAATAATCGCCATTCAGGTAGTGCAACAAAATACATATTCAGACGAGACTCGCAACCAGCTGCATACAACAATTCAGCCAATGATAACACATTATTTGCTCGCCGATTACCAACAAATTGTTGTGCAAAGGTTTTTCCAATGCCTAAAGGAAAAACACCAGCTCCGCCAATAGGCACCGCAACCACATTGTAGGCACTTTCCGCCGGAGCCGTTTCACACGGTAATAAAAATTTATGATGCATTCTTGGTCATACCCTCTTGGTAGAATGACATCGAGGCCTACCGTATATAGAGCCCTATCCAACTAAATACATTTTTTAGAAATAAAAAATAGTTCAAAACTTTATCGCCAAATGTTTTTACCTATTTGTGTAATAAAAAAACGTAAATAATATTTAAACATGGATTCATTTTGTCATCCAAATTTTTTATCAAAAACTCAATATTTGGCATCTGGTTTAAAAAAGCCTATTAATGCAGAAACTTTCAAGAAAATAAAAAATGAAATACCTGAATGTGTTTTAAATCAGACCAACAGATATTTCTTTCAATGGGAGCAAGAAACGCGCATTCCACTTATAAATGCAAATGTTCTCGTTACAAATGACGTAGAGCTTGAACATGCTATGTGGTTAATGATAGATTTAATTGGTAACATAAATAAGTTAAAAGAGATAAATGAAAAGTCATATAATCTTCGGATAAAATCATTACAGATGATCATTGAATCGGTCAATAATATTAATAGTTCAACTTATATTGAAACAAAATCATCAGATACTTTACACGATCTTGAAATAAGTGTTGAAGGAGACTGGAAAAATCTAACAAAAAATTTCCGATATAAAATTCCATGGTATCTTATTCCCAATTTGAATGAATCAATAAAGTATTGGGCTCTGTCGGAAAAAATATTATATGAATTTAAATTAAAAGTTCATGGCAAATCAATTGATAAAACTATAACGGAACAATATGTTTGTCATTATTTGTGTGCGTTTATGATACTACAAAAAGGTACACTAAACTATGCATATTGCCCAGCCGCCTTTCAGGATGCATACAATGATGAAATAAATCAAAAACAAGTTTTTTTTTATATTTGGTTGTCTTTTCTTTATGATCAGGGACCTGAAAATTATAATTGTATTATGAAGGCACAAACTATTATTTATAAAAATAATGTCGTGTCAACAACATGGAAAGGATTTGAAGACAAAGTTAACGGAATGCAAAGGAAAGCAGAGGCAACAAAAATAAATTACGGACATTATGGATATTCCAATGCACCTCAAGCCGAAGAATTGTTAGCACGTTTTCAAGAAAGTGATACTTTTAAGAACTTTAAAAATGAATATCAATATGAACCTTTTTCATTTTTATAGTATAAGTGTAAAACAAAATAAATTCATTAATGCACAAACTCCACTATGCATGTTATTGTCATTTTTAGTATAATACTAGTTGTGATCATAATATCA
>Ga0115566_10001909_pt1 | contig 17497 bp, 14 predicted proteins | sample COGITO_mtgs_1204_3_FD_87173 | JGI IMG/M metagenome (GOLD analysis project Ga0115566, IMG submission 87173) | Pelagic marine microbial communities from North Sea - COGITO_mtgs_120405 | ecosystem: Environmental > Aquatic > Marine > Epipelagic | place: Germany:Helgoland, sampling site Kabeltonne...
AAATTGGATTGCAGCTGTTTATGCGAAAGTCTAAGCTTGAAGAAAGCGCGGAAAAAGAGTTGACAGAGAAAGTGGCGATGGTAGATGAAGCAGCTGTGGAGGCAAGAAATATTAGTCATCAAATGATGCCGCGCGCATTGACAGAAACGGGATTAGTCTCGGCTTTGGATGACATGCTAAATAAGACCATTGGCCAATCTGAAATGAAGTACACTTTCGAGCATTTCGGAATTGGGGAAGGTCGATTTAAGCCAAGCATTGAAATTGGTGTTTATAGGATTGCACAAGAGTTGGTCAACAACATTCTTAAGCACAGTAAAGCCGAATCGTGCACAATACAGCTTTACAAAACAAAATCGCATCTCATTTTACACGTGGAAGATGATGGCCAAGGCTTCAAACTGGAGGATAAGCAAAAGCAAAGTGGCATTGGATTGAGCAATATTTTTAGCCGAGCGAGTGCTGTGAATGGTGAAGTTAATTACGAAGGCGGTCAGCCTCATGGAACTATTGCCAACGTTCGGGTTCCTATTGATAATTTGGGGTAATCAACGTAGCTATGCCTCCCTTCGGGAGTGTTAAATTCGTTTTCGAATCAACACCCTACACCTTGAGACCTTTCATTTTAGCCATATTTCTATTTGCGACTATAGCTTCAGGACGTTGTGCCACTAACGAAGTAGATAGCCTTCGCAGATTAATACGAAATTCAGAAAACGATTCGCTGAAAGGTGCTTACACCACCATGTTGTGCAAGCGGCTTTATCGAAATAAACCCGATTCATGTGTCATTTGGTTGAATGAAGCGCTGGCCCTTTTTCAACGTGACGGTCATGAGATTGAGCAAGCGAGTTGCTTTCAAGTGCTCGGAGTAATCGAAAAGAATAGGGCCAACTATGAGCAGGCGCTGGCCCATCAGTTAAAGGCGATGAGCATATTTGAAGCACATGAAGCTTTTGGCTTTTTGGCGACAGTTTGCAATGATGTGGGCATTATTTACAAGTCCATGGAGTCCTACGAAAAAGCTAATGAATACTACAAGAGAGCCTATGAACTAGCCGTGAAAACTGAAAACACAAATGGCCAGGCCATGCTTTTGAATAACATAGGGACCATTTTTGATGCCCAAGACCAACTGGATTCAGCGCTTCTGTACTACTCCAAAGCCTACGCGCTGAGTGTAACGCATGATTTACTCCAAGCTCAAGCTGTTTCACTGAGTAACCTCGGGGAGATACATGCGAGGCGTAATCAATTCGATAAAGCAGCTAGCTATTTTTCGAAAGCGCTTGCAGTTGACAAAAGGACAGAAGATGCTTATGGGCAAATTTATTCGCACACCAATCTGGGAAACGCGCTAACCGATCTTGGCATACATAAAAGGGCGCGTGCTCATTTGGACAGCGCCCTTGTGCTTTCCAAATCTTTAAAAGCAAAGCATCTAGAGTGCAGAATCTATGAAGTCCTTTCTCGTTCGTTTGAGTTGGAAGGAAATTATGCATCGGCTTTGGCCAACTACAAATTGTTTCGAGTTTTAAATGATTCCATCTATGATGAAAATAAATTGGAACAGTTTCAGGAACTTGAGGTGAAATATGAAACGGAAAAGAAAGAACGAGAAATAGCCCAGTTGAGTGAAGAACAAGTAGCATCCGATCTTGCAATTTCCAACCAAAAGAATTTGATACTGAGTTTAGTGTCAGGTTTAATTCTCGTTCTGGGCGGAGGTGCCTTTTTCATCTATCAACGAAGAAAGAGAGCCGAAGCGCTTCTAGTAGATCAAGAATTATCATTCAGAAAGAATCTGCTCGATTCTACGGTAATTGCAGAGGAAAAAGAACGACAGCGCATTGCAAAAGACCTACATGACGGCTTGGTGCAATCCTTAGCGGCTTTGAAGCTTGGTGTTCAAAACGTGTTGAACAAAGCGGGAATTGAAGGTGAAAAGCGCATGTTGTTTCAAGATCATTTAGATCAAATCGATCAAGCCGCAAATGAGGCACGCAGCATTAGCCACCAAATGATGCCTCGAGCATTGATGGAGTCGGGATTGGTAATAGCTATGGATGATATGCTGCATAAAACCTTAGGGCAGTCGGCCATGGAATACAATTTTGAGCATTTTGGAATCGGAGAAGAACGGTTTAAACAAAGCATAGAAATTGGTCTGTACAGAATCGCTCAAGAGCTGGTAAACAACATATTGAAACACAGCAAAGCCAAATCATGTGTTATTCAAATTTACAAGACAAAAACGCACTTGATTCTTCATGTTGAAGACGATGGGGAAGGGTTTAAATTCCAAGAAAAGGAGAAGCAATCGGGGATAGGGCTGAGCAATATTTTTAGTCGAGCTAGCTCGGTAAATGGCGAGGTCAACTATGAGGGTGGACAGCCGCATGAAACAATAGCTAATGTACGTGTTCCGTTAGATTAAATTGGGGTAAAGTACGTAGGGAACACTCCAAATGAGTGTTTTACATTCGCTTACCACCTAAACAATCAATCATGCAAAACATAGCCCCTATCTTTTCCGCAGGTCCCGCAGGTGAAGTTTTAGTTAGTCTAAGCCTTCCTTCAGGATATCAAATATTTAACATCAGCAACGATTTTATTCCGCCAGGAGAAAATTCGAATACGCATTATAATTACACGATTCACATCCATACTGCCACGCATTTGGTCAATCCAAACCAGCCACATGATACGCGTTATTCGGAAGACTCAACGGGTGCGGACCTGACGGTTTTCATTTTTGACGAGCCAACAGGTCAAAATGTTGGAAAGAAAAAGGTAAGTATGCCGGTAAAGCATGTCGGTAACGAGAAGTAGACTGAAATGGCCAGCAGGATATTTATCGTTATCCTTTTGCTTGGTGTTTTCAACCGCATTGGTCACACCCAAAGTAAATCTGAAATTGATAGCCTAAATGCACAGGCTATGCAGCTGCTTACATCAAAACCGAGCGAAGCTGCTATTCTCGCAGAATCTGCCCGGGCTAAATCGGTCGCCATTCACTATTTGATTCGTGTGCCTACTTTTTTAATCTTGCGAAAGACGCTCTTGAATCCGTTTCTTCAGAAAATGATTTAGCCGATCTGAATCTAGACTTTGGCATTCTCGAGTATCAGAGGGAGCACTTTGATTTAGCTCGGAATCATATTGATTTGGCCTTGAAAACCTATCAGGCAACCGGCAGTCTTGTTCAAGCTGGATATTGCTATAAGTTGCTTGCATTAATTAGTGAGGAGGTGGCTAAACCTCAAGCGATTCGTCTAGCTTATGAAAAGGCGTTTCGCTATGCCGATTCGACTGGGGTTTTAAACGAAATGGTTGATGTGGCTGAATATTTTGCTGAGTACTTACTCCGACAAAAGGATGCAGATGCGGGGTTTTGGTATGCACGTGCCTTGCAATTAAACGACAGCCTATCCGCTCGAGATAGAGTAGAGGAGATAGCTAAGTGGCAAACCAAGTTTCAATCGGAGGAAAAGGAGCGGGAAATAGCCGAAATGAAATTGATCAAGTTGGAGAAAGAGAAAGAATTGGCAGAGCGAAATCAATGGATTTACGCCCTCCTGGCCTTGGTTTTTTTAATAGGCGGGGGCGCTATTTTCCTCACTATTAAAAACCGACAAAAGGCTGAGCGAGAAAAGAATCATGCAGAATTGAAATTTCGAAAAGAATTGCTAGACGCTACTGTGAATGCTCAAGAAGATGAGCGACAGCGAATTGCCAAAGATTTGCACGATGGTTTGGTTCAAACACTAGCGGCTATCAAAATGGGGTTTCAAAGTGTTGGTCGCAAACTGACGCTAGCAGGAGAAGTGAAGTCTGAGTATGAATCGCGCATTAGAATGGTGGATGACGCAGCGAACGAGGCGCGTCAAATCAGTCATCAAATGATGCCTAGAGTGTTGTTAGAAGTGGGCTTAGTATCGGCCATTGAAGATATGTTGGGAAAAACACTGGACTTTTCCCAAATCAAATATCAATTCGAACATTTTGGTTTAGGCGAACAACGTTTCGCGAAAAACATCGAAATCAGCCTATATCGAATTTGCCAAGAACTCGTAAACAAAATCATCAAACATAGTCAGGCTTCACAAGTAGCTGTGCAGCTTTATAAAACCAAAACACACATAATTCTTCATGTGGAAGACAATGGAAAAGGCTTTAACGCAAGCGAAAGCAGAGAGAAGCGTGGGATAGGACTAAATAATATTTTTAGCCGGGCGAGTGCCATAAACGGAGAAGTAAGTTATGAAGAAGGCCAGTTGAAAGGAACCATAGCAAACATTCGAATTCCGATTTAGAAATTCGAACACGAATCCGTTAAATGAGTAGAATGCGTAAAAAATTGATAAACTCTCGGATCAAAACACTTGCGCCCATTGAACTAAATTGAACGTTGGGTCGAAGCGAAACCACAACCGGTTTGATGTTCGCATTTTGATTCACAGCGAGTTTGATGAATTCCATGTCAACCAAAAATCGATCGATTCTGGTCTCCATGAAAATTGATTTCCCTTTTTTCCCCATTCCTTTCAAACCACATTGTGTATCAGTTATGGGGAATTTCAATATTGTCTTCAGTACAAACCGAAACGATTCGCTTAGGCCTTTTCTAAACCAAGGGACGCTTGCATAATAGTCTTCCTCGCGGTAGCCTAGACATACGTCTGCTCCAGATTCAAGTGAGCGAGCAATGGACACCATGCTTTCGATTTCATAAGGGAAGTCGGCATCGGTGAATAACAAGAAATCAGCATCTGACTTTGAGATTCCTAGTCGGAGTGAGTGCCCTTTTCCTCTGTTTGATTCCGAACGCACAATTAGGCTAGTGGGGTCGAGCTGATGCAGGAGATCAAATTCCGTTTTAGACTTCGACCCATCGTCCGAAATGATCAAGCGGACTTGACATTCAAGCGCTTTTTCAAATGATTTTTTTTTTGACAGCGTGGCCTCAGCCCAACCATGATTGGGGTTTAAAACCGGAATGACAAGATCAATATTTTTCAAGGTCTGCAATGGTTGCCAAACGTAGGCAAAAGTCTAGAAGGTAATCTACTCATTGGAGATAAGAAATCAGTCCGTTGCTACCGTGTCGTTTGTAACAGGAGTCGAACGGTTGAAATGCTTTCGCTAGTAATGAACCGAACTAAAAAAACACCTGATTGAAGATGAGATAAGTCGATACGATTGGATTGGTTGACAATCATTTGATCTAAAACCATCCTTCCTTGCATATCATAGATTTGAATTGCACCACCTGATTGATCACCAGTTTCGATTGTCACTAAACCCGATGTGGGATTTGGATAAACCTTAAAATTGGTCGTTGACTCACTTTTGTGTGACGGGATTAAACCAACGGGATAATTCTCAGGTCGATCAAAGAATTTCAAGCCACCTTCGCCCGTTCCAATCAATAAATCGATGATGCCATCTGCGTTGAAATCACCAAAACAAGGAACAATTCTGTCAGCCAAAATCGAAATAGAATCTACCAATGGAAATGAATCGTTAAGATTCGAAGCGAGTTCATAAATTTTGATTTGTTTCTCGCTGCTTCCAACAAAAAGATAAGCACCCGAGCCAAAAATTGGATCCTTTTTAAATCGGGGAACAGCATTTCCAATACAGCAATAATAGCTGACGTCAATATTGCCAAATGGCGATAGGGTTGGCGATGTCGTAAATAAAGGCGAACTAGCGCTACCCTGATTTTCAAAGTAGGAGATAATACCCAATCGTTCCCCCACGATTAGGTCCAACAAACCGTCTTCGTTCACATCGGCTATTTCGGGTGCTGCGTTTTGACCGATGCTGTTTATGCCCATGTAATTTGGTCCAACTAAGGTGAAATTTGCCGTTCCGCCTGAAGGATTGTTTTGAAAATAATGCAGTCGACCTTCGGCATCTCCAATCAACAAATCAAGGTCGCCATCACTGTCTAGATCGCCCAAAGCGGGCATTGCTGCTTTGAAACTATAGTTTGATAATTGAGCGAAATCAGCATCCAATTCCGTGAAAGATGGGGAAGTCGCAGTTCCTGTATTTCGAAAATAATGCAGTCGGCTACGTGTAGCATCTGTGGGAGATCGAAGAAAATCCTTAGCAATCAATAAATCGATCAATCCATCCCCATCAATGTCCATACGAACAGGTGCTGCTCCAGTGCCAAGGTCAACCATTTCTTCCAGTAGAAAGGATTTGGTCACTAGCGTATACGAATTTCCATTGGCCAAACTATTAGCATAATGCCAGATGTGACCAACGTTACAAGAGCTATCAATGTTGTTGTTGCTCGAAACAATCAAGTCTAATTTTCCATTTTGATCTACATCCACTTCGTAACCAGCGGCCATGTATTGAAAGTTGATCGGGTTGATGGCATTCGGAAAATTCGCGTTTTGACTGGTTACATCAATTTCGGGTGAATTTTGATCTCCGATGTTTGGTGCATAAATCATGGTCTTTGTTTGGATGTCGCCCAATGCCACATCGTAATCATCGTCTCCGTCCATGTCAGTCATGAAAATGGTTGATCCGGGATGAAATCGAGATGCTAACTGGGTTGACAAAACTGGCGCGGACACAGGCCGACAAGAAATGGCTTCTAAATTGCTTCCGTTCGGGGGTTCTTGAAATCCACCCCAACATTCCGTCACCACTTTAAATTCTAGGCTGTCGCATGATCCATATTCCTCCATCGATCGGTTTTGATGCCACACAATAGAGTTTTCTGAGTCGCCATTTCCAAATGCTAAAAGGTCGAGATCACCGTCACCATCCACATCTAAAATAGCCGGTAAATCGCCAGGAAGGATGAACGTGCTCGTGGTTATAGACCCATAATCTGATTGCAAGGAAGGGGTTATGAGTTCAAAGGTCGGAGGGTTAGCACCTGAGTTTCTATATACTTGAAACCCACCATTTCTATAACCGAAAATATCTTGAAATCCATCGCAGTCATAATCTCGCAACAGCACCATTTCGGCTAAGTCGTTTGGGAAACTAGCCTCATAAGATGGCGCATAATCAAATTTATTGGACGATGTGTTGTAAAGGAAGGTGCGCCAGATATCGTTCGAGCGATCAAAGACAAAGAGATCATCTTTTCCATCGGCATTTAAATCAATGGGAGAAAATTGTGGGTTCGTAAATCCGCCAACTGTCGCCAATCGGAGCGCTCCATTTATAGAGAAATCGAGGTTTAATGACTCTTGAAAGCCTAGATTAAATTGAGCGAAAGCCGAGAACGACCAACAGGACAATAAAACAAGAATTATTCTTTTATAAGTTTTGCCCACGTTATCGTTTCATTTTCTTGAACCGAAATGAGGTATATCCCACTCGGATACGAGCGAAGGTCAATATTCTCAATGAAGAATCCTGCCTTTGGACGTAGATCTTTTGATTGAATGTTTCGCCCTTGAAGGTCTGTAATGATGAGTTTACCAACTTCGCTATAAGTACGAAGTTTTAGATCGACCATTCCTTTGGTTGGATTTGGGTAGAGCTGAATGGAAGGGTTGATTTTAGATTTAACCTCTTCATTGCCTAGGCTTATGAGTTTTTTACGCTCCATAAAATATAGTCCACCGGTTCGCTGCCCAATGATCAGTTCGATTGTGAAATCATTGATCAAATTCACCCCTGTGATCGAGGTTTGACTCGCCTCGACAACAATGGAGTCAACAAGATTAAATGTGTCGGTTATACTAGCGATCGGTCCGTAAATATTTATTCGCCCATTTCCTGTTCCTAATAAGAGGTAAAGATTGTTTGTGCTATCCAGCTTTCGAGTGAGATAAGGGATGGTTTTGCCATCAAGGGAGTTGTAAACGTTAATCGCACCGAGCTTGGATATGGTAGGCGTGCTCGAAAAATCTGGTGCGGAAGAAGTACCAACATTTTCAAAATATTGTACGGTGCCATTTTCATTACCTACCACTAGGTCGAGCAATCCGTCAGAGTTTAAGTCAAAAAATTGAGGGTGAGCCTCTATTCCAGCATCGATTAGGTTAAAGTTAGGAGTCAACTGACTAAAGTTTGCGGAAAGCGGGTGACCTATGTTTTTGAAATATTGTAAGTGACCGGTGTGATCACCAACAATCAAATCAATATCGCCATCATTATCTAAGTCGACAAGGGCTGGGTGAGCCAATCTGAGATTAAGCTGACTGACATTGGCGTAATCTTCATTTATCAGTTCAAAAGCGGGATTACCGAGCGACCCCACATTTTTATAGAAACTCAATCTTGCTGAAGAAAGGGCGTCATTGAAGGTGTTGTAGCCGATATTGCCGACAAGTAGATCGGGCAAGCCATCGCCTGTCAAATCGGCTAAAGTGGGAAAGGAACGCAACCCAACATCGATCATCTCGCCTGAAAGATACCCACGCTTTTCTAACACAAACTCTGGGGCGCTATTGGATCCTATGTTCTTGTAAAATTGATCGACTATGACGGCATTTGACGTGTCATACTCTAGGGTGCTTGCGTTGTTAAGTTGGTTAGCACCCAACAACATATCGTCATCACCATCCAAATCCACATCGATGAAATAGGGATAGGGCTGATTATTCATTTCCACCTGAACATCATTCGATGGGAATTGATAATCGATCTGATTTACGTCAATGGTGCCATGGGCTGAAGTGGACGTGTTGGGCATTGAATACAACTCATCATTATGATCATAGGTGATGAGCAAATCGAGTTCACCATCGCCATTCATGTCATGGAGTTGTTGCGTCATTGTAACGTCCTGATGACGCTGACCATCGTTTGCACACGTGGTGTCGCAATCAAATGCACGCCAGTTACTGATTGGATGAGTGCCAGATGTAGGCGTGATTTTGCCCCAACATCGGTCGGCAACTTTGAATTTTAAACTGTCGTTAGAACCATAGTCTTCAACCGACTGATTTTCGAAGGTGGCGAAGGTGTTGCATCCGAAAGGTTGCCCATAAAGGTTTACTCCGAAAAACATAATGTCTAGATCGGAATCATTGTCCAAATCAGCGATAACAGGCAGTTGATTGCCGAGAATTCGGATCGGATGTGTTTGACCTCCATTTTTGGTGATTAGCCCTTCAGAGAAGGAGCTGAATGAAGGAACAACGCTGCCGTTGTTCTTGAATACTCCAATGTTTTGGTAATCTCGGGTTGTAAAAACATCTCCTTTTCCATCGCCATCAAAATCGCGAATTAAACAGAATCCTCTATCCACCAATTTTGGAAAATGTTTATGAAATGCTATAGAATCTTCAGGAATCGTATGCACCCATTCATATTTTCCAGTTTGATTATTAAACTTAAAACCTTTTCGCAGTGCGCCATCTCGATCAAAAACAAATAACTCTAAGGCATCGTCCCCGGTGAAGTTCATGGCACTGAACTGCGGATTGTTAAGTCCACCCGCCCAAGGTAAATAAAGGCTGTCTCCATTTTTTATTACAGGAATGGTATTACTGAGCTCGTATCCAATGTTGAATTGAGAATGCCCAAAAAATGGCGATAGGATCGCAAAAAATAAGAGCCAGTTTTGTGTGCGCATGCACACAAAGACGAAGTTCATGCCTAGGAGGTTGTATTCATATTTAACGTAGCCGATCAAGCATTACCTTTGCCATCGAAAATTTACCATGAGACATTTTTTTCTAAGCTTACTCGTAGCGTTTTTTGCTTTCAGCGTTAGTGCACAAGTAGATAGCACCATATCTTCCACAGATAGAAACAGCAATAAAAATTTAGGCAAAAAACCACATATGGATATGCTCCTAGTGGATCTGAACTGGGATCGTTTGATTGGATTACAAGACCCAGTTCGCCAGAAATGGTATGGTCGCGGAATTGCAGTAAGCCTGATGTATGACTATCCAATAAAGGCCAACGGCCAAGTAAGCTTTGCAATTGGAGGCGGATTTGCTTCCCATAATTACTATACCAACGCCTTAGTTAAGAAATCCGGAACAACTGAACTTGCAGATTTTATTATTCAACCAAGTTCTATAAAAGAAAAAGGCAAAATTTCATTGAATTATGTCGATGTTCCCTTTGAGTTTCGCTTTCGAACGCTCGAGGACAGTCGAGAACATAGATGGAAATTAGCTGTTGGTGGACGTGTAGGTTATTTGATCAACGTGCATGAAACGATCAAGGATGTGAATGGCTTTAAAACGAAGCTATATTTCTATCCACATGTTTCAAAATTCAGATACGGGCCAACTGTACGTTTTGGATATGGCGCAGTAATGTTGACAGGGTTCTATTCGCTGTCCACATTTTTTCAAACCGGTAAAAGTGTAGACCCGCAGAACGGGTTGAGCATAGGGATTACTATCTCGCCTTTTTAAGATCCAAGAGCCGCCTCTAATGAACGCTTGAGGCCTTCGGGACGCTGACTTCCCAATCGAATTACTTCTCCTTCTGAAGTGGTGAATTCTACGCACATATTTCCGTGTGTGTAAAACCTGCGCGCGTTATTTCGATGGAGATTGAACATCGGCCGATTCATGATGAATTTGGAATAAGGCCGAATGTGAATGTTGCTTATTCCATTTAACTCCAGTTCAACCTTTTTGTGGGTCATAGGTCCAGATAGAATCAATTTTGATCCAATAATATTTGTTTCCAAATGAGAGATTAGCATGGCGATTCCGCTCATAACCAAAATGGCGATACCAACATAAAAAAACAAATTGGCCGTATCTCCTTGATCGTCATCAGAAGCGAAATAGAATAGAAAACAAAAAAGCATAATGACGATTCTGCGCAAGAGGCCAAATCGATTGAAACCAAGGTATTGCTTCTCGTGGTATTTAACTTCTGTTGACATGCGATAAAATTAATACATCTTAATCGAAATAACTTTTTTGGTGGCCTCAGAACATTTTACTTTATCCGATAAGCGCACTCCAACAATGTACAGCACTTCATTGTCAATTGTTGCCAAAACGAGTTGCTCTTTTTTAGCCACATGGTTTAGTCCGAAATCTTTTAAGTATTTGCCAATAAACACGTCATATTCCGAACCTATAGGCCGAAACTTTTCGCCTTCTTGCCAGCGCCTTAGCATGAGTGGAAACTGTACCGTGGTTGCATCCATCCAGATTTGGTTGGCGACTTTCGGTAGCCGATTTGCTTCATATTTCATTTCGGTAAATTCCAATTTGAAATTGGGGGTTTCGTAAACACCTAACCCAGAAATTGACATCGGTTCAATCGGAATGGGCGCTAGACTTACGAAAATTTCGCTGCCTTTTTTAGCTGCAATGTGTTGTTCAGTTTCAATCCTACCACCGCTTTTGGATTCGACCAAATCAGCGCATTGAGTCCGGTTAAAACCAAATGGCTTAAGCGCATGATAAAGCCAAGTAGCCCGAGAATTCAGTGGTAAATCCGCTAAGTTTAGGGCAAAGCGCTTTTCGGGAATCACTTTTAGCTGATTGGAAGCTCGTTCCGCAATAGCTACTGCATCGGCATTCAAGAATCGCATGCTCGCATCTAATTTTGCCAAAGCATCGGAGTCAATTTCCTTCAACAATGAAATCAAGTCATGCCTGATTTTATTGCGCTTATACTTTGTTTCCGCATTGCTTTTATCATCCCGATATTGGAGCTTATGTCGAGCTATGTATCGGTCCACTTCATCTCGGTGAGCGCTTAATATGGGTCGAATAATCTTGCCGCGCTGTTCAGGAATACCTTTAATTCCGTCAATTCCTGTTCCTCTGAGCAGGTTTAAGAATAGTGTTTCAATGTTGTCTTCGGCATGGTGGGCTGTCGCTATTTTAGTGAAACCATGATCGCTGCATAGTTGCTCAAAAAAGGCATAACGTATGTTCCTCGCATGAATTTGGATATTTACGCTTCCCCAATCTTTCCCAATCTCGTTATGCATATAAACAGGAACATCCCACACAAGACCTAAGGCTTGAACGAATGCTGCATCTTTTTCTGAATTAGAACCGCGAAGACCATAATTAACATGAGCCAGTGCAATACGCACTTCAGCTTTTACCAATAAATGAGCTAATGCAACGCTATCGCGTCCACCACTTACAGCGACAAGGACTGTATCCGATTCGCTGATAAGGCTTTTGTTAAGTCTATGTTCAAGTTCGTGTTCCAAGTGAAATATTTCAGGTCGATTGTACTTCCAGCGATTCTATTAATTGGCGAATGGGTTCAAACTTAACGAGGCTTTCTTCAAATTCATCTTCAATGTTGCTCTGTGCAGTAATTCCACCCCCAACCATACAGGAAAGTGATTTTGTAGATTCATTATATAGCAGGCTCCGAATGACAACGTTGAAGTCTGCATTGCCATCTGGAGTTATAAGGCCAATAGTTCCAGAAAACAGGCCTCGTTTCGTGGCTTCAATCTGCTCGATTATTTCCATCGCACGTCTTTTGGGCGCTCCGGTCATGCTGCCCATAGGAAACGCTTTTAATAATGCGTCAAAAAACGGCACATCTCTTTTTAAATCGGCCGTGACCGTACTGTGCATTTGATGAACCTTTGGGTAAGTAACAACCTTATACAGTTCGCTTACCTCAACTGAATTCTTTTCTGCGAAGTGACTCAAGTCGTTTCGAACCATATCCACAATCATGACGTTTTCTCTTCTGTCCTTTTCTGACCGCTGCAATGATTGAAAATTCATACGATCCTCGGCCTCAGTATTGCCTCGGGGTGATGTTCCTTTCATCGGCTGAGAGATGATTTTACGCCCATTGAACGTGAGAAATCGCTCTGGACTCCAACAAAGGCAGTGCATGCCGTCAAGTTTGTAAAACGCGGAAAAGGGATTCGGATTGGTTCGAAATCCTTGATTAAATACTTGGGCCGAATGTAGCGCCACGTCTTCCCAATAAAACTCTTGACAAATATTTGCCTGATATATGTCCCCCGCCTGAATATGGGCAAGTGTCTTTTTTAATGCCGTTAAATAGGCTTCCTTCGACCACGTTGATTGCGTTCTTTTCTGACCTACAGCATGTTGATGATTTTCTTTTTGATTGGATATTTGTTGAATCAGTAAATCTGCCTCTGCGCTGCTGTGGGTGTCATCCATCCAGCCAATTTCGATGTGGTTTTCTTGAACTTTAATTATCCAATTCGGAATAAATATCCTCCATTGAGGAAACGACACTCTTTCTGAATGTCGAGAGTCTAAACCATGAAGCTCGTTTTTAACATCGTAGTTCAAATGGACAAAAACGTAATCTTGATTTGATTCAATAAAAGTGGCTGCGTTTAAGAGACTGGATGTGTAGGATTCCCTCACGCCAACACCTGCAATTGCTTCGTAGGATTCGTTAAAGTGCTGACACCAGCCTTCTCCTCGAAGGCAAATTCCGTTCGGTTGCTGGTCTATCCATTCGACCAGTTTTTCGGCAAAACCTTCGATACATGGATATCTCTTAAACTGCCTTTTCATTAACGGGTTCTGACCATATCTTCAAGCGCATCTATCCAAAGGGGATGATCGTTTAGGCTCTCAACGAGTTGCACCTTCTCGCCACCATGCTCCTCAAAAATCTCTTGATACTCTTCGCCAATTTCTATGGTAGTCTCTAGACAATCAGCTACAAAAGCTGGCGAGAAAACGAGCAATTTCTTTGCGCCTTCCTTTGCTTTTTGCTCCACGATTTTATCGCTGAAGGGCTCAATCCAATTTTTGTCCAGTCGCGATTGGAAGCTCACGGTGTACTTGTCTTCAGGAATTCCTAATCCCGCTGCTAAAAGGCGAGTAGTTCCATAACATGTGGCTTTATAGCAATAATAATTTTCATCGTTCACTTCGTGCAAACAATCGCGATCGAGGCATAATCCGTTGTCATAAACCTTATCTACATGCCGTTCGGGGAGTCCGTGATAGGAGAAAATAACATGATCATATTCGCGCCAATCATACTGCTGGCCACGTGCTATAAATGCATTAATAAAACCTGGGTGATCCCAGTATTGGCTTATAAAGCTTAGTTCAGGTATGACCCACCAATTTCGAATCACGTCCATTACCTCTTGCAACGCAGACCCAGTACTGGCCGATGCGTAGTGCGGAAACAAAGGCAGGATAATGATTTTTTTGGGATTTGTTTTTTGGATTCGTGCCAACACATCTGGGACGCTTGGGTTTTTATAACGCATTGCTAATTCAACCGTGTAATCCGAACCGAGTTTTGCTTGCAATAACTGCTTGACGGATTGTCCGTGTGTTATAATTGGAGAACCATTCGCTGTCCATAAATCCTTATAAATCTTAGCACTTTTTGGCGCTCGAAACGGAACGATAATCAAGTTGACCAGCAGCTTGCGAACGAGCCAAGGAATATCGATGACTCTGGGATCATTCAAGAACTGAGAAAGGTAGCTGCGAACGTCTGAGACACTTGGGCTGTCTGGGGTTCCGAGGTTAACTAAGAGAACGGTGGTTTTCGACATTATTGGTTTTTATCTTATCCATAACACCTTAAGTGCGTGGAGGTTCGATGTATCGGTTATTTAAATTGAGCGATCCGGGCCGAAAGTAATCCTGCCCCACATTTCTAAGCAACAATTCGTCTAGGTAAATGACCATATTGTTCCCATCTCGATGCGCTTTAATCGTAATTTGATTGCCATCGGATTCAACTTTTATTGGAATGGTGCAGAGAATCCAATCACCTCTTACTTGCGCTAGATGATCACCAACCTCACTTACTTCAAATCGGATTTCCTCATCACCTCGCTTTTCCCATAGCCAGATTTGAGTGTTAACAGCCTGCTGATGTCCGGCATAGAACCAAAAACTTAATTCGGCCATTGAATCAGCCGTTAGCATTGACTCCGATGGCATAAGATCAGTCCAATCTATTCGATTGATTTGCAATGCCCCTTCTCCGGCAAACACCTTCTCACTTGATAAATCATCAAACGACCGATAATTGTTCATTGCAGCCTTTACCGGTTTTGCTTTCGATTGACGACTTGACAATTCAAGGTTGTTTTCATCAACAATTTGTTTGATGTTTTCAGGATCTAGTTTACGAAGCTCATAACCCCTGTAGTTTTGAATAAAGGTCGAATATGTAATGAGTTTTTCTTCGTTTGTGTCGAAAGCCTCATCCGGCTTAACCAACAGTAAAAATGGCTTATGGCAGTTTTTAGAAGAACATAAATGAAGTTTGCTTTGCCCAAGAAAATGGAGCAATTCCAGGTGTGATAAGGTTTGACTTAAAGAGGTTCGACTCATTTGCACAGCGTGTAGCGGAAGCCCTGTTTTTAGACTTAGGGCAAATGATTGTTCCTTTACGCCTTCAACTTCCGGAGTCCGAAAGTTTTCTGATCCAACATGAAAATTGGGAAGCGGAATGATGGCTTGGAATTCGGTAGGCTGAACATTCAAAATTTCGATTTCGCTGCGCAACCTGTCATGAAAGGCTGTTGTGCCATCAATTGTTCGAGCCTCGACCTGCTCACTTAAATAATATGCGTCAAACCCGAGTAAAAACAAACAAAGAAAAGCGAGAGCGAATGATTTCTTATTGGCTTTTCGAACAATCAGTTTTCCAATTACTGTCGCAGCATAAAGGTTAGCAGCAAAGAAAAAGACAAACGCAAATCGACCAATACCTCTGAACTGTCGAAGCGGACCTACGAATTCCAATAGTCGTTCAAATTTCCATACGTAAAACGGGAATGCTACGGCCAGAAGAAGGACAGGAATGCTTGCCAAAAGGAATTTGACGGAGAGGCTGAGTGACCCAACTTTTCGACCCGTTTTAACCCATTGGATTAACCCAAAAACCAAACCTGTAAGAGCGAAAAGTCCAATAAAGAATCCTCCTTCAGTCGATTGGTCAACATAACTAGCTAAGGACTTGAAATAATTAAAATCAATGGGTAAAAAAACCGAAGACCAAGTCGCACTGTAGTGAATAAATCCATAAGGGTTGGCGGGTCTGTCAATAACCGGATCACTGACAAATATGATCAATCGAAAAAGGATGAGCGATGCTATTGGAAAACCGAGGCTTTTGAAAAAGGAAACAGGCTCAAATTTTTTAACGAGTGCAATCTGATCGGTGATAGCTATGCAAATCCAATATAAAACAAGCATCACCATGAAGTAAGGGTGAATGAATCCACTTAGAAGAACGAACAAAGCGGCTAGACAAGAATAAAGGATGGAATGCTTTTGTGATTCCATATGAACGATGTAAAGGAAAGTCGGAATTACCCCCACGTACGCTAACGAGTAGTGTCCTCCCAATCGCAGCAGTTGAGGACTAAGAAACACGATTCCTAACGAAGCAAGGATGGAGAACCACCAAATCGAACCCTCAAAATCGATCAGTCGAAATAGGAACCAACCACCAATCAGCATTGAAAAGAAAACAAGGCTGGGTAGCCAGTCTGCAGAGCCACCAACAGCTTTAAGCAGATTGCTTATTAAGGGTTGATTATCGGTATAAATCACGTGCTCACCCTCGGGATAGTTCATGCCTTCAAACCACGAAAGGGTGGAATCATGCTGTATGTGATAGGCCACCGTGTAATAGTTTTTAGCACCATCTTCACCTGAACCCGGAATACTAAATAATGACCAGCGTTGAAATTGACTGCCATATAAAGCCCATGCAACTGCCAAAAAAAGTAGCAGGTACAAAGGCATCAATAGAAGAGTTGATGGTCGTTTCATACGCATTAGTCTGCGAAGCTAAGTCTATGCAAATAGACATGGAAAGGTCGAGTGTCTAATTCAGCTATTTTTAGTTTAAATGAATAAGGTCTTACATTCATTTATATTTTATTGGCATGATTAGAATTGCCTTAGCTGATGACCACCAATTAGTCCTAGATGGATTAAAGGCATTGATTAAGGAATACCCAGATTTCGAGTTTGTGGCTGAGGCAAATGACGGAAAACGTTTGCTTGAAATTGTTCGCGTTGTGCACGTTGATGTGGTTTTAGTAGACATAGACATGCCAATAATGAACGGCCTTCAAGCAATTGAAGCCATCAAACAGGAAAAGCCGGATGTTAAGTGCATGGCGTTGACTATGCATAATGAAAAAGGGATGATTCAGAAGGTTTTAGCCGCAGGAGCTTCGGGATATATTCTAAAAAACATAGATCAAATTGATCTGATTGCCGCTATTAAAAAGGTCTATGAAGGAGGCAAAGCCTTTTCGGAAGATGTAACCATGACATTAGCGGGAAGTGCGAACAGCACAAATGTTGCCTATCAAAATGTTATGCTCAGCGATGATCTGACCGATCGAGAGATAGAGATTCTAAAGCTCATTGCCCAAGGATATTCAAATAAGGAGATAGGAGATCAATTGTTTATTTCTCATCGAACAGTAGACACGCATCGCACCAATTTGATGAAAAAGCTAGATGTGCACAATATTGCTGGTCTAATTCGATATGCGCTTCGCTCGGGATATGTAGAATAATAGTTGGCAACTAAATCTATCTTTGCCGTCTAA
>Ga0115566_10001914_pt1 | contig 17476 bp, 3 predicted proteins | sample COGITO_mtgs_1204_3_FD_87173 | JGI IMG/M metagenome (GOLD analysis project Ga0115566, IMG submission 87173) | Pelagic marine microbial communities from North Sea - COGITO_mtgs_120405 | ecosystem: Environmental > Aquatic > Marine > Epipelagic | place: Germany:Helgoland, sampling site Kabeltonne...
AGATCGTGCACCGCCGCCCTCTCCGCCGACGCAAATTGCGTCAGCGTGAGCTTCGCGTCGTCGCCGCCTTCCTCGGCGGCGAAAGCCTCGATCCGCGCCCTCCAGTTCATCGCATCAGCCTCCATGATGACGGACCTAATACACGCTCCCCGCGGTCCTGCTCTCGGTGCGTGCGCGGTGTAAGTGAGGTGCCCAGCGATTCCAAAAGGTCAATTGTTATTTTCACTGTGAACTGTGATTCAATCTGTGATTCGCCGCAGCACTTGGAACGCGCGGTCGTGGCTAACGGTGTACTCGACGTGATGTACTCGGCTAAGATTAATCTAAACGGAGGATACGGACGTGCCCGACGCACGACTCTTCACCCCTAAACCCTCACCTCCGACGCGTGGACGTGAACGTGTACTGCTGATTGAACCCGCTCCGAGCCCAGAGCTCCGCGTTGTCCCTCGCCGCGCGCCGATCGTCGGGCCCTGTACCCCCGCTGAACCCCCGATGATTCCTCCGTTCGAGCCGTGACTCATGACCCCGCCGCGTCTCGGTGTCGGACCCCATCGGTACGATCCCTCGGTACGCCGTTGACGACGTGGAAGGAGGAAGAAACGTCCCGCGCAGCACATCCGCGAGAGTCGGTCCGTCGTCATCGAGGTGCTCAATCGCCTTCGCGAGGACGCCGCGCGCGATCGCCCTCCGACGCGATGCATCGTCCCCACCTCCGTCCACGCCCCCACCTCCTTCTGCGTCATCTCCTCCTTCCACGTCCTTCACGCACGCCGCGAGGAACCGCTCGCATTGTTCCCTCGCGCGTCTCGCCGCGTCCTCGGCGACGGTCGCCAGATTCTTCTCCGCCGCCTCCGCGGCGAGCACCGCCGCGCCGACCCGCTCGCGCTCGAACCTAGCCTCGGCGACGCGCCGCGCGATGACCACCTCGGCCCCATCCGTCTTTTCCGCGCGTCGTCTCGGCAAACGCCGTTCGCGTGTCACCAGCGCGCCGGTGTGCGAGCGCTCCAGGGCGTACGCCGGGAAGGTTTCCGCGGCGACGGCGTCTCCTACGCGTTCCGCCGCGGCGTCCACGCGGTCAACCTCGCCGCGTTCCATCAGCGCGTGGACGAAGGTGCGTATGGCCCTGACGTGCACCGCGTTGGACTCCGCGAGTTCCCGTTCCTTCAGGTGCAGCTCGTCCATCTCGCGGGCCATGTCGGCGTGTTCGGCGATGAGCGCCTCGTTTTTGTCGAGGATTTGGAGCGTGGTTCGCACTTGGTACGCGATCTCGCCTTCCATTCGTTCGTTCTCCGCGGCGGTCTGCTTGGTGGTCCCCGCGAGCTGCTCGTCGATGAGCGCGCGCATGTGCGCCTTGGCCTCCTTGATCTTGCGCGTGTGCTCGTGTCGCATCGTCGCCGTCTCGAGCTTGAACTCGGTGTTGACGTCGTCGACCCGTCGTAGGTGATCCTCCCTCGACGCCTTCAGCAGGAGCTTCTTCTCGCGGAGCTCCTGGTCGAGGGTATCGCGCGTGGACGCGAAGTCGTCCACCTCCTTCACCGTGGCTTCGCGCGCGGTGAGCTCGTCCTCCAGCGCCGCGCGTCGCGCGCGCGCGTCCTCAGCCTCGCGCCTCTCCAGCTCGGCGCCCTCCAATCGAACCCTCTCGAGCTCCTCCCCCGCGCGCAGAAGCTCCGACTCCTTCTCCAGCGTCGCCGCGTGCGTCGATCTGAGCTGGCGCGACAGCGGGTCGTTCCTCTCGACCATCACGCGCCGCGCCTCCTCGAGCCGCGTCACGAGCGCGAGGTTCTCCTCGGCGAGAGCCTTGCCCCGCGACTGCCATCGCGCGAGCTTCGCGGTGAGCCCCTGTATCTCCAGCTCCGAGGTCACGATCTCCTTCTCCTGCTCGAGCGCGGGGTCCGGGCCGGCATCCGCGTCCTTACCGTCGTCCTTCTTATCGTCCTTTTTCTTTGGGGGCATGTCGACGGTCGCGACCTCGCGACCCTGCCTCTGGTCTCGTCTAAATTGGGCAATCACGCTTTTAGCTTTTGGGGCGCCCGAGAAGAAGTCACAGTCGGCGGCACCATCAGGGCGGATAACGGGGTGCACCGGCGGGGTCACAGGTCTCGCGCCCCACGCGGTGGGTCGGGGTCAGGGTGAACGAGAACATGCCGGGTGTCATGTTGGCACAGGCGTGGCACGCGATGATGGGGACACGTCCCGTCGGCGCCGATCGGAGAACCGCCCTTGCGAAAACGGGGGCGCCGACACGCTCTCCTCGCGTCGCTCGCGCCCCCGTGCGCTGGGTCGCGTCCGCCGGCGGCGACGGCGCGAACGAACCCGCGCCGACGGTACGATCGCACAAGGTTCGTTGGAACGAGAAATACACCGAGCTCGCCGCGTTCGAGCGCGAGCACGGGCACGTGTCGGTGCCCCCACGGGATCCATTCGTCGACCTCAACAAGTGGGTCGTGTACCAGCGCAAACGTCGGCGACTGGGGACCATGTCGCCGGAGCAGGAGGTCAAACTGGACAAGCTCGGGGTGTGCTGGGAGCCGAGGACACCAAGGCCCGACCGACGCGGGATGGAGCTTCGATGGAACGAACGATTCGACGAGCTCACCGCCTTTGTGAGATCCAACAACCACACCCGCGTGCCCAGCGGCGACACCAAGCTGCACAGGTGGCTCCACGAACAGCGTCGCAGCTTCGCCAAGGGTAAGCTAGCGGATGCGCGCAGGGTACGGCTGGAGTCCATCGGCGTGGACCTCAGGTCCGCGTCGAGGATGACATGGGGCGAGCGGGTGGACGAGCTGCGTTTGTTTCGGGAGGCGCACGGGCACTGCAACGTTCCGGCGACTTGGAGGCATAACCCGAGTTTAGGGAGCTGGGTCAAGCACCAGCGGATGCAGTGCCGAGGCGGTAAGTTGAGCGATGAACGATACGCCACCCTGGACGCGTTGGGGTTCAACTGGGATCCGAAGAAGAAGGAGTCGAAGACGGGCGGCGGGGGCGTTCGGTCGTTTCACGTCCGCGAGAACGCGTCGCCTTGGGCGCTCGTACACGCCGCGCGGGCGGCGCGGGAGAGTGATTTCGCGCGGGAGATGGACCACCCGGTCGGTAAGGGTGCGCAGGTCAGCGTGATGTGGATGGGCGACGCGGACGACGACGCGTACGAGGAGACGGGGGAGACGGAGGGGGACGCAAATGCCAACGATACAACAAACGCTAACGACACAAAAGCTAAGGTTCCCGTCGTGGGTGGCTGGGGCAGGAGCTCGTCGACGTACGAGGAGAAGCAGCAGTTTGTTTTCACGCACATCGAGGACTGGTGGAAAAGGTGCGATGACGACAACGAGGGCTGGGCGGAGGCTCGCGGGTTGGTACGGGACATGCGCTACAACTACGCGGTGCAGGCGAAGAAGCGGCGCATCAAGCCGGATATCGTGATCGAGATGGAGCGCGACGGGGACATATGGGGCTTGGTCATCGAGGTTGACGAGTTCGCGCATCGCCGGGGTAAGCACTACAGCTGGCGCGCGGAGGAGAAGCGCATGCAGGAGCTGCAGACGACCCTCGGCGTCAAGCTGAAGATTGTCCGCTTCAACCCGGATCCGACGGGCGCGTTCCCGATGGGCCTCGAGGAGCGCACCCGCATGCTGCTGGAGCACGTGGCGCGGAGCATGCGCTCGGCGCCCGTGAGGGACCTCGAGGTGGAGTACTTCCTATACGACTAAGATGTATGTATTCCGATCTGCGTGTAAGTGTTCTAATAACTATAATAACGCACGTGAAGCGTCATTTCACGCCAAACAGACTCGCCACCGCCGCGGACTCGACCGAGTCGCCGAGGGCGGCGAGAACCCGCACGAGAGCCGCCGGGTCGAGAGCCTTGCCGGCGCCCCCGTCCGCTTCAACCGCCGCCGCGCCGTGCGCCTCCGGCTGCGATCGGACCGCCTGCCCGAGCGTCGACGCCACGTCCCTCACGACCTTCACGCTCGAGTGGGTGAGCCAGTCGGGCGGTATCGCGGCGATCAGTCGCTCGATTCGCGCCAGACACTCACCCGGTTGCGCCAGGAGAAGGCGGAGGCGCGGCGACATAAACCCGGCTACGATCCGATCGCACGCCAGAGACCTCAGCTCGGACGTCGGCAACACGCCGTCCCACGCGATCACCACTCGCAGGCACCGCACCGCGACACCGAAACGCCGGCGGGCGTGGCTCTCCGCCATGGGCGCAGCCGCCGTGACCACCGGCGCCCACGCCGGGATTTCGCATCGCGACTCCACGCACTCGCTCAGTTTGGCCCGTACACACGATAGGATCCGTCGCATGGCCTCGCACTCACCCGGCTCGAGGTACACCAGCATCTCCTTGACGACGTGCGCGAGTCGAACCGACTGATCGAGCGAGAGGGGGTTCCAGCACTGCTTCACCGCGTGCTCGACGACGGGCGCGACGAGTTTCTCAATCAGAGTCGGGACGAGGTTCCCGTCGCCGCCGTCATCGCCGCCACCCTCCTCGCCCTCCTCGCCCCCCGCCATGCCGTAATCGAACAGATCCGAGTACCACCGCATGCTGTCTATGGCGCCCGCTGGCGCGGACCTGTTTGACGACGACTCCGCGTAGAGGGGCGACCACGAGAGGAGCTCGAGCCGAACGAAGGGCGCGAAGAGTTGGGGAACCGACTCGGGCATGTACGCATCCTTGTACGCCTTTGGGAACTTTCGTTTCCACTCCTCAGCCTTGGCCTTGATGGGCGGGATGGAGGAAAAGTCGGCACCCGCGTCGCGCATCACGTGCGACGCAGCCTCGCGCGTGTCCTCGAGGCCCTTGTAGAACAGTTCAACCTCACCCGCGTCCTCGTCCTCCTCGTCCTCGCCGAGAGTCTTCGAGGCGCCCCCCGCCTCGACGCGGCTCCGGCGCGCCGCGGCTCTCTTCTCCGCGTGCGACCTCTTGCCGAGGTTGAGGTCGCGGCCGAACTCGTCGAGGTCGGGCTGGAGCGAGTCGAACCTCGCGCCGATCGCGCCCTCGGCCGCCGCGGTCGCCGCGGCGACCGCCTCCGCGCGGGATGCGCCGCGCATTAGCGCCGCCTGCGCAGCCTCCACTCCAGCCTCCGCCTCCGTCGCCTCGTCGAGCAGGATACCCTCGGATTCGCGCTTGGACGCGGCGCCTCGCTGCTCGTGGATGCGCTGCGCGTGCTCCTCCAGTTCGTCGATGATCGGGCCCTTCTCGCGCAGGCACTCGCAGAGATCGCGAACGTAGTCGCGCATCTCCTGCATGTACTTGTACCTCTCCCCCGCCGACGCGAGTCGCGTCTCGTGGTTCGCGAGGATCGCCTCCGACGATTTAAGCGCCTCGTCCGCGCGCGTCACCTCGTTCTTGGCGTTCTGCCTCGTCACCTCCAGCCTGGCCATGCCGTCACGAAGGGATTCCAGCGCCGCGGCGCCGCCCGCGAGCACGTCCACCGAGGGTTGCTTTTTGGCAACCGGCTTCGGGGGAGCGGGGACGGAGGCGGAGGCGCCGACGCCCGCGCTCATCGCCTTGCGGAGCTGCTCGTCCTCCCACGCGCGCGTGTCCTCCCCCGCGTCCATGTCGACGTCGATATCCGAACCCGGAACGGGTATGTAATCCGCCGCGGACGTGAGCGCGGCGCGCGCCGCTTCGCGTTTGGCCCTCGCCGCCTTGATCGCCGCCTCGTCGGGGATGCCGAAATCGTCGTCGCGACCGGGGCGCGGCGGCGGGGGCATGAACGCGATGGGTTCTCGCGTGGTGCCCGCGCCCGCGCCGCTCCTCCCGGGTGGCGCGTCGTGATCCATGTGCTCGGTGGGTCTCGCGGTGAACGTCTTCTGCGCCGACGCTAGCTCGCGCAGCCGGTCGATCGAGTACTCCCCGCCGCCCTTCTTCTCGGCGTCGGGCTTTAACGCGTCGGGCGCGCGCATCGATTTCTTCTTGACACGGTGCCCGCCGTCCTCGGCCGACGGCTTCTTCTTCACCTGGAAGACATCGGCGCCGGCGTCGTCGTCGTCGAAGCTCAGCAGCGAAGGGGCCGTGCCGCCGTCGCCCTTGCCCTTCTTCTTGGGCTTGGATTTCTTACCGACGACGGGGACGATCGCGGGAGCGTCGTCGGCTCCCGCGCCGGCATCCTCGCCGTCGTCGTCCGACGTCTTCTTGCGAAGATTACCGCGTTTGGGCATCCCGCCCGAGCCCGGCTTGAGACGGTGCGCCTACTCCCGCGCGACCCAGGACTGATCTCTTCGCTTGAATTCGAATGAATAAATTACAATTTGACGTCAAGTCTACTCAACCGGCCCGAGGAAACAGGCGGTGCCCGCCAGGATCCATTTCGAAGCCTCCTCTCCGTCAAACACCGGGAACTGAACCTCCGCGATCGCCCGCTCCCTACCCTCCGTCAAATACAGCGGCACATGCAGCGCAGGCTCGCCGGACCCGCCGGTCGGGCCGTCGCATCCGGGCTCACCGGGCGCCAGCCACGCGAGTGCGCACGTGGGCGTAGTCGCAAACGGCGGCGCGCTCGCCGCCGTGTCCCTCAGTTTCACACCGTCGAACACCGCACCCTGCACCCGCATGCCCTCGATTCGTACCCCGCGTGACCCCAACGACCCATCCCATGCGGTGACGAGCGTGAGGGTATCGATGGCCACGCCCGCGTCGCGCGCCATCTGCTGCCGCAGCGCGTTGAGGAACGTCTCGGGGTGGAAAAACTCCTCCAGGCGGACAGCCCCGGCGAGCAAAGACCCGCGCCGCGTGCGCTCCACCATCGCGTTCACCGCCACCATGCGGTGCACCACGCCCTTGCAGTACGACACCGGTCCCTCCGGTCCCTCCCAGTGCTTCTCCCACTCGGGGGGTACCGTATCCTCCATCAGCTGACGACCGGCGGTGAATATAGCCGGCGTCAGGAGCGACTCGCCGGCTAACACTTGGGCCAGCGCCTGGAGAGTCCCGTCAACCTCAGACACGGCGTGGTGCCCGCGGACCTGCTCCAGCTCCACGAACGCGTCGATGGGTGGCAGCGCCGGTGTAGCCTCCGTCCTCCCCGGCGCCGACCTCAGCGCCGGGTTGGCCGCCATCATCCGATCCCAAGACCGCAAAAGCGGTCCGAGCGACGCGGACCAAGCGCTCCGGTCGAAACCCTTGGATGTCCCGCCGTGAGACGCCATCGTCCTCAGCGATGTGATGACGTGCTTGCTGTTAGTCACCTGCACCGTCCGTTCCACGTTGACCGGGAGGGAGAACAGCGACGGGGAGTTCGCCTCGTCCAAACGTCGGAGCAAAGCGGTGAACGTTCCGTGATCATTCGCGTTTGGCAGCGATATGTCCGTCCCGGGGAGCGTCTTGACTCGAACGCCGCCGCCGCCGGTCATCTCGTTGCTGAAGAACTGGCGGAGGTAGGTTCGCAGCACGATGATGTCGTACGCGCTGTCCACCCGCCCGCCGTAGATGGCGCGCTCCAGCAGCCCGTGGAGCTGCGACCACTGCGGGTCCGCGCTGCCGTCGCACGCCTGGTTGATGATATCCGCGCCGGATCGAAGGTCGGCGAAGGAAAACTCGTAAAATTTGGACCAGCCCTGCGGCACGTACGCGCGCCTCTCCTGCACCACGGCGTGGAACCACGCGAGCAGGAACAGGAGCTTGGCGCGGAGCGGGCTGCCGTCCGAGATGTACTGGGGTGACCAGGCTTCGTACGTGCGGCTCACGTTGCGTTTCAGCCCGGGCGGAGCCTCGTAGGTAATCTTGAGGCTGCCCTCCAGGAGCGAAGATGGAAATTTGGCGTGGGGCTCGGACGTGAGGAAGAGCCGGAAGTCCTCGTGCGCCTTGAGGACGTAGATCTCCTTCTCGAGCGTCGGTAGCCACGCCACCACGAGGTGCAGGTTCTTCAGGCACAGCCAATCGCCGGTGCGGGCGCACTCGGCGAGCAGTCGCATGGCCTCCTCCGCCTGACCCTGGCCCATCGCGAGCTGGTGGTAGCGTCCCCGACCCATCGCCCGTTCCGCGTGTTCCTCCAGCTCCTGGCTCGGATCCGAACCGGGCGTGACGATGAACAGCACGGGCGTCGTCGCATCAGCCTCGTCGCACACGCGCGGGAGGGAGAGCGCCGGCGGTGCGATCGACTCGACGCCGAGTTGCGTGCGCACGAACGAATCCATCGCGGATTGCAGCCGATCCGGTCTGAGCGCCTGGACCAGGAGAAGCCGCGTGAACGCGCCGGCGTCCGCGGCGGGCACGCACGTCTCCGCGACCGGCGAGTCGATCCATGCGCCCCACGTGGTGCCGTCGCCGAGGCGGAGATCCGACGCGTGGGAAGGGAAGGTTGAGACGAGGTTGGCGTAAGCGGAAGTCGCGTTCTCGGGGACCCAGCTCGGGGCGGATCCCCGGGTGCCGGGTCCGTCGCCGGCTTCCAGACCGAAATAGTAGTTCCATTGGGTCTCGTCCGCGTCTTCCGCCGCGAGGTGGCGCGTGAAGTGCATGCCGAACGTGAGGCGATCCTGGTTGAAGATGCTGCGGCTGACCTGGCCAAACACGAGCCTGAGCAGCGCGACGGAGAGCATCTCGATTCGCCTCTCCAACGCGGCGGACGGCGTGCTCTCGTTGAGGGCCGTCTTGAAGAGGAGGATGAAGGAGTTGAGGCTGAACTGGTACATGTGGTTGAGCGCGCGTAGGTCGCGGGTGAGGAAGTAGAGCTTGGAACCCTGCGCCGCGATGGGGCGGTACGCGTTGCGCTGCTCGTCCAAGGACAGCTGCAGCGTGGTGGATTCCTCCAAGGATTCCTTCACCGTGGTTCCCTTCGCCTTGGTCTCGTCGAGCGAGGTGATGAGCTGCGTATTCTCCAGGATGTTACCCGTCGAGGTGGCGAGGGTCTCTAGCAAGGTCTTCTCCAGTCCCGCGAGCTGCACCTTGAGGTCCTCCTCAACCTGGAGGAGGTGGCTCTTCTGCTTCTCGAGTTCGGGCTGCTCGTGTTGAATCACGAGACCGAGAAGTTGGCCCTCGAGGCCCGAGCGGGTGACGGTGAAGTTCACCTCCGAGATGATCGATGCCGCGGACGGGGGAATGACCGGGTACGGGTTACGCGTCATCAGGTACATCCTGAACGACTCGTTGTAATCGACCGTCTTGTCACCCACCTGAACCATGAGACGAAGCCCCTGCCGCTCGAAATCTTTGCGGACGACGTTGTAGAGAATCGGTTCGATTTTGTCAACCTCCTCGATGATCAGCGTCTTGCCGAAGCGAACGGCGAGCTCGAGCTTGTTCGCGAAGCGCTTGTCGTGCATCGTCACAACCTCCAGCGACGTGCTCTCGTCCTTGGCGACGTGTGCCTTGAGCCACTGGCTCGCCTGCGTCGAGGGATCGATGATGAGGGGAGCCTGCGCCGAGTTGAGAATGACGATTGCGTTCTCCATCGAGAGCTCATCGCCGGGGAGGCCCTCGGCTTTCCACGTCAGCATCTCGCTCTCGGTCGACATGAACCGGCGCAGGTCGAACCTCTCCACGCCGAGGAAGCTCGTCCACTGCGCCAGCGCGCCTTGCCTCTGGTCCTCGGGCAGTGACGGAAGGTGCGCGATGAAACCCGCCGCGAGCAAGGAGTCGCGCGTGAGACTCGTGAGCTCCGTCTCGAGCGTCGTCACCTGCTCCTCCCACCTGGTCTTCTCGCCTCCGAGCTTGCCGAGCAGCCTCTCCGCAGCCTCGAGCTGATCCTCGGCTTTCTTCAGGCTCAGCTTCAGCGCCTCGGCCTCGCCGGTTCGCCTGCCGAACTCGTTCTTGAGGTCCACAACCTGCCTGTCCAGGTCCACCAAGTCCTGCTTGCACTGCGCCATCCGAGTCCGCGACGTGTCAAGGGACTCGGAGAGCTCCCGTAGATCCTCCTCGAGGGGCGCGATCTTCTCCAGGACGGTGGAGTACTTGAGGTTAGCCTTGGCCCACGCCGCGAGGGGCGCGGCGGCGACGGACGCGCGCAGGATGTTCTTGTGCTCGAACGAGGCAGCCTTTTCCTCCATCAACTTTTGCACAGCCGCGCGGCTGCGGGGCGTGACGTTTCTGGCGTCAAAGTTGATGATCTCATCCTTGACGCCCCTACCTCCGAGGAACCGTTTCATCGCTGTCCAGCTGGTGTCCGTGCTACCCATCAGGGTGAGCACGGCGAATAGGACGTCGTTGACGGTCTCCGGGGGCTGCCTCATCGATTTCACCTCGCTGATGTTCTCGGACTTGATGGAGCCGACGGCGGCGCGGGCCGAGTCAATCATCGGTTGGATCTCCGCCAGCTGCTTCTCGATCGGTCCCCGCCTCGCGCTGAGGTCGGTCTCCTCCTTGCCCAGCTTCACCTGCAAGTCCTCAACCTCCTTCTTGCGCTCGCTCGCGGCCGACATCGCCACGGTGATGCGCTGCAGGGCGTCGTCCGCCTCGATCTGCTTCTCCGCGAGGAGCCTCTGCTGCTCGATGGCTTGCGTGGACAGGTCGGAGACCTGATCGGCAGCCTCCTCCAACTTTTGCAGCCCCGCCACGAGGTGGTCGCGCTGTTCCATGTGCTCCTCGCGCTTCTGCGCGAAGATCCGCCTGTACTGGTCCACGAACGTGACGAACTGTCGGGGCGTGCCGCCGACGGCGTTTTGAATGGCTGACATCTGCTCGACGACGGCGGCGCATTCGTCCGATTCCTCCGCCGACGCGAAAACTTCCCTCAGCAGCATCTCCGGCACGGCCCGCATGCCCTCCGCGTTCCACTCCGACATCCAGTGCATCGAGCACCGGGTGAACAGCGCGGGGTTCGACTCCGTGCGCACGGGCCACTCCGGGTCCGACGGGTCCATGCTGAGCGCGATGTGCAGTCCGGCTTTGACTCGAGCGGTGAAAAAGTCAAACGGGCTCATCACGGTGCCCTCGGCGAGCATCCGGTCCTTCAGCGGGCCGAAGATCTGGTCGAGCTCGAGCTGGGTGAACAGCCCGGGGACCTCGCCGCTGGATAGCAGCGAGTTGACCGTCTCTAAGATCGCCGGAGTGACCAGCTGGTGGTCCTCGATGAAGAGGAGAGTTTCTTTGTTCTCCACGGCAACCTCCGCCAGGATCCGTTTCAGGTCAACCTTGAACGCGCGCTCGTCGTAGGCGAGGGTCATCTTCGGGCTGAAGAACTCCATGTGCTGCATGTGCGCCACGAGCGACGCCGTGGACCTGCGTCCAGCCCCTGACCGCCCGGCGAGCAGTAAGTGCCCGCCGGGCTGGCTCAGCACGCGGTTGAACCTAGCCACGCGGTCCAACACTTCGGGGAAGAGGATGATGTTCAGATCCTTAACCTCGCGCTCGTAAGAGAGCAAGCCGGCTCGCGCGTGTTCCGCGAAGCTATCCGCGGGCATGGACGCCATCGGCGCGGCGACGCCCATGGTGTGTTCGCGTTCATCGAGGGGGATAGCCCAGGTCGTGTACACGTTGCCGGTGGACCCGAGCCCGTCCTTGCGCCAGTGCTTTCGGAAGACGTTGGCGATGAGCGAATCGAATTTATTCACGGCGTCGGCGCCCACGAGCCTGTCCCTGAACGTCCGCCCAGCCTCGTAGTACAGCGCCTCGAGCAGGTCCACCGCGCCGACGTCGTAACGGTTTAACGCCTGGATCCACTCGGTGACCGTGCGGGGCGTGAACTTGTAGTGCCTGTGGTCATCCGCGCTGAACGATCGGGTGACGTCGGCGTAGACGTCGAGCACCGTCTCCGCGAGCAGCCGCCGCTGCGACTGGCTCTCGTAGTTTGTCCCTTGGGTAAATTCGGCGAACATCGTGGAGTACACCTCTGTCATCTCATCGCGGGACATGTACGGCATGAACGCTATGCCCGCGATGGCGGTGAAGCGGGTGGTGATCGCGTGCCGGCCCACGGTCGTCGCGGGATTCATGCTGCAGACGATCTGGATGTTGAGCAGCCCGATGAACTCCTGGCTCTCGTCGTAGAACCCCCGGTAGGTGAGCAGCTGCTGCAAAAACGCGATGAGCTGGATCGTGTCGTACTTGTCGGGCTTCGGGAGGTTGATGTCCTTCAAGTACAGCACCAGGCGCTCGGAATCGCGCGGTCTGAGCACCCGATGAGTGACGCCGCTGGTGGCGACGGGCTGGCCGCAACACTGCGCCAATTTTTGAATAACGTTCGCCGCGGTGGTCTGCGCGGAGCACGCCAGCGTCGCCACGGACGACCCACGAAGCCGAGCGAAGCAGTCCTCGAGAACCATCGCCTTACCGCACCCCTCGGGGCCGACGAGCACGAACGGCTGGCCGGAATCGAGCCATGGGACGACGAGGGATTGCGTCTGCGCAACCGCGTCGACCATGACGACGCCGCGCCATTTTCCATCGACGATTCCCGCCGGCGGCGCGTCGTAGCGATCCACGGATGCGGCGCTGACGTACAGTAAGTCCCTCTCGCCCGTCAGCCGCTCGAGGTCCTTCAACAGCGTGTTCCTCGCGGCGGGGTCCATGTTGGCGGCGAATCCACGCGCGAGACCGCGCGCGAACTGTTGCTTGGAGTCGGCGCCGGCGACGTGGCTTAGCGCGTTTTTAATCGTGCCAACCTTTGTGGTATTAGTCACCGTGCCGAGGCCGAGGGCTCGGTCGAGCGCCTGGAAGAAGTACTCGTCGCACCAGCCTCCGAGCTGCGAGCGAACGTCCTCGGGCTGCTGCGACAGCCAACCCTTGACGATGAGGGACGGTTCCACCGCCTCCTCCGACAGGAACAGCATCGCCGTTCGCGACACCGTCGCCGGGGATGCGAATTTGAGGTCGTCGCACTCAAAGATGAAGTTGACGTTCGAGCCGAATTGAATGCGCTCACCGGAGGGTAGCGTCAGTAGACGGTTGTCGTCGAGGACCGAGTTGAGGGACTCGATCCACTCGGGGTCCACGTCGCCGTCGCAGATGATCCAGCTGTGCTGATCGAGCGACTCCTTCACCACCCGCCGGGCTGAATCCGTGAGCACCCCGTCGAACCACTCGCGCGTGTCCATGTCCATGTGCCCGAGGAGCTGCTGGCGGTGGATAGCCTTGGGGTTCATGACGTACCGCTTCACCGGTCTACCCAGCTTCTTATACGCACCCTCGAGTATGTGCCACAGCGACGACTTGCCCGAGCCGGAGGGACCGACGATGATGATGCCGATGCGCTGCGAACACGCGATGTGCAGTTGTAAAACTTTTTCAATCTGCGAGGGGACGTTTTCGTAGTGCTTCTCCTCCAGAACCTCTTGAATCGCCGCCTCGAGCTCGGCGTCGCTGACGTCGCTCACCTCGACGCCGGGGTAGACGTCGTTGAGTAGGTCGGCGAACCGTCGGCCGTCCGCGAAGGTGAGCTTCGGGAGCGTGGTGACCCGCGTGGCTCGGATGACGATTTGCGCCTCCGTCGTCGCGTCGACGAGGGGACCCGCGCCCGCGGCGGCGGCGGTGCGCGCGTCGCGTAGGAGCTTACCGGCGATACCGAGCACGGTCTTGAGGGCACGGAGCCCCCAGTCGTAGTGCTGCTGCGGCGACAGGAGCTGCTTGCTGAGGGAGAAGAGCGAGACGAGCTTGCCGCCCAAGACCCTGGCGTTACGGAATCCCTCGGCGAGAAGAATCACCTCGGCGATGAGCTCAAAGTTTGGCACCGTCATGGCGACGGATCGGAAGAGCTGCTTGAGGTTATCAGGGAGTTTGCTTCGCCCGCCGTACCCTTTACCCGCCGGGTTCAGCGTGACGAAGATGCCCGCGTTCTGGTTAACATCGATGTCTTTCCCGAGGAAAGTCATGGAATCCAGTCGAGACTTGAGCGCGGCTTGGATGGTCTGAATCTGCGACGACACCGCGGAGAGCACCTCCTCTTCCAGGCGGTTAAACTCGTCGAAACAACCCCACGCGCCGCACTTGAGCAAGCCGGTGAAGATGCGACCCATGGACTTGAAGTCGAACTCCTCGTCGCAGTTGAACACCAGCACCTGTCGGCCCATAGCCTGACCCAGCGCCTTGACCGATTCCGTCTTGCCCGTGCCCGCGGGTCCGTAAGGGTTACCCCCGTACCCGAGGTGCATGCCCTGCGTCAACGTCAGGTAGCACTTATCAGTCAGCGGGGTGTACACGAGCCTCGGCGCGTTGCCTTGGTACTCGTAGCTGTACGCGAACGCGCCGTTGTCCATCCTGACTTGCACCCCGCCTGACCTGCCCTCGCCGTAATACCGGAGCTGCCGCTGCCACACCCACTCGCCCACGTTTGAGCAGTACTCCTTCTGTAACTGCTCCACGACGTCGATGGAATGGATCAGGTCCATGACCAGGCTCTGAACCTTGAGCTGCATCACGCGCATGCCCTCGACGTCGAAGGACGTGTACTCCTGGAGCTGGCCCTGGAGCTCGTCCAGAAGCGCGGGCAGGGTTCCCCGCGAGATGGCCGCCTCAGCCTTTTTGGAAAAGTGAACCTGGTCCGCGAGGCTGAGAATCTGCGAAGGGAAAGCCTCGTAGTCCTTCTCGGCGAGGCACTTGATCAGCATGCCGCTCAGGCTCGAGACCATGTTCGCAGCCAGGTCCGCGAGCCACACCTCCACCGCTTCGTTGACGATGACGGGTTTCTGCAGCGGGACAATCTCCCCGGCGATGGATTTCATCGCCGTGATGCTCCCGGCGCCCTCTGTGAAAATCACGGAATGAATCCCCGCGAAGAGTTTCTTTAGGTGCGCCTGGATCACCTCCGGGTTCTTCGCCTGCCCCAAAATCTCCAAAAGGTCGTCGTCGCCGATGAAATAGAACCGCGGGAGCATCGAACGTTTCTCTTCGAGGTAATCCGCGAGCGCCTTTTGGCACATGTCCAGCTGCGTGGACATCTCGTGCAGGTGTTCCTCGCGCATTCTCATCTCGGCGAAAGATTTCACCAGTGAGTCGGCGTCGATTGAAGCCATGATTCCCTGGAAGTCCTCATGCACGCGCCTGAAGCGGGGCTGCTCCTGCGGCAAAGCGCCGCGCGCGAAGATGGGCTGAAGATACAGCCACTTCCGTTGGATCGCGTTCATGTGGTTCAGTCGATCGGCCAGGTTGGACATGAGGGTCTCCCACACGCTGGTCTCCTCCTTGAACGGCGCGAAAAAAGGCGAAGACGACAGAGAGGACACCAGGTTCTGGTTGTCTGCAACCTCCGTGAACAGGTCTTTCCAGTCCTTGATGAGCGACACCGTGCCGCCCCTCGGGCCGTGGACGGCGTGCTTGATGGTGGTGAACCGCCGGTCCAAACCCCAAACCTTGAGTTGGTGGAGCGCCTCGCGAAGCGTAACCTCTCCTTGCGCCTGCGAGTGAAGCTTCTTCAGCTGGTCCAATTTCTCAATGAGCAGGTCCGCCCTGTCCAGAAAGTGCTGAAGGGTCAGGTTCTCGCGCGTCACCGCCTCGGGACCTTTCGTCGGGAACCGCAGCATGGAGAACAGTTGCGCCCAGTGCGACCCCTCCCATCCCTCGCCGCGGCAAAATTTGAGCGCGGGAATAGCCTTTTTATACTCCTCAATCTGCTCCAGCAGCATGACCGCGACGGCGTCCTTATTCTCGCTGGACCGAACCTTCTGGTCCCACTTGGCGAGGAAATCGTCAAACTCGTACAGCTTGCCGCGGATGAGGATCCAATCGCGCCCCGCGAGCTCGTTCTTTTCCTTGTTGAAATCTCCGATGCGGCTCCACGCCTCGCGCGTCGCCTCGACGTCGCCTGAGACTTCGTCGAGCACGGGGAACTCTGGGCGTTCCATCGAGAAGTGCTCGCAGTCCTGCCTGAGCCGCTCGCCCTCCTCCTTGAGCTCCTCGAGGGACCGGTAGTCGTCCTCGAGCTTGTTCATGATGAGGGTGGACTCGCCCTGGGGAATTCCCCTGGGCTTGAACTCGAACCATCGCTCGCGGAAAGCCTCGGCTTTCGACCCGAAATCCGAAATCCGGTGCACGATCTGAACCTTGAGGTTGTCCTTCTGAATCTCGAGGTGCGCCTCCAGTTGCTCGAGCTTGGTCGACAGGTTCTCCCATTCGGAGTCGAGGGAGGAGAAGTCAATCTGCGCCGCCGCCTGCGCGCCCGACCCGCCGGACTGTTTCAGCAACTTGGAGAGGTCCGCCACCTGCCACCGAAGCTGCGTCATTTTACCTTGGAACTCCGCCGACAGGTTCTTAGCGTCGTTGCGCATGTTTCCAATCTCCTCGATGGTCTGCGCCTTGGTGTCCAGGAGCTCCTTGCCCGATCGGATGAACTCCTCGATGGTCTGTTTCGAGCGCACAACCTTGCGCTGCAGGCAATTGCTCAGCGTGTCCTGCAATTCCTTGATTTGTTTCTCAACCGCGGATTTAAGCGGCAGGCACGACACCGTGTAGCAGTCAACCTTAATCTCCAGCGGAATCCTGTCCGCCTGTTTGTTCGCCGATTTCACCAGCCTGAACCCCTCTTCGAACTCTTTCGACTCGGAGAACCGCTCATCTACGAAAGTGTCCAGGTCGACCGTGCCCAGCGCGACCCAGTGTTCATATTTTTTCTGTTCATCCGCGAGTTTCACGAAGAGCGCCTCGGTCCTGTCGTACACCTTGGCGCAGCCAGCGGCGCCCACCGCGGAGTCCATCATACCCCGGAAGAACCCAGCCTTCTCGCTCGCGTCGCTGACTCCCTTGAACACGAGCGGGAGGTTCAGAAAGTCCTTGACCTGCTTGTAGTGCGCGGTGCGAATTTCCTCGAGCGGGGGTTCAAACTGGAGCTTGCGCTGCTTAAACACCAGGCTCACGTTCACCTGCGGCAGCATCTCGTTTAGGGTTTCCAGCCCGCGGTGATACTGGTACTCGAGCGCCTTGTACAGCTGGTGATCCCAGTGGACCCTCCACGCGCTCTGCAGGTCCTTACGGAACTCGATCTCGAGGTTGGCAAAGATGGATCGAAGTTCCTTCACCGCCCGTTTCCACGCCTCTTTCTGTCGGACCAGGTCCATGGCGAACAGCGCACACACCTTCTCCCCGAGGGTCCCGTGCCACTTCCTGAGCCGGCGGTTCTTATCGGTGAGGACCCCCGCGACGGTTTGCAGCTTACCGATGTATTTCTCCAGCGCCGTGGGGTTGTTCCAGGTTATGACCTTCCCGAGCCCGTCCCTCGGGTTGGTGAGCACCTCCTCAAACTTAACCGCGTCGTCGAGCATCATCGGCTTCTGGCACGAAATCATCTCCGAGGCGATGTTGTTGTAAAAGTTGGCAACCTGCCGCAGGACCATGCCGTGCCTGTAGAACTTCCTCGCGGTCTCAGCCTCGGCGGCGATGTCCCTGCGAATCGTGAACCCCAACGCCGAGAGCTGCCGCACCTCCCTCAGTAAACTGACGAGCTCGGAGTTGTAATGGAGCTTGACCTGACCGGTCGACGACGAATCCAGGTCCATCAGCTTGGATCCAAGGTCCAGCTTGAACTCCCCGAGTCGGTCCACGATGCCCTCCTGCCAATCCTTGAAGAGCATCTTGCGAAGGTTGTCAATCTCGCGGAGCAGG
>Ga0115566_10001918_pt1 | contig 17447 bp, 11 predicted proteins | sample COGITO_mtgs_1204_3_FD_87173 | JGI IMG/M metagenome (GOLD analysis project Ga0115566, IMG submission 87173) | Pelagic marine microbial communities from North Sea - COGITO_mtgs_120405 | ecosystem: Environmental > Aquatic > Marine > Epipelagic | place: Germany:Helgoland, sampling site Kabeltonne...
GGTTTCTTGCTTGGTATTGGCAACCGTCAAGTCGATTTCTACCGTGCCCGCATCCGGGTCAATGTCGGTCACGACTCCGCTAATGGTGTGCGCTTCGTCCGCCATGACCGGCGCTCGAAATACGGTATCAATGTTGATGATCTGAGCACTCGGCGCCCAGTGGTGAATCATCGCAACCAGAAAGCCTTGGCTCATCACCCCGGGAATCATGGCGCCAGGTAAACCCTCTTTGCGGGCGCCCTCGTGGTCGTTAAAGCGTGGTCCATCCCAACCAATAAGCTTGGCAAATTGTGCGCCCTTGGCCAGCGAAGTATCCGGAATAAAGGCGGGTAGATCTGCGCCAAATTCAACGTCATCAAGGTAATGGACCGTCATGCGCTTTTCTCCCGCATTACAATTCGGCTGTCTGAATTGGCCAAATGGGTGCCCGCTTCGTCAAAAAACGCCAGTCGAGCCACAACGAAAATCATTCGACCGCTGCGCCCGGTCTTGGTGTAGATGTCGTGAAGATGGGTCTTACCGATCAGCGGTTGACCGGGTCGCACGGGTTGCAGACACTCAATGCCCTTGCCGGCATCCATGCCCAGACCAAATCGAGGAAAGCCAGCCGGGAGCGAGCGTCCGCCGCTTAAACTCGCCACGAAAGTTGGCGATGCCTGAAAATCAGGATCCTTAGGGTCGGTAAATTTTGGCAGCGTCTCACCGCAGAGTCGAGCGTATTCGGCTGTCACGTTGGGGTCGATCTCGAATTGCTTCTCATCGAATGCCTGACCGAGAAATTGATCTCTGATCGCCTGAATATCAGCATCCATAGGGTTGTCCTAGTGTGCGGGTTATCGTGTTTTTAAGGTGATGGCCTCAAAGTTACCGGCTTTTAAGGCTGCAACCAAGTCGTCCATGGTTGCAATGTCTTGCGTGAACCGGGTTGCACATCGACCAACGTGGGAGACGATGTGCGAATCACTGCCGCCAATACCTAAGTAGCCTTGCGCAGCTGCGCCATCTAGGGCAATTTGATCTTCATCGTCTCGGCTGCCGCCATTGTAGACCTCAACGATTTCAACCCCCTGTGGTATACCAAGCGCCTCGGTGTGCGCAAACATCCCCACCTTGGGTCGACCGGGATGACAAGGCACTGCTACGGCGCCGTGATCGTTTGCTGCTTGAATGACGTCCTCGAGGACATTGTTAATACTGGCAAAGTCGAATGCTTGGGTGAGCGCCTTGGTGACGCCATAGACCAGCACGTGGCCATATTCGGTTTCAACTTCGCTGGCCTTTAAGATGACGAGGTTATTTGCTTGGGCCAAGGTGGAATAGTCTGATTCAAAATCGAACTGTCGATGTTCGGTTAAGACAATGCCGTCGATTGGGAGTTCTCGCGCTCGAATCCATTGACAGTAATTTTCAACCTTGGCGCGACCATCATCAGATTTAATGGAATGGGTGTGTAAATCGAGTATCAAAACAGCTCAGCTTTTTCTGGTGACGGATTGTGTGCAAGCCTCGCAGGCTGCAAGCATTATACCGATATCGCGCCGCTTGTGGAGGCTCGGCTCAGGGCGGCAATGGTGGGGTGCGGCACGACCTGACCGGCATCAATTTGATACAACGCAAAATCGCTTTGACCGGCTGAAAGCGTGACCATACCAAGGGTGCCGGGCCTTAAAGTTTGGTTGTGGGGCAAGGTGGGAGAGCCTGGGTTGATCAGTACCATCGAGCCCACTTCGGTAATCGATTCAAAATGAGTGTGCCCAAAAACAAGGATATCGGGCAGCGTCTCCATGCGTTTTAAGATCTGTTTTTCGATCACAGCTTGGGGCTTTCGTTCCGGGGACGGGCAATGATGCATCATGCCCACTTGCGTCTCACCGAAGGTCAGTAGCCAATGCTCGGCGAGTCGCGGGTCGGTCAAGCCTTCATCACCATTACCGAGTGCGACATAGGTCGGCGCAACCTGGCTGAGGGCATCAACAATATCCAGTGTGTGCAGATCGCCGGCATGCAAGATGGCGTCACACCCCGAAAAAAAATCGAGCACGCCAGGCCATAACACTTTCAGCGTACCCGGCATGTGGGTGTCTGAAATGAGTCCAATCCGGAACTCACTCGTCATGTTGAACCTCAAGATCGGTAATCCCCATGTTAAACAGCGTGAAGCTCAAGGTGTCCGCCGTTTGGGCAATGCGTTTCTCAATCGAGGTGCCAGCGCCGTGCCCGGCATCGGTTTCAATTCGAATCAATGTGGGTGCCGTGCCACTTTGAGCACCCTGCAGCGTGGCCGCAAATTTGAAGGAGTGTGCGGGCACCACGCGATCGTCGTGGTCCCCGGTGGTAATCAACGTGGCTGGGTAATGCGTGCCGGGCTTTAGGTTGTGCAGGGGCGAGTAACTGAGCAAGGTTTCGAACATCTCTGGGCTGTCATCACTCCGGCCGTAATCAAAGGACCAGCCAGCACCTGCCGTAAAGGTGTGATAGCGCAGCATGTCTAGGACGCCGACGCCTGGCAAGGCAACTTTCATAAGATCCGGCCGCTGGGTCATGACGGCCCCAACTAAGAGACCGCCATTAGAGCGGCCGCTGATGGCGAGGTAGTCGGCCCTGGTGTATTGCGCATCGATGAGGTATTCCGCCGCGGCAATAAAGTCATCGAACACATTTTGTTTTTGATGCTGGGTGCCCTGAACATGCCAGTTCTTGCCGTACTCACCACCGCCTCGGATATTGGGTACGGCATAAATGCCGCCCAAACTCAGCCAAAGGGCGGTCGTCGTGCTGAAACCGGGGGTGATACTGATGTCAAAACCGCCGTAGCCGTAGAGCAAAGTGGGATTGTTGCCGTCTCGCTTCAGGCCCTTTTTGTAGGTCAGCGTCATGGGGATCTGAGTGCCATCGGCACTGTTGTAAAAAACCTGATGGGTTTCGTAATCGTCTGAATCAAAGCGAATGTCAGGTTTAAAATAACGTCGAGCGGTGCCAGACGCCGGGTCATAAGCGTAGATCGTGCTCGGCTGCTTGTAGTTGCTGAAGGTATAGTACACCGTCTCATCGGTGTCTTTACCAAAAGGCCGGCTTGCCGAGCCCGGTTCGGGTAGCGGGATCTCTCTGACCAAATCACCGGCATTCGTGTACTGGTACAGTCGTGATCGGGCTTCGATCAGATAGTGTGCAAACAGATAGCCTGCGCCCGTCGAAACGCGCAGCGGGGACGCCCGTTCGGGGATGATATCCGTCCAGGCTGAAGGTTCGGGTTGATCCAAACGCAGCGCAACCAGTCGGCCATTGGGCGCGTCATGGTTGGTGAAGAGCAGTAGGGTCTCACCGACGTTTTTGATGACGCGAATGTCGGCATGGTCCTCGGTCGGGATTTCAATGAAGGCGCCTTCAGGCTGACTTAAATCTTTAATGAACAAAGTATTGCCAGCGGTGGTTTGTGCGGTTTGGATCGATAAAAAGCGCTGATCTTCGGTTAGATCGGCACTCACATAGCGCCGCTTTTCATCTTCTGGGCCGCCATAGATGAGTTCATCATCCTGCTGGGGGGTGCCCAGGCGATGGAAATACAAGCGATGGTCATCAACCTGGGCTGTGAGGGCGCTCCCGTCAGGCGCTTGGTAGCTAGAGTAGTAAAACCCCGTGTCGCCGAGCCAGGTGATGCTTGAAAACTTCACGTTTTGCAGGGGTGGCTCGAGCGCCTGCAAAGTGGCCGTATCCAAAATATGAATGCTGCGCCAGTCGCTGCCCGCTTTGGATTGCGTGTAGGCGCTGAATCGAGCGGACTCGGAAAAGGCAACCTGACCAATCGAGATGGTGCCGTCGTCGCTCAGCGCATTGGCATCTAAAAACACTTCAGGCGCTTGGTCTGGCTTTTGCCGCATCAGAACAGAATGATTCTGCAATCCCGTGTTTTGGTAGAAGTAGACCCAATCGCCCTCTTTGAAGGGCGCGGATACCCGAGGGTAGTGCCAGAGTTCGGTCAGGGCGTTTTCAATGGGCGCGCGATAGTGGATCTGCGCCAGATACGCTTGGGTCACTTGGTTCTGATCTGTCACCCAGGCTGCGGTCTCAGTACTGCGATCATCTTCCAGCCAGCGGTAAGGATCTGGGATGACGTGTCCGAAATAAGTGTCTTGATGACCACTCTTGCGGGTGGCGGGATAACTGGGTAGAGCGGTTTGGTCGTGAAGGGTGGTTGGATCGAGTTGATCGGTTTCTGCGCAACCACAGGCGAGCAGGACCATCAAACTCAGCATCGTGGATCGGCGCCAGGTCGGCCAAAGGCCTTGATGAAGCGCTGGGCCAAGCTTTGTGTTGTATGGATGAATAATTGCCATTATTTCGAGCCTCAAATTGCCCAACTTAAGCCCTGCTGGTTGAGTATTGGTTAATGGGCGTCAACACCATTGATGGCGCGCGCCGTTCGATTGATTAAAGGCCTTAAAAAGCTTGCGAATGCCTTGATGGTTTGCTCGGTTCGCGCCGGGCCCGCGATATCGCCGGCAAAGACGTGCGCAATGGCGTCGGGTTCGGTCAAAATCGGAAGGTGCGCCTTATCCCTGGTCTGCCACTGCCGGAAAACCCGCTTGGCCATTTTAGCAGAGATGGTCGGATCATTCGCCATCACCATCATGGCCATGGGCGTGGTCCAGGCCTGTGCTGGTTGCGATCTAAACCAATCCACGACCTTCTGCATCTCGATCACGGCTTGAATATCGTAGGAGCTGGTCCAATAGCGTGCGGCGGCGTCGCTCTCTGGCGTCCAGCTGCGGGTCCTGCCCAGCAATCGGGGCACGATCGTCTCGGCAAAGGGCATGGTGAGCAGAAAGTCGAAGGGGTTATTGATCTTAAAGTTCGGGGCCATAAACAGGTGGGCAAAGGGCGCTCGGTAATCGTGCTGAAGCTTTCGATCCGCCCAGCAGGCCAAGGGCGCACCGGTTGAGGTGCCCACTAAGATCACCTGCTCGCCCAACCGGCACGCAAGATCATAACTGTCCACGACGTTTGCCAACCAATCCTCAGCCGGGCACGCCATGCCGCCTTCGGTTAGCCCATGACCTGCCAAACGCAGTTCGATCAAGTTCGCCTTGAAATCGTTTGCCAACCGCTGGGTGATTGGCGCGGTTTCTTGACGACAAGCCGAGAAGCCATGGATGCCTAAAAAGGCAAACGGGGTTTGGGCTGGGCGGTCCATATCATGATAACGGATTCTCGCGGCACCGCCTTCAACGACCAAAGGCTGCTGTGCCTCGTAATCACGCAGCCAATCACTGAGCGCTTCGATGTGTAGATTTTTGGGCACTCGAGATTCTGGCACCTGGTTCGAAAGCTTAGGCCGTTTCAGCATAGGGATCCTATCGCGTTAGATTATTGACTTTGGGCGTTGGTCGGGCGCGTTGAAGGCCAAATCAGCCCAATGTGTTCGGGCGTTAAACGTGTGATGCGGGCCCAGTATTCAAGGCGAAATAGTACCGCGTTTCGATGTTTTTGTTTCGCTTAATGGTGCATTGCAGTAAGATCCCAGCATGCGACTCCAAGCGATAAAACTGGCCGGATTCAAATCTTTTGTGGATGCCACGACCGTGCCATTCCCAAATAATCTTTGCGCCGTTGTGGGTCCAAACGGGTGCGGCAAGTCCAATATTATCGATGCCATTCGTTGGGTTATGGGCGAGGGCTCTGCCAAGAATTTGCGCGGCGAATCGATGACCGATGTAATCTTCAACGGGGCCAGTAACCGCAAGCCCGTTGGTCAGGCCACCATCGAGCTCCTGTTCGACAACGCTGCCGGACGGTTAACGGGTGAATACGCCGCATACTCTGAAATTTCGATAAAACGGCAAGTTTCACGGGACGGCCAGTCCAGCTATTTCTTGAATAGTGTTAAGTGCCGGCGCAAAGACATAACCGATATCTTTTTGGGCACCGGCTTGGGCCCGAGGAGCTACTCGATCATTGAGCAGGGCATGATTAGCCAATTGATTGAGGCAAAGCCCGAAGAGTTGCGGGTTTATCTCGAAGAAGCAGCCGGCATCTCTAAATATAAAGAGCGGCGAAAAGAAACCGAGCGCCGAATCGCACACACTCGAGATAACCTCGACCGATTGACGGATCTGCGCGAGGAACTCGAGCGGCAGATTCATCATTTAGAGCGCCAAGCTAAAAATGCTGAGCGCTATACCGAATTCAAAAAGCAGGAGCGCGAGGTCAGCTCGCAGCTTGCGGCCCTGCGCTGGCAAAACCTCGATCAAAAGGCCGGTGTTCAACAGCAACAGATCGATCAATTTGAAATTGAATTACAGGCTCGGATCAGTGACCAGCGCCGGGTGGAAGCCGATATTGTGGCGCTGCGGGAGCAATTAATCGGCTCGAATGACACCCTCTCTGCGGTGCAACAGCGCTTTTATGATGAAGGTACTGAGATTGCACGGATAGAAGAAAGTATTCAGTACCAATCAGAGCGCGCTCGAACCCTGGCGGATAGTTTGCGGCAAACCGATCAGGAGCAGGCGGAAGCTGCTGCCAGTTTGGGCAGCGATGAAGCGCTGATCAGTGATTTGACCGAGCAACTCGAACGCCTGGCGCCGGAGCAAGCGGCCCTGAGTGACTCCGAGATTGCGTCGAGGGAACAATTGGAGCGGGCCGAGCATCATGTTGCGGAACTGCAGCAGCGCTGGGATCAATTTACCTCGGAAGCGGCCAAGGCGGCTCAGGCGGGCGAAATAGAACAATCGAAAATCGCGTTGCTAGAGGATTCACTACAACGCTTGCATCATCGGCTCAAGGCGGTGGGTGAGGATAAAACGCGGCTCAGTGAGCAAGCCGTGGCGGACGAAATCGCGCCCTTGGAAGCGATGATCGAGACCCAAGAAGAACAAGTTAAGCGTATCCAGTCGGAATTCGACGGTTTAGCGAGCCAGCTTCAAAGTCAGCGTGCCCAAAACGAACAATTGTCGCGAACCCTGAACGAGCAGCGTAGCGAAATGCAGCATCTTGCCGGGCGACGAGCCTCCCTCGACGCGCTTCAGCAAGCTGCCTTAGGTCAGGCTGGCGACGACACAGCCTGGGTCAACGAGCAGGGGCTCGAATCAGCGCGTCGGGTTGGCGAGTCGTTAGAAGTTGAGGCCGGTTGGGAAGAAGCGGTCGAAGCAGTCCTCGGGGATGCGCTACAGGGGATCCTCGTCAGTAATCTTCGAGCCTTGTCGCCAGCGGTCGCGGGATTGACGCAGGGCTCAATAACGCTTCTGCAGATGTCAGAGGCGCCTGCGCGAGTTATAGACGGCGAAGAACGGGTCTCGCTTGCCGCAAAAATACAGTCGAGTGCAGAGCTGTCTGCCTGGTTAAGCCACGTGTTTGTCGCGGAAGACTTAGAAGACGCCTTAAGCCTCGCCGAAAATCTGGCGCCAGACGAATCGGTGGTTACGCGCGATGGTCTTTGGCTGGGCGCGAACTGGATTCGGGTGAGCGCGGATAAAGACGTCACTGCAGGCGTGCTACAGCGGCAAAAAGAGCTCACCAGTTTGATTGCCCAAATTGAAGCCTTGGAAACCTTGATTGATACAACGGATGAGGAGTTGGCATCCGGCGCGATTAACTTGACTGTTTTGGAACAAGATCGCGATGCCTTGCAGAGCCGGCTCGCTGAACAGCAGCGCGCTTACGGAGAAACCAGAGCCCGATTGACGGCGAAGCGCATCCAGGCAGAACAAATTGCGGCCGAACTCGAGCGTGCCGATCGAGAAATCACCAACAGCCAAGCGCAACTCGAGGCAGATACCCAGGCATTACAAGCGGCCCGGTCCCGATTGGGTGGTGCGATGGACGACATGGCTGGGGTCGAGGCGACTCGCTCCGAGTTGGCGGCGCAACGACACAGCGCGCAGCAAGCCCTGGTGACGTTGCGGCAGCAAGCGCAAGCGGATCGGGACGCAAATCATCAATTGGCGCTGCGAACACAAAATCTTTCAGCGCAGTTAGCTGCAACCGCCCAAGCGATTACGCGTTTAACCGCGCGTCAGACAAGCCTGACTGAGCGCAAGCAAACACTTGAAGCGGATCTTGCGGCGCTGGCCGAGCCGACGACAGCGCTGCAAACGAATTTGCAGGCGCGACTTCAGACGCGGCAGGCGATTGAAGCTGAATTGCTGGCGGGTCGTCAGGTTGCACAGAAGATTGAATTTGATATCCGCAGCAATGAAAGTCAGCGTGCGCAGTTTGAAGAGGGTGTTGATCAGGTGCGCGGGCAGCTCGAGCAGGCCCGATTGGAATTCCAAACCTTGGATGTTAAGCGCGGTACGATTGAAGACGGACTCAAACAGGCTGGCGCTGACTTGCAGGATGTCATAAGTGCGATGCCCGAAGACGCGGATATCCCAATCTGGGAAACGGAGCTGACGAAGATAGAGAATCGTATTCAGAGACTGGGTGCGATTAATTTAGCGGCCATCGAAGAATACAAAGTACAAGCTGAGCGCAAAGCGTATTTGGATGCCCAGAATGAGGATTTAGAGAAAGCCCTCAATACCCTGATGATGGCCATTCGAAAAATCGATATCGAAACCCGCACGCGATTTAAAGAAACCTTCGATCTGGTCAACGTCAAGCTGCAGCAGCTCTTCCCGAAATTATTTGGCGGCGGTCACGCCTACTTGGAAATGACCGGTGAAGACCTACTCGACACAGGCGTTGCGTTAATGGCGAGGCCCCCCGGTAAGCGAAACAGCAGTATTCACTTGTTGTCTGGTGGCGAGAAGGCACTGACCGCGATTGCCCTGGTGTTTTCAATTTTTAGTTTGAATCCAGCGCCTTTTTGTTTACTGGATGAGGTGGATGCGCCATTGGATGATGCCAATGTCATGCGTTACTCCGAACTTGTGAAAGAGATGTCGCGGACGGTGCAATTTATTTATATCACGCACAATAAAGTGGCTATGGAAATGGCAGAGCAACTGATGGGCGTGACCATGCATGAGCCTGGGGTGTCTCGGTTGGTCTCTGTTGACGTTGAAGAAGCCGTTGCGATGTCGGCGGTTTAAAACGAGTTGTAGGCGGTTAAGAATATTTGAGGTTGGGCGCGAAATCTGTAAAAAATAGAACTTTAACGAGCAGCCTTTGGGCAATGTTTTTTGATTGGGGCTGCGACCAATGCCTTGTGATCGGCGCTTTGAGATTAGCGCTTTGTGAATAGCGCTTTGTGAATAGCGCTCTGTGAATAGCGCTTCGAGATTAGCGCTTTGTCATTAGCAGTTCGAGATTAGCGCTTTTTAAAAATTTTTAGTCAGAAAAGTAAGCAAAAACAGGTGATCAAAACGTTGTCAATTGAACCGGCTGAAGGGATGCGCCATCCGGTTGCGAGCATTAGGTAACACGGGCGTGCGCGAAGGCGGCTTGTCGTGAAGGGCGGCTTGTCGTAAAGGGGATACAAAACGCATCAACCTTATAGCAAGGCTGTGATTGGGTCGGGTTGAGCCAAACAGGTAAGGGGCAAAGACGGCAAAAGAGAGGTCGTTGTGGAACTGGAATTGCAGGAATGGCTGTTCTTAATTTTAGGGCTCGTAATTGTAGCCGTGCTGGCCCATGGCTTTTGGGTTCAGTACTTCGGTAGCGATCAATTGCCATTGAAGCTGGATAAGCGTTTCGTCTCAACGGCGCCAGATTCGAGTGGCGGCAAAGACGTGATCGATTTGAAGGCAGAATTACCCAATGGCGGCGCAAGGGTTGTGCAGGTCGGATCATCACAGATCCCGGTCTCCGATCCAGCGTTGGCAAGGGCGCGTCAATCGCAGGTCAAAACGCGCCAAGACGACGCGCCAGAGACAACCAATGATGCCTTCCGCGGCGCAAATGATGAAGGCGCTCAGGCGGGCGAGTCCCTCGCTGATGGAACAATGGCAGAGCAAGCGGCCAGCAAGGCATCAGAAAAGAGTTCGCAGATACCGCAGCAGGAAACGCTGTTTTTGGTGCTGAATGTTTTAGGCGAACTATCCGGCCAACCGCTTCTTGAAAGCCTGATGGATCAAGGCTTTGAGTATGGTGATAAATCGATATTTCATCGTTTAGATGATGCGGGTCATCCAAAGATCAGTTTAGCCAATGCGGTTGAGCCGGGCATTTTCGATATTGCATCAATGCATGCGCTCACGACACCTGGCGTTACAATGTTTATGTGCGCCCACGAATGCGAGGATGCGCCGGCTGTTTTTGAGGAATTGTTGTTGGCCGCGGCGCACCTGGCAGAGGATCTAGGGGCGCAGCTGTGTGATGACCGACGCAGCGCGGTCACCGAGCAAACTGTTGCACACCTGAGACAAACCGTTCAAGAATTCCAGTTTCGACGCGCCCAGGCATCATGACTCTTGATGTTGTCAGCCGCATTGAGGCGTTAAAAGCGGCACTCCATCACCATAACTATCAGTACCATGCGCTGGACGCGCCGATCATTTCTGACTTCGAATATGACCAGTTGTTTCAGGCGCTCTTAGCGCTCGAAAAAGCCCACCCGGACCTTGTCACCAAAGACTCGCCGACCCAACGGGTGGGTTCTGAGCCCCTGTCTGGGTTTGCGCAAATTCAGCATGAGCTGCCGATGCTGTCTTTGGACAATGCCTTTAATGCGGTCGATATCGCAGATTTTCACGAGCGGGTGGCGGAACGGCTCGGGCAAGAGCGCGTTTGCTATTGTGCAGAGCCTAAAATTGACGGCGTTGCGATCAGTTTATTGTACGAAGGCGGACGATTCATTCGTGCGGCGACGCGTGGGGACGGCTTAACCGGCGAGGATGTCACGATGAACGCGCGAACCATTGAGGCCATCCCGCTGGTTTTGCAGGGGGAGGGCTTTCCCGATCGCCTAGAGGTGCGGGGTGAGGTGTATCTCGCCAAAGCGGTTTTCAATGATCTGAACCAAGCGCTGATCGAGCAAGGCGAAAAGCCCTTTGCCAACCCGCGCAATGCGGCTGCCGGATCAATGCGTCAGCTCGACAGCCGTTTAACGGCGAAGCGTCGATTGACCATGTTTGCCTACAGTGTGGGCCGGGTTGAGGGTGGCAACCTGCCGAGCGAACACTATGCGTTGATGCAGCAGCTCAGGGGCTGGGGCTTTCGAATCAATCCGGATATCCAGCAGGTCTACGATGCGGAGGGCTGCCAAGCGTATTTTGAAGCGTTGGCCCAACGCCGAGCTGAACTCGCCTATGAGATTGACGGGGTCGTTTTCAAGGTGGATTCGCTTGTAAGCCAAGCAGCCCTTGGTTTTTTAACGCGCACCCCACGTTGGGCGATTGCCGGGAAGTTTCCTGCGGCACAGGGTCGAACCCGAGTGCTGGATGTTGAATTCCAAGTGGGCCGCACCGGTGCGATCACGCCCGTTGCCCGGCTTGATCCGGTCCAGGTCGGTGGGGTGGTCATCTCGAATGCCACGCTGCACAACTTCGATGAAATCGAGCGGCTCGGTCTGCAGCTGTTAGACGAAGTGATCATCGAGCGTGCGGGGGATGTCATTCCGAAGGTCATTCGGGTGGCGGCGAGTGCCCGAGGTTTGGACTCGAGCCCGATTGTGCGCCCGCTGCAATGCCCCGAATGCCAAAGCGAACTTGTCCAGCGCGTCGATGAGGTGATTCTGCGGTGCACAAATGATTTTGGATGCCCGGCTCAGCAAAAGGAGCGGATACGGCATTTCGTATCGCGCCTTGCGATGGATATTGAGGGATTGGGCGGCAAAGTTGTTGAGCAGTTGATCAAGGCCGGGCTAGTCCACAATGCGGCAGATTTGTACGCGCTTGAATACGATCAACTCGTATCGCTAGAACGGTTTGCGCCGATTTCTGCTAAAAAACTGATTGCTGCCATTGATGCCTCAAAAGCCACCAGCCTAAGCCGGTTTATTTATGCCCTGGGGATCCCGGAAGTGGGTGAAGCCACCGCGTCCTCGCTGGCTCGAGCCTTTCCGCGTTTGGCGGCCTTGATGGCAGCCGATGAGGCCGCCCTCGTTGCGGTACCTGATGTCGGACCTATTGTCGCTGCGCAAATCGTGGCTTATTTCAGCCACGCGAACAATCAGCGCTTGATTGAGCGATTGTGTCAACTTGGCGTAGTTTGGCCTGAGTTCGATGTACTGGACGAGCAACCGGCACCGCTGGCGGGACAAACTTGGGTGATCACCGGGACATTCGATACGTTCTCGCGATCGGCGCTTAAAACCCAACTGCAGGATTTGGGCGCTAAAGTTGCTGGCGCTGTTTCAGCGAAAACCACGCGTTTGGCAGCGGGGCGCGACGCGGGGTCGAAGTTAAGCAAGGCAGAAGCCTTGGGTATCCCGGTCATCGATGAGGCGGGTTTACAATCATTATTGGAGCAATTGCCATGAAATTAAAGCGATGCCATGACTCGAGTCTGATGTTGGTGGTTGTCGCGGCATTGCTTGCGAGCTGCACGGCCAAGCAGCCGTCCAATATCGATAATATTTGCGACATATTTAGCGAACAGCGCAGCTGGTATAAAGCGGCCAATAAGGCAGCAAAACGCTGGGGTACCACCGTTCCGGTGATGATGTCCGTGATCTACCAGGAGTCGAGTTTCAAGGCCAAAGCGAAACCGCCGCGAAAAAAGATTCTGTGGGTGTTTCCGGGTCCGAGGCCAGCGTCGGCCAAAGGCTACGCCCAAGCCATTGATGGCACCTGGGATACCTATCGCCGCTCGACCGGCCGCTGGTCTGCGGATCGAGCCAACTTCAAGGACGCGACTGATTTTATTGGCTGGTATATCGACCAATCGGCGACCAAAAATGGGATCAATAAAACCGATGCAGAGAACTTGTATTTGTCCTACCACGAAGGTCAGGGGGGCTATGCCAAGGGGACGCATCAAGGTAAACCTTGGCTTTTGAAGGTGGCCAAGAAAGTCGATGCCAGGGCGAAAACCTTCGAGCAGCAGCTCAAAGGCTGCGAGCGAAAATTCAAAAAACGGTTCTTCGGCTTGTTTTAGGCGCAAACCCAAAATCCTGAGACGCGGTGCAAAGGCCTGGGCCCCTCAAGGATTGGTGCGCGGGGGGACGGGTCTTCATGATTGCCGAGCGTTGAGCGGCCAGCGCCCGCAGCGTTAACGGATTTCAATCCGCGTGCCACGATCGAGATCGATAAAAGGGCGTAAGTCTTCTCTGTCGCCAAACAAATAACGCGCTTCAGCCAGTTTGGCGTCTGCCCCATCAAAATCTCCTAAGGCTCGCAGCGCAATCATTTGATTGACCCAGAGGGGCGCCCGCGGTGTTCCGCGGCTCATTTTTTCGGACCACGCCAAATAAGCGGTCAGTTCTTGCCGATCGTTCTTCGCCAGCGCGGTATTTAACCGCAGCTCCCAAAGATGCCATTGAAAACGGTTTAGGTCAGCGGCTGGGTTGGTGACGTCCAATAAGCGCTGATATTGCCGCGGCTTGCTGGCTTCTAATTGGGTGATCACGGCCAAAGATTGTAAACCCGTCACCATAAAGGGAATGACCAAAAGCGGCGTTAAAAAGGCGAGGCTCAAGGGCAGTATGATCCTCGGGAAAGCGTAAGCTTTGGGTGGGGATCGATGCGTGTCCACGAACGCCAGCAGCAGAATTAAAGTGATCCAGTGCAAGCCGGAATGGTAGAGCGGGTACTCGGTTTGGGTATGGATGAGGATTGGCGCGGTGAGCGCAAGGCCCGCCAAGCCGGTGGCCCAAGGCAGTTGATACACCGTTATGAGAAAGCCCGCGGCCAGCAGCAAGAGCCCGATGAATGCGATCAAGCCGCCTTCAACGACCCACAGCAGGGTTTCATTGTGGGGATGTGATAAGGCATGAAGACCCTGGATGACGTTGCCTGGCGGGCTGGCATCGGCTGCATGCTGCGCGCGCCAGGCGGATTCAAATTGGCCGTACCCGGCGCCAAAGAGTGGCGCCTGGTGGATGACGTCTAAGCTTTGGCTGTAGATCTCAACTCGAGCACCAGGATCTTGATAGATATCCGCGCCGCGCTTGACGCCTTCCACGCTACTATTCAAGGCGATGAGACCCGTAATCAGCCCAAGGGTTGCCAACCCTAACCAAGCTTGGTTAAAAGGTTTCGACAGCGCTTGAGTCTTCAAGATCAGGGGCAAGCTCAAAAGCAGCACCGCCAACCCCGCCAATTGGCCGGTTCGGGATTGAATCACAACGAGTAATATAGGGCCCGAAAACGCCATCATCAGCAGCAGTGTCTGAACGAATCGGGATAACGGCTTGTGCTGCGGCGTTAGAGCCAAAAACAGACTGATCGCGAACCCAGTGGCTATGAAACTGGCCATCACATTGACCTGCTGGAAAGTGCCGTTAGGGCGGTTTTCCGCCGTGTTATAGCCCATGAAATTGCCTGGCTCGAGAACACAATATTGCACAAGACCGATCACACTCTGAACGACAACAGCTGCCAAGATGAGGGGCAGCAGTTGCTGCCAAATCACGCTCGCGCCGCGGAATTGCAGAATCGCGGTGTACAGCAATAATCCCGCGATGAGGGCGATCACTCTAGGACTGGCGAGTGATAAATCCTCAATATTGGGCGCCAGCAAGGGTAGGGTTAACACCAGACCGCCCAGCCAAAAAAAGATCAGTTGGGGGGTAACCATGAGGGTTCGCGTGCGCGCCCACTGCCAGAGCCCAAGGCCAATTAGGATCGACATCATCATCCAAGCCACATAATTCGCGGGCAAGGTCAGGCCATAGCCCCCAAAGTTTGGAAAGGTGTAGTGCGCGCAGACCAAGAAGTACAAGCCGAGGATTAGCTGAAACAGCTGCTCGGCGGTGGGCACGGCTAAAAAGGTCTGTGCAGGTCCCTGGCGTGATGGCAGGTCGTCTGGCTCAAGACTCACGACGCAGGCGTCAGCAGCGCTGTGTTGACGGCGGCAACTTTGGCATCAAAGGTGACGCGGTAAATGACGTTGGCCAGGTCGTCGGCAATCAGCAGGCTGCCATCTGGATGAAAGAGTAAATCAGCAGGCCGCCCCCAGGCTTGATTGTTTTGCAGCCATCCTTCTATGAAGATCTCTGCTCGCAAGGCACCTGTTGGGCCCCGGGCAATGGTGATGCGGTGGCCGGTATGGCCTGCATCCGCCGAGCGGTTCCAGCTGCCATGCTCGGCGATGAAGAGTTGGTTTTGATACTGGGCGGGGAATTGAGTGCCCGTGGCAAAGGCAACCCCCAAGGGCGCAACGTGGGGCCCGAGCGCGAGCGCGGGTGGCGTTAAGACGCGATCTGGGGTCAAGGGCCCAAATTCTGGATCAATCACATCCAAACCGTGGCGATAAGGGTAGCCAAAATGCAGCCCGCGGGTACTTGCGATGTTGAGTTCGCAGGGCGGACTGTGATCGCCTAAATGGTCTCGACCATTATCGGTGAACCAAAGCGCTTGGGTTTCGGGATGCCAAGTGAAACCCACCGAGTTTCGAACGCCGTGCGCAAACGCTTTGAGCGCATTGGGTTTTACCGAAAGGTCCAAGGTTTGAATGGAGGCATAGACAGGGTTGTCGGACAGGCAAACGTTGCAGGGCGCCCCGATCGGAATATACAGCAAGCCGTCCGGGCCAAAATCGATGAATTTCCAACCATGGTGTTTGTCTTTAGGGAGCTCGGCAAAAACAGGCCTTGGCGTTAGAGGCTTTGTAAATACCTGATCAAGCGGGCCCGTTTGGTAAATCGTGTCAACCGCTGCAATGTAGAGCTGGTTGTCTTTGATTGCAATGCCAGAAGGCATGGTGAGGTCGGAGGCGATAACCTTTACCGTCTCGGCAAATCCGTCCTGGTCTTCATCCCAAATGGCATGAACCAGGCCAGCGCGGCGACTGCCCGCATAGAGAACGCCCTGATCATCCAAAGCCAGTTGCCTGGGATTCTCGACCTCTGCATAAATGCTGATTTGGAAGCCTGCGGGCAGGGACAGCTTCTCAAGAGGTAATCCTGCGCTCGCTTTAAATCCAAGGGTGACACCGAGTATGATGGCAGCGCAAATGCCCCAACGTCGTGGGAGCGGTTTGATGAACTGCCGCTTCTTGAACCGACCCTTACCTTGAGCTGCAGTGATCATGATTGAACAATCTCTTCGTGACGAAATTCAGGGCTACTATTCCTCTTTTTTGTCGGCAAAGCAATTCCGGCCCCGATATGGTCAGCGATTAATGATTGCAGAGGTCGCAAGGCGGTTGGCCGGGGACGCGGCCGGAATCAAGACGTCGCCCATTGCGTTGGTGCAAGCGGGCACGGGGACCGGCAAAACGGTGGCCTACGCCTTAACCGGCGCTTTGATTGCCGCGGCCAAAGATAAAACCTTGGTCATCTCAACGGCGACCATAGCGCTTCAGGAGCAGCTGGTGTTGCGAGATTTGCCCGATATTCAGGCCAAGGCAGGGATGAATTTCACCTTCGCCCTGGCCAAGGGCCGGCGCCGATATCTTTGTCTATCCAAACTGGATGCCAGTTTGGAGGGTCGAGGCCAATCCTCAAAAACGTCAGACTTCTTTCCTGACGAACTGTTGGTCAACGCGCCCGACCAAGCACAAGTCTTATCATTGTTATTAGACAGTTATGGCAATGGCGCGTGGGATGGCGATCGCGACTCCTTAGCTGTGGTCGTTGATGATCAGATTTGGCGCGGCGTCAGTACCGATCGGAGTCAATGCACTAATCGGCAATGCAGTTTTTTCAGCCAGTGCGCTTTTTTCAGGGCGAGAGAAGGCTTAGATCAGGTGGATGTGATCGTGACGAATCACGATCTATTGTTGGCCGACTTAGCATCCGAAGAAAGCCAGATTCTGCCGCCGCCCGAGTCCAGTGTATATGTTTTCGATGAAGCCCATCATTTGGTCGAGAAGGCGCGATCGCAATGGGCGGGGTTTCTCGGCCGCACGACAACCCGCAGCGTTTTGGAGGCGGGCGCGACCTTGCTGGATCAGCTTGACCAGGATCTGGCCGCTGCCGAGCTCACGGAGGTCGCACAAACGTTATCAGGCAAACCCGGTTTTGCTGTGGTGATTGCCGAGGCGCTCACTTGTTTTGATCAACTGATGCAGCATTTTGCGGGTTTCGAAGTTGACGCCATGGCACAAGGCGATGTCGGACGATATCGCTTTGCGGGTGGCGAAATCGATCCGAGCCTGCAGACAGAATGTCACCACTTGGGCAGCCTCTTGGGACAACTGGACCGCGCCGTTCAGGATTGGCGCCGGACCTTGGAACAATCGGTTAGCGGCGCCACCCTGAAAGAGCGATCGGCTCTAGAAGGGTTGATTCCCGTGCTTGGCGGTTTTTCAAGTCGGTTTGTTGCCGCGCAACGGCTGCTGCTCTTGTTCGGTCAGCCTCAGGCGCCCGAGGCGTCCCCCTCCGCGCGATGGCTGGACTTTAGGCCCGATGATCTGTTGGTTCACTGCACGCCGATTCAAGTCGATGATTTGTTGTATGAAAA
>Ga0115566_10001939_pt1 | contig 17346 bp, 18 predicted proteins | sample COGITO_mtgs_1204_3_FD_87173 | JGI IMG/M metagenome (GOLD analysis project Ga0115566, IMG submission 87173) | Pelagic marine microbial communities from North Sea - COGITO_mtgs_120405 | ecosystem: Environmental > Aquatic > Marine > Epipelagic | place: Germany:Helgoland, sampling site Kabeltonne...
AAGGGCCTGACAAGGTTACGCCCGGAACAAAAATGCCAATCCAGCGGATGAAAAACGCCAAAGATCGTGAAGATCTTGTGACGTTCTTGCAATCTGCAACACAAAAATAGATAATCATTTTGGCGTTATGTCGCAGTGACAATGGCCATGTAGTGGAGAAGTTAACATGAAAATGTTTTTAATCAGCAGCACTGCTGCAATCATTATCGCCTTTGTTGCCTATAATGTGCTGATAAGCACTGGCATGGATACAGCATCCGTTTATTCAAGCGATAACGTGCGGCTGACAGGTAACGGCTCTTAGTCTTTGATCTTGGCCTTCGTATCCTGACGATATGGTTTGCAGGTGGCGTCAAGATGGCTATCCGATAGAAATTGCCGATAGCCTGCTGCCGATTTAGCGGGGCGTAGGCTGGCCTTGACGGCTTGCGCTAGTGCTTTCCCGTTTGGGTGGGCTGGCGTTGCTGCCTTTGCGATACAAATGACATATGCGGTTAGTTTCGGCACAGCGAAGCTACTTCCCGACATCATACGCTGGCGCGCATTGACCCCTGTTGCCAACAGGTTTTCAGCTGGCAATCCAATATCGACTGCCATACCAAAATTTGATCCTTCGGCAAGCCTGCCATCGGGCATGGTCGAGGTGACGGTGATTGCATTATCCAGCGCATTGACGGCCGGATAAATGGGCAATTCACCAAGATCAACGCCATTATTTCCTGCCGAAATGATAAATAGAATTTCGGGATGACGCGCCGCCGCGGCGAAAAAATATGTCCAATCATCGGGCGATTGGCTGCCGAGAGGCATCATCACAATGCGGGCGTTTTGCGCCGCTAACCAGTCCACCGCATCGCCCATCAAAGCCATATTCGGTCGCGGATAGCGTAATGGCAAAAGCTGGAATCCCGCGCCTGATTGATGCAGAATATCAACAACATAGCTTCCGTGGCTTTGTGGGTAAAAGGGGCTTTGGTCAAGGCTGGCATCAAAGGGCAGATTGTCACCATCCCACATATCGCGGGCGACAAGGGTGCCGGTTTGATCATAGATCAGATATTGCTGAAATGCGGGACGCCGATAATCGATTCCTGAATCAATATGCCCGATCCGAAGACGGTGGTTCTGTTTTGGGCTGGAGGGGGCTGCTGGCCGAATTGGGGGCGGGTTAATCCAAACCTTATCATCAAGTTCGCCATTTTTTTGGATCATCACATATTGCATGCGGCCATCATCAAGATAGGTGATTTGCCGCTTTTCGATGATCATGCAATTGGGAGTAAAGGCCGATAATGAAAGGGGGGTTTTGCCCTGCAATATTTCACCGCGCATTCCACGCAACCTACCCGACATGAAAACAGTCCACAGCCTTGCTGTCATATTTTGATCGGTTTGAAAGATGAATTGCAGGTGGGTGGCAGGGCCGCGTTGACGAATCTCGTGACGATCAAAGCGCCATTGGCTTTTCGTGGCAAATTCAGCGGCAAATCCGGTGGCAAGATTGGCAATTTCTTCCGGATTCGCACTGAAACCGTCTTTTGCCTGCAAATCACGGCAAAATTGTGCAAAGCTATGCGCATTGGATGGCTGGCTTGCTGCGGCATTTTGGACAGGTGCGATCACAAATAGGCTGGCGGCAATGGAACCGAAAAAAAGGCGAATCATATGAAAATTGCCGATCTTGAAATGCGGCGATACATGGTTTTTTGGCTTTGATCGTTTGATGGGAACCTCGATGGTAAATCACCTGCTAGATACGAAATTTCACGGGCAAATTATCCTTGCCCTCATAGCCATTACTCTAGGCCTGTTTGGCAGTGCTGCCAAGGCAGCGCATGGTGAACAAACATGGGTGCAGGCGCAAAAATCTGTTGTGGTGGTTAACCCCGTTTGGCCAGGATATGACCGCCCGGGATTTGGCGCGCCAAAAGGAACGGCACCTGCTGGAAGCGGGGTTTATTTCAGCGTCGATGGCAAAGCAGAATCGGCCTTTATCATTACTGCTGCCCATGTTGTTGAGGCTGCTGAATCGATTGAAATTATTGATTTTTCCGGAAAAATCGCCAAGGCGGTGATTCATGCCATTGATGCAAGACGGGATATTGCCATCCTGCGAACAAAACTGATCGGCATCAGCATTTCAATTCGGCAGGATGAACCCGTGATCGGAAGCCATGTTTGCGCGCTTGGCAATAGTTTTGGTCTTGGTACGGGAATGACCTGCGGTATTGTGTCTGCGGTTCGGCGTTCCAATATAGGGTTTAACGACATCGAAGACTTTATCCAGACAGATGCGGCGGTAAATCCGGGGATGTCTGGCGGGGCCTTGGTTGACCCACAAGGCCGGTTACTTGGTTTGATTGATGGTATTTTTACCAAAGAAGCCGATATTGATGCTGGTGTGAATTTTGCCATTTCGGTGCCGCTCATTCAACAAAGCTTGGCGTCGCAATTAAAGGCAGGTGTCCAGTTTTAGCCGAAAAATTCTTGTCCGGTCTGACTAGCGTCATTGGCCAAGTCTCTCTATAGTAAAACCCATATGATTGATACGACAATTTTTGGCTGATATATCATCGGCCTTGGGAACAAAGGTTACAGTGAAATTATGGATAATGTAGTGCCGCCGAAAACCCTTATTGACCCTTTTGGTCGGACGGTTGATTATATCCGTGTATCGGTTACCGATCGGTGTGATTTCCGGTGTGTCTATTGTATGGCCGAACATATGACTTTTCTGCCAAAGGCGGAATTACTGTCGTTGGAAGAGCTGGAACAGGTTTGCCGCAATTTTATGGCCCTTGGTACACGCAAAATCCGGTTAACTGGCGGTGAACCGCTGGTGCGTCGCAATATCATGCATCTGATCCGCAATCTTGGCAGCGAGGTCAAGGCGGGCAATCTTGACGAGCTGACCATCACCACAAATGGCAGTCAATTGCATAAAATGGCGGATGAACTTGTCGATGCTGGTGTTAAGCGGCTGAATATTTCAATTGATACGCTTGATCCTGATCGGTTTCGTGAAATCACCCGTTGGGGTGATCTTGATAATGTTCTTGCAGGCCTTGAGGCCGCAAAACGTGCCGGACTTGATATCAAGCTAAACGCCGTCGCGTTAAAAGGCGTCAATGAATTTGATCTTGGCAATATGGTAGCATGGGCTGGTGATCAGGGGTTCGATATGACCATCATTGAAGTCATGCCGATGGGTGATATTGGTAATGAAAACCGCGTTGATCAATATCTGCCGCTGTCACAAGTGCGTGCCGAACTGTCGAAACGGTTTACCCTGACCGATAACAATTTCCAAACGCCCGGGCCAGCGCGCTATGTGACCGTTGAAGAAACCGGCCGTCGCCTTGGTTTTATCACGCCGCTGACGCATAATTTTTGTGAATCATGCAACCGTGTCCGGGTTACCTGCACTGGTCAGCTTTATATGTGTCTTGGTCAGGATGATAATGCTGATCTTGCCAAGGCTCTTCGCAATGATGGCGAAGACGGGTTGCGCGACGCCATTATCGAAGCCATTGGCCGTAAACCAAAAGGGCATGATTTTGTCATTAGCCGGCGGGCACCAAATGCAGCAGTTGCGCGTCATATGAATGTAACCGGAGGCTAGGTAATGACTGAGGCGCGTCTTATCCGTCCCGGTCGGCATGGCGCCATATTCGGGTTTGCAGGCTGGTCTGGTTCAGGCAAAACGACGCTTGTTGAAAAAATCATCTCCCATATCAGCGCTAGCGGCGTTGATGTCGCCACGATCAAACATGCGCATCATCATTTTGATGCCGATCACCCGGGAAAAGATAGCTTTCGCCATCGCGAGGCGGGATCGCGCCAGGTTTTGGTGTCATCGGCCTATCGGTCGGCGCATTTCATTGAACATGGTGAAAGAGGCGAGCCTGATCTTTCCGTTTTGCTTGACCAATTGGCACCAGCTGATCTGGTTCTTGTTGAAGGCTTTAAAAGCTATCCCATTGAAAAAATAGAAGTTCACCGGCCATCAATTGGCAAATCGCAACTTTATCCAAATGATGGTCTGGTGATCGCATTGGCAAGTGATGAGCCAATTCCGGAATGTCCATTACCATTTTTCGACCTTGAAGATGTTGCCGGTATTGCGTCTTTTATCCTGGTGCAAACAAAGTTGAAACAGGCGAGTTAGGGCTATGTCCAACCAACGGACGGCTCCCATTCCCATTGATCTGGCGCGAAGCCAATTGCTTGCCAGTATTGATGCAATTGCGGCGACACAAACCGTGTCGCTTGACGATGCATGTGGTAGGATCGCTGCTGAAACCATTGCCAGTCTGATTGATCTGCCCCGAACGCATAATGCCGCCGTCGATGGTTATGGTGTTGATTCGGCAGAACTGGCCGCGACGCCTGATAAGCCGTTTAAAATTGTTGGTGTGGCGCGGGCTGGGCATCCTTTTGAAGGGGTGATTGGCGCTGGTGAAGCCATCGAAATTTACACAGGTGGGGTTATGCCATCCGGCCCTGATTGTGTTGCCATGCATGAAGATTGCACCCGTACCGGCGATGAGGTTGTGATTGCTGCCAAATTATCAAAGGCAAGCAATATGCGCCCACCAGGTGAAAATCTTGCCAAAGGCGAGGTCGTTATCACCAAGGGGCAGATGATTACCGCAGCCTTGGTTGGCCAGCTTGCCGCATCGGGAACGGCACAGATAGAGGTTGCGCGCCGCCTTCGCGTTGCCGTCATGTCAACAGGTGATGAGGTTGTGGCGGCTGGTACCGATGCTGCGCATGGACAAATTTTCGACGCAAACCGCCCGATGCTAAAAGCCATGTTGCAAAGCAATCAGATTGAAGTGATTGATTGTGGTATCATTCCTGATCAGTTGGATGCGCTTGCCGATGCCTATGAACAAGCTTTGCAAATGGCTGACGTTGTCATCTCGTCGGGCGGTGCGTCAGACGGTATTGAAGATCACAGCCAACAAGCCATGCGGCAAATCGGGGCCAGCTGTGCCTTTTGGCGTTTGGCAATGAAGCCCGGACGGCCAATGGCAGTGGGGCGGCGCGAAAAGCAGCTTATTTTTTGTCTTCCCGGAAATCCGGTTGCGGCTTTTGTTTGCACGCGATTATTGATCAATCCGGTTTTGACCCGCCTTTTGGGCGGTGTTGTCCAGCCGATTTTAAAGATTGGCGTTCCAGCGGGATTTACGCATCGCAAAAAACCGGGCCGTGCCGAATTTTTGCGGGTTGTTCTTGTTGATGATGGTGACGGACAATCTTTACAGCTTCATGGCCGGAAAGGGGCAGGGGTGATTTCATCATTAACGGGCGCGGATGGTCTTGTCGAAATACCGCTTGAAAATGCTGGTGTCGACAAGGGGTTGATGTTGAATTTTCTGCCATTTCATGAGCGGGGCCTTTAGGCCTGTCATTAGGTGAGGGATAGAATGAGCGTAAGAATAACTGAAGATGATTTTGATATTGCGCTTGAGCATGAAAAGCTGAAATCGCGTGATGCTGGGGCAATTGTCACCTTTACTGGAACTGTTCGCGATCTGCCAAATGGCGGCGGGCTGAATGCGATGACACTTGAACATTATCCGGGCATGACCGAATCTGAAATTGAAATGATCATTGATCAGGCAAAGGCACGCTGGCCCCTGGTCAATGTGACGGTCATTCATCGTGTTGGCCGGATGTTGCCAACGGAAAATATCGTATTTGTCGGTTGTTCGTCGGCGCATCGCGGGGCGGCGTTTGACGGCGCCAATTTCATTATGGATTTTCTAAAAACCAAAGCACCATTCTGGAAATTGGAAGACGGGCCTGACGGGGCAAAATGGGTTGATGCACGCGATTCTGACAGCAAAGCCCTTGATCGCTGGAACCTGCCGGAATAGGCCTGTTTTGCCTGTGATCTAGGCCTAGGCTGTCTTATCGCGGGATATAGTCATTTTTCCATTTCAAAACGACATTGAAAGATACCGAAATGCGCGGCATTTCTGTCATATTTGGATGTACCAAATGATGCAAAAAGGCTGGCCATAAAAATAAATCACCATTATTTGGCAAAAGCCGATATTCGGCATCGACCTGCCCATCATTGCGAATTGAGTTCATATTGGCCTGCGGGCGCGGGTCGAAAAAGCTGATTGCGCTTGGATTCAAATCAGACCGGAATGTATCGGCATCGCTTTGATCGGGCACTGAAACATAATAGGTGCCAGAAAGCCAAGAATGAGGGTGATTATGCAGATTGTGATAATCACCACGCATATTCACATTGGCCCAGCCTTGTAAAATCCATTCAAGTTCATAATCAATACCAGCATGACGCGCATAATCCAAAACCGCGCGATCACAACATTGCCGAAGCCAGATCACTGCCGGATGGTCGGTCATAAACAGATTGTCGGAAATATAATCAACCGTCATATCTTCACGCGCGACGTTCTGTTCCAACAAATGATCGGCCAGAACCGGATTTGCCGTGTCGTGACCGGGAAGGCTTAGCGACATGAATTGTGTTGGCCAGAGCTGTTTGAATTCTGGTTTCCCGGGTGTGTTTCCTGGTTGTGACATCATTTGGCTGCTCCGGATTATAATCATTCATTGACGCGACGATGGTTAATAGATGCCCAGCGTTTCAAGGCATTGAAAGGCAATTGTGCCACCAGTCCACAGGCAGAGACAAGCTGTTATCGCCGAAAACAGATTGCCAAAAATAGTGCCCTGCGCGCCAGCAAGTGACAATGGCATGGCCACAATAGCGGTGAGTATTCCCATACCCACCAAGGCGCCAATACAAAATAAAATCACATAAAGGAATGAAAACGTAATGGAATGGGTTGCCGTGATTGCAAGAACCATCAAGCTGCCCGACCCGGCTGCCCCATGCGCAAGACCGACCGCAAGTGCCAGAAACGGGCTTTTGTTGGCATGATTGTGATCATGCGCCGACTCATCATGCGGTATGGCTGTTCCAGATTTAGCGTGATCATTAATATGGCTATGCATATGCAAATGACGTTTGCCATCATGCTCATGGATATGAATATGGACACGGCGGCGATACATCCGCCAGATCAATTGCATGCCGAGATATAGGATCAGCAAACTAGCGCCAAATTCCAGTAACGCCTGATTTTGAACGCTCAATGCACGCCCCGTTGATAGTAGAAGTGCGCAAAGCGCCAGAAGTGCAATACCGTGGCCAGCGCCCCAATAAAGCCCACGTCGCATTAATCCATACTTGCCGCCCTGACGGTTCCACATGGCCGAAACGGCGGCAATATGGTCTGCATCCATAGCATGTGTCATGCCCAAAAACAGACCAAGCGACATAAGGCCGAAAATTTCCATGGATTGTAATGCCTAGTCTGAAACCAATATCAAAGAACATCCCATATCACGAATTTGAAGCGGCGTTGAACACTTAATCAATAATTTAGAGCTTTTGCGCTTCAAACTGATTTATTCATGACTTTTCACAATTATTGCCAGTTGCCAAATTTATGATTTAGCTGTCACTATGAAGGTTAAGCATTTACGGATTTTTCCGTTTTACCCTGTTTTTGTTATTTACGAGTTTTTTTATGAATGATCAGATCAGCCCCGCCTTCAAAGGGCGTGTTGAAGATATCCGTTTTGTGTCTGGCCACGGCCAGTTTACCGCAGATATTGTTCCCAAAAATGCACTTCATGCCGTGTTTTTCCGAAGCCCTGTTGCCGCTGGAATGGTCACCGGCCTTGATTGCAGTGCGGCCCGGGCTGCGGGGGGCGTTGTGGCGGTTTTGACCGCAGCTGATGCGGCGGCTGATGGTGTTGCGAATATGATATGGACAGGCGGGCCCGTTCGTGAAGATGGTGGTGTGACTGTGGATAGCCCGCGTCCATTGCTAAGCGGGGCAGAGATTCGGCATCTTGGTGAACCGCTAGCAATGATTATTGCCACGTCACGTCAGGCGGCGGCCGATGCGGCTGAATTGATTGATTTGCAAATTGAGGCGGCCGATAGTGTTGCGCTGTCCGTTGAAAATATGCTTGATGGGCCGTTGGTATGGCCCGGTACTACAGATAATATCGCGTCATTGCACCGGCAGGGTGACCGTGATGAGGTTGATGCAATCCTCGCAAAATCAGCGCATGTCAGCCATTTCGAGTTTGATATTTCGAAAATCACCGCCTGCACAATGGAAATGCGAACATCAATCGGCTTTATTGACGAAAATGGGAAATCCTGCGTGACGACAAGTGCGCAAAGCCCCTATCAACTTCATGGTGAGCTTGCCCAGCTATTTGGCATCAGCACTGACGAAGTGCGGGTCATTTCGCCCGATGTTGGCGGATCATTTGGCATGAAGGGCGCGCTGTACCGCGAAGATGCTCTTGTTGTTTGGGCTGCACGTCGATTGCAAAAGCCAGTTTTTTGGGCCGCTGATCGAGGTGAATCCTTTCTAAGTGACGAACATGCCCGCGCCGTAAGCGGCACAGCCTCGCTTGGCCTTGATAAAGATGGCAATTTCACTGCACTTTGGGTCGATGCCCGAATTGATGCAGGTGCCTATCTGTCACGCCGTACCAAGGGTTTGCTCAATAATATGGGCGGCGTTGCTGGACAATATAAAACCCCCGCCATTGCAACCCAAATGTCGTTTTTCTTCACCAATACAATGCAAACATCACCCTATCGGGGATTTGGTCGGCCTGAAGCAACCTATGTCATTGAACGGCTGATTGATCAAGCGGCACGCGAAACTGGCCGTGACGCGTTGGCGCTACGTCAGAAAAATCTGGTGTCACCTGATGCGATGCCATACCAGACAGCGCTTACGTTTCTATATGATTGTGGTGATTTTCCAAGAATTGTTGCGGCGGCGGCGAAAAATGCCGATTACGCAGGGTTTTCAGCACGGCGAAAAGAGTCTGAATCGCGCGGTTTGCTTCGCGGTATCGGCATTGCCAATCCGATCGAGGTGGCTGGCGGGCCGTTAAAACAGGTGCGAAAAGACATTGCGCGGATCACCGTGCGCCCAGATGGTCACATTGTGATCACGCCCGGATTAATGTCGGTTGGGCAGGGGCATGAAACCGCCCTGTCGCGAATGGCGTCAAGCCGTCTTGGTGTTGATATGGACGATATCATCTATGAGCAAGGCGATACCGATCTTTTACCATCTGGACGGGGCAGCGGTGGATCGGCTGCAACCGTGATTGGTGGGGCGGCGGTTCATGTTGCGTTGAATGAATTTGTGGCGGCTGCAAAGTCCATTGCCGCAGGGGTTTTGGGATGTGAGGCTGATCATGTTGCTTTTGATGCAGGCCTGTTCAGCAACCCAACAGATGGCGCGCAAAAGCCAATGAGCTGGACTGATATTGCCGCGCATAGTAATGCGGCGGGTGGCATGTCGGTCCTTGGCGAGTTTTTACCCCCTGATGTCACCTATCCGAATGGGTGTCATATTTGTGAGGTCGAAATTGATCCGGCAACAGGCAAGGTCAGTTTTGCCGATTATGTCGTCGTCGAAGATGTGGGAACAGTTCTGAACGCCGATCTTGTCGAAGGCCAGATGCATGGCGGTATCGCACAAGGCATTGGCCAAGCCCTTGGTGAAATTTTGAAATTTGATGATATGGGGCAATTGATCAGCGGTTCATTTATGGATTATCAGATGCCAATCGCCGCTGATTTCCCGAATTTCAGGGTTTCGACCATTTCTGTCCCAACAAAGATTAACCCGCTTGGCGCCAAAGGCGTTGGCGAGGCGGGAACGGTTGGTGCGCTGGCGGCAACGATGAATGCTGTTGTTGATGCAATGGCATCGGCTGGGGTGCGTGCATTTGAAATGCCAGCAACGCCGCATCGGGTTTGGCAGGCATTGCAAGAAGCCAAGCAATAACCGTGTGTTAGGGTTGGATTTCCGCGTCGCGCGCCGATCTGGAACGGCTAAGCATACCGTCGATTTCACGCTGTAATTTGGCTTTTTCGATCGGGTGCAAAAATGCGCCAATCTCGGTTTCGACGCCATGGCTGGATAAAATCACACGCTGGTGATAGCGGGCTGCCGGTTCGGGGGCGACTGGCGGGCTTAGTTGGACGCGAAGCCAGCCCAGAGGATATTTGGACACGGCTGCTTTGCCATGTTGATCTTTATGTTCGACTGTTAAGGTTTCTGTTGTTGTCTCAATGGTTTCACGAACCTTTGCCGCGCGGTAATTCAGCTTGAACGCGCCCCAGACGACAAGCAGTTCCAGCCCCAAAAACCCAATAACTGGCCAAGCGCCTGCCAGAAAAAACCCCAAACCAATGGCAAATAGCAATCCTGCCAGAACGCCAATCACAATCGCGAATCCTTTTGGCGACAGTGACCGGTGCGGCCAGATGGTCAACCGTTCAAGCGGTTGTGATTCGGTTTGGTTTTCACTCATTGAATAGGAAGATGGTGATATTGAGCCGCTTCGTCAAGATGAGGCATGGCATTAGCGAGAGGATTGCTTTTTGCTAGATTGACCTTTAGGCCTTGATAGGCAGCCTAACAAACAGGTTTGCTTTGAAATTTTGAGGAATGAAATGAGCAATATTTATAAAATTTGTGATGCTGATTTGTGGGATTCGGCGGAAAAATCAGGCCGGTTTACTGGCGCGGAAATTGATTTGAAAGACGGCTTTATCCATTTTTCTACCGCTGATCAATTGGCCGAAACCTTGCGGTTGCATTTTGCCGGACGCAAGGGGTTGCGCCTGATTACCGTCGATGCCAGCGTTCTGGATATTCGATGGGAGCCAGCCAGAAGCGGTGATTTGTTTCCGCATCTTTACGCCGATTTGCCCTTATCGGCGGTTCGGTCGGTTAAGCCATTGCCCCTTGGCAATGACGGTCTTCATCAATTGCCAAGCCAGCTTTGAATCGATCCGAGACGGGCGGCCCTGGTTGGAGCCCCCAGCGGTTCGGCCTTGCCATGTCCCCAGACCGGTTTTGGCCAGGCAGCGTCACCGACATGCCGCGCAATGATGTGAAAATGCAATTGCGGCACCATATTGCCAATGGCCGCGCTATTAATCTTGTCAGCATCGCAATGCGCCTTTAGCGCCTGACCAAGACGCCGCACCAATGCCCATAAGGATTGGGCAGTTTTTTCATCAAGATCATGAAGTTCGGTTGCGGTGGTTTCCGGCACGATCACCAGCCAGAAAAAGCGCGCATCATCAACCAGCCTGACCTGCAATGGCCCCACCCGTGCAGCCAGAACGGTGTCTTTGGCAAGGGTGGGGTGCAAAGTGAAACCCATTTGGTCGGCTTATCCAGCAACAATCTTGGCGATGCCAGTGCCGCAAGTGACGGTATCAGCTTTGCCGCCAAGATCGCCGGTGCGTAATTCTGGTGTTGAAAGGGCGGTGTCGATGGCATCAGTGATACATTTTGCGGCCTCGGCAAAGCCAAGATGTTCAAGCATCATGGCACCAGCCCAGATTTGTCCAACCGGATTGGCAATGCCCTTGCCCGCAATATCAGGCGCCGAGCCGTGAACTGGCTCAAATAATGACGGAAATAGGCGTTCGGGGTTAATATTGCCTGATGGGGCAACACCAATGGTTCCGGTACAGGCAGGGCCGAGATCTGACAAGATATCGCCAAACAGGTTAGATGCTACCACGACGTCAAACCAATCGGGGTGAAGCACGAAATTGGCAGTCAAAATGTCGATATGATATTTATCCCAGCTAACATCGCCATAAGATTTTGCAACTTCTTCAACGCGCTCATCCCAATAGGGCATTGTAATTGAAATGCCATTTGATTTGGTTGCTGATGTCAGATGCTTGCGGGGGCGGCTTTGCGCCAGATCAAAAGCAAATTTCAGCACGCGATCAACACCAATACGGGTCATAACGCTTTGTTGGGTTACAAATTCACGCTCGGTACCGGGGAACATGCGCCCACCAACCGATGAATATTCGCCCTCGGTGTTTTCGCGGACAATCATCATATCAACATCACCAGGGCCACGATTGGCCAAAGGTGACGGCACGCCAGGCAATAGCTTGACCGGCCGCAAATTGACATATTGATCAAATTCGCGCCGGAATAGGATTAACGATCCCCACAAAGAAACATGGTCGGGAATGCCGTCAGGCCATCCAACTGCGCCAAAATAGATTGCATCATGATTGCCAATTTGCGCTTTCCAATCATCAGGCATCATTTGCCCATGTTTGGCATAGTAATCATAGCTGGCAAAATCGAAATGATCGAAATTCAGATTAATATCGAATCGTTCCATTGCGGCCTGTAAGACGCGCAGGCCTTCGGGAATGACCTCCTTACCAATCCCGTCACCGGGGATAACTGCAATATTTAATCTGTTCTTCGCCATGATTGTTTCCATTTGAGTGAGTTATGCCAATGAATGGCTTGAAATGCGTAACTAGAATGGTCGTTTACCGGCCAGTCTACAAGATGTTTTTCCCGAATTGACTGGCTTTGACGTCAAAAGGGCATCGGGAATTGTCGGTAGGCAAGGGCGATTTCTTCCATGATTTGCGAGCCAAGCGTTATATCAGCCGCACCCAATGCGACATCAAGCTGGTCAAGATTGGTTGCGCCAAAAATCGCCGAGGTCATAAAGGGGCGTGTCATGGCCCATGCCAGCGCCATCTGGGCGGGGTTTAGATCATGTTTTGCTGCAATTTCCATATAGGCATCAAGCGCTGGCCACATCGTGTCGCAAATGCGCCCGCCAAGATTGGCAACATGGCTTCGCCGCGACCCTTTTGGCGTGGTGTCGCCTTGGTATTTTCCTGATAATAATCCGGCTGCAAGTGGGGAAAATGCCAGTAAGCCTACTTTTTCGTGATGCGCCACTTCAGCCATATCAAGGTCAAAATGACGGCAAAGCAGGCTATATTCATTCTGCACGCTAACCATGCGGGGCAGGCCTTGGGCGGCCGCAATCGACAGCCACCGCATTGTTCCCCATGCACTTTCATTCGATAGGCCAACATGGCGGATTTTGCCGTCATCACGGCATTTTTCAAGATGCTGAAGAACCTCGATCATATGATCAAGCACCTCGTCGCTATCTTGGCCGCTGGCATCATATGTCCAGTTTTGCCGAAACATATAAGACCCACGATTAGGCCAATGCAGCTGATAAAGGTCAATATAGTCGGTTTTTAGCGCGCGAAGTGAGGTGTCAAGCGCGAGGTCAATGCTGGCAGGCGTTATCGGCGCACCGTCACGGACATTCATATAGCCTTTGCCCGATACTTTGGTGGCCAAAATGATATCCTGCCGTCGTCCTGATGCGCCAATCCATTCACCAAGAATACGTTCGGTGTTTCCCTGTGTTTCCTTGGCAAGCGGGTTGACCGGATACATTTCAGCCGTATCGATGAAATTGACACCGCGATCAAGCGCCATATCAATTTGCGCATGCGCTTCAGGGGCGGTATTTTGGCTGCCCCATGTCATTGATCCAAGGCAAAGGGCGCTGACCTTTATGTCGGTCCGGCCAAGCTGATTATAGCGCATAGATGTCCTCTAAATTCGATTGCTGAACGGCAAAAGGTTCAAATTCGTGATTTTGCCTCTATTTTCTCTATGACTAGCCAAAAAGGCAATGGAATGCCAAGCAAATCTGACTATAGTGACATTGAATAGTCAGGATGGATTTTATGCGTATTGCGGTTATTGGTTCGGGTATTTCCGGCTTGGCATCAGCTTTTCTTCTTCAAGGGCATGGCGATGTCCATCTTTTTGAAAAGGCCGCGCGTCTTGGCGGGCATAGCCATACGGTCGATGCCATCTTTGGCGATGTTGCGGTGCCGGTTGATACAGGATTTATCGTCTATAACCCCCTGAATTATCCTAATCTCATTGCGCTTTTTGATTATTTGTCAGTGCCTAATATCGAAACTGACATGTCGTTTTCAGTCTCGCTAGGCGGCGGGCAGATGGAATATGAAGGCTCGGTCAAGGGGTTGTTGGCGCAGCCGGCAAATCTGCTTAAAGGCCGCTATTGGTCAATGCTGTCCGATCTTGTGCGCTTTTACAAAACCGCTGCGCGTCAGGCGGATAGCGGGCCAGATGGCGAAACGCTGGGCCAGTTTGTTGCCCGCCAAGGCTATGGAAAAGCCTTTGTTGATGATCATTTGATACCGATGGGGGCGGCGATTTGGTCGGCCACATCCAATGCGATGATGGATTTTCCGGTACGGGCATTTATGCGCTTTATGGAAAATCACAAATTATTGAATTTTATTGATCGGCCCCAATGGCGCACGGTTGCTGGCGGGTCGCGTGAATATGTCAAACGGATTGCGGCAGCGCTTGGCAATCGGATTCATCTCGAGACTGATATTATTGGCCTCAGACGGGCCAATGGCGGGGTCATGGTGAATATCAAGGGGCAGGGTGATGTATGGTTTGACAAGGTTGTGATGGCCGCACATGCCGATCAATCTTTGGCGCTTATTGATGATGCCAGCCCCCTTGAACGCGAGCTGCTTGGTGCCTTTGGGTTTCAGCACAATCATGCGGTTCTGCATTCGGACGCGTCGCTTATGCCGAAACGGCGTGGCGCATGGGCAGCATGGAATTATGTATCTGAGGCATCAGCGCATGCGCCCCGTGGGGTGGCTGATAAAGCAGGGCAAGGCGAATCATTACCCCCAAGCGATTTATGTCTGACCTATTGGATGAATCGTTTGCAGTCGATCGACCCTACCTATCCGCTTTATGAAACCCTGAATCCGGTTCGGATGCCCGCCGCGTCATTGATTCACGGCGAATTTGACTATCGCCATCCCGTTTTTGATGCCAAAGCGATTGCAATGCAGCCGCGCCTTGCCGAAATTCAGGGGCAGAATGGGTTGTTTTTTGCGGGCGCATGGACCGGTTTTGGTTTTCATGAGGATGGCTTAAAATCAGCAGTGGCTATTGCGAAAACGCTTGGGGTTGATATCCCGTGGCAAACAAAAGTGGCATCTTTTGCAAAATCATCCGAACCCATGCAAGGCATTGCCTGATGTCGGCATGTGACCTTGTTGTCTCGGATATAGTGCATACGCGGCATAGTGGTGAACATCATCCGGCATCGCATGTTTTGCGCCGGTCTGGCTTGTCGATCTGGATTGATCTTGATCGTTTGCAGGATGCGCATCGGCAGAGCCTGTTTTTTTCTGTCGACCGGTTTAATTTGCTTGGGTTCCATCAAGCGGATCATGGGCCGAATTTCAAATCGAAAACCGCGTTGGTTCGGCTTGGCGATTATGTTCGCCAGATCGCAGCAGAGGTGATTCCTGAAAAAAATATTGAAACGGTTCATCTGTTGACCTTTCCCCGTATTTTGGGGGCGGTGTTTAACCCGCTTTCGGTCTATGTGGCGGGTGATGCGTCGGGGCGCGATATTCTTTATATTTATGAAGTGCGAAACACCTTTGGTGATATGCATGCCTATGTTGGCGCGCCAACCCCAACGCATGCAACGCTTGAGGCTGAAAAAATCTTACATGTGTCACCATTTTTTCCGTTAAAAGGCCGGTATCGGCTGCGGTTGCGGATGGGTGATGGTGCTGTCAGTCTGGCGATGCGCTATTTGATTGACGATCGTCCGGCACTCACAGCTACATTGCGTGGAACCCGTAATAAACTTACGAATCACAGCCTTTTCCGAAGTCTGGTGACAGCCGGACAAATTCCTTTCAGGCCAATCATTTCAATCCATTTTGAGGCTTTGAAATTATGGCTGAAAAAGGTACCTTTTTACCCAAGGCCTGTTCCGCCTGCCAGATGGTCGCGTACCAAAGATTTTGATGAGGCTAATTAAGTAATGTTTTCTAGGTTTTTGCAGCAACATCAAAATAAATTGCTGTTTGCTATTCTCGGTAATCTTCAATGTGGTGAGATTTTTCTGACCATGCCGGATGGCCAGACGCACCAGTTTTCCGGCCCGTTAAAAGGCCCCAAAGCCGATTTGAAAATTCATAGTAAAGATGCGGTTCGCCGCATTCTTAGTGATGGCAAAATGGGGTTTTGTGAGGCATTTATGGATGGGCAGGTAAGCTCTGACGCGCTTCCTGAATTGATCGAGCTTGCGGCGCGTCACGACACCTATCTTGAAGAACAGCTAAAAACAAATCTGCTTCGTAAATGGGGTCTGCGGTTGTTTCACCATTTGCGGCGCAACAGCAAAGACGGTTCGGCGAAAAATATCGCGCATCATTATGATCTTGGTAATAGCTTCTATCAGGCATGGCTTGATCCAACGATGACCTATTCATCGGCGGTTTTTGATTCGGATGATGATGATCTGGCAACGGCGCAAATCAACAAATATAAGCGGCTTGCCGAACTTGCCGATATTCAGCCCGGTGATCAGGTTCTTGAAATTGGCTGCGGCTGGGGTGGCTTTGCCAAATATGTCACCAGTGAAATTGGCGCAAAGGTGACAGGGATCACCATCTCAAAAGAACAATTTGCCTTTGCCAATCATATGATTGATGAGGCGGGTCTTGGCGATAAGGTCGATTTGCGGTTAATGGATTATCGTGATCTGGAGGGGCGGTTTGACAAAATCGTCTCGATTGAAATGTTTGAAGCCGTTGGCAAGGATTATTGGCCAACCTATTTTGCGATCATGTCGAAAGTGCTGAAAAAAGGTGGGCGCGCAGTGGTTCAATCAATCACAATCGACCATGCCGCCTATCATTCCTATGCCAATCAACCCGATTTTATCCAGCGTTATATTTTCCCAGGCGGCATGTTGCCATCATTGCCAATGTTGGAAGGCCCCTTGGCTGATGCCGGATTACATCTGGTTAGCGAAAGCGGCTATGCCAGCCATTATGCGCGCACGCTAGACCAGTGGCGCCAGCGATTTAACACAGCATGGCCACAATTTAGCGAACAGCAGTTTGACCATCGGTTCAAACGTATGTGGGAATTATATCTGGCCTATTGTGAAGGCGGGTTCCGTGCGGGCATGATTGACGTCAAACAGATGCTTTTGATGCATAAATAAGGGCATTTTGCCTGTTTTATGCTGTTTTTAGCCGAAATAGCTTGAGAATAGGCCGGATGATCGCGCCGATCACCGGCAAAAAGCGCAGCAATTGACTGGCGCTATCCCAATGATCGATATGTTTGCTGATTTTCCCATCAGCATCAATATGGATTTCGGTCATGCCATGAAACAGCAAATTGGTATATGGCCAGCTTTTTAACCGGCCAGTCATGTCCCAGCGAAGATAGCTTGCGCTTTTTGAATGGGCAACATCACTGACGGTGAATTTTGGGTCGGTGCAGGTTTCATACATATGATCGAAAACCTGCCGAAAGCCCGCTTTGCCATGAATAACAT
>Ga0115566_10001942_pt1 | contig 17341 bp, 13 predicted proteins | sample COGITO_mtgs_1204_3_FD_87173 | JGI IMG/M metagenome (GOLD analysis project Ga0115566, IMG submission 87173) | Pelagic marine microbial communities from North Sea - COGITO_mtgs_120405 | ecosystem: Environmental > Aquatic > Marine > Epipelagic | place: Germany:Helgoland, sampling site Kabeltonne...
AAATACATACAAAGCACTTTGTATGTATTTACGCTTTAAAAAAATACAAACATAAGGATATCATTAAATTACTTTTTTCGTGATTTGTGTTTTGGTTGCTTATAGACAGGTGCCCATTCGCTATGCCTAGATTCTTGTTCAGTTGTAGAAGATTCATCTTCGGCAGCTTCTTCTTTCATAGCACCTTCCACGTGATCCATCTTCTCATTTAGAGCGTTAAACATTTGTTCCATTTGAGGATCATTAATCTTACGCTCTTTGGCCATATTGCGAATGTGTGTAATGATCATACGGAACTGACGAGTTGTCTCTGGGTCTGCGTTTTCGCGTTCAGCAATATCCACAATGAATGATTCCATGATAACACTTGGGTTTTGAGATTGTACGAAGTTTTTGTAATAATCGTCAAAATTACCTTCAAGGAGGGACACCGAGTTCTTAATTTTGGTAAATGCACGCTTACATCGGCTAAGCTTCGGGTGTTTTTCGATCTCACATAGAGAATCGACAATAACGCCAGAGAACTTTGTAATATCAATGTCCGGGCTGGTGATGATCTTGTAGATTGCCATAGAATTGGTATAAAGTGCAGCCAAGATTTCAATAAGCATTTTAGCCGCGCTTTCATTAAGAGTGTGCATCATCATTTCACAATTAATCTCAAGGCGCGGTAGAATCTGAACACCAGGAATTATTCCTGCGATGAAGCTCGAATCTACTTCAGTAAGATGATCTTTGTAAGGCGACAATCTTTCGCATATGGCAATTGAGTGCTGCACACCAAGACTATCACGGAACTCAGCATAATGTTCGCAAATCTCGTTAAGACTGTAATCACTTTCGCACGATGTAAGCATTTCCTCACCCATGGTGGCTAATGGAGTAAAGTTAGCTATTTCAACACATTGTACTGCAATAGGCCCAGTAGCAAGTATTTGAATTAGTTTTGAGATCTTCTTAATACGATCTTTGGATTCTACATATTTCGGTAGTAGAATTTCAGGATCTGCCTTTGATGGGTCTGATATCTGTTCCATCATGTTGCCTAATTGAGCAACATCAACATTACCAACATTCTTTTGTATCGTAGTTTTTTTCCCACGCCCCATTTTATAATAGTATTATATATGTTTAAAATGATCAATCATCGATGATTGATCAATCCTATCATTGCTTTGTTGTTTTGCAATAGGTGCGGTATTCTTTGATGCAACCAAGAAGCTCAACACATAACTGGTAAAGCTCAATCTTTTCGGCTTCGGATGAATTGCGAAACTGTCCTTTGATGCATTCAAACAGCTGCGTGATTGATGAACCGGCTGCATCGGCTGCCTTAGCTGCATCATTTGCCCCAATCTCATAATTGAGAAAGATATCCCATGTATATGTGTCAGTTTCTCGATCGTAGATTGACAAGATTTTCTTCTTATGCTTCCAAATATGATCGCTATGTTTGCAAAGCACAAGAGTTGGATCACCGCGAATACCCATACGAATTCGATTCTGCAAACGTTCTAATTCTGCTGAAGCTACTGTATCTTCATCAATATGCATGCTATTGACAATCTCAAGAAGTTTGGCATTGAACACCTCACAAAAATTGATAACCTCTTCACTCATTATTTGAATCTGCTATTTAAATCTGAGATTTGACTTGATTACTTATATAGTAATTTCATACGTTTAATATAATCGAATGACAAACCCCCTTGTGTTTTCTGATCACCCCGAATTTACACCAAACGTTCATCCGCGCGACATGTTTCAACATGGCATTTTTCAGGATGTGGGTGGATATTGGCGACCTATTTATTCATCTATTGTTAAAGCTAATTTTGTAGATCAGTGGAAAGAGTTTGACTTTCTTGCTGACCTATCTGAAGAATTAATGGTTGGACCTGTTAATAAGAATGCGAATAAATATCGAACTATCGCCGGTACATCACTTGAATACTGGGAGAGTAAAAATTGGATAACTCATCACGACCCTTATGGGTGGGTTCAATGGTATTGCCGGTTTGTTGCCGGACGCCGATTGCCTAAGGAAGATGAGCGACAGATTGCTCGATGGCAACAGTTAGCGGGACCTAATGGGCGTTTTTATCGTCGATTAAAAAATATAATCGCGTCTGAAAAAGATAGTCCAAGAATCCGCCAAACTCTTCTACAATGGGCTATCTTAGTCTGAATCTTCCTCTTCTTCGTCTTCATCTTTGTCTTCAGAGATTGTGATTTTTTCTCCATAATATGTATCTATTTTCTTTTCAGTATAATCTACCCGATGCATATAATGAATACCATCTATCATAGGATTTACACATTCATGAAATAAAGTTGCTCCATAAACTTCTACAATTAAAGAAATTATCAATCCACCCCGCATGATGAAAGTATGTATTTTACAATCTATGTCAATAAAGTAAATGTAAAATACAATATCTTTAATTTGTATTTTATATGTCATATAAGTAAATTTAACATCGAACTCCGGTCGATTCATACTATCATTTAGATCAAATATTATATCCATTCTTATTTGTTGAATTTTATTAATCAATTCACTAATAACTTCAATATTGAGATCATTTATCAGTTTATTAAGATATGGGTAAAATTTACAATTGTATGCAGTGTATGTTTTTTTGCTAAAATACAGTTGAATAACTGTATCATGCAGAGTTGCAATACCGATATTACGATCACATATAATATTCCACGTTCCACCATTCATTAAGTTTTTAGTGTTGTGGATTTTAAAGTTGTAAGTTGCAATAATCTTATCACGGTGTTTTTTAATTAGCCACGCATTTGAATTATAACCCATTTTGTAATACATAGTGTAAGTAAATCCCATTTCCTCCACTTCAAATGGAGCAACTGATACAATAACAGTTTGGTAGTAAGCTGAGTTATTTATAATACATTCTGTTCTGCGCTCAGTTTTAGGGCGAATATATTTTGAACGCTGTATGATTGTCTCGATAATTTCAATGATTTTATCTGATAAATTGTAATGTATGATCTTCGATGGTTTGTTTTTCATTGTGTTATATAATAATATATCTCTTGATTCATTTTTCTAAATCAAAAGGTCAAATACAGCGCGCATCTTTTTTGCCTGCGCGTCTCCAATAGTCTTATTAATGACCACATTATTTACAATTTTTGTGCTCTTAACAAGGGTACTCAGCTGATTTTCGGTAAAGCGAATGATCTGTGGTAGCCCATATGTTGTAACAAAATTAGATGCCACGATTTTACTTATTCCATGAATGCAGTTCAGAATCTTAATGTGAGTTGCACGAGCCTTTGCGCTATTGATTATTTTCTGAGCTTTAGCCGCGCCGAATAGCTTTCCCGATGTAGAATATTTGCACGCCGCAAGCGCATCACATGACACGGATCCTTCTATCAAGTCTATTAATTTGAAGACTTTAACTGCCGGATAACTAACGCATGTTATGCCATAAATTGAGCTAAACATTCTTTCAACAATAATGATAGGTGTAATAACTGTTTTTGTGTTTAACACTGCAGTAGGTGTAGCTGGTGTTGGTTCTTCGCTTCCGCTCGTAATCGGAGTTGGAGATGGCCATTTAACCGTTGAGAGTGATTTAGCCATACGGATAATAGTCTCAGCCGTCTCAGTTTGATTAGCACAGTGAATAACATGCACATTGTCGCGAATAATGATGTGATCAAGAAAGGCTCGGAGTGAGGTATATGGTACTCGGCTAAATTTACGAGAATCGCTTGGATTAGCAATTCCTTCAATAAGATAACATATAACACAGTTAGTATCTTCACGTGCTTTAAGAAGTTTGTCATGATTAGCCTTGCGCTGCGGGTCTTTAATCGAATCGGCGAGATCTGTCCAAGTCTTACGTTCGAATATAACACGCATCTGCGTATCGCTTATAGCAAAATCACCTACGTTAATTTGTCGTACCATAAATGTCATCCCGACCGGAATCCTCGGTTCAAGAGCACTAATTACTGTTGCCTCACGCCCCTTATCTGCCGTTATTGTGATCATTTGAATCACATAATTTGCTTTCTTAATTAAAAAAATAGATTCGAATCGATTCTATTCGAATCGATACGAATCGATACGAATCGAATTGATTAAGTGGATTGATTAAATAAAATATCCACTAAGCTCATCTGTAAGACAATAAGATCATTATCGGTTTTACGATATTCAAATAATCTAACATTATTTTCAACAATCGTCATAGTATTTGGTGTCTCAGCAATAGTAAGATTGAGGTGCGCAGCAATGCGCCGAATTTGTTGAATAAGAAGATTGGAAACAGCCTTATCCATTGTAATTCAATTCTATATTATTTAATTTTTATCTTAGATGTCTAAAATTTAATAGAATGGTGCAGCATTGGGGTCGGCGAGAGATGCCGTGTGTTCGGGGTCCTCTGATGAGACAGTTCGCGCATGGGGGCTGGTGTATGGACTTGCACTGGAACGGCGGCGGGGTCCAACACGGGCGACTGGTCCCTCATCAACTTCGCGAACAGCAGCAAACCCAGTATTAGAGTTGGCTCCACTCTTCATCGCACCAAAGTGCTCAATCGTATGCATGCCTGACGCACATGCGGCCTTATCATCCTTGAATTCACCAGCGGCGATCTCAGCAGCTGAGAAATCACTCTTATGGAAGTACTGGCAGCGAACCTTAGAGGGGTCGGCGGCAGACACGTCAGAGGGATCGCGCGACACAACTCCATTCTTAACAACGGCAAGCTTCAGCACATAGTCGTCATGAGATGTGCCGAGACGGGCCTCAACATGCTCAGCATGCGAAGCCATAACCTCTTTCTCAACACCAAGATCAAGAATAGACTCATTCCATGGAGTCTTAAGATCAGCATCGGGATTGGACATTGGTGCAGATGCGGGTGTGTAATGAGGCTCCATCTCGGACACACCTTCAACCTTCTTCACCTTCGCAAGCATAATGCGCGGATCAAACTTATCAACATATAACTGTCCTGTCTTCATGCAACCACACATCCCCTCAAACGGCTGGAACCCAGTCAATGTACTACTTAGAACAATAATAATAAGAAGAATAATAAGGGCTACAAAGATACCCAACTTTCCCTTAGTCTTAAAGTAGTCAGCTGTCCCAGTACCCTTTTCGATAATCCAATTAAGACCATTTCCAGGCGCCATTACCACAGCCTTACCAGCATTGAATGCCATAACCTTAGGATTGTTAGATGCAATTGACTTAACAGACTCCATGTCTTTTATCGTTCAGCTATATATTGTGGTTGAAAAAATTAGCGACAAAATATTATTAACACTGATGGGATTATTTGAAAAAATAATTCAATCAATGATCACGATCATTGGATTTTACACATAACCGGTGTCAATTAAATATTCCTCTGGGGTATTCTCAGCTGCGAACTGATTGGTCAGAGACTCGAAATCAAGATCGACAGGTGCCAGGTGAGCAGATGCTCTATGTTCGTTAATTAAAATTGTCTTAATTCGGTCATTGCGGATCTTTATCTTAACCAATGTGCGGATCTTTGTGATCGCCTTTTCAACTTCTTCGATATCTTCATCAGTAAGGTTTGATGTTGGCTTTACATTGAAGTGTTCAACTTCCGCACACACGTCTTCGCTGTCGCCACCTGCTGCAAGTTTCTCTCTAAAGACCTTAGTCATGGTTTCTATCGCTTCTTCACGACTGTTAAACACTTCTTTCTTCGTATCAATATGTTTCTTCAGTGTGGTTAAACATTCGCCAATACATTGTAGCTCAACATCGCTTTCTTCGCTGAGAACGTATTCTTTGTACAAACTCTCGAAAGTGGTACCAGCACGCTTACGATACTCGATAACGTTAATAGCCCACGCCTTAGCATCGCCTTCACATTCACTATGCAACTCGCGTAAAATGTCAGCTGGACTCTTTCCAACAAGGTCAATTGCAGCGCTGCAATTTCCGTTTTGTACATCAAGTTTGCTATCAACTTGCTTCTTAATACATTTGTACAACTTCTTATATTCACGCCCATGATTAACGTGGTCCTCCGAATATTGAAAGCCAATCGACTCAACCCACTTACGAGCATGTTCAAGGTGATCTTTCTCCATCTCACCATAACTTGACTTGTTGCTATGCATAAACTCGCTATCATAAGTGATAAATCGAGCAAGCTGGCCAGCGACGAATGATTTGAAGTAATGCATAATGTTAATTTCCATATTTTCTGTCTCAGCAATATCAGCCAATTCCATAAAGTCAGCCATTTTCAATCGCACAATCTTACCACTTGTATCGTGGTAGAAAGGAGGACGTTTGACATAAACCACATCAAAGCGATCAATTGGCGGGATAATAATAGACCTTTCCTCTTTCATACGTGCTACAAAGTTATTGATTGTAATGTTCTTTTTAAGAGGTTTGTATGATTTTGGCGTTCTAAAATGTGCCGGCGACCATTCGGTCGAAAACATTGTATGAATACATTTCTCAACAAGTTCGCGAAACGTGTAAAGTGTTTCGTAATCCATCGCGACCCACATAACATCATTGATAACCTTCTTCATAATTTCAGGCATACCACGCTTCTTAACGTCGATTCCACGAATAAACAGTTTTCGTGGGCGAAAATTTGGAACATTTTCGTGCGGAATCCCGACGTATTTCTTCTTTGCCAAAAGCGCAACTGGCCACAATACTTCCTCATAAGCAGTCGCAAGAAACTTTGTCCCGTTGTCAGCATACAATGTCTCATTAACTTTAGTATTGAGTTCGTGGATTTCTGTAAAAGTAATCTCTACGACCCGTGTCCAGAATTCTAAACGCGTGCATTCGCCACTGTAGTACTTATTGGCTTCATCAAGATAGATTATTTCAGGCAACTGTACATAAGCACTATCGGTATCACCATAACATACACGCGCACCGTATTCCTCAATAGTCTTAATGATAAGCTTCAAATTGTATTGGCCGTTTGAAGTAATACCTCCGGCCAGCTCAAGCATGTAAAGGGGTGAGATTTCGTTTCCTGTAACACCATAGAATGTGTTCATGAAAACCTTAACGGCCTTCTGTTTTGAATCATAATACGCAGAATTAAATTGCGCGTCATTGTATTCAGAGCTGCTAACAATTGCCTCCACGCGAGCTTTCGCATCGGGCTCATCGGCCTCGAGAATGTCTGCGATTTTCTTATCAGCTTCTTCAAGAAAGTCATTTGCGCGTGCAAGCTCTTTCTTAATTAACTTTCGTTCGTTCTTTAACCAAAGCAGAATACTTGGGAAGATGCCGAATCCGTGCTCTTCCATATCTCCAGTGCCGTCGTATGTGTGGCGCACTGAGTAAGCTTCAATCATGTTCTCACCATATTGAAAGTTAATGTAATGAGTTTTGTATCCACGATCTTCTAAAGCTTTGGCCTTTTTTGCGAGGTTCTCAGACCCCTCTGGGTCTTTGTAATCCTTAGGGATAAGCTTCTCAATTGACAAATTGTATGCCATCATAAGAGACGGATACAGAGATGCGAAGTCTAATCCTGTAACAGGCCACTCATTAGGGCCAAGGACCCAAATTGCGACGGCAATAAAATCGGACATTTTGAACGATCCGCATTCAACCCAGTTGTAATACATTTCGCCCAAATAACTCTTAACATGGATAAAATTGTTAGATAATACAGCTGAACGGATCAACTTGTATTTGTTCTTGCTGAAGTACTTCTCAATGATGTCAAGCATCTCATCGCTAAAATCATAATTGTATGTTCGATAATCTAATGAATAGTCATATGCACCATATTCATTAAGAATCGTGCTATAATCAATCGGATTGGCATACTTCTTAGCAAGCTCAGTTTTCTGATCATCAAAGGAAAACTCATCATAATATCGAATGTTTTGTTGGATTGCCTCACGAAGATCACGCAGTGAGTGCTTTGTCTTATACATTTTCTTCTTCGGAGGTACAACATGAGCACCTGGGTACTTCATGCTTGATTTCGACCCTGTAGAAAGATTGCTAAACATAATGTCGCGCTCGAAAGCGCGCATATTCGTAAGATTTTGCACCTTAATACCGTCGGCACGCTTAATAGCATCAACCATACTCGTGTATGCGATAGCCGAAACCATGCGCCGATCGCTAATAACATTTCGTGTTTTAATTAGATCATGACAAGCTTCTGCATCGCGAACACAATATCGCTTAATCTCGGCCATATTGGCAGATTCGGCGTGTGCAGCTTCTCTAGACTCGAGTGTTCGCCCATAAATCGCAAACAACTCACTAATCTTCATGTCTTCTTTCATGTTAAGCTTATTATCAGTCAAGAAGAAATTCAGAGAACTCTTCTCAGGGTTCCGATAAATAATACGGAACATTGCTCGTGCATCAATTGGAATCATTCCAAAGAATGCTAACTGCCAAATAACACCTGGTGTTTCAGCATCAAGTTTTAATACTGACTTCTGAAAGTGGAGTCCTCCACCCTTTGCATTCCATGATGATACTGCACTCTTATTGTAGTGCAGCGATCCTAGAATGCGGCGATTGCGAATCTTAGTACATGCCAAATCTATTGTAATTCCTTCAGCTGTTGCAAGCTTAATGGCTTTCTTATCATCATCTTCAGTTAGAAAGGTTTGTATGTAAATGTTTGACATAGATGCTTTCACGAACTCAAGCAAGTCATACCGTAAGGCGCGCTCTGCATAAAATTCGTAATCAAAATCACCATCATTAAACCCAATAAGGAACTCTGGTTGAATGGCGCCAACTATCATAGCAAAGGCACAAACAAGCAGAGATTCGCCCGAGATCTTAGTTCCATCGGATTTGATAACATCATCACATACAATAGTAAGATCATTAGGCAGCGCATCACAGGGCTTATTGACAATGCACACGCGCATTAGCGGATGCTTCTCGCTATAAAACCCAAACGTTAAACCGATCATAAACATCTCATCACCAGGTTCGCGTGGATTGGGCAGCTCTGCATCATTCGCCGCACGATAAGCCTCAATATCCCATGTCATTTCGATCATGCGATCTACCAACATGTGTTTTGGGATGTTTGCGAGCTCAGTCTTGTTAAGTTCATGCACATCGTTTTCATCAACAATGAGCAGATAATCACCGTTAAATTCGCCAAAGATGTTCTCACGCCGGTTTCCGCCGGGTGCATATGCAATCTCATAATTGGCTACATGATTCCAATTGCAGAGTGCAATTCGTTTAATGCGGCTAATGACCCGGTAATAACACGTCAGATCATCTATTGCCGTGTGGCAGAAATACCCGCATATTTGAAGAGCTGCATAACCTTTGGCCTCATATGATAGCAAATTGATGGCTTTCTTGCGATACCCACACGTATTAAATACGCACTTAATGTAGAATCCGCGGCATGTCTGGAATGTTTTCGCTTGATATGCTCGGACGATTTCCCATTGTTGCTGCAAATGTGCATGTGTAGGTTTGATAATGTCATTAGCCTTAAGTGCAGCAATTACCTCATTCTTGAAGTTCTCGCATTTAGCCCATGTGTCAATATGCACATCACTATCTTCATTAAGCATGTCTAGACTAATATACTCGTCAGGTATGCGTATGTAGAAGAATGGCTTAGTCTTAATTGCGACCGTTGTCTTCAGACCCGAAGGTGTAATTCCAGCACACACAACATATGTGTAAAACTGGTAATTTCCCTCGTTAGTCGTCATTTCTTGCACGTCATTTGGTAAGAACTGAATAGTCTTCTTACTATTAATCGCCTCAACGTCCGCAGCAACGAGATCTGGATTTAAGAAATCGCGACGAATTGGAAAGCGAGATTTAATCTCATTGAACGAGATTACGTCTCCGTGTTTAGCCATCATTTTATATTTATATGATGATTCAATTTTCGTATCATATGATATCGTGATATTATTTAAATGGTATTCAGATTCTAATCTTTAAGATTCTAATCTTAAATTAGATAGTAATACTTGTATCATAATATGGGTTATATGCAATATGCGTGTCGTTGCAGAAAGTGATGGAATCGACTTGATAATCAGTAGGGTCATAAACACCTGCTTCTTCGGCTTCATGAAGCAACCATTTGAAGTTGCGCCAAAATTCGGGAGGGTGTTGTTTCACATCGCTGGCCACATGTGCGAGTTCGTGTAGATAAACGAACTTAATCGCATTCATGTGGTGGAAGCTCTTGTCGGGTTTTTTCAAATCTCGAAGGCAAATTCCAAGTTTTTGCCCCTTATTCCATGTATAAGCGACTGTGTTATTGAGAAACCCCGGTGTGTGTTCATGAATGGCATCTTCACGCCATCGTTTTTTAAGATTGCGAGTTAGACGGTGATCATTGGGATACTTTGCTTCCAGGTGTTTTATTAGTGTTTCTGTATCAGAGTTCAACGATGCCAACTTATTGGCGGCTATTGCATGCCCTTCCAATTCTTCAACACTATACTTCCTACCATCGATCGAAGAACGGGATTTAAATAGCTCCTGAGATGAACGTAAAAACAATACAATAAGCAGTGCGATCACAATAGCGTTCGTTATTGCAAGCATGATCTATCCTATATAATAGAATTATAGAATAATAGAATTATAGAATTCTATTATTCTATTATTATACAATAGATCTTGATGTTTGAGATTCATGAGCTGGCGTTAGTTGAGCGTAAGCTTCATACAAAGAAGATTGTTAAGTTTAATACCAAGCGCTATTCCACGGGTGCAATCGATATTGTTGGTGGTGATGAGAATGCTCTTGTGCTTGATGTTGAAGACTTTAATATTCTCGATGTGGATGTTGGAGATGCGGTTGCTCCAACCTCTACTATTAAAACAGATATTAATAAGCTATCAATTATTAATCCTGTAGTCGATATTTATGAAGAAGATAATGTACTAGACTTGCGTCGAAAGATTACAATTATCTTTGATATTCCGATCTATAAACAACACTGTTTTTACCGCATAGGTAGTCGCGGCAGCGTAGTGCCACTATCTTACGTATTACACAATATTGCTGATATTCCTGTAGATATCGAGAAAGCTCTAGATGGAACATCATGGATCAATGATGCGCCTGTGAATAATAATCTTTATTCAATGCGCGAAATGCTGCGCGTGCAATCGTTTGAAGAGTTCCGTGTAATTCGGCAGATTATACCGCTAACCGATAAGATTTATGTCATTAATATTGATGAGTTCTTCGATAGAGCTGCCGTTGAAGCTCTGGATGTCTATTCTAAAGAGCTGCTTTACTATGGCTTTGTCTTACCTTATTTTCCGATGATGTCAATTGATGTGTTTCACGCATATGTAAAGAATGGCGAGAACGAGATTGCGTCATCATACACACAACTAGTAGATCCGCGCTTGGATATATACATGGAAGAGAAAAAGTTGAAGAAAGATATGCCTGCTGATGTTGCCGCATCGATTAAAAAACTGCATCTTAATCAAGCCATTACAAGTGCAAAGGTGGTGGTAGAGAATGATATTAATATTAATTTACTAAACTTATTCGATGCTCTTACATGTGATGATGTAATAACATACGTGAAGGCAAAGCTTTACGTACAAGGTATGCCTGTCGAACTATTGAAATACTACGACCCGACGTCTATAAGAGGGCACGATACCCCACGTGAGCAATACGATATGAACAGTTTGCTAATTAATAAAGTGATCACATTGCGAGAAGGCGACTCCTATGATGTGATTAATTCAACATTTGTCATATCCCGTGATGGAACGTATTATGTTAAGATTGCTATTCGTGAAGACTTTGGTATTACATTTGATAAACTAATCGCACTCGTTTCACGTGAATTCAATGGTCTAATTTCACAAATTAACGGGCTTGGGTTTAAGATTGGGTTGCCTCTACCGCTTATTAGCGAAAAAATCTCGAGCATTCAAGACATCAGTATTGCGATCTTTTGGAAGAAGCCGGAATCGATCAGCGCGCTTAACAGTATTCTCGTGCGAATGGTACGCTCGGGAATCTTAGTACGAAACACACATGAAGAGTACTTTATTCGCAAAGGTATTTATCGATTTAATGCGCTGCTAATCGATGAGGTAGCGAATCCGGTATCTTATTATGAGCGGTTCTATAACAGTCAAATGGCTACGAAGTGGGAAAATCTATTCTTTAAGAATCGAAAAATGATCGTCTCTCTTCGACATAATGATATTAAAATACACATAATTAACCTTCATCGCGAAGAAAAAGATCTTATTTATTCACTAATGTTAGGAGCCGTGTTCCTTGCAGATAGTGTAAAGATCGCGCCGACACTTGCGGCATCGACATCGGATGCCATGTCAAACCGGAAGCTGCGAAAGTTAAAAGAGATGGACCCGGTTCTATATGATTTTCCTTCGAATGGTGATGTGTTGTCGAAAAAATGTCAGAAGCCGCTTCAGCCACTAATCTTGACAGATGCTGAATATGATGCGTTATCTGCGGCCGACAAGGAACGTGTTGAAGAATATTATAACTTTACTAACCATGGTAAGTCTAAGTACATGTGTAATGCCAATTACCCATATCTGCAGTTCATAGTTGGGGTTCATCCGCAAAGATACTGCGTCCCATGTTGTAAGAAGACTAAACCGAAAGAGACATCTGTTAAATATGAATCGTATATGAAATGTCGTGAGTCCGGAAATGCTATGATTGAGAATAAGAGTACAACTGTTAGTTCAACAGAGGCTCCAACTGATAGATCGCGTTATGTGGCATCTTTCGGTAAAGATATCCTTCCGGGCAAACTCTGTCATTTACCGGACGATCTCCTACCGCTATTTAACCCTATCTCAAATATTACCGATATAGAATGTAAAACTGATGAGGGCGCGTTTATTCTAGGTGTGCTACAAACAATAAGCAACAGCAATATCTCTAACCGCGGTCTTCTACATGGTTTAGCAGTACTTCTCGACACAACATATACTGCGCTCGTTGATGCATCACTTGCCAAATGTGATGAATTATATCGTGCTAAATGGAATGATACTGTAAATGATCTTGTTCCGATAGTTACTGCTGTGAAGAAGATCTGGAATATCGGCGTTATTATTCTTCGGTATGAAGGGGATCATACATCACTATCATACATGTCATCGGTTTCATCAGGCGAGTCATTTATCCCATTTGAGAACGTAGCCATTCTTATTGAGAAGGCGAGCGCAGACTTTCAGAAGCATGTGTATCCAATTATTTGGACATCACGCATAGACTTTTTCAATGAAAGTAAAATAGAACGAACCTTATTCAATAAGTCATCACATTCTATCAAATATCTTATGGCTCTTATTGATGAAAATATTGAAGATGGTTTAGATGAATATAATAACATGTGGGATTTGAAAGTTATCACAGACTTCACTGATGCGACTTCGTGGGAGATTACAGGCTATTATATGACAGGTGAAGAATGCTATGCGATTGATCTAATGAAGAAGAAAGTGGGCCCTATCTATGTGCCTATTAATTTGTCATATATGGATGCAAAACATAAAGGTGCCCCCACAATAAGTAAAGTGGAAGATCTGATGATATTCGTAAAAGAGTACAATGCAATATCGAAGTCTTATACGATAGTATGGGACTCCGTCGTTGAGTACATGGGTAAGGTTGTGGGTCTTAATTCTTCGAATGGGATGCTCTGGTATTGTAATAAGGGGCTACCGAAGTTGCCAATAAATTCTATCACATACGATATTTCATGGCTTAATGCACAAAGCATAACATATGACATGAGCGAATTTAATGGGGCGCTTTACTCATCTTACGCGTATCATTTGATGACAATGACGTTTGTATATTACATGTATATGAAGAGAAATGCACGAGCGCGAACAAAGTTAATCGCTGATATTGTGCGGAACCCGACATCTGTGCTGCGCACTGCACATGAAGAAGATGTGCATAAACTGTTGCCAATTGTGCGGAAGTATCGCGACACCGGCGCGAAAGAGCAGATGATTAAAGCGATATCAGACATTCAATTCACTTTCGATCTTGAAGAATTCAATAAACTAGTTGCTTTACCACATGATAAGCTTGTGAATGAGTTGATAAGTTTAATGAAAAAACTAACTACACGTGGTAAGTTTAAGGGAGAGTTTCCTAATGTACTAATTCCATGCCTTAATAGTAAGGCATCATATTGTACAGGAAATAAGATAATTATAGAAGACGCACTACCTGAATTTTGCGAACATCTAGCGAATGACATTCATAATGATTTTAAGAGGCGATATATGTTAAACATTAGATTATACAATACTATCATTAACCCACTGGATTTCACACATAGAGCGAACAATATAATCATTGTAGCGTAAAATTATATATTATTTCTAATTTTTTCGATAGCATCAAGAATGTCTTCAGCACGCTCAATTAGCTCAATTGGTTCAGCTGTAAGCACTCGACTAATTTGCGCTCCTATTGACAATTCTGATGTTGGTGGAGACGGATGAGATTGTACTTCAGATTCAACATCTATTTTTATGCCTTCTTCGACGTTTTCAATGCGATCTTCAGATTCAGCATCTGAGTTCTTTCGCCGATTTAAGAACTTCGGCGATGACTTCATTCCTATAAATGGAATATTATTAGGTGATTCATCCAAGGTCTTCGGAGTTATCTCATATGAGGAACTCATTGAATGATCCGAATTTGCGCGTTCTAACCGCTTCTCAAAATTACTTTCCTCAGCACTAGACTCTTCATTACTTATTGGAGCCATTTCAATACCACGTATTTGATTAAACGCTTGCCTATCACTAGCTGGCAAATCTCGCACATGTTTCCATCTATCTGATCTTGAATGGCTGCTATGTAAAGTGTTTAAGTCTGGTGGTTTGTTATGAAACTTCTTATTATGATCGCGTGAAATTGTAATTGGATCGATATGACCCATAGCAATCGGCTGACTTAGCATACTATTCTTAAATTGCTCTTTAAATTGGATAAGAACCTTTTTAGGAATTGATGGGGCGTTTTCACTTGTTTCAATATATCGTGCGCGAATATCTATCATGAACGACTTAGGGTCTGGCCGCTCATTCTTCGTTGTAGATAACACCAAATTAATCTCATCATATATCCGAAAGTATTCATTTGAAACCTTTCTATGAGTCATTGATAAATCTTCAAATTTATTTGATGTGTAGTATTTAACAAGCGCAGCCACAAGAATTGAGAGTACGTGATTGGCAATATCAAGGGCGACTATATCTTCGAAAAACTGTGAGAAAATCACAATCGTAGCACTAATAAATGATATAACATTTAATACTATGGAAAGCCAGTTAAGTTTTTTCTTAAAGTGTAGTTCGCTCAGTCTGTGCATATAACATGATATGCTTGACTGCTCACCCCTCGACTTGCAATAGTTTTCAATATCGATCGACCACTTCGACATTTCAATCGTATTGTTAATATAATTATAATTATATTATATTATACGTTAGTCAATATATTGTACCATCATGGGTGAAGATAGTGAAGTAGGTGCCAATGACTCGCTGCACCATTATGCTATTGATATGGGGTCTTCTATCTCATTCTTTACAATGCTTGTAGTATTTGTACTCTATGTATTTAGCCAAACAACGACTTATAATAAACATGTTCTAAACCATGTGTCAAAAGATACGATCACCGAACTGAATCAACAAAGTGATAAGGGAATTATGGTTACCGCTATCATTCTGGCCATTTTGGTGGCTCTTCTCGACGCCCTTAGGCGAAACAAAATGATCTAAAAAAATACAACACTATGCGTTGCAAATCGATTATTCGACATTTGTGCTGATTGATAAGATATCGGCGTCAGAGTCGCTCGATGAGTCGCTATCGCTGTCTGGTATCTCAATCAGATCAGTAAAGTTATAACTTATAAGATCGTAATCAATAAGCAATTTTTTGATCCACATATAAACAATATCTTTGCGATTCTTCGTATCAGATACCTGAATCTTACCGCTGTTATAGATTGTAACATTATAAGCCTGATCTTCAACGCTATGCCATAACTTGAATGATACTTTAGTCTTTGGCTCATTCTCTGGCATATAAGATTTAGTATAGTCAAATGGTGGAATCACTAAATGAATATTAGATGTAAATAACCGATTCACCACATTCATAAGTTCGCGGGCTTTAACACGAACTTGTACTTTATTAACCTTCTTAAACACCGCATCGGCATTTAGTTGGTCTGCTCGCCTATGGAACTCGTCCAGCATTGGGTTGATAATCCGGTTCTTCATCTTTGAGTTCCTTTGTGTAAATTGGGTATGTTGCAAATTTGATAGCGGGATTTGATGATCAGCGTGTAAATGTTTTGATAAGATATCCATAATAGTATCTGGTCCAATAATGCGCTGACCATCGACCCAACACCCGGGTATCTGAATCATACCATTACGAAATACTTTCACCTTGAAGATCTTGTTAAGTGCGCGGATATAGTAAGAAGCTTGCGAGCCAAAGAACTTGCCGGACCCGGAAACCGCGCGGGTGCGGCGCATAACCTTAACCGATTTCTTGCGTCCTTTATTAGTTTTCACCTTTAATGGTGGTGGAGTATAACTCTCATGGTACTTCTCGCTAAAGTTAGAAACTATCGCACATACTTCATATGTTGGCGTCGCTTTATCGCTTTGATCTTTCTCATGCATTTTAAAGTTCGGCAATTGAGTAATAATCGTAATCATTGTGCTGACCGGTTCGGTCAGCGTAATAGGAGTCTCTTTAATCCTGCGAATTACCACATCCATTTTTATATATAATTTCCTTCAATTTTCTAAATCGAATTAAGTGAATATGACAATAAATCAAAATGGATTACACTACGCCATCAAATTTATTTGGTATCGCGTCTCTTATTGAAGATGAAGATGGTGATGAGATAGATCTTCAAGCATTAGAAGAAGAAATCACTGGTATTAAATCATCACAGTTAAGCGGCGAACCTGAAGTATCAGTTGCTCCGTATTCGGTAGCACCCAAGCCGTCTAAAATTGAATATGAGGGTGATGCAGATCCATTTGATTTTAAGATATCGCGATCACCACCGAGATCACCTTCGCGATCACCACCGAGATCACCACCGCGAAAGAAAAAGAAGAAGGTGTCAATATTTGATGAAGAAGAAGAAGAAGATGAAGATGAAGATGAAGATGTGCTTTTTCAATCTCGGTTAGCTTCGCGTTCGCGCCGAACAAAAGAAGAAGTCGCAAGTGCAGCAGTTGCCAGCGCTATTCGTGATATGCGGCCTATTGATG
>Ga0115566_10001946_pt1 | contig 17326 bp, 10 predicted proteins | sample COGITO_mtgs_1204_3_FD_87173 | JGI IMG/M metagenome (GOLD analysis project Ga0115566, IMG submission 87173) | Pelagic marine microbial communities from North Sea - COGITO_mtgs_120405 | ecosystem: Environmental > Aquatic > Marine > Epipelagic | place: Germany:Helgoland, sampling site Kabeltonne...
CCGAGACCCAAAACTGACTTTTAACAACAAATCGGACATCCCCAAAATCAATCGTCCAGACCGCAGCAGCACATACTCAAACACGTCATTAATTTCTTTATCGACCCGCAGGTTTGGAGCAGCGTAACGCTTTAGGTCACTTAGCACACCATGGTGATGCAGCAATTCGTTTTGTCGAACTTCCCAATAATCGAATCGTACGCTGAACACGACAGCGATAAAAATCAGTCCAATCACAATCGTGAAGCACCAATAAAATGTAGCGTTGGCGTACGGATGAAGTGACTTAATGAAATCGCCCAAGCTGCCGAGAATCCAACCAGCGTATATTGAGACCAAAAATCCGCCAAGTAGAACAGCCAAGCCGAACAGAAACAGCGACAACGATGTGGCACGTGGAAAATCGAATCCGATAACCATCATGTTTCCAGCCATCACAATCAAAAACGCAAACGACAATATTTGGGGGACCCGCTCAACTTCTTCAGCGCCGGGCATATCATAGAACGACAAGACAATGCCATTAATGAGCGCCATTAAAAAGGTTGGGTACAAAAAAACGATTTTTGGATACGGAACCAGCAAGATACGCTGATCGCTTGTAAGTCCGTTATTGGAACTCGATTTTTCATCTTGATCCATTTTTTCCTCTTCGTCCTTTTTTTCGCTCATCGCTGCCGTGCTCCGGAAATACCGTAACGCCGAATGGGCAAATGCCCAAACGTTCATGTTTGATGTATTGCTCTCAAGAATGCCCGACTCTCGCCGGCTTCCAGCATAAATTTAACTGGTTATTCGCTTTCAAACCACCTATCTTGGCAATAAATTAGAGTGAAAAGTGCATCACCTCACTTCAATGTAATTTTCAAATCGCCAACCCGAGAGAGTCTGATTGCCCGGTGAGCCCAAAGACCCGGATTGCAAAGTAGCGACCGTCGTCGGACGATGGGGCTCCACGTTCCGGCGGGCACAGCTATGGTCTGTTCAGCATCAATGAACGACTCGTTACATGGCCGCGTTAGGTTGCTCGCGATCAGGCTTCAGAATCAAGGATTCACATGTCACAACTTCCCTATTCGATTCACAAGGCAATGTCGTTCGAAAACGGTAGCGCTATTGGGATCAGTAACCGTTGGCACCAAGGTCAGTATTGTTCTATTCTTACAAAGATCGGTATTGTCGGGTGCGGAATTTACGATATCGAAACACCATCGGAATTTGGTCAGGCGATCGCGATTGCGAAAGGAACTCCTGAAAATCCACTCTGCGAACCAGAGGACTTGCTCGAAGCCGTGATCGTCGACCTTACACCTCGCGCCAAAGAGATTGGAATCGCGTTGGGTGACTCCGGAAAGGTTGCGGTGGAAAAAATGTTAGTCGCCGGCAACGCTATGGAGTAATCTGTCGTGTGATTCCAAAAAAAGCATCAAACAACTTTTACTTGATTGAAAACCAAAGTCCTCAACATGACGCGTTACCAACCAAATGCTGATCGCTACGACGGTCGTATGCCGTATCGTTATTGCGGAAAAAGTGGCTTGAAACTACCGGAAATCAGTTTGGGTTTCTGGCACAACTTCGGCGGTCATACTCCAACGGAAAACCAACGCGCGATCATGTACACTGCGTTTGATTGCGGGATCACGCACTTTGACCTAGCGAACAATTATGGGTCTCCATACGGAAGTGCAGAAATCAACGCAGGTAAGATCCTCAAGGAATTTCCGCGCGACGAGTTGATCATATCAACCAAGGCAGGTTACGACATGTGGCCCGGTCCCTATGGTGAGTGGGGTTCGCGAAAGTACTTGCTCGCGAGTCTGGATCAGTCGCTGAAACGACTTGATCTCGACTATGCGGATGTTTTTTACAGCCATCGCTTCGACCCGAATACACCGATGGAGGAAACACTCGGCGCGTTGAACACTGCCGTTCAACAGGGAAAGGCTCTTTATGTCGGCATCAGCAGTTACAATTCTGAGCAGACCAAGCAAGCCGCTGAAATCTGCCGTGAAAATCGATACGAAAGGGTTCTGATTCACCAACCGAACTACTCGATGTTCAATCGTTGGATTGAAAAGGAGCTTCTAACTACGACAAATGATGAAGGCATGGGGGTGATCGCGTTTTGCCCGCTCTTTCAAGGTTTGCTAACCGATAAATACTTGAACGGTATCCCAGACGGTGCGAGGGCTTCGATCGAAAACAGTCCTTTGCGACCAGAAGAAGTGTCCATCGAAACCCTAAAAATAGTGAAGCAACTGAATGCGGTTGCCAGCGATCGTGGACAAAGCCTCGCACAAATGGCGTTGGCGTGGATTCTGCGAGATCCTAGAATCACCAGCATTGTTTGCGGAGCAAGCCGACCCGAGCAATTAAAATCAAATTGCCAAGCGGTTCAAAACAAACATTTTTCGTCGGATGAACTTGCGAAAATTGACGCGATTCTTGAGCCATTGAAATTGCCCGAATCGCTGTGGGCGGGTGAGTAACATCACGGAGTGCATCAGTGGTTTTCGCTTCTGTTTGCCTGCGCCAGCTTGCAAGGGGCAAAGGCAAGAGCTGATTTTTGAGGATTGGACTGCCCTTTTTCTACCGATGAAGGCCCTTTAAAAACATCATCGTTTTCGGCGACTTGAATCGGTAGTTCGGTTTTCCGTGAAATTCAAATGCTTGGCGAACTGCGTCAGCATGCACGTCTTCTGCGGAATAAAGTGTATTAAAAGAGCGGCTTGCGTAATGTTTCGCGTACTGATCAAACGATTCGTACTGCGTAATGCTATGGTATCCGAATTTTTCCACGGATCGAAACTTTGGAATCGCCAAGTCGGCAAGGGCTTGTTGGGCGGCGGCGCGTTCGATGTCCTCGTTGTGGAACAATTTCATGACCTCGTTTAGTGGACTGGTCGTCGGTTCGACGACGCACAAAAATCCATCATCTCGCAATACACGAATCACCTCGGCAAATACTTGAGGGTAATCGTTCATTGGAACGTGATGCAGTGAATAACTAAAAAATATTCCGTCCACCGAATGGTCTTTGACCGGCATTTTCTGTGCGCCAGTTTCAACGAACGTCAGGTTTGAAATGGGTTCAACGGTTCGATTGATCTGCGCTTGGACCGGATCTGGGTCAATCGCCAAGACTCGTGCCCCACGCTCAGCAAGCGGACGGGTAAAATCCATATTGCCGCAACCGGCATCGATCACGAATTTTCCATCGAGTGCAACAAGTTGCTCAATAACATCGATACTATTGACGAGTCCGAGATCTTTTTCGAGGAGGTTGTTTGTCATCATTGCGGCATTTCAATTAATAAGCGACTCGGCACTTTTGCTTTGTAAAATTCAAGGGGTTGGATTGACGGTAGCAGTCGATTTAAAGTTCGCCAGGGTTTTCGGTTTTGCGTCTGCGGAATTGTGCAAGTGGCTGCCGGCCAATACCTTGTCGTCGGCAAACGGATCGCAAAAATAGTGAAGTGGCACATTAGAACATAACTTCGCCAAAAAAAACAAATTGCCAAACTCAAACAATCATCTTGATAGCGACACGTTTTCGGAAAAAAATCGAATTCGAATAGGAGAAGTAGAATTTGCGATCCAGCGTCCGCATCGGTTCGGCCTGGTGATTTCTGGGCCGATCGATGTTGAAGCGGACTTGGTGGCGGATTACTTGCACAAGATTTTGCTTTCATCATCGAATCGCGATGCGTTTTTCGAGTTGATTTCTCGCGAAGGTTTGGTCGTTTGCCGAAATGTATCTTCTGAAGCCAAGAGTTATCGTTCCGTTCGGGGAAAGTCGAGTACGGGGCGGTTAAGTCAGGCCGAGTATTTTCATCATGACGGCTGCAGTTGCCCGCAAAAGCCACGCATCAATGAAATTCGCTTGCCGATGACGTCGCTTGATCGAAGTGTCGCGACGGCAGTTGCGCCGTTTGGTGATGTGGTTTGCGCGCAATTACAAGCCTTGCCTGAGCGACTTCTATGCGAAGAATCAATTCTCGAATATTACCACGCGTTTCAGAACAATACACCGCCACCGGTAAACGAGTGGGACAGGATCCAAGGTCGAGTGACGCGGTTGGTGCGTCGTGAGATGGATGCCGAATCGGCCCGTGACTATTTTCGGCACGTTGATCGTTTGGCGCACGCGTTTGATTTGCCATGGCAGATTGGCGAAAGCCGATTGATGTTGAATGATGATGCTGACTTAACGAAAACGATGCAGCATCGACGGGCATACCAGCGACGTAAAACCCAAAACGAAGTGAATGGCAGTCTGGTAAAACGATGGACAGCAGAGGAAATCTAATCTGGGCTTGATTCCCGGTGTGTGGTGCATCGATGTTGACCTGAACGGTAGGTCCGTTTGCCACCCTCTGGAATGCCACCCTCTGGAATGCCACCCTCTGGAATGCCACCCTCTGGAATGCCACCCTCTGGAATGCCAGAACCTGGCGACGATTGCTACATTTCAATTCAGATCTGACGTACCCTAGGCAATGATTTTTTTCATGACATTGCCATGAACATCGGTCAAGCGAAAGTCGCGTCCCGCATATCGATAAGTCAGTTTGGTGTGATCCATCCCCAATAAGTGCAGCATTGTTGCGTGCAAGTCATGGAAATTTGTTCGATCAGCCACGGCCTCAATTCCAAATTCGTCCGTGGATCCGTATCGCATTCCACCGTTGACTCCACCTCCGCACATCCACATCGAGAACCCTGATGCATTATGATCGCGGCCATCTTTTTGTTTGACATGAGGGGTTCGCCCAAATTCGCCACCCCAAACAATCAATGTATCCTTCAGCAGATCGCGGGCATTGAGATCTGAAATCAACGCAGCAATTGGCTTGTCAATACTTGTGCAGTTCTTTGCGTGGTTCTTCGAAAGGCCATTGTGCTGGTCCCAGTTTCCGTGTGTGACTTCGATAAAACGCACTCCCGCCTCGGCAAACCTTCGGGCCAACAAACACTGCTGTCCGAAGTCGGTCGTGTCTTTTTCTCCAATGCCGTAACTTTCGAGTGTCTCTTTCGACTCGCTTTCGAATCCCATCAGGCTCGGCAATTCGGACTGCATCCGAAACGCTAATTCGTAAGACTCGATTACTCCTTCAATTTGCGGATCGACTTTTTTCTGTTCAAGCAAATCCTTGTTCATGGATTGGATTAAATCAAGTTGGTCGCGTTGTGTGGACCGATCATAATCCGCATTCTTGAGGTTTCCGATTTTGGCTTTGGCAAGCGATTGACCACGTTGTCCGATTGGTGTGCCTTGAAACGTTGCAGGAAGAAACGAACTACCATAATTTTGAGCACCACCAAGTTGCTGTTCCGGTTTGATCGTGATGAATCCGGGTAAGTTCTGGTTTTCGGTGCCTAATCCATAAAGCGTCCAGGCTCCCATGCTTGGTCTGACAAATCGGAATTCGCCCGTGTGCATTTGCAAATAAGCTTGTGGATGTGCGGGTGTCTTTCCATACATTCCGTTAATTAAACAGAGACGGTCAGCGTGCTTGGCAAGATGTGGAAACAATTCGGAAATCGGTAGGCCGCTTTCACCATGTTTTTGAAATCCCCAAGGAGATTTCATTAACTTGCGATTGCCTTTTGCCTTCTTCCCGTCATGTTTCGCCAATTCAGGTTTGTAATCGAAAGAATCCACATGCGACGGACCGCCACGCATGCTCATGAAAATCACGCGTTTCGCCTTTGCAGGAAAATGCGGTGTTTTCAATCCAGATGGATTGCTGTTGTCGAAGGACCCGGCTTGTTTTCCCTTTCGATTTTCTGCGATCGCTGCTTCGTTCGCCAAAGTTGCGAACGCGGCATAACCAAAGCCAGTCGCACTGGCTTGCAGCATTTGTCGTCGTGAAAGTCCCATGAAGTTTGTTTCCTTTGAATCCTGTTTTAGTCCGGCAGCGCGTTTTTAATACACGACATTCGGCGGCATTTTTGGCAAGTCAATATTTGACAGCACCTTAACGGTTCAAAACCGTGCTTAATTCAAAAATCGAAATTCACTGCTCGCAAACAATGCTTGGCAAAAAGCGGCGAGCGCAAGATGTTTTCCTTCATCCGAATCGGCTTTTCGATCAACGAATTTCTTTGATGTTTTTTCAATAAATGTAATCGCTCGAGTAAGTTCATTGTTGCTCGGCGGACGCGAGAAAACAGTCATGTATGCCGAGCGTATTTGATCAGTGGGCGTCAGGCCAGGTTTTGTCAATCGCTGAGCGAACAGCTTTGAGTTTTCGATGATAAATTTTGAATTCATCATAAAGAGGGCCTGCGTTGGCACGGTTGTGACCTGACGATCACCGATCAAGATGCTTGGTTCGGCGAAGTCAAAAACTCGAAGCGGTTCGGGGACCGCATTGCGAACAACGGGTAGGTAAACGCTTCGGTGAGGGGACTCAACATTGAATGTTGCTTCGGTTACGCCTCGCCCAATTCCTTGTGTCCCTTTGTATTTCGCAACAATTGATGCTTTTGGGCGTTCCAGGTTTAGATTGCCGGACGCCAAACGCGTCGCGTCACGCATGACCTCTGCGTCCATACGACGGGAATTCATTCGCCAGAGCAAACGATTATCTGGATCGTTTTGATAGTTTTTAAGATCGTAATTGCTGCTCAGTTGGTAGGTTTGCGACAGCATGATTTCGCGGATTGTTTTTTTGAATGACCAGCCATTATTGATCAGGCGATTGGCAAGATAATCAAGCAATTCTGGATGTGTAGGACGTTCCCCCGATTCTCCAAAATTGTCGACCGTCCGGACGATTCCGGCTCCAAAAAGATGAAGCCAGATGCGGTTCACGGCGACCCGAGCGGTCAACGGATTGTCCGTTGAAGTGATCCAGCTCGCCAATTCTAAACGACCGCTTTTTGTCACGTCTTCAACTTGATTGCGGTTGCCGTCTGACAAAACGGTTAAAAACCCCCTCTTCACGATAGGTCCTTTGCCTCGTACTTCTCCGCGAATCAAAACGTTGCAGTTCACGCACTTTCCATCGGTGGCACCCATTGCAACTTCGCCGCCAAGTGGGCCTGTTTGCCGCAGTTGTTTCAACTGCTGACGCGTCACTGTTTGGCGTCGGCGCAGTTTGGCGAGTTCCGCACTGAGCTGATTGGATTTGTTTTTTTGGGCTCGTTTCTGCTTGCCCTTTACTTGTTTATCCAGCGACTTCAATTGAGCGTTAAGTTCGGCTAGTTTTTTCTGGTGCTCCTCAAGTGCATTTTTGTCCCGGTCTGGATTTTCGCCAATGTTCATCAGGGCCGTAGCCTGACGGGAGCCGCCACCACCGCGTCCAAACAACGTTTGCGTGCTGCGGAAAATTCCCGCCAACGCGTAATAGTCTTCAGTGGATATGGGGTCGAATTTGTGGTCATGACAACGTGCACAGGAAACCGTGATGGCCATCATCGACCGAGACACAACATCGATTTGCTCGTCGATCAGGTCCATGGCGAAAACTTCGCGATTACCTTCGTTTAATTGCTTTGGTCCAACTGCCAAGAATCCTGTCCCAATTTTGGGCTCATTCTTCGGTTGGCCAGAATTCGGTTCGATCAGATCACCGGCAAGTTGCTCTGTAATAAAGCGATCATAAGCCTTGTCTGCGTTGAACGAATCGATCACATAATTTCGATACCGCCAAGCGTGAGGAAAAAGAAAGTTTCGTTCACGCCCATTTGATTCCGCAAACCGCGCAACATCCAACCAGTGTCGGCCCCAGCGTTCGCCAAACTGCGGTGAATCCAAAAGCTTGTCGATCAGTTGCTCTCGCTTGTTCGTCGAGGCATCCGATAGGTAGTCGTTGACTTGTTTTTCGGTTGGTGGCAAACCAATTAGATTGATAAAATCGCGACGAAGTAGTTCGTTTTCGGAGGCTTGTTTTACGGGCCGAAGATTTTTGTTTTCTAAATTCGAAAGTACGAAATGATCCAAGTCTGATTTGGGCCAAGACGAGTTGTTGACCTCTGGCGGCAAGGGCTGTTTCGGCTTTTGAAACGCCCAGAATTGCCGTTGAGTATCAAAGTCGATCGACGATTTGTTTTTGACAATCGACTTCCCATCGCGAGGATCGGGAGCTCCCATTTTTACCCATCGCTCAAAATCCTTGATGATTTTTGGTGACAATTGCCTTTTCGGAGGCATCTCGAACGCCTCGTATTTTAGGGCGCTGATGATTAAACTGCCATCCAAATCACCCGCCACAACGCCGTGCCCAGAATCGCCACCGGCCCGCAATCCGTCGCGAGTATCTAACGCGAACCCACCCTTGGTTTTCCCCGATTGAGATGAGTGGCAGCCATAGCATTGCTTGACTAAAACGGGTCGGATCTTGGCTTCAAAGAACTGCTTCTCATTCGCTTTCAATTCGTCGGCAAACAGGAAAGCTCCAGAAGACGGGCAAATCGCGACTAACCATATCGTGATTGCAATCCGAAAAGACATTGGATTCAATCCAAATTGGGGACTCCAATTGGATGGAGTCATTTGGCAGTTGGAATGTCCGAGTTGCATTGTTTGCCCCGACAGAATTCTGGCGTGTTTGTGAAGCGGAATCGGAATTCGATCATCCGTTTTTTGGAGGGTGTTTATGCGGCAAAACGTGAGGGATTAGGAGGGTCATCCTTAACACATCAGGGTCATCCTTAACTCATCAATCGCAATCAGAATGCCGCAAGATGCGGAAACTCACTTGCCCATTATTACACACCGTCGGTGCAGTTCAAAATCACCGTCAAAATCCGTAATTCCGTCGTTTTTTGCCAGCAAATGTTTAAACACAGTCTATTTTCCAGGGATTTTGGCGGATTTGCCCAGGATTTTCCAAAAACCTTTGACTCGAGATCCTTGTAAGAGGTATCAGCGAGACAGTGGGCCTGGCATCGTGGCTGTAGCGATCATTTCACCCCATCATTACTTCTCTAAGGACGAGTGACTCGACGAAGTCGTTGGTTTCATCCGCGATGTTTTTTTGAGATACCGCACTGGGCAGACCACGGGCGAATTTTCAATCGGCAAATGGCACCTTCTTTGAATAAAAAAAAGGCGACTCAAAGAGTCGCCTTTTTCACTTTAACTATTCTTTGTTTCGCTTTGACTGACTACCAAATTTTGATGCGATCACTCTTTGGTTTGAAAAGCTTGTCGCCTTCCTTTACATCAAACGCTTCGTAGAAAGCGTCGATGTTGGTAATCGGTCCATTGGCGCGAAATTGCGATGGAGAATGCGGATCAGTCAAAAGGCGACGAACCATTTCGGCTTCCCGATATTTCCTAGCCCAAACCCGACTCCAGCCGACGAAGAACAATTGCGATCCATTCCAGCCCGCATACTCCTCTGCCTTTTTGCTTTTGCGAGAAATCTTGTAAGCCTTATAGGCAATGGCTAACCCAGAAAGATCAGCAATGTTTTCGCCAAGCGTTAACTTGCCATTAACGGCTTTTTTCGGAAGCGGTTCATATCCACCGTACTGATCGACCAATCGATCGGTTAGCGATTTGAATGCGTTTCGATCTTGGTCTGTCCACCAATTGATCATATTTCCGTCGCCGTCGTACTGGCTTCCCTGGTCGTCGAAACCGTGAGAAATTTCGTGACCGATCACGGCTCCAATACCTCCGTAATTCAGTGCGTCCGGGCCGTTCAAATCAAAAAACGGCGGCTGCAAGATTGCGGCAGGAAAAACGATTTCGTTCTTTGCCGGGTTGTAATAAGCGTTGACCGTCTGAGGTGTCATGCCCCATTCTTCACGATCAACGGGTTTTCCAAGTTTGTCAATCATCCGCATGTATTCAACTTTTGACGACCGCAGCATGTTGCCAAGCAAATCGTCTGGTTTCACTTCGAATGCTGAGTAATCAAGCCACTTGGTCGGGTATCCGATTTTGGGATTGAATTTAGAGAGTTTTTCTTTTGCTTTTGCTTTTGTCTCGGAACTCATCCATTCAAGTTCGTCGATGCTGACTTCAAATGCTGCCAACAGGTTCTTCACCAACTCGTCCATGCGATCTTTGGCTTCTTGCGTAAAGTGCCGCTGCACATAGATCTTTCCAACGGCTTCGCCGAGGGTTCCTTTTCCGCGGCCGCCGCTAATTGTATCCACGGCCTTTTTCCAACGTGGTTTTTGCTCCGGAACACCAGCAAGTGTCTTGCTGTAAAGTTCGAACTGAGCATCCTCGAATTCTTTTGAAAGATAAGGAGCGGCGGTATCGATTACACGAAAGCGTATGTACGTTTGCCACGTATCGACGCTAGTTTCTTTGAAGATTTTGGCGAATGCCTCGAAGAATGGAGGGGTCGCTACATTCATTTCTTTGGTGTTAGCCAAGCCACCATTCGACAGCATCTTGTCCCAGTTACCACAGGGATAATCAGCACTGATTTTCTCGAGCGGAAATTTGTTGTAACGTTTGGTTACATCTCGGAGCGTCGTGCGATCGACTTGTGCTTCTGCAAGTTTGGTTTCCAGCGCCAGAATTTCATCAGCAGCCTGTTCTGCGTTTTCGAGTTTTGCAGCATTAAAAAGAGCGACGACGTAATTTTTGAAAGCCTGTTGAACTGCCTTCGATTTCTCGTCATCTTTCAAGTAGTAATCACGGTCTGGCAATGAGGTCCCACTTTGGAACATTTGCACGATGTACTTGCTGGACTCCTTCGCGTCCTGTCCGACAAACACTGCAACCGGTGATCCGACACCCATCGCATTGTATTTGCCGAACGATTCAAAAATCGCATCATGTGTTTCCAGTGCATCAACTGCCTTCAAATAAGAGGCGATTGGCTGGGCACCAAGTTTGTTAACCATTGCCTCATTCATGTAACTTTTGAAAAAGTCACCGACCTTTTGTTCATCGCTGCCCGGAGCACTTTGCTTGCTGGCAGCCATCTCAACAATTTGCCGAATTCGCAATTGCGACAAATCACTTAACGCCGTAAATGAACCGTAATTCGATTTGTCAGCAGGAATTTCGGTTTTCTTTAACCATGATCCGTTGACGAAACGGTACAAATCGTCCTGAGCACGAATCGATTTGTCGAAGTTCTTTAGCTCCAAGCCACCATCCTGCGCGATTGAAACAGTGGCCATTGCAAGGAGCAAAAAACTTGCGAAGGCAGATTGAGTCTTTTGCATTGAAAATCCTGAGTTGGAAGAAAAATCAAAAATGCCACAACGCTATGTAGCTGTAGCAAGATTATGTGAATCGTTTTGATCAAATGGCTCAAGAAAAAGTTCGGGTTTTTGCGAACTTGGCCATGTTGACCATAGACTTAGCCTACAAATCGACGAGGGATTTCTCAAGGTGATGTGATCTGCTTGAAATTTCCCGGGATGAAAGAAACGCTCCACAACGCCGAAAATCGCAGGCTCATTATTAAGAGTGATCACGAAGCATTGGCCCACGCGCCGAAATCACCATTGCGGCAAACCGTTGCATCCATGTCTTGGGAATCCGCTACCAAGCCCAACGCAAATGGTGTTTGAATTCTCAATCACCGCTCAAAAATATTAGCTTGCATTTTCAACTTCATCGGTCTGCGCGAGCAACGAATCCTTGCCGATGCGATCACAAAAGTCACCAAACGTCTCGTTTTCCTCGCGATTTGCTTTAAAGAGTGTCATGACCTTCATGATCTCGGGGACGATTTCTTCAAAGGGAACGAGGTCTTTGTAGATAAAGGCAAGCCGGTTGCCTAAAAGTCGACCGCCCAAATACATCGTGTATCGGTTTTTGGCTTTGCCGACCAAACCGATGTCTGGATTAAATGGCCGTGCGCAACCGTTTGGACAACCGGTCATCCGCACCGTGAATGCCTCCGAGGAAAGTCCAATTTTTGCAAGCTCCTTCTCGAATTCATCCATCATCACTGGCAGAGCTCGTTCGCTTTCGGTAATCGCCAATCCACAGGTTGGCCACGCAACGCATGCCATCGACCAACGTCGCACGGTTGAATATTCTTCACTCAATTGAACGTTGTGTTTTTTCAAAATATTGGTCAGCTCTGCCTTGGAGCTTTCTTCAATATCGGTAAACAAAAGGCTCTGATGCGACGTCAAGCGAATCTCGGGCTTTAGCGTTTCGCAAACTTCTTTGATCGCCGATTTTAGTTTGAATTTTTCGTTGTCCCAGACGCGACCATTTTCAACGTTCAGGCCATAAAACCATTTACCATCACCTTGCTCGTCCCAACCCATGTGATCATTGAAACCGTCGACGTCTTCTGGCCTCGAATCGTTGAGTCTTTGGCCATAGTATTCAGAGACTTTGTCACGGAATTTGTCGATTCCCCATTCGTTGATTAAGTACTTCATCCGAGCATGCTTCCGATCGGCACGATTTCCGAAATCGCGTTGTACTTTAACGATCGCTTCGCTAATCGCGATCACTTCGTCCGGTGTCGCAAACGTTAATTTCTTTGCGAGCGCCGGAAAGGTTGTTTTCTTTGCTGGCGTGACGCCCATCCCACCACCGACCAACACGTTGTACCCCACGATCTCGTCATTCTCGACGATCGCAAGCAAGCCTAAGTCGTTGGTGTAGATGTCAATGCAATTGTCGTAAGTCAAACCGATCGCTGTCTTGAACTTCCGCGGAAGATACGTCGTTCCATAAATCGGCTCTATTTCGTGTCCGTCGATTCCACCGCCGACCAATTCTTTTTCGCCCGTTTCAGGATTGGACAACCACAATTCATGATAGGCGCTTGTCCGTGGCAAGAAGTGTTCCGATACCGTATCGGCCATTGCCTGAATGTCATCGTAAATTTTGTTTTTAAACGGGGCGGGGCAGCACATGACGTTCCGATTGACGTCACCACAAGCTCCTAGAGTCGACATCTGAACTTCGTTGGTGCGGCGGATAACTTCTTTGAGATCACTTTTGTAAATCCCATGCAGTTGAATTGCCTGGCGTGTCGTCAATCTAAGCGTGGTATTACCAAGTTCATCGGCCAGGGCAATCTCAGCCAACATTTGTTCTGACGTTAATTTGCCACCCGGGATACGGGTCCGCAACATCATCATGAACGCTTTGTCTTTAATCCCTTTTGCACGCATCGCCATTCGCTGATCGCGATCGTCTTGCTGATACATTCCGTGGTGCTTCAGAATCTGAACACTATCACCATCAAAATTCGGCAACTCATTGGACAGCTCATCCGCGATCGTGCCGCGGAGAAATCTGCTTTCGGTTTTTAGCTTTTCAACAGGGCTGAGCTTAATTTCTTTATCTGTCATGGATCGGTTCGATCTTGCGAACGGTTTTTAAAAGGATCGAGGCTTAATTCACAAAGACGATCAAATTAGTCGTTTTTGCCTGGTCTGCCCAGTCGAGTTGCAACTAAAACGTGTTGTTGCACCGTCGTTTTGCCGAGTATATCGGTCGAAGGCACATGCAACCATGGCAACTGTTGGTTGACGGGGTCGTAAATTTTGTCGGAATGCACAACCGTCGGTTGCGGCTTGAAGGCAAAGAGGTGAAGCCCAAACGGTGAATGATTAAGGCTCGCAGCCACTTTAGGCCCGGATAAATTTCGGTACGATTACCAGTGTGCGTCGGCATAAATCGGATCAACCTGGAAATCGCAAGGGACGAAATGGCAGAAATTCTTGACGGAAAAAAAATCGCGAACGAGGTCCGATCAGAAATAAAAGAAGAAGTCGCGCAATTCGTTGCGGAAACATCGGTTCGGCCACAATTGGCGGCTGTGTTGGTTGGCGAGGATCCGGCAAGTCAGGTTTATGTTAGAAATAAAGAGAAGGCTTGTGAAAAAGTGGGTATTAAAAGTCAGCTACATCGCTTGCCTGCTGAAACCAGTGAATCAGAATTGCTCGAACTGGTGAATCAACTAAACGCTGACGCTGCTGTGCATGGGATTTTAGTTCAGCTGCCGTTGCCACACCAAATCAACGAACAAAAGATCTTGGATGCGATTGTGCCGACGAAAGATGTCGATGCGTTTCACCCGACCAACGTCGGATTGCTTTCGCAAGGCCGTCCTCAATTTGTTCCTTGCACACCGCATGGCTGTTTGCAGTTATTGGTTCGATATGGAATCAAAATTTCGGGTAAACATGTGGTGGTTTTGGGTCGGAGTGAAATCGTTGGTAAGCCCGTCGCGGCGATGTTGGTTCAGAAAGAGTTTTTGTATGGCAGCGATTTCGCCAACTCAACCGTTACCATCTGCCATAGCCGTACGGAGAATCTTTCAGAAATCACACGACAGGCAGACGTGTTGATTGCAGCGATTGGAAAAGCAAATTTTGTCACAGCTGAAATGGTGAAAGACGGCGTTGTCGCAATCGATGTCGGTATCAACCGTACCGATGATGGGTTGGTCGGCGATATCGACTTCGACGAAGTAAACAAAAAAGCAAGTTACATCACGCCGGTTCCTGGCGGGGTTGGACCGATGACCATCACCATGTTGCTGAAAAATACGCTTATCGCGGCGAGGCTCTCATGCGGTTGTTAATCCAATAGCCTTTTGCCCCAGTATCAGTGATATCTTTCCCGAAATAATTGAAAAGCAGATCGACGAGTGCGTGTTGCGCCATGGTGTTGCAGACCCGTAAACCAATCGAGATGAAACGCCAAAATTTCTCGCCGTTGTTGTGGATTTACCATCCGGCTTACCGGTATCCTGCTCGACCAAAGGACCAAGTTGGTCCCATCCCATATTGATTTGTTTCTTCGCTTTCCTACCTAATCCCAACAACCTTCGAATACCGAGCCATAAATGAATCAGATCAGACCGACCTTGTTTCTTCTTGCTACATCAATGCTTTTGGCACCATCATCTGCTGGTGCACAGGATTGGAATCGGTTTCGGGGTCCCGGTGGAATGGGGGTAAGTGACGATAAGAATGTACCGGAAACGTGGAGTGACTCAGAAAATCTGATATGGAAGTCAAAATTACCTGGAGCGGGAGCTTCTTCGCCGATGGTCATTGGTACAAAAGTTTTTGTGACCTGTTATTCCGGCAGTTCCAGAACGATGAAGCGGCACCTGATTTGTTTCGACAAGAACTCCGGAGAGGAAATTTGGCAAAAATCTGTTGATGCCGTTCAGCCAGAGGATTCTTACAGCGGATATTTACGTGAACATGGTTACGCAAGTAACACCCCGACGTCGGATGGCGAAATGGTCTATGCGTTTTTCGGCAAGTCGGGTGTTTTTGCGTTTGACATGGACGGCAACCAGAAATGGAAATTCGACGTTGGTAAGCAGTCCAGTAACCGGCGATGGGGTTCTGCGGCGAGCTTGGTCATGTACAAGGACTTGGTGATTGTTAATGCTGGCGAGGAAGGTCGCGCGATTTTCGCCATCAAAAAAGAAACAGGCGAACAGGCATGGAAGGCTCCGGGCGCTGCATTGGAGTTGGCTTATGGAACACCAGTCGTCGCCAAGCTAAACAACGGGAACGAGGAGCTCTTGATCAGTGCGGTAGGCGAACTGTGGTCGATTTTTCCAGAAACCGGAAAGCTGAAAGCTTACAAATCGCTGAATTTGACAGGGAATATTACACCGAGCATCGTCTTTAAGGACGATGTCGCGTACACATTTGGTGGGTACCCTTCGACGGTCGGACAAGCAATTAAGATCGGCGGCAGCAAGGTTCTTCCAGATTCAGACGTCGTATGGTCCACGCGAATCGGTTCATACGTTCCAACGCCGGTCCTTTACGGAGATCACCTCTATTGGGTCACCGATCGCGGCCAGGCGATTTGCCTGAAAGCAGACTCGGCAGAAAAGGTATACCAACAGCGTCTGCGAGGATTGAAAACAGGAGGACGGCCGTTTTATGCTTCGCCCGTTGTCGTAGACGGAAAAATCATCGTTCCAAGTCGCAAGAGTGGAATTTTTGTGTTTGCTGCCGAGCCGAAGTTCAAGCAAATCGCGGTGAACAAATTTGAAGATGATTCGGAGTTCAATGGAACCGTTGCGGTCAGCCAGAGCAAGCTTTATTTTCGATCTAACGCATATCTTTATTGCGTTGGAAACAAGTAATCTAATTCAGCCAAAAATTGAAAGCTCTTTCAAACGATTGTTGGAATTTCTGACGGTCGTTTTTTTTGTTCCGGTTTTTCAGCCGCTTATTTACAAAAGTTTAAACGCTTTAGATAAAACACAAAAGGTTTGCATGTTGTCGCGACGAACTCATTCGTACCGATCACGGATGCCGGCGAAACTTTGACGTTTCGCAACGATAGGTTTTGACGGATTAGCTTTTCGTACACCAGCGTAACTCGTTCGACGACGTTGCCTTTTTCATATTAGAAAACCGTGATAACCAATACCCCGTTTCTTCGGCTTCATGTCGAGAGTGAGGATCAAGCCGTTGATCCAACTGCTGAATTTGTAGCTTCCGTTCCAGGATTGAATCAGCTCGTTAAGTCTTTTTCAGCGGCCACCGGCTGGGAAATTGGGATGCAGCCCAGCACCCCTTCGACAGGTTTCTTTCCAAGTGACTATCTTTCAAATTGCGGCACACTTGCCCCGTTCGATTTGAAAGTGGTTGACATGTCTGCAGATGTTCCCCCCGGTGAGAAATGCCTTCATCGAGAGCAATGCGATGGTGTGATTGCCTCGATCAACCAGATGTTGGTCGATCTTTGCCGCTCCCGACGAGCGGTCAATCAATTGAACGCAGAATTGTCCACCACAATTCCCGTTACTTTTCAGGACCAAGATCTTCGAAAGAAGCATAGCCAGCAACTGCTTAACAGGCTTGAGGGGGTCTTGCTGCAAGGGGTTGAGGCGCTTGGCATGACGGCCAGCGGTGTTTACTTGCTGGATGACGCCACTCAAGAATTGGATTTGCGAATTCACACCGGGCTATCGCCTGATCGGCTATTGCTTTCTCCACGTTTGTTGTCGGAATGTGTTGCTGATTTGGATGCTCTAACCGGACAGACCGTTCTCATCAATGATTCGCTATTGCTTCCTGAATGGAATATTCCGGAGTCGTATCCCTCAAGCATTTGTGTACCGGTTGCGACGCACTCAACACCACTTGGGACAGTGTGGTTTTTCTCAGAAAAAAAACGCGAATTTAGTAAACAGGATTCTATCATTGCTGAGTTGATAGGCGGCCGAGTGGCTGCAGAACTGGAGAGAGAATCCGCCTCGCGAGTTGGTTCGGTATCCAGGAAATTGGAGCGTGATATTGACCGAGCAAGAGTTTGGCAACAGATCCAAACCCCCCCCTCGCTTCCTCAGATCGATGGTTGGGCTGTTACGGGAAAAGATTTTTTAACCGATGAAATCGGCGGAGCATTTCATGACCTTTCCGTTTCTCCATCAGG
>Ga0115566_10001950_pt1 | contig 17311 bp, 14 predicted proteins | sample COGITO_mtgs_1204_3_FD_87173 | JGI IMG/M metagenome (GOLD analysis project Ga0115566, IMG submission 87173) | Pelagic marine microbial communities from North Sea - COGITO_mtgs_120405 | ecosystem: Environmental > Aquatic > Marine > Epipelagic | place: Germany:Helgoland, sampling site Kabeltonne...
GTTTCTCCAGGCCCACCGATATATGCAAGATTTGGTAAGATCATTTCTTGGTAAACAGGTCGAAGAATGACATTTGGACTAAAATGCTCTGGCGCATTATCCACGAGTCTCAAAAGCTCTCCTAATTCCCATTGATTTTTCTTGTCTGGGGTTTCAAATGTTGCTCCATTCCATTCGATTCGTTCCCGATAATTATCATCCAACCAAAACAGATTGATGGACCTACCATTAACTTGAACTGGATATCCCTTCTCTTGTAACGACTCATTGCTTTTAGTGAGCTGAATCGAAGAAATTTGATCGGTTAATTCAGATCGGGCAACTCGCTTAAACTCTTCCTTTAATCCTCGAACATTAGGATCAATCACAACAATTCCTTCCTGTGCAAAAACCCAATAGACAAAATCTTGAATGGCTTGGGAAAGCGTTTTAGAATAATTAAAAATGATATCCAGTTGATTCAAGGTATCATCATATCGATAATCATTTGAAAATTGATGTTTCAGGTGATGTTTGAATTCATCAAGGTCGATGATCGAAATTGAGCCAACAGCACCAGACTGATTTGTATTCCAGGTTATTTTTTCTCCTTTTAAATGGACGTGGTTGATCTCATCAAAATCATGATCCTCAGAAGCCATCCAATAGACTGGCACAACTTCCATCCCTTCCGCCTCTAATTTCCTCGACAATCCAATAACAGAAAGAATCTTGTACATAAAGAACATAGGCCCTCCATATACGCAGAGTTGATGACCAGTGGTTACTGTCATCACTTTTGGATTTCGCAAGCGCAGAATTTGAGAATTGGTAATTTCTGTCGCAAATCCGCTTTGACCTGCTTGTTCCAAAAGCGTTTCTACCAATACTTCGCGATTAACCGGGAATTTAGACCGTTTGGAATATGCTTCTTTCAATCCCTTTAAAGAGGGAGCAAAATCATAAAAGGAGCTTAATGACTCGTTCTGATTCAAGTAGTCTTGAACCAAAGTTGGAAGATTCGGTTTTATTTTTTGTTTGAGATTCAACTTGTTTGGATAACGCACAAATGAAGCAATAGTTCAAGAAGTAAGGCCCTTTATCTATGAAAGAACTTCACCTTCCAAATCAAATGGCGAGCATCCGGTAATAGTTACATCTACGAAATCACCTATCCTCAAGTAGCCATTTTCTGTTTTGACCAAAACTTCATTATCAACCTCAGGCGAGTCAAACTGCGTCCGGCCCACATAAAAACCGGATTCCTTTCGATCAATAAGTACCTTTTGAATGGTTCCGACCCTTTTCTCATTCAATTGAAGGCTAATCTCCTCCTGAACCGCCATAATTTCAGCAACCCTGCGTTGCTTTTCTTCCTCCGACACATCATCCTCGTATTGATGTGCATGCGTGTTTTCTTCGTGGCTATAAGTGAAAACACCCAAACGATCAAATCTTGAACTACGCACCCAATCAACAAGTTCATTATGTTGATCGATGGTCTCACCAGGAAAACCAGAAATTAAGGTGGTCCGAATGGACATCCCTGGGTTGACAATTCTCATTTCCGCGAGAATTCGATCTGTTTTTCCTCGATTTGTTCCTCTTCGCATTCGCTTCAACACCTCATCATTAATATGTTGAAGAGGCATGTCTAAATAATTGCAAATCTTCGGGTTGTTGGCCATTTCTTCAATGGCATCCATTGGGAATCCGGCAGGGTATGCGTAATGAACTCGTATCCATTCAATTCCTTCTACTTGAGAAAGCCGCTTTAGCAATTCAGCTAGATTTCGTTTTCCATAGATATCGAGGCCATAATAAGTAGAGTCTTGGGCAATCAGAATCAATTCCTTTGTTCCCTGAGCTGCTAAAGATTTTGCTTGCTTCTCTAATTCTTCGATAGGCGTGCTAATATGTTTTCCCCGCATTAGCGGAATGGCACAAAAAGCGCATGGCCGATCGCATCCTTCGCTAATCTTTAAATAAGCATAATGAGTAGGCGTTGTTAAGAAACGCTCACCAACCAATTCTGCTTTATAATCTGCTTTTAAAACCTTAAGCAAACGTGGTAATTCGCGCGTCCCAAACCAAGCGTCAACGTCTGGAATCTCAAGCTCCAATTCTTCTCGATAACGCTCGCTTAAACAGCCTGTTACTATCACCTTATTGACCCAGCCCTTGGACTTTGCTTCACTGAATTGAAGTATAGTATTGATCGATTCTTCTTTGGCATTGTCAATGAATCCACAAGTATTAATGATGACTGTATCAAAGTCTTCATTTTCACTCTCGTGTTCTACACTGAAATCGTTGGCTTTTAATTGAGCCATAAGGATTTCAGAATCGAAAATGTTCTTTGAACAACCCAACGTTACCACGTTGATTTTTTCGGAACGTTTGCCTTTGGTTCGCATTTATTTGATAGATTTCGACTGAAACAATGACTCGACAAACATCTGTCGATTGAAGAGTTGTAGATCGTCAATTTTCTCTCCAACGCCAATGTACTTTACCGGAATTTTAAACTGGTCACTGATTCCAATCACTACCCCACCCTTTGCCGTTCCATCTAATTTCGTTAGCGCCAGGGCATTGACTTCAGTGGCTGCAATAAACTGTTTGGCTTGTTCGAAGGCATTTTGTCCTGTACTTGCGTCTAGCACAAGAAGAATTTCATGTGGTGCATCTGGAACTACTTTTTGCATTACGCGCTTGATCTTACTCAGCTCGCTCATCAACCCAATCTTATTATGAAGCCGACCAGCGGTATCAATAATGACCACATCTGCGTTTTGATTTACGGCCGATTGTAATGTATCAAAGGCTACGGATGCCGGATCAGATCCCATTTGCTGACTAATCACTGGAACCCCAGCGCGTTCGCCCCAAACGACAAGCTGATCGATTGCGGCAGCTCGGAAGGTGTCGGCAGCCCCAACAACAACTTTTTTCCCAGCTCCTTTAAATTGATTGGCGAGTTTTCCAATGGTCGTTGTTTTCCCAACTCCATTTACTCCAACCACCATCATTACATAAGGCTTCTTATTCAGATCCTCTTCGAAGTTTTTGACTTCACCCGCTTTGTTCTCCTCTAAAAGAGCGATGATTTCTTCCTTTAGAATGGTGTTCAGTTCTTCCGCATTTACATACTTGTCCTTGGACACGCGTTCCTCGATTCGCTTTATAATTTTCAAAGTCGTGTCAACTCCCACATCTGAGGTAACCAAGACTTCCTCCAAATCATCTAAAACTTGATCGTCCACTTTGGACTTTCCAACAACAACACGCGAGATTTTGGAGAAAACGCTTTCACGCGTCTTTTCTAACCCTTTGTCTAAGGATTCCTTTTTAGATTTAAAAAGACCAAATAATGCCATTAATAGGTGTTGATATAAACAAAGAAAGCCTTCCTTTTAAAACGGAAAGCTTTCAAATATCTTTAATTCGGAAATTACTTTGCGCTTAAGAAGGCGTCAACCGCATCCTTAGGCATTACTTCTTCGCGAAAGCTATAGGCTCCGCTTTTTTCAGATTTTACCATTTTAATCACTTTCGTGAAATCTTTTGCTCCTTGTTTACGGAGTCCAGCTACTGTTTTCTTTGCCATGACTTAATTCTTTTCGAGTTAACTACTTAATTTCTTTGTGAACAGTTATCCTTCTTAAGATGGGATTGTATTTTTTCAATTCCATTCTTTCAGGTGTATTTTTCCTGTTCTTCGTTGTAATATAACGAGACGTTCCTGGCTGACCGCTTTCCTTGTGCTCGGTGCACTCCATAATAACTTGAACTCTATTGCCTTTCTTTGCCATGATCTTTGTCTTTGTAAAATCGGGGCGCAAAAATAGAGATTTGTATTGGAAACATTGACCCTCTATTGAACTTTTTAAACTACTGACTCTTAATAACATGAAACGACTGCTCCTACTACTCGCTATGACACTTACCATTACAAGTCTAATTGGACAGGAAAAGCCGATTGGAATTGTGATTCATGGGGGCGCTGGTTATATGAACCAAGCGAATCTTTCCGAAGCCGAAATAGAGGCTTACGAAAAGAAACTAAATGACGCTCTAAGTATTGGCTATACCATTCTTTTAGAAGGAGGTACATCGGAGGAGGCAATCGTTGCTGCTATTAAAACTTTGGAAGACAGCCCACTATTTAATGCTGGAAAAGGAAGTGTCCTTTGTAACGAGGAAATCGCTGAAATGGATGCATCTATAATGTTGGGAAAAACACTGAATGCTGGTGCGGTTGCTGGTGTGCAATTAACAAAGAATCCTATCACAGCGGCTCAAATAGTAATGACCAAGAGTCCTCATGTAATCCTCAGTGGAAAAGGGGCTGATGAGTTTGCAAAAAAATCAGGTCTAGCCATGGAAAAACCTGCCTATTTTATAACCGAGCAAAATTTGGAACGTATAAAATTGTTGAAATCAGAAGACAAATCAGAGGTTGAACCGACCTTGCCGATTGATAAAAGAAAGAATGGTATCAACGATTTAAAATTTGGAACAGTGGGCGCTGTTGCGCTTGATCAAAATGGAGATCTAGCAGCAGGAACAAGTAGCGGTGGTATGGCCAACAAAAAGAACAATCGAATCGGAGATTCGCCAATAATTGGAGCGGGCACTTATGCAAATAATCAGTCTTGTGCGGTATCTTGTACCGGACATGGTGAGTATTTTATCCGCTTAGCTGTTGCCCATGAGGTCTCCGCTTTAATGATTCACAGAAGGTGGGATTTGGATAAGGCCGCTTCCTACGTCATTCACCAAGAATTAGAAAACTTGGGTGGTAAAGGTGGATTAATCGCTATGGATAGACAAGGAAATGTTTCGATGCCTTTCAACACTTCAAGCATGTTCCGAGCAGTAAAAACCAATCAAGGCCTATCAGAAGTCTCCATTTTTAAATAGACCACGGTTCTACAACTCAATAATCATGAGGGTTTCCGATTATTTTCAATCGAAGATGATTTTTTGATTTACCGTATCACAACATTTTTACTTTTGCAGCGGAGAGTTGGCAGAGTGGTCGATTGCGGTAGTCTTGAAAACTATTGAGGGTAATACCTCCGGGGGTTCGAATCCCTCACTCTCCGCACAGAAAGATTAAATGGCCCGTCAAGGGCCATTTTTATTTCATGAATATTCTTCACCACTTATTAACTTAAAAGTGCGATCACAGGTCTCCATAATTACCGTCACTTAGGTAATTAGAGATTTTAGAAAAGGCTCACCTTGCGGGTAAAACCAAATCAAATTTGCTATCGAACTTGGACCGTCCCTTACTTACTTAGAATCAAAAATTCTGTCCTTCGATTTAATGCGCGTCCTTCGGCTGTTTCATTGCTAGCAAAAGGAACGGTTTCTCCAAAACCTTTGTATTGAATCCGCTCAGGCGCAACACCTAAAGATTCCAGAAATTGCTTTACGGAGAAGGCTCGATCTGTACTTAATGCCAAGTTCGCCTCCGACTTCCCAACGTTATCTGTATGCCCATGAATTGCCAACTTAATCGACTTATTATCATTTAGATACAAAGCAAACTCACCTAGAATGTATTTTGACTTTTCAGTAATCTGCGCGGAATTTGAATTGTAATAAATATCCTCAATTTTATACACGCCCCCTTCCCTAACCTCCTCAACTTTTAGGTCAATTTCTTTCAACGTACTCACCTCTTCGCTTGCCTCATCTGTTCTGCTTTGCTTTGGCACATTCTTATCCAGTTCTGCTTCGATAAGCTTAGATTGAAACGCCATTCCATCAGCCTTGACATTGAGCACTACATCTTCATTATCCCGAACAACAATCACCGCAGCGTATGCCCCGTCATCTGTGTCAACATCCACCTTTGTAATTCCCTTCGATTGCATGGTTTTCAGCTCAATGGTGGCGTTTCGTGCAGGTTCGCCCTGTTCATCCGTTAGTTTCCCTTTAACAAAAACAACATTATCAGGTCGAGCTTCCTTATACAATTCAAAACTCCAGATATCAATAGATTGGCTCAATTTCGGATCTTTTGCAGAATAATAAACCCGCTTTCCATCAGTACTTACGACAAACGCCTGCTCATCTCCAGCCGTGTTTATCGGGTGACCCAAATTTTTGGGCTTACTCCAAGTCCCATCTTCGTTTTGTCGCGTATAAAAAACATCATAGCCTCCAAAGCCCAAATGGGCGTTATCGTTACCAGCACCATCGGAAGCAAAGTATAATGTGCGCGAATCACTATGCATATAGGGAGTTTTATCGTTGAAATCAGTATTAATTGGAGGACCGATGTTTTTAGCCTCGCCCCAAGTCCCGAATTCGTCCTTTTCTGAATAATATATATCAATCCCCCTACTGTTTTCGCGAGCACTACAGAAATACAAGGTCTTACCGTCCGCTGATATACTCGGTTGAGACTCCCATCCGTCTTTGGTATTAATTTTCGCCCCCATGTTTTCCAACGGTGACCAATGGTATCCAAGGAGGCCGGTTTCTTTGTCGGTTTTATACTCCAAATCGGCTGTATAAATATCACAATTTGTATAACCACCAGGCGCTGGAACACAAATAGTTACATAGATATGCTTATTATCCAGACTAAGCGATGCACCTCCGTAATGATAAGCTTGGTTTTCATTGAAGGGACTTGGCAACGGTTCACCCGATTCAAAACCAGAAGGTAAGCGTTTTGCTTGCACAAATTTCTCCAAATACATTTCCTTTTCTGCTATAACCGATGTGCGTACTTCAGATTGAACAGTATAACGTCTCGTCAGCAACATACTTTGGTTATCGGTTGAAATCAGGGGTAAAAATTCATCTTCGTCCGTGGTGACTCCTTCTACTTTTTCAGGATTAAATGGTACGGGATTATTGTAAGCATCAGCAAAGAATTTAGCGAATTGATAGTCCAATTGAATGGTCGCTTCTCGCTCTTCATTTAATCGCTCCTGCGAGCTAGACGATAATTCAAGGTATTTCTCATAATACTTGGCGGCCTCTACATATTCTGCGTTGCCTAGAGCTATGGTCGCTAGATAATAATATGGTTCAAAATGAAAATCGGGACACTGCCTTACGACCTCAGTAAGTTCAAAAACAGCTGGTTTTAAGGATGCGCTCTTAGAAATTGCTGTTCGCAGTAATTCAAGCCCAAGGTAGTAATGCGCTTCTGCGCACGTTGGATCTTCTTCCAATGCTTTTCTCAATGCATCAACGCGCTTGTCTTTATCATTCTTTTTTCGATCGCGCGCCACTTCTAAATACTTCATAGTCTTGGCGTCTTCAGACCCCAAGCAATCCGGATTTATCTCTACTTCAAAACTCTTCGAGGTCACTGTTTGAGCGGAAACTGAAGAGAGCAGAAGTAATCCGAACACAATAAAAAAGAAAGATTTAATCACACTCATTTCTACGACCGAAAATAAAACCCAATTCAGTTTAGTTTAGATGTTCTGTTGCGCAATAAATGATCGACCATTGTTAATAAAGCCATCGCCTCAACAATGGGCACTGCTCGAGGAACAACGCAGGGGTCATGACGGCCTTTTCCTTTTAAGACAATTGATTCACCCCTGTTGTTAACCGAATCCTGATGTTTCATGATGGTGGCAACTGGCTTGAATGCCACATTAAAATATATGTCCTCTCCATTCGAGATTCCACCCTGAATGCCGCCCGAATGATTCGTTCGTGTTGATAAGTCGCTGTTGAATGTATCATTGTGGGTAGAACCTGTCATTGACGCGGCCTTAAAACCACTTCCATATTCGAATCCCTTTACCGCGTTAATACTTAGCATGGCCTTGGCTAAATCAGCGTGAAGTTTGTCGAAAACTGGCTCTCCTAGCCCCTTGGGCGTGTTTTTAATAACACAGGTCACTATGCCGCCCACAGAATCGCCCTGAGATCTAACATCCTCAATATGGGCAATCATTTTCTTCGCGATCATCAAGTCTGGACATCGCACCATATTTTCTTCAATTTGTTTGAAGTTGAGCGATTGATAAGATTGAGTTAACTCAACAGCACCAATTCGAGAAACATAGGCTGTAACTTCGACTCCGGCTTTTTCGAGCAACTGCCGAGCAATGGCCCCACCAACTACTCTACAAGCAGTTTCGCGGGCTGATGACCGACCACCGCCCCTATGATCACGTTGTCCATATTTGACATCATAGGTATTATCGGCATGTGACGGCCGATATGCATGTTTTAAGTGATCATAATCTTTTGCCTTCGCATCCTTGTTTCGAATGATGAAGCCTATTGGTGTGCCGAGGGTAATATTTTCAAATATCCCACTAAGAAATTCTACCTCGTCTTTTTCTTTACGCTGGGTAGAAATGCTGGATTGCCCTGGCATTCTACGATGCAGCTCTGATTGAATCTGGGCAAGATTCAGATTCAATCCAGCAGGGCAGCCTTCTATTACACCGCCTATTGCCGCGCCATGTGACTCGCCATACGTTGTTAAACAAAAAAGCTTTCCAAATGTGTTGCCCGTCATACTTAAAACTGATAATGTAACCTACAGTTGAGCAAAGGAAAGGTTCTGAAATAATATCCGGCTCCCGTTTTTGTAATTATTCCTTCATCATCAATAGCATATCCTTCATTTATGCTCAAGGCGACATCCGCTTTAATTTCAACGGAAATTCCGAATCCTCCTGCAATTGGAATTTCACATCCAACGAGGGGCGATAAACCCATTCCGAATCCGCGCGTTCTTGCATGATGAGCAGGCTGTATGCTATCAATTTCATTTAATGCGACATTCAATTGATAACTATTAGTGAGTAAACTACTTACACTTCGTTGCCAGTTATAATCCATTCCAATGTATGAAACTCCCCAGTCCTTTTTAAATCTTCGTTCATAACCAAAACCAAATCGAAGCACATTCGTTCGGGTGTATATATCTATATACTGGATATTATCGTTCACAACTGCCACTTCTCGCGTTGAATGAGAAAAAAAACCTGCGTCAATATCCGGATAGAACTCGGTTGTAAACCTAAACCCATTCGCTACTCGAACATGTTTCAGCTGTATTCCATAATGGAAATCGGCAGTATTCTGACTTCCAGCGAGCTGTGCGATTGGCGATGAAATGTCCATTTTCAACATCCAAAAATTGCTCGAATCAATCGTTGTGGAAGGAATTTGCTCAATCGAACCACCTTCCTCCATTATAATGAGTTCATCGTGTAGCTGAGCTTGAGATTTAAAAGCTATACCGATTGCTGAAACAATAAGTAATGGCAAAACACATTTTCCTAAATCTTTCATTTCCATAATCGATAGTGCATTCTGAACTCAGCAAGGGGAAACATACGCATGTCATAAAAGATGCGATGACGAACCATATTTCCATTTTGATCAAATCCAATAGGGTCTCCAAAAAATGCAGTTAAATCCGCTTTTAACTCTAAGTTGAAACCTAGACGTTTCCAGGCATGAAATTCATATCCAACGAAGGGAGAAATCCCAGGACCAATTGACGTATATGACTTCGTTTCAATCGTTAAAGGCCATTCAATGATTTCGCGTGATTCAAGGTTTCTTATTATCTCGTAACTCTGAACATACCCTCGAAGCATATTTACACTCAAATCGCACCCTACATTTCTCCGCCCCCTTTTGCCTGATTTCCAACCCCGTTCAAACCCAATTCCCGCTCTTACAATGGTTCCATTAATGTTTTGATTTCTATAAACGACATTTTGGCCTTGAATTTCGATTGGAATACTATTGGAAAGATTATAATAATCCGCAAACACTTGAGGAAATACGGACGCTGAAAAGCGAATTGCCTTTGGCCCTGAAATACGCTTTATATTTAGTCCGAAATGACCGTTTTGCCCTGCATAACCACCTAGAAAAAAAACACCTAAAGTGGTGACATTAAGACCTATCGTCCATTGGGGTTTTAATTGTGTTTGAACAGACGAGCTGTCAGAAGTAATGGTTGCAGAAGACTGAGCATACCCTTCAGATTGCACTTGAAAAAGCAATAGAACCAAAAACCCTAGCCACAAAAAAGTAATATTGCGTCTCATAATTTGATCCTATGAAATTGTTTGTTGGAATCCGAAATTTAGCTCAAATACGTTCACAAGACGAAAAAATTGTATCCGGTTCAGCTATGAATATTCTTCCAAATATCAACAATGCTTGGCTATCGGTAAAGAATGGGCGAATTGAAGATTTTGGTCCCGAATCTGAATTGAAAAAAGAAGATTTCAAGAACTATGAAATCATTGATGTCGAAGGCCGTAGCATCCTCCCTACCTATGTAGATAGTCACACGCATTTAGTATTTGCAGCTTGGCGTGAAAAGGAGTTTGAGGATAGAATCAATGGCTTGAGTTATGAGGAAATTGCGAATCGAGGTGGAGGAATACTTAACTCCGCTCGACAGCTTACCAACATGTCAGAAGACAACCTATATGAAGATGCAAAACTTCGTTTAAACAAACTCATACAATTGGGCACTGGTGGCATAGAAATCAAAAGTGGATATGGATTATCATTAGAGGCTGAGCTGAAAATGCTTCGAGTAATTAAAAGACTAAAGCAAACTTCACCTATTCCGATAAAGGCAACTTTTCTAGGTGCTCACGCCCTACCCGAGGCCTATAAAGGTCGCGTTGATGCTTATGTGGAACATGTGATCAGAGACATTCTTCCTAAAGTTGTTGAAGAGGAACTAGCAGATTACATCGATCTTTTTTGTGAAAAAGGTTATTTCAATTTAGACCATTGTAAGGCCATTTTAGATGCCGGAAATTTACACGGAATGAGAGGAAAGGTACATGTAAATCAATTTAACATTCTGGGCGGTGTTCAAGCCTGTGTTGAAAGAAATGCGCTGAGCGTTGATCATCTTGAAGAGTTTAATAATCAAGATTTGCAGGCATTGAGCTTAGGTAACACGTTAGCCGTTGCGCTTCCATCTTGCTCCTTTTTCTTGAGCCTACCCTACACTCCGGCTCGGACCATAATTGATGCTGGGCTTCCACTTGTTCTGGCAACTGATTTTAATCCTGGATCAACGCCTTCTGGCAATATGAATTTTGTGCTTTCGCTAGCCTGTCTCAAAATGAATATGACGCCAAATGAGGCAATAAATGCTTCAACCTTAAATGGAGCTGCCGCCCTTGAATTGAATAATGAACTTGGATCGATCACGATAGGAAAAAGAGCAAATTTCATAGTAACCAATCCAATTGAATCATTGGCGCTAATTCCTTATCATTTTGGTGGTCCTGTGATTGATTCTGTATACATTAATGGTGAAATTTTTGAGGCATAAAAAAACCCCGAACTTGACGCTCGAGGTTTTTAAGCTAATAAAAACTGCTACTTCAGTATTGTAAATTTCTCCACTGAAATCAATCCTTTGTTCTCAATTTCAATGGCATAAACTCCCGCCTGAAGCGACTCGATGTTTAGCCTGTTGTCAACTACAGATGATTTAAGAACAACTGAGCCTTTCATATCGTAAACAACAACGTTGCAAATTCCATTTAACCCTTTGATGTTTAGCATATCCGTAGCAGGATTTGGATACAATTGAACATTTAGATCTTTTGCTGGTGCGCTTGCGATTCCAACAGGAACAATTTGACCTTCAGGACTCATCAAATAAGTATCACCATCGATTACATAGTACGTTGTTCCACCCACTTCAACTTCTTCATAAGCGATTAAGTGTGATTCTGTGGCATTTATTACGTTTCCATTTGAATTGTTCAACAACATGGCTACGATGCGTGAATCTTCTTTCTTGTAATCGCTATTCCAAGTGAAAGGATCAATTTCAAAAATGACCACTTCTTCAGCGGCAACCGAGCTAGGAATACTGCCAGACTCACCACTAGCGTTGGTATAAAGCTCACGCGCAACATCGTTATAAACCATGTCAGCAGCAGGAACATAAACAGGCTCTTGTTGCCAATTGTGCCCTGCCCCAACTAATGGTAAGTTTTGAGATTGATAGCTGTAATAATTGGCCTGATTGTAACCTGAGGTTGTTCCTGTGACATTATCCTCGACAAGTGCAACTGCAATACGCATTGATTTATCTGATGCTTTTGCAAATTGTGTTCGAACTCGAATCCATACTTCGTCTTGATCGTTAATAAATGGCTCAACCTTTATACGTGCAACTCCGAAATCATCAACACTTGTCAAAAAGTTAGCCTCAAAATTTGAAGGATCAATGTCAGACTTCCGATCAACCAAACCGCTTGGATATCCGCTGATTTCACCGCCAATCCAGCTGTCATAATCTGCATTTTCCATTGGATCATTGTTGTGCACGGCAATTCCGATCCATTGTTCCGGATAATTCTCTTCCATGTACTCCATCCAAACAGCTCCACGAGGACACCATCCACACCAAGTACCTGTGGCTTCCTCACCAACAACAACTTTTTCAGGTACAAAAGGAATTCCTTCCACTGTCTCTGATAGCGAATTATTGGTGGCATCTGCATCTCCATCGGCAACTACAGTTACCTCTATATTGGCAGAAAAACCTGCTGGTACGGTTGTAATTTCATCGGGTAACGTGAAGTTATAATTCGCACCGCTCGCAATGCTAGAAGTTACTTCATAGCTAAATGTATTAAAACCATCTGTCCAATTTATATCAAAATTGGACAAGGCGCTGGAACCGTTGTTTTTCACAACACCAGTAATTTTCGCTGAGCCTTCAGGGCTTACGTAGAAAGGGATTTCTACCGAGACGAGTTTAGCATCTACCTGAGCAAAAGCTCCAGCACCTGCGCTTCCAATAATTAATGATAGAAGTAATGCTTTTTTCATAGTTTAATATTTTGCACCAATGTAATAAGGTTATTTGAATAATTGACAACCAGTGACTTAAGATTATAACAAGTTGTGCAAAAAAAAAGCCCCATCGTTTCAGATGGGGCTTTCAAATCAAGGCTAAAATCTATTTGATTATTGTAACTCGCTCTGTTTGAGTTACAGATTCTGTTTTGATTACAACATTGTAAACTCCTGCATCAAGAATTTGTCCATTGAATTGGACAATATTTGTTGTTCCGAATATATTAGAACGCGCAACAACTCTTCCGGCCATATCGAGCAATACAACCTCAGCAGCCTCCGAAAGTTCAACATTGATCAACCCATTTGATGGGTTTGGATAAACCTTAACATTCAAATCAACCGGCTTAACGTTTGCCATTCCAGTTGGAACTAAATCAGTTCCATCCCAAAGTTGGAATGTATCACCGTCAATAATGTAATAAGTAACTCCATTTTGTTCAACGATTTCAAGATCTTTTAAATGAGACTCACCGGCATTGATTATTTCATCAGAGGAATCATCAATAAGCATGACTATAATGGTCGAATTGTCCATGTCATAGTCACTATTCCATGTGAATTTATCAAGAGTGATATTCAATACTTGATTTTCAGAGAAAGGTGCTTCTATTATGTCATTATCTCCATCAACATCAGTCAATAGCTCACGTCCTACATCATTATAAGTAACTCCAGTTACATAAGATGGCTCAGCTTGCCAGTTAAAACCTGCTCCTTCTAAAGGAAGGTTTTGAGATTGGTAACTGTAATAATTGGTTTGTCTCCAATCGTTAGACGTTCCTGTTAGTCCATCTTCAGCGATAATTACAGCAACTCGGACATCATCTGACCAATCTGTTGCAAAATGAAATCGAACTCTAATCTCTACTTCGTCATTTTCATCAATTAAAGGCAATACTTCAATGTTTGCTACGCCAAACTCATTGATATCTACGTTAAATGCCGCTTCAAGACTAGCCGAGGAAGGATCAATATCAGCTTTACGATCTACTAATCCACTAGGGTAACCAGAAATCTTACCACCCATCCAGGCGTCATATGTAGCGTTCTCCATGGGATCATTGTTATGAACAGCAATACCAATCCAATCATCTTCGTAGGTTTCTTCCATGTACTCCATTCCTACCATACCTCTTGGGCACCATCCGCACCATGTTCCTGTTGCTTCTTCTCCTACTACCACTTTATGTGGAACAAAAACAAAACCGTCTACATCTCCGGAGATGGTATTATTAGCAGAATTCGCATCATTAGCCGCAACGACACTTACTTCAATGTTAGAAGTCGCGCCAGCCGCTACAGTAACTTGATCAGGGTGCTCAAACTCGTAAGAAGCACCGCTTGCTAACGAATTGTTTACGGTATATGTTTTAGTAATTGATCCATCTGTCCAAGTAATATCAAAGGAACTTAAAGTGTTTGCCCCAAGGTTTTGAACTTTTCCTGTAATGTTTCTAGAACCGCTTGGAGACGCAAATCCTGGTATAATAGCTGAGCTAAGCTTAGGATCAACTGCTGGTTGTGTTCCAGATAAGAAGTGAAAAACTAAATCATCAACTGGATCTGACCCACTGCTGGGAAGAGCATAATTAGGACTGCCATCGATTTCAATTCCGTCAGCGCCTGTTGCATCTTCACATCCAATTGTGAAGCTTCCTGAAGTTCCTTGAGCCCATGGAATAACGATGTCAAAATCGCCAGATTCATGAATTAAGATAGCCGCGTACAAATATGAGTTCGTGACCGCGTTTTGATTAACACTATGCCATTGAATAACATGTGTCCTGTTTGGCATAGTGCCATAAGTCCAAGACTTTATAACATCTGGTGTCCCTGCTCCGATTAGGTTTAAATCATCCCAAGCAGCATAAATAGCATTGTTTGGTCCTGCAGTTGATGGGATTGCAGTGTTTGCGCTATAGCTTGTAGTTGCTCCTGTTTCAAACGTTATATATCCGTTATCACTGGCGATATATTGAGTTACCGTTTGACCGTAATATGTCCAAGAGAATGGAAGTGTTTGGATGGATGAATACACATCGTTGTTAGGCGAAGCCATGATGGTTGTTCCTGTCCCATCCCAAGCATACCCGCTAACTGGCCCTGTCTCTTCGATAACATAGAACTGTGCTTGAAGCGATGTCAGAGCTGCTGTAACGGCAATTGCGCTGAGTAATAGTTTTTTCATTTTTATAAATTTTGGACCAATATAAGCCGTCAAGACCATAATTCCATTCATCAAACAGAATCAAATTGAATCCCTAGTTACGTATTGAACCACATTGGGCATAAAAAAGCCCCGATACAAAGATCGAGGCTCATTTTTCTTTTATCGAAAATCGTGACTAGTGCATCACAGAAATCGTCTGCTTCATGGTCCTTATGTCGGTATCAACTACCAAATTATACACTCCATTTGGAAGGTTAGATACATTGATTTCGACACCAGAACCCATGTTCGTAGATTGAATTCCTAATTGTGATTGATTCAAAACTAATCTTCCAGTCATGTCATACACATTGATTTGTGACTCACTAGTGATTCCAGTACCTACAATTTTCACATTGTTAGAAGCTGGGTTTGGATAAACCATCAAATCTTCAACTGCAGGAACTGAAGCTAAGCCTGTTGGCACCAAGTCGGTTCCAGCAAACAATTGGTAAGTATCACCATCAATCACATAATACGTCACTCCATTTTGCTCAACAATAATCAAGTTCTTAAGGTGAGATTCTACTGCGTTGATTATTTCTCCTGAATTATCGTCAATAAGCATAACAACAATGGTTGAGTTATCCTTGTCATAATCACCATTCCAAGTGAATTTATCCATCGTATAGCTTACAACGTCATTCTCACTTACAGAACTTGGGATGATATTATTATCACCTTCAACACCTAAAAGCGCCTCACGAGCCACATCATTATATGTTACACCAGAAACAGAACCGCCTTCAGCTTGCCAATCAAAACCCGCTCCAACTAGCGGTAAGTTTTGAGATTGAAAACTGTAATAGTTTGTTTGATTCCAATCGGCTGAAGTACCTGTCAAATCATCTTCCACGATCATAATTGCCAAGCTCATGTCTTGATCCATATCAACCGCAAATTTGGTTCGAACTCGAATCTCAACCTCATCGTTTGCATCAATTAACGGCATTACTTCTATGCGTGCATATCCAAACTTCTCAATTGCAGCAAGGAAATTAGCTTCTAATGTTGCAGCCGCAGGATCAATATCTCCCTCTCTATCAACAAGTCCGCTAGGGTATCCGCTTATTTGACCGCCCATCCATGTATCGTAATCTGCGTTTTCCATTGGGTCACTATTGTGAACTGCTATACCGATCCATTCATCTTCATAAGTCTCTTCCATGTATTCCATCCCAACCATACCTCGTGGGCACCATCCGCACCATGTACCTGTTGCTTCTTCACCTACTACAGCCTTCGTTGGCCAAAATGCAACTCCGTCTACTGAATAATCAGAAAGCGTGTTGTTGCTTACATCAGCATCTCCAGTAACCATTGCAGTAACATCGACTGAAATACTTGCTCCACTTGCTAGAGCAATTCCATCAGGGTGAGTGAAACTCATAGATTCACCTGGGTTTAGTGTACCTGATAAAGTAGCAGTCTTCGTGGTTGTTCCATCCGTCCAAGAAACGGTAATCGAATTCTCGGCACTCGCACCAAGGTTTGAAATTACGCCTGTTACAGTTTGAGGAACATCTGTTGCAGAATAAGGTGGAACTTTAACTGAAACAAGTTTAATGTCATGATCATTTGGAATTTCAACAACAACGTTATCTAATCCAGCTCCATACGTCCAACCAGCTCCGTCATTATATACGAAAGCAATTCACATTGGCGTTACCAGCGTAAGCTGATGCATCAACCAAAATGGCATTTTGCCAATCTGCAGCCCCTGCCGCTGTATAAATGCTTGTCCAAGTTGAACCTCCATTCGTAGAAGCCTTCACTTCAAAACTTTCAGTCGCACCTTGGTACGTTCCCTCGAAGAAGAATAAATCGAATCGAAGTCTTACAGACTCTCCTGAGTATGACGACAGATCTATGGTTTCAGAAACCAATACATCCGCAGATTTGTCACAATTGCATCCGTCATCGTTAGTTCCAATAAAGTTTCCATGCTCTGTAATCGCAAAATATGAACTTGATAGTGACGTTGCATTTCCTGCATTCCATCCACCGTCAGTCGCTAATGTAGTTTGAGTCCATCCAGAAGGAATTCCAGCTTGAAAGTCGACTTCAATAATGGAATGAGCATTCATACCGCTTATTGCGGCAGCCATGCTAAGTGCTGATAGTAATAATTTTTCTGATTCCCCCGCAAATTACCACAACGTAAATAGATTACATTCTGATATGGTTGATTCGTGCTTCTAAATAAACGAAAGCCCGATGAACATCTTAGAATTCACCAAACAATTTCCCACA
>Ga0115566_10001951_pt1 | contig 17303 bp, 9 predicted proteins | sample COGITO_mtgs_1204_3_FD_87173 | JGI IMG/M metagenome (GOLD analysis project Ga0115566, IMG submission 87173) | Pelagic marine microbial communities from North Sea - COGITO_mtgs_120405 | ecosystem: Environmental > Aquatic > Marine > Epipelagic | place: Germany:Helgoland, sampling site Kabeltonne...
AAACCCTAAACCCTAAACCCTAAACCCTAAACCCTAAACCCTAAACCCTAAACCCTAAACCCTAAACCCTAAACCCTAAACCCAGCGCCATTGAACGAACGCCCGGGATTGCCGCGAGCCCCGCGCTCGGTACTCTGAGGAATTTCGGGAGTCCTGTGAGCTTCCGCAGGCCGGAAGACGGAAGGGCGCACCGATTTCGGACGATTTCGTTGCCCGGATACCAGATCACACACAACCAACGCGCGAGCTTGGGGCGGTGGCTTGACGGATGCGTGAGACGGTCGGGGCGAAGCGAATCGCCCTCGCGCCGTCCACCAACTACGAGCGTCAGCTGCTCGAGGACGCGTTCGACCGGTGAGTGCATTGAGTACCCGTGAGCCCCCTGGCGCACCCCTTCTCCTATTCCCCGGTCGGCACCTCACCTCTTTTGCTCATCTTCCCCGTGTCTTGGCTCGCAGTTTCGGATGGGAACGCGTCGATTCGCCGCGAGAGGCGACGCTGCAGTGGGGCAAGGCTCGCGATATAGACTGGCGGGCGGTGCTGGACGGCGAGCTAGCAGCGAACAGCTACTACCTCAAGACCGCCCTCACACGAAAAGCTGATCTCGCCAAACTCGTTGCCAAACATGCAAAGCTGGCGGGACCCGACGCTGCCGCACCGGCGGCTGTTCCCGAGACGCACGTCATCGATTCGGACGACGAGGACAGCGACAATGATGAGGGTTCATCTCTGCCCTCATGGTTCGGCACTTCAGGAGGTGCGTGGGTGCTGAAGCGCTCGGAGAGCAACAGGGGCGAGGACATCTTGTTCGTGCGAGCCGACTCGGTGGAGGACAGATTTGAAGCAGAACGACTCCTGGCGGCTGACCGGGGCGGCGAGTCGCCTTGGGTGCTACAGCGTTACGTGGAACGTCCGATGCTGGTCGGTGGGGATTTTAAGTTCCACCTGCGGGTCATGGTGTTGGCGGCGGACGATCTCAGGGTGTACGTGCATGAAGCCGCCGTGGCATTGTGCGCGGCTGAGGAATTCGACGGCGTGGACCTGAGCAACAGGTTTGCACACGCCACGAACCATTGCGTGCAGAAGAAGCACGGTGAAGGCGGCGACGCGACGGAATCCAGATCGTTCACCCTCGAGGAGCTGTGCGAGCGAGTGCCGCTTCCGAAGGACTCGCCAACCGCGGGTGCGTTGTCCGGGCGCATTCGGGACCAGATTCACGCCGTCGTGAAGGATCTCTTCGTCGCCGCCCGGAGTCGCGCATCCCCCGCTGTCGGATTCTTTCCCATGGCTGGCTCGTTCGAGCTCTTCGGTCTGGACTTCATCGTTGACGAGGACGGCAAAGTTTGGCTGCTCGAGGTCAACTCAGACCCGTCACTCGCGGTGTTTGGTGAGAGGTTGAAGCCGCTGTGTTCAACTTTGATCACGGATGTCGTTCGCGTCGCGAGTGGAGAGATGCACCGAGACGAAGATGGGTTCAGGCTGGTGCTCGAATTACCGCCTAGGTTTCCAGACGCTGCCGACGCTCGACGTCGTGTCTCGAAACTGGTGTCTCTCGTGGGATCGTTCACGGCCGGTACCTACGGTAGGCATGAAGGGGCGAAGAAGGTGGCATCAATCTCGACGGGCACGCCGGGCGCGAAGGGTGCCATCAGAGCATTGAAAGCAAGGGATGATTGGGAGGTGACCACCAATCCGAACGCGCCGCTCTGTTCGCTGCAGTGGGCTCCGCATCGCGCGGTACGATGGGAACGGGTGATGGAGGAGTCGCCCGCAACGAAGCTGGTGGCCAGCCATCACTACGCGAGGGCGGGTCTCCTGCGTCGCGTGGAGCTTTTCTCGGCTCTCGTGACCGCTGGAGCGATTGGTTCGATGCCGGCGACACTGACACTGACCAGGAAGGGCATCGTCGCCGCAGGAGAGGATGCGGCTGGTGCACTCGAAACGGCAGCCGGAGGAGCTTGCAGGTGGCGTCTGAAACAGGGTGGTTCAGCGGTGATTTGCTCCTCGGCTGCGGAGGCGGTGAAGCTAATTTCTGGAGGGGACGAACAGCGGTGGAGTGTCATTCAACACATTGAAGGCGACGTCATGGAGTTGAGCGCGACAGTGCTACTCGCCGGCAACATTCGCATCGGCCTTCATCGCGACATTTCCGGTGTCGATGAATCTTTGGCCGCCTCTGATGCGGACGGAATACGTCGAGCGGCTGCAGATGCCATTCACGTCGCCATCATCGCCGCGACGAAAAGTCCTAGATGTTTCTTGCCATTTCCCAACTGCTTTGAAGTCTTCACCGCTTCTTTGCTTGCGGTTCGCGATGATGGGGAGTGGAAGTGCTGGTTACTCGGGTTCGAGGACACGTTCGCTGAAGATAATGGTTGTGATGATCGCGACGCTCTCGCCGAGGATGCGATTACGTCGGCACTGTTCATCTTTTTCGGGGAGGGAGAGGAACGGACGCCGTTTGTTTTTGGCTGACGATGGTGCTCTCTGCTCGCAATCGGCAAGATATTTTTTTGCTTTCGCCTGCAAAAAAAAAATCAACGACGTTTCGTAAAGTTCGTGCGTGCAAACCCTTGATTCTTGAATAAAAGCTCCCCCGCCAAACCAGTTCGGGTCCGACCTGGCACATTTGCTCGTTGGGTTCGTCGTTTTCATTGGTCGAGCGGGGGTTCAAAAGGACATCAAAAGCGCCAAAAGTAAAAACCCGGCGGCCGTGAATTTGAACCCCCGAGCCCCGCCCGAGGAGCAGAACGACGCGCGCGAGCCGTCGGGAACCCGTATTCGAGCCCCTCGTAGCATCGGAGTCCACCTGGTGCGAGTGAGGCGCGTTCGTAGTTCCCCGAGAGCGGTCGTCGACAGGTAAATTCCCCGAGTCTCCGCAGAAAGGTTTTCTTTTGGCGCGTGTTGGACTTTTCCACTTGGCATTTCCGCTCTGACGAGGCGCGCGTCATCGAGGCTGCGACGACGTGCGCGCGTCACGAACGCGCTAAAACACGATTTTTAGGTGCCTCACAGCGCCATTGCGCGTTTCGGACGTTCCCCGACGCCGTGGAAGACGCTCGCGCGAGCCTGCCCGAACCGCGTTGCACAACGTTTTTCCAAGCTCTCTGCTGACATCCCCCGCGTCCCCGCGTCAACACCACGACAGGCAGACTTCGAGCGGTATCTGAGAATCATGCCCGCCGCCAAGGGCAAGGGCGGGGCGAAAGCCACCGCCAAGAAATCTTCGAACGGTAACGGCGTGGTTCCCGCCACTGCGAAGCGCGCGAGGAGCCGCGGAGGCCGACGCGAGGCGGGAATAATTGGAGCAGGCTCCAAGATCGAGAATCAGCCCGCGGCAGCAGCCGGAGCGGAAGCGCCCCTTCAGTGGGGTCGCCAGAAGGCTCGAGGCGCCGACCCGGGCGCCGAGCACGTCGATAAACCCCAGGTCAGGCACGTGCCCGAGGCGGACGAGGAAAACCTCGGGTTCGAGTCGCTCCTTCAGCTCGCCGACGCCGGCGTGCACCTCGAGAAGAGGGGCAGAAAGCGAGGCAAGAGCGCGGGCGCCAAGGGAGGAAAGGCTGGAGGCAAGAAGGGTCAGGCGGATGGGGGCAAGGGCCAGGTCAAGAAGCGGGGCAGGGGACCGAACAAGGTGCAGGAGTCCGAGGAGGAGAGGGAGGCTAAGCGGCTGCGTCGCGTGCAGGCCAACAGGGAGAGCGCGAGGCAAACCATTCGCCGCAAGCACGAACTGTACGACGACCTCAGCGGACGCGCCAAGGTTCTGGAGGAGACCAACAAGACACTCAGGGACCAGGTCCACGCGCTGTACGACGAGATGAAGAGCCTGGCGAGCAAGAACACGGATCTGCGAAACGACATCAAGGTCATCGCGGAGGAGAAGGGGATGCCCGTGCCCGAGTTGTCGGAGCAACCCGAGACGGCTCCGCCTCCTCGGCTCGACGCCTCCAACGGACCGCCGAAGCCGACCCGCATCGCTCCCAAGATTGAGATCGGTCCTTCGAAGCCCGCGGCGGCCGCGCAAGGTCAATCCGCGTCGGTGCCCATGCCGGTGCCGCAGATGTGGCCTCCCCACGCCGCTTTCGCTCAATTCGCCGCGGCAGCCGCCGCCGCGAACGGCTCGACGCCCAGCCAGGCGCCGCCGAATCCCGCCTTGATGTGGCCGCCGGCGATGATCCCTAATCCGTACGCCATGATCAACCCGGCGGCGCTGGCGGCGATGATGGGCGCGGCGGCTGGTGGGAGCAACTTCCCCACGCCGCCCGGGTTTCCCACCGCCTCCGCGACAGAGGAGGCTCCCGCGTCGCCAGTCGTCGCGACGACGGAAACGGCTGTCGCGTAGGCCAGCGACCCACACGAAAGTGTATTACTCGTGGGCGGCGCCACGCATGGCGGAGCCCCTGTACCAAAGTTTCATGCACGCAATGTACCTGTAGATAGGTCTGTGTTTCAGTTTGTATCAACGCACGCTCTTATTCGCTACACTATGCTTGCGCTGATCATCTCCCGAGCGTGACCCCCGCGAGCAGCCCGAGGACATCCTCGTCGCTCGACGTGAGCTCACGCATGCACCCCTTGCGTCCCTGTTCCTCGGCGACATTCTCTTCGACGCGCTCCGGCTTCACGTTCCCGCCCCCGCGTTCACGCGCCGCCTTGCGATCAGCCTTGAAATCCGCGATGGCGGTCCTCGATGACCGCTTGTTCTTGACAGCCTCGGGTGATTCGCACACCTGGGGCACATCTCGGGCCGGAGTCTCTTCGCTCTCGTCGTTTGCCGAGTTTTCCACGTCACCGGTGAGCGTGAGGAGCAGGCACTCCTCCATCCGTCGCAGTTCTTTCCGGAGGCCCACGTCGCCGAACGCATCAGCATCAGTCTCACCCCGTCGCTTGAAGCCCACCATCGCCGACACCAACCCCTCGATGCCGAGCCTTTTCCGCACCCTGCCCATGTCGACGCCGTCGTTGTCCAAGTCGCAGTCCTCCAAATCAATCTCAGCGCCGGACGCGTCCCTGCCCATTCGCACAAAGTACCGCCTGCGCAACGCCCTGAGATCGTTGCGCACCACTCGATACACTTTCGCACCCTCCTCACCGAGCGCTCTTTTGTGATCCTCGGCCATCTCCGCCTCTGCAGTTGCAGCTGCTGCCCAAGCGGCTTCAACCTCCTGCGCGGCAGATTTCGCCGCCGCGTCGGCTGCGTCCTTCTCCATCTTCGCGCTCATCGCTGTCGACATCGCGTCGTCGCGTGCCCTGAACGCGTCGTCGATGAGGGATGCTTTCGCCTCTGCCGCTACTTTGGCCCTGTCCGCGTCGTCGCGTTCGACCTTGAGCTTCTGGACAGTCCTGAGCGCCTCGTCGAGCTCGCTGGTTTTCTCAAATTGAGCGCCCTTCAACTTGAGCCTCGCGTCCCGCTCCTGCTCGAGCTCGTTCCTGAGCTGTTCCATTTCATCCCTCGTCCACGACTCCTTTTTCATCACCGTCATCAGCGCCTTTCTGTGCCTGGCCGACACCGCGGAGGACGCTCGCGAGATGAGCTCGCGGCACTCAGCAAACTCGGCACGAAGCCTCGCCGTCTCCTGTGCCGCCGTCTTAGCCGCCGAGAAGGCTTCTTCCCTCGCCGCGGCCACGGCGGCATCGCACGACGCCGTCATTTCCCGCATCTCCGATTGGAACCATGCGAGCTCTTTCGCTGATCTAGCGCGCTCGTTCGCAAGCTCTCTCTGCACCTGCTTGGTCTCAAACTCAACCCTCGATTCCATCTCAAACTTGAGCTTCTTCGCCTCCTCCCGCGCCCTCTTTGACTCGACAGTCAGCGCTTTGAACCGAGCCTCGGTCGCATCGTTCTTCTCCGCGGTGTTTCTGATCGACTCGTTCTTCTCTTTTTCCCTCTTCAGCTCAGCCCTGAGCGCGGTCGCCTCGTTCGTCGCGGCGTCCGCCCTCGCTCGAAGCGTCTTCAACTTGTCTCCGAGGTCTCCCTGCTTCTCCTCGAGCTGCTTGGACAACTGCTTCGACTTGGTGTTGGACTCAATCTCGAGAACCTTCCTGCGCTCCTCAGCCGCCCGTGCCTTCTCCTCGGCGACGCGCTGGGACTCCTCCGCCGCCCTGACCGCAGCCGCTGCGCTCTCCTGAGCCTTTGCCGTGGATCTCTGCAGCGCGAGCCGCGTCTCCGAGGCGCCGATGGATGCACCCTCCCTCCTCGCATCCGTCACCGCCCTTCGCACGACGTCCGCGATGGATGCCATGGCGGCAGCCGCGCCGCCTTTGATTGCCGCGCTCGGCCGCGGAGGATCACCCGCGATGGCCGCGTTGACGATGTCGCTAACCTCATTCACGGGAACCATCGCGCTCGACGTCGCCTGATGATGAATAGCTGGGGGCACCGCGATCGGGGGCGGCGGACCGGACGGCACCGCGAACGGGGGTGGGCGACGCATCGTGGTCGGGTCCGATGTGGATGGATCGTTCTCCTTATCTTCATCCTCGACGATATCCCCGGCGACCGCGTCGTCCCTCAGCAGCGTTGCGCTTCGGGGCTGAAACACGGTGGACTGGAACTGCGATGCCGGGGTTGGCGGTGCCTCGCAGGCCGGAGGAGCCTCCCACCTGGACGCACGCGCTGCTGATCTGTACTCCCTGAGCTTAGATATGTTGTCTGTCGATGAAGACGTCGACGCCTGGGACGTGGGTGGGGCGGGAGGCGACGTGTGAGATGAGAGGAACGTGTCGCGAGATGAAACGCTTCCTCGAGGGGAAAGTCGCGCGACGTGAGAGATGCGCACCTCCTCGCCGCCGGGTATCGCCGCGACGTTCTCGCTGAGGCTCGCGAGCGGGCCACGGGTAGTGTGAGAATGCATCCCCTCCTGCGGGGGATGCCACTCGTTGGCTTCGACGCTCATGTGGTCTGTGCATCGGTTCGCCGCGAGTCGTAGCTTTTTGTTCCCCCCCGTGAAATCAGTTAGATCCTATCAGTCAGGCGAGCGGATAAAAAGTTGGGCACCTTGCGGATAGGGCATCAGTGTTCGGCGGCGATGAGCGCGACGATGAGTGTCATGGCCGGCATGCCCGCGATAACAACATCAAGACGGGTGTATGTATGCGCACGAGCGCGACTCCCGGGTGGGATTTCCCGTCAACCCGGCTCGACGCTTCAGGGTCATCCGAACAAGCCCCGAGAAATGACGTCGGCGATGAAGAGGAGAACGTCGGGCGTACCGCGCCAGAGGTTGACTCAAGGACGTCCAACGCGCGGATCCAAGGTCCAAGCACGTGTCATATCGGCGGAGGTCGCTGAGGAGAAGCCACAGGCGTCTTGGTTCGCCACGGTCGCGCCGTCTGTTCTCCTAGGTTTGCTCGTGCTGGAGCTCTATCAGCGGGGCATCATCAACGCGATGCGTTCGCTGGGGATCACCATCGCGCCGTTGATTTGCAGTCTGGTCTTGCTCACGTGTGCTTTGATGATGTCGCCAAACAGTATGCAACGTACGATGAGCCGGTTGCTCAAGCCCGCGGTCGACATGGTGGACTCGCAGATTGCCTGCGTGTTCATCCCGTACATAGTCGCCGTTCCCATCTCGCCTCTTCCGACAGGGGGTGCGCTTTGGGTCAGTCTGGGAGTCTGCGTAGTCGGGCACCTGTTCACTATGTGTGTGGCGGGGCATTTGGCGCAGCTCGCCGCGTCTTACGACGAGGCGTCAGAGATTGAGCGGTGTGAGATTGAGAACGAGGAACTCGATGCAGACGAACTCGCGGCCAAGAAGGCTGAAGTCGAAGCCGAGGTCAAGGCGGTGCCTGAAGCACCGGTGGTGTTCAGCAAGGCGTCATTCTGGAGCATCAGCGCGATTGGTTCGGCGGTGGCTGGGATGTTCACAAACTCGGGATTGCCCAATCATGTGGCGCTCGCGCCCGCGTGGCTGTGCGCGACATTTGCGGTTTACCTCCTCGCCAAACGAGTCCCTGCCAAACTGCAGCGGGTTGGATTGTTCCCGACGCTCACGGGAGGGGTGGCGATGTCGGTGTTGGCGAGCGTGGCTGGCGTGCTGAGCGGTGGCACGTGCGCAGACGGGTTAAGGATATACATGACGGGTGCTGGTTCCTTCCTTCTGTGGTTCGTTCCGGTCGCCGTGCTCGGTTTAGCATTCAGAGTGTACTCGCAGAGGAGGGTGCTCTCGGCAAACTTGGCCCCGCTCGCCGTGAGCTTGGGGTGTGCTGTGCCCATGGGAATGGCCTTCTCCGTGGTTTTGGGAAGATTCGTCGGTTTGCCGAGCGAGATTATACTTTCCACGGTGCCGAAGTGCTTCACGACGGGATTGGCGGTTTTGATGGCGGGCTCGATAGGCGCCGATTCGAGTTTGGTGGCGTCTGGGTGCGTGGTCGCGGGCACGATGGGGCTCGCCATCGGAGGGTTCCTCCTGGACATCGCCGGTATCAAGAAGGTGGTCGCTCGGGGTGTGGCGACCGGGACAAGTAGTCACGCAGCCGGTACCGCAGGATTAGCCAGCAGCGGCGAAGATGGAGCCGCGGCTGTATCCGGAGTTTCATTCGCCGTCGCCGGAGTATACGGCGCTCTCTTGCTTGAACTCGTGCCTTGGTTCCGTGCGATGTTGGTTCGCGTGGCTACGGGAGTGTAAACAGTGGTGGGGAGCGCTCCAGACTTGGATGGTTGATCATAGCGTAGTAATATTAATAGCAACGTGTCAATCATGGTCACTCATCCGTGATGAGAGGGAGGAAACCGTTCTGTTTCCCTTCGTCTCGTGTCGTATCATTCGTGCAAACCGTTTACACGACGCAAACCTTCCCGGCGGCGCCCGTGAGGATGTGCTGAAGCAAGGACGCGTCCGTGGGGAGGGCCATGAGCTGCTTGAGCTGATCCTTGAACGCCGTCTGCACCCCAACAACCCCAAAGCACCCGATACCCGCGTTGTTCCCAGTCTGGGTGGGATCCTGAACCTGCAGCGTGCCGCCGCCCATCGCCGCGCGGGGCCCGTCGCCGCTCGTGGACGCCGGGAGCACGCCCCAGTCCGCCTTTCTCGCAGCCTCGTGCGCCTCAGCAGCCTTCTTACCCTTGCCGGGCTTGAGCGCGTGCACCTTGATGGACGCCTTGGTGAGGTCCACGGTGTGTCCGTACATCTCGAGGAACGAAAGGAGGGACTCGCCGAGAATCTTGGCGTCCCTCGCGTCGTCGTCGCCGGCGCCCGATCCGTCCTCCGCTCCGGCGATCTTGGCAGCAGCCTGCTGCATCGAGTGGAGCGCCATGAGCGCGAGCGAGTAGGATCCGATGCCGCCCTTGTAGACACCCCTGAGACCGCGGTTGGCGAGGTACGCCTTCTGCACCGCGAGCACCGGCGCGAACGCGGGGTACTCGTTTTCAGCCTGGCGCAAAAACTTCATCGCCGCGGCACCCTTGTGGTCCTTACCCTTGATGGAGATGGCAACCTCGAGGGGCAGGCCGACGCCGCCGTTCCCGAGGCCGAAGCCCACGGACGCGCCGGGCGGGGGAGGCCCGGGAGGCAGAGGAGGTGCGCCAGCGGCGTCGCCGTTGGCGGTGGGGGAACCTCCGTTGGCAGTCGGCGGGGCGCCGGGGGGAGGGCGGGGTCCCTGCGCAGCCTGCGGCGGCGGAGGGGGCTGGAAGAACGCCGAGTGCGTGTTGAGGAGGATCAGCGGCCTGAAGGCTGACGGAACCACGTTCACCTCGTTCACCCACTGCGGGCTCGCGCGCAGCGCCACCGCGAGGGAGTTGAGGGCGTCGAGCTTCTTCTGCGGGTCCGCAATCACGGGCTCCGGGAGGGACAGCGCGATGTCCAGGTTGGACGCGCCGGGCACCCAGGAGGCGGTCGGGAAGGAACCGAAAACCTCGACAGTGGCGGTGGGGTAGAGCGACTGCACGATGGCGTTCAGCGTGCGGATCAGCATGTCCACGGCCCTGCGCTCGATGCGCAGCACGTTGCCCTTCACCGAGAAGGGCTGCACCCTCGCCGTCTCGAGCATCTCCCGTCCGATCCTCTCGGCGAGCTTCGATCGCGTCTCGTCAATGAGCTCCACGCACCCACCCGCGCTGACGATCGCACCCTCGGCCGCCGCCACGGGCTCGCGGGGAGGCGCGGGAGCCGCCGAGAACGGCCTCACCGGCGCGCCCACTCCGTTGGGGGAAACGAGCGGCGGGGACGTGGGAGGTGGGGGCGGCCTGGGGGCGGCGTTGGCACCCTGGGCGTTCTTGCCGCGCTGGGGCTGCGGGACGCCGCGGGCACCCTTGCCGTCACCGCCGTCCTTGTCCTTCTTCTCCTTCTTTTCCCTCTTGCCCTCTTTTTTCTTTCCCTCGGAGCCGTCTTCGGCGCCCGAGGAGGGATCGATCGTCACAGCCTTGACCTTCGTGGCCGCCTTCTTCGCCTCTTCTTCCATCTCAGCCTTGAGATCGACCATCGGGGGAGGGTTCTTGACCGCCCACCCGGACCAGGCCTTCTTGAGGGGCGCCATCTCCTCGTTTTCCACGGAACTCGCGGGAGACTTGCGTGGGCTCTGCGAGCGCGAGACCTGCTCCGCGGGAGACGCCTTCTTGACAGCCGACGCGTCGATGGAGGATCCGCCCACCGCCTCAATAGACGTGATGGTCACCGTCGCGGTGGTATGCTTCTCCGCGTCGAGCTTGCCCTCCACCAGCGTGTGCCAGCCCTCCTTCGCGGGGTCCGGCGTGGCTCCGGTCACGACCGACGCCCAGCCCATGAACGGCTTGGACGCGCCATCCGTGCCTTGAGCGGGCGCGCCGACGGTTTCTTTGACCGCCACAACTGGCGGCTTGGGTTCCGTCCTTGGCGCTGGCGACGCGACGCGCTTGGGTTCCGTCTTGGGCGAGCCGGGCGCTTCCGACTGGCTGGATATCCGCTCAGCCTCGGCGCGAGCCTTGGCCTGTTCCTTTTCCTTCCTGATCTTCTCAGCCTCCTGTTCCTTGATCCTGAGACGCTCAGCCTCCTTCGCGGCGGTCTCCTTCGCGGCAGCCTCGGCGGCGGAGGTTGGCAGGCTGGCGGAATCCGCCCGTCCGGTGAGGATGGCGGCCCACCCCGTGGGCGCCCTCTCCGTCCGCGGCGCCGCCGGCGACCCGGGTTCCTCATCCGGGGTGTCCGCGCCGGAGGTATCGCCCGCGTTCGAGATGGCCTTACGACCGCCCGTGATGGACTCGCGAGAGAGACTCCGAGATTGACCCGAAGAGGCGCGGCCGTCCTTCCGGTTGACCTCCTTCTTCTTCGGGCCGACAGTCTCCCAACCGTCGGCGTCGCGGTGGCCGCTAGCCGCCGTACCAGAGTTTTGAGGCTGTGTTGGGGCCGCGAGGCTGTCCTTGACGCCGAAGACGAACATGTTGATGAACGCCGCGGTCTCGGCCGGGTTGAGGTCGAGGCGGAACTTCTTGTTGGCCGAGTCGTCGGCGAGGGGTCTGAGCCGGCGGATCCAGTTCCGGCACGCCGCCGCGGACAGCGACCCTTGCACCCTGGTGGGCTCGCACCTGACCTGCGCGGGGAAAGGGGACCTGGTGTCCCCTTCGCCCATCCACGCGTCGTTCTCGATGTTCATCTGGCCTCGCGAGGTCTGCGTCGTGGAGGGACGAAGGAGGGAGGTTCGGTCAGCGAGATTCGGTTGGAATAAAAGTGATGAATCAGTGACTGGCTCGTCATCGGGTGGAAGATCGCGGCGGGGAGTTTCGGGGCGTGATCGCGGCGCGGGGGGTGTGAGGTCGCGCGGGAACGGACGGCGATCGGCGTCCCGGACTCCGATCATCTCGTCTGTGCCACCCGCGACGCACGAACCCGCCCGAATCGCCGCGATGCACGGCCGATACCGCGTCGCCCGCGCCAGGAAAAGAGCAAAAAGCTCCAACCGCCACTCGCCCGCCGGGAGGCTTATCCCAAAAAGATAGAGCGACAAGATGGGGGGTGGGCGCGCGCGTCCGGCGCGTTGGATGCGTACTCACCGCCTCGAAAACGCCTTGGAACCTCTTCTCCGACAGGTTGTAGAGGAACAGGGGCATGCCCGGCTTGATATCCTTCACGAACGACCACGACTGCTGGGTCAGGCCAAAGAGACCATTCCGCATGCGCTCGTCGTAGGTGTCTCGGCTGCGAGTGAAAATCGTGGGAGGTGGGGGGGGCGGTCAGCGTGAGACGCGTCTTGGGGTCGATTCGATCCCTATCGTCGGGTCGAAAGGTTCGGATGGGGTCATTCCGACTCGGTCACCCCAGCGCGATGCTCCGATCGGACGAAGAAGGTCCACGGATCGCGCGCGCGGCTGGATCCAGGCAGCCTCCAACCGAGGGGAAGTGCCCGAGAGTGTTTTTTTGTTGGCCGGCGGGTTCGCCGTGTCCCGGAAACGCGCGCTCACCTGCAGATGAAGATGACACCGCCGAGTTCGTCGTCGCCGCTGGAGGACACACGCGTGTCTCCGCCCGATGCGCCCCTGTCGAGCTCATCGAGGATCTCGGTCGCCGACATGTACCCCATACTCGTGACACACGGCAACACGGCTCAACCTCCGGTGGTTTTCCAAGATGCCGTACACAAGCGCGCTCCCTTTAGCGCACTTCCAAACACACGCGCCGGTGCAATCGACGATGCGACCACGAAACCGGACTCAAACGAGAGTTGTCACAAGGCTCGACCCACAAAAAGTCGCAGCCTGCTTACTGCGTCGCTCGCAGTGGCGCGTCACCGGGCGTCACGCAGCTCTTCTTTCGTCGAAGTTGGATATTCTTCGGAGATCTCAACGCATGATCTCAACGCATCTCCGATTCTCCCCTTGCTCACAGTGCCGACCAGCACCAAATATGGTAATATGGTATAGGATTTCAGATATGTATGCCTACTATGCATACGGAATACTCATGCATTTTAGTGGCTGTGTTGCACGTCCAGACACGTAGCTGCCAGTCGACGACCACTTCGTGCGACGCGTTTGGGGTTCCCTCGGGTCGATGAGGGCACCTCTGAGCAAAGATGGGTACGAGGAGGTGATGGGATGGGAGGACAGAGACGGAGAAGAGAAGACTCTCGACGATGCCATCAAGGCTGGCTCGGGCGCGGGCGCGATGTCTCCCGAGGCGTGCGAAATCGCGGCGACGGAGCTCGGGGGCTTCGCCGGCGAGGCGAGGAACCAGGGTGGGCTCGCGCTTCCGGTTTCTCTATCCATGGTGTGTAACCGCGTGATGAGTCTGACTTCCGTCGCGTTCGTCGGGCGACTCGGTCCCGTCCCGTTGGCGGCCGCAGCGCTCGCCACCACTCTCGGGAACGTGACGGGGAACAGTATTATGGTGGGCATGGCTAGCGCGGTGTCGACGCTGGGAGGCCAGGCTTACGGCGCGGGTTCGTACCACACCCTCGGGTACGTGCTTCAGAGGGCTGTGATCATACTCTCCATCGCGGCCTTGCCAATATCTTTGGCGTGGTGGTGCTCGGAGGGGATCCTATTGAACCTCGGACAGGAGCCCGCGTTGGCGCAGGCGAGTGCCGCTTACATCCGCGCGTTGATACCCGGCTTGTTCTTCTACGCGTGGAACATGTGTCTGACGGCGTACCTCCAATCGCAAAGAGTAACAAAACCGGCAGCGCTGGCCGGGGTGGTGGCGGCGGTGATGCACGTGCCCGCGAACGTCGTGTTCATCCATGCGTTGAAGTTTGGGTACGTGGGCGCCGCGCTGGCCACGTCGTGGAGCAACGGCGTCGTCCTGTGCCTGAACGTGCTGTACGCGGTGAGGTTCAAGGTGGACGAACCGGGGCGGGAGACGTGGCCGGGGTTCAGCTTCAGGGCGGCGACGACGGAGTGGAAGCCGTTCCTCGCGCTCGCGCTGCCCGGGATTTTGATGATGGCGGAGTGGTGGGCGTCGGAGGCGAACATCCTGCTCGCGGGTTTACTCCCCGACCCCGAGTACAACGTGGCTGCCGTGTCCATCTTCCAGGTGACCAACGCGTTGGCGTTCATGGTACCCGTGGGCTTCTCCGTCGCCGTGAGCACGAGGTGCGCTAACGAGCTCGGCGCGAGGAGGCCGGCGCACGCGAAGTTTGCGTCCCGGACGGCGTTTTGTCTCATCTTGGCGGTGGAACTGATCGTCTCCACTCTGCTCCTGGCGGTCAAGAGGCACTGGGGCAGGCTGTACACCGACGACGAGAGGATCGTGCGGTTGGTGAGTGAGCTGTTAGTGCCACTCGCTGTGTACACCTTCTTCGACGGCATGTTGTGCGTCGCCACGGGGGTGATCAAGGCGTGCGGCCGGCAATGGGTCGCGGGGCCGGTGGTTTTCTTCAGCTACTACGTCGTCGGTATCCCGCTAGCGTGCTGGCTCTCATTTGGTAGCCCAGCAATTGGCGCGATGGGACTGGTCGTAGGAGGGACCGTCGGTACGATCATCCACTCGGTGATCATCCTGGTCCTCGTGCAGAACACGGACTGGATCGGAGAAGTGACGAGGGCGTTGGAGAGGGTGGAGGCCACCGGCTTTTGCAGGAAAGACGCGGGGGGCTCGGACACCGACGCCGAGGCTCTGCTGCCGGACGTATGCGCCGAGGTGGAGCTGCAGGATATGAAGAAAAAGTCAACAGACAACTAGCTAGCTAGCTATTAGGTAGGACGAAGCATTAGCTCAACACAGTTCATCATGAACAACATCGAAATCTTGCTTTATCCACTCGACGAAACCTTCCGTCGTCGTCGGGCTAGGACACGAGTCATTATAGAAGCGCACACGACCCCGATGTCGATCGGCGGAGCCTCGCTCGTATCGCATTCGACCAACCCCTTGCTTGGCGCCTGCCCTTCTTCCAGGACCAGGCCGCGAGCTTCCCGTCGGCAGGTCGTCGCGATGGCTACGAAAAGAAAGATGGTCGCCCTTCACGGTAAGGGCGGGACCGCCGCGAGCTTCGAGGAATACATGCGGCCGCTGATCGAAGCGACGAGCGATACGTGGACGTGGGAGTTCATCGACGGTCCATTCGACTCTGCGCCGGGCAAATGCTGGTGGCAGCTCAAGCCCGGCGAGCGCACCTTCGAAGCGAAGGAGCTGATTGGATGCGACGAGAGCCTCGCGCTGCTCGACAAGGCGTGGCCGTTCGACGGGGTGATGGGCTTCAGCCAGGGTGCCATGCTCGCGGCGATCGCGTGTGGCCGAGGGTTGGGTCCTGGATCCACGAAGATGGGTCGTCCACCCGTGGCCATCATCGCCGGGGCGGCGTTTCCCACCTGCAGGGGCGCCGACGTCAACAAACTAAAGTCGATGGAGTACGCCGCCGCTGAGAGCGAAGTGATAGTTCCCGAGTCAGTCGCGGCGTCTCCAGGGGCGGTGAACTTCGAGCCGCTCGTCAAGTCGCTGCACGTCATCGGCAAGAAGGACGCCATGAACCCGCCGGAGCAGGGCATGAAGGTGGCGGAGGCGTTCGGTCCGGGTGCGAGTTTGCTCGAACATCCCGGCGGTCACACGGTCCCGCTGGACGACGGCGCCATGAAGCGGTATCTCGAGTTGATGGCGTGAGAGTATCCTCGTGAATATGTACAATAGACTAATCTTACGTAGACTGTATACGCAGTCACGCGCGCATCACACGAACGCGGCCGGCGCGGACTTCAGCATCGCCCTGAGCTCCTCGAAGTGTCCGGCGGTGGCGTGCGCAGCCTGACCCGCGGCTGCGCCCTGAGCGACGACGAGGTCCTTGAGCGCCGCACCCATCGTCCTCGCCAGCTCCTCGTGGAACCACACCAGCTCGTGATCCATGTGCTGGCGGCACTTGTGGTACCTGCCCATCGCCGTGGTCCGTTCGATCCTGGTATCCGACGCGGCGAGCTCCAGTTTTTGTTTCTCCTCCCGCCTGGGCCCGGGCTCGGGGACGCCCATGGCCGCCGCCTTCTGATCCAGGCGTTCGATCTGCTTGCACAGCCTGTTGTAGTGGTCCACCATAGCCCGGCGAGCGTCGCACGCGGAGACGCACGCCTGCGTCAGCGCCACGGCCCCATCGAGGGGCTCGCCGAACGCGGCTGTCACCGCGGCGGCTTGCGCCACCGGGGGACCCGAGGTGGACGCAAACAACTTCGCCGCGTCGGTCCACTGCACACCCCCGGGTGTGCCGAACACGGCTTTAGCCTTAGCCTCCGTCTCGTCCAGGTCCACCACCACCCGCGCGAACTCCATCAGCACCGAACCGGTCAGCTGCGCGTGCTTCACCAGCGCCGACGTCGCCGACGCGAGCTTGTCCAACCGAGCCTTGAGCCCGCCGACGTAGTCAGCCACGTCGAGGAAGTGCTGGTCCTCCACGATACCGTCGGCGGGCATACCGTCGGCGGGTGCACCCGTGGCCCCCGGCGTGTCGGCACCGGGAAGAGAGTCGGCACCTGGAAGAGAGTCGGCACCTGGAAGAGAGTCGCCAGCGGGCGCGGACGGTGACGCATCGTTTACGGCTGGGGACGTCTTGGCGTGTCCCGCGGCGGCTGCTGCGGCGGTGGCCGCACCTCCCGCGGCCGCCGCCACGCCGCTGATCCCCTGCGCGGCCGCGTTCACCAGGTTCGCGGCCGTTCCCGAGTCGTCGAGTCGCACGGTGTGTGTGAACCAGTCGCTGACTCCCCGCACGGCGTCCGACGTGATGCCCCTCTCGTACCACGGCACCCGCTCCGACCAGCTCGCCTTGTCCTGCTCCTCGAGGAAGATTCGTAAGTCCTTGGACTCGCGCATGATCGGGTGGGCGGCGATCCTGGCGACGAACAGCGCCAGGTGCCTTCGTCTCGCCTCGATCGCCGCGCTCGTCGGGTCGTCGTTCGCCACCAGCGTCTTCTGCGGGAGGGACGGCACGATGATGCCGTCCGTGGTTGCCCGGAGCTGCTTCCACAGCCACTCGAAGTCGCTGTACCTGCGCGTCACGCACCCATTGACGTTCGTGTACCCCGGCAGGGTGCTCCAGTACGTCACCTTGTACTCCACGCGCTTGCTCATCCCCTCACCCGCGCGGTGCGGGTCCGACACCTCAATCTGAAGATCTCCGCCCGCGGCCTCGTATCCCGCGGGGACGCTCACCTCCACCGGCGCCGGACGCTCGCCGACCTCCATGCTGACGGCCGGTGGGTTGGAAGGAAGGGGCGCCGCGGCGGGCTCCGCGTCGACGCTCATGGCTGGAGAATCCTCCAGGTGCGCGCGCGATGCTGGCCCTACCCAGAGGCTCCTCCACGAAGAAAAGTTTAAACTGGATAAGCGTCTCTCACAGTTTCCGAGAAGTGTTCGACCTCCTTTGGCGGGAAGCCCAAGCACCGAGCCCGCACCACGAGCCGCGTCCGCGCGCCGCGCAAGTCT
>Ga0115566_10001965_pt1 | contig 17241 bp, 14 predicted proteins | sample COGITO_mtgs_1204_3_FD_87173 | JGI IMG/M metagenome (GOLD analysis project Ga0115566, IMG submission 87173) | Pelagic marine microbial communities from North Sea - COGITO_mtgs_120405 | ecosystem: Environmental > Aquatic > Marine > Epipelagic | place: Germany:Helgoland, sampling site Kabeltonne...
CACCTGAAATCCGCCGTTCAGGTCTGGGATGTTTCCTGCGAGCGGCAGGTGCGCCTGCGTGGACCGGATGCGCTGCGGATGCTGCAACTGCTGACACCGCGCGATCTGACGAAAATCTCGACCAAACGGTGCATGTACGTGCCGATCACCGATCAGAACGGCGGGATGCTGAACGATCCGGTGGCGATCAAGATTTCGGACGAGGAGGTCTGGATTTCCATCGCCGACAGTGACCTGTTGTTCTGGGTGCAGGCGATTGCAGGATGCAACGGATTCCACGTTGTGGTCGACGAGGCCGAGGTATTTCCGCTGGCGGTTCAAGGACCGAAAGCAACGGAACTTACTGTGCGGGTTTTCGGGGATCGTATCCGCGAGATGAAATTCTTTGGTGCTGATCGCTTTGTCTTTGCGGACGAGGAGATCCTCATCACGCGCACAGGCTATTCCAAGCAAGGCGGCTTCGAGATCTACGTCGAAGGGCGTCACTATGCCGGCGAGCTATGGCATGCGTTGTTCGAGGCCGGGGCTGATCTGGACGTACGCGCCGGATGCCCGAACCTAATCGAGCGTATTGAGGGTGGTTTGTTGTCGTTCGGCAATGACATGACGTTCGAGAATACGCCGTTGGAATGTGGGTTGGGTCGCTGTGTCGACGACTCGCAACTGGCGACCTGCTACGGTGGGCGCGCGCTTGCGGAGGAACGCGCCAATGGATCGCAGCGCATGGTTCGGGCGTTGACGGTGTCCGACAAGATCCCCCGCTGCGACAGGGCCTGGCCATTGATTTCGAACGAACGGCTGGTCGGGCAGATTACCTCGGCCTATAGATCGCCGGACTTTGGGGTCAATGTCGCGATTGGAATGGTCGACCACACGCACTGGGATGCCGGGACCGAGATGACGGTCATGACTCATGCCGGGCCGCGCGCCGCAAAGGTACAGCAGAAATTCTGGATTTAGAGAAGGATACGGGCGATGTTTAATGCACTGGTTGTAGAGAAGGACGACGAGGGTAAGACGAACGCCTCCGTCCAGCGGATCAACGTGGATCGCCTGCCGGCAGGTGACGTGACCGTTGCCGTCGAGTATTCGACGGTGAACTACAAAGACGGGTTGTGCATTGGACCCAGCGGCGGATTGGTTCGCAATTATCCGCATGTGCCGGGCATCGACTTTGCCGGTACGGTCGAGGCCAGCGACGACGCACGCTACGCCCCCGGCGATAAAGTTGTGCTGACCGGTTGGCGCGTGGGAGAGGCGCATTGGGGCGGCTATTCCCAGAAAGCGCGGGTCAAAGCCGACTGGCTGGTACCGCTGCCCGAGGGGTTGGATGCGCGCCAGGCGATGGCCGTCGGCACCGCCGGGTTCACCGCAATGCTGGCCGTCATGGCGCTTGAAGATCACGGGCTAAGGCCCGAACAAGGCGAGGTTCTGGTGACTGGAGCGGCGGGCGGGGTCGGGTCGGTCGCCACCGCGATCCTGGCCAATCTCGGCTATGAGGTTGCCGGTGTCACCGGTCGACCCGAGACGGCAGATTACCTGACTGGACTCGGTGCGACGAAAATTGTCGCCCGTGAGGAGATCAACGAGACTACTAAGCGCCCGCTCGAGGCAGAGACATGGGCCGGTTGCGTTGATGCAGTTGGTGGGTCGATGTTGGCGCGTGTGCTGGGGCAGATGAGATATGGCGGCTCGGTTGCTGCTGTGGGTCTGGCCGGGGGTGCGGCGCTGCCTGCAACTGTCATTCCTTTCTTGCTGCGCGGGGTGAACCTGCTGGGCATCGACTCGGTGATGCAGCCCTATGACAATCGGGTGAGGGCTTGGAATCGGATCGCGCATGACCTGCCGATGGACAAGCTTGAAGCGATGGTCGTTCCTGCGACGTTGGGCGATCTGCCAAAACTGGGCCGCGACATCCTGAAAGGGCAAGTCCGGGGCCGGATTGTGGTGGATGTGAACGGATAGGCCGTGTTCGGCCACTTGATCCGCCATTATGACGCTTTGGTCGTTCGGACAGTCGCTTCCGCAATTCAACGCGCATTTCAATCACGAAACTGTTAGCATGCTGTTGACCGCCTGAACGCGGTGGCGGTTAGCCTAACAGAAGGATGAGGGAAATGACCGAGAGCACTCCCACCGACGTCTCTAACGTGGTCGAGACCGACTACGAAATCGGGCAAGACAACGTCGAGGGCAATGTTGGCCCGTTTGGCTTTGATATCCACAACCCCGTGTTCATGATTTCCGGCCTGTCGATTGTGGCCTTCGTGTTCTATGCGCTGGCGCTGCCCGAACAGGCCAGCGCGCTTTTTGGTTGGCTGCGCCCCTGGCTGACATCGACCTTTGACTGGTTTTTCCTGGGTGCGGCAAACCTGTTCGTGCTGTTCTGCCTGTTCCTGATTGTCAGCCCCTGGGGGGCGGTCAGGTTGGGCGGAAAGACGGCGAAGCCGGATTACACCTATCTTGGCTGGTTCGCGATGCTGTTCGCTGCCGGCATGGGCATTGGCCTGATGTTCTTCGGCGTGCTTGAGCCAGTTTACCACATGGCAATTTCCGAACCTCTTGGTGTTCCAAGCCCGATTGCCGAAGATGGTACGATCATCGCGGCCAATGTGGATGCTGCACGCCAGATGGGGCTGGCAGCCACGATCTATCACTGGGGGCTGCACCCTTGGGCAATTTACGCCATCGTCGCGCTGGCGCTGGCATTGTTCACCTTCAACAAAGGGTTGCCGCTGACCATTCGATCCGCATTCTACCCGATCTTCGGCGATCGCGTTTGGGGTTGGACGGGTCACATCATTGATACGCTGGCGGTCTTTGCGACATTGTTCGGTCTGGCGACCTCGCTTGGCTTTGGCGCCCAACAGGCAAACGCGGGTCTGGCCCATATCTACGGTGTCCCTGAGAGCACGACCGTGCAGGTCATTCTGATTACGGTCATCACGGCGGTTGCCTTGATCTCGGTCATGCGGGGCCTTGATGGCGGCGTGAAGGTACTGTCCGAGATCAACATGGGCATCGCGGCATTGCTGTTGCTATTCGTGTTGATTGCCGGGCCAACCGTTGCGATCTTCTCGGACTTCTTTTCGGGCCTTGGCGCCTACGCGACCAATTTGGTCGGCCTGTCCAATCCGATCGGCCGTGAGGATACCGGTTACATGCAGGGTTGGACCGCGTTCTACTGGGCCTGGTGGATCTCGTGGTCACCTTTCGTCGGCATGTTCATCGCTCGCGTCAGCCGGGGCCGCACTGTGCGCGAGTTTATCATTTGCGTGCTGATCGTGCCGTCACTGGTCTGTGTTTTGTGGATGGCCGTATTCGGCGGAGTCGCAATTGACCAGGTCCTGTCGGCGCCTGACACAAGTGCTGTGAAGGCGCAGGTGATTGACAGCTACAACCCGCCAATCTCGCTATTTGCTATGCTTGAGGGGCTGCCTTTCGCGGCCATAACTTCGACCATCGGCATCGTGCTGGTAATCGTGTTCTTCGTGACCTCATCGGATTCCGGTTCGCTGGTCATCGACACGATCACGGCCGGCGGCAAGGTCGACGCACCTCTGCCGCAGCGGGTCTTCTGGTGCACGTTCGAGGGCGCGGTTGCCATCGTACTTCTGATCGGTGGTGGGCTTGGTGCATTGCAGGCGATGGTCATCTCGACCGGGCTGCCATTCACGCTTGTGTTGCTGCTGATGTGTTGGGCGATCCTCAAAGGGCTGATGTCCGAAGAGCGTTAACTCTGCCGGGCGGCGCGCCGGACAGTGCGCCGCCCAGATAAAACTCCAGATCGACGATAGGGATCGCACCGTCAAAAGCGGGCTTGACGGTCCGCGCATTCAACGTTCTTTCAATGCTATGGACCTTGATCTCGATTTCGTGCGGGCGCAGTTCCCCGCGTTTGCCGAACCCCCGCTGGCGGGGCAGGCGTTCTTTGATAACGCAGGTGGATCGTTCGCCTGCGGTCAGGTGATCGACCGGCTGACGCGGTTCTATCGCCAGCGAAAAGTGCAGCCTGGCGCGCCTTATGCGGCAGCGCATGCAGGCGCAGCCGAGATGGCCGAGGCGCGCGAGCGGCTGGCAGCAATGCTTGGGGTGGACGGGGACGAGGTCATATTCGGCCCCTCGACCAGTCAGAACACCTATGTCATGGCGCAGGCATTCCGGCAGGCGGCAAAACCGGGTGATGCGATCATCGTGACCAATCAGGACCACGAGGCGAACTCGGGCGTTTGGCGGCGGCTCGAGGCCGAGGGCATCGCGGTGCGCGAATGGCGCATGGATCCGGTGACAGGTCAACTTGAACTTTCGACGCTTGAAACGCTGTTGGACGACAAGGTGCGTCTGGTCTGCTTCCCCCATTGCTCGAACGTGATCGGGCAGATCAATGATGTGGCGGCGATTGTCCGTGTCATCCACGCTGCCGGGGCGGCGGCGTGCGTTGACGGCGTGTCCTATGTGCCGCACGGGTATCCCGATGTCGGCGCTCTGGGGGCGGATATCTACCTGTTCTCGGCCTACAAGACCTACGGCCCGCATCAGGGGATCATGGTGGTGCGGCGTCCTTTGGGAGAAGCGCTGCCCAATCAGGCGCATCATTTCAATGGCGGTGTGGTGTCCAAGCGCTTTGCACCATGTGGCCCGGATCATGCCCAGGTGGCGGCTTGTGCAGGGATGGTAGACTACATGGACGCCTTGTATGCGCATCATGTGGGTGGCGACGCCGCTCCGATAGGCCGCGCTGCAGCCGTTCATGATCTGATGCGAGACCACGAAACGCGATTGTTGCAGCCGTTGTTGGACCACTTGTCTGCAAAGAACTCGGTGCGTTTGATCGGGCCGAAGGAGGCTAAGGACCGCGCGCCGACAGTCGCTGTCGAACTGGAGGTTCCCTGTGGGTCGGTGGCATCGGAGTTGGCGGCCTTGGGGATAAATTGCGACGGCGGTGACTTTTATGCCGGGCGCGCGTTGGCTGGTGTTGGGATTGATCCGGATCAGGGCGTTTTGCGCATGTCCTTCGTGCATTACACGTCCGAGGCGGACATCGCGCGACTGATCGACGGGTTGGACTGCGTGTTGGGTTGATCCGGGGCTTCCCCTGTGAGCCTTCACATTGTATCCCTGCGGCGAACAATCTTTTGCAACGCCCGGAGCCACCTGTCATGATTTCTGCTAAGTCCCTGATCCTATCTGCCGCCCTGACACTGACTGCAGGGGCGGCAAGCGCGCTGACCTGCGGCAATACCGGCGCGGGCTATGAGCAATGGAAACGGGATTTTGCGTGGGAAGCCTCGCAGAAGGGCGTTACGGCGCGTGGGTTGCAGGCTCTTAAAGCGACGAAATACGCCACTCGAACAATCGCGGCGGATCGGGGTCAGAAGAGCTTCAAGTATTCGCTCAGCAAATTCATGCAGGTGCGCGGGGCCGAGACGATTATTGCCCAAGGCAAGCGCCGGTTGAACAAGAACCCCAGCCTTTATGCCAATCTTGAGGCGCAATATGGTGTCCCTGCCGGTGTCCTGATCGCAATCCACGGGATGGAGACGGGCTTCGGTGGCTTCATGGGCGACAGCTCGGTCGTAGCGGCAATTTCGACGCTGGCCTACGATTGCCGGCGGACCGAGTTTTTCCAGCCGCATGCGCTGGCCGCTTTGAAGCTGGTCGATCAGGGCGTCATCACCGGCAACACCAAGGGTGCCAAGCACGGAGAGTTGGGCCACACGCAATTCCTGCCAGGCAATGCGCTGCGCTATGGCGTCGATGGCAACGGCGACGGTCGGGTTGATCTGTATAACCTCAACGACGCGCTTGCGACGACGGCGAACTACCTGCGCGGCAAAGGCTGGCGGCGTGGCGCCGGCTACCAGCAGGGTGAGCCGAATTTCGCGGTGATCAAGGAATGGAACGCGGCGACCGTGTATCAGCAGGCGATTGCGATCATGGGCGCGCGGATTGACGGCTGAGGGGTCATGACCTTCGACCCCAAGTGGGTCTCAGCATCTTACTCACGATAAATACGTGGGTTCTTGGTGACAAAACTGGACGGCGGGCTTTCGCCGTTTAGATTGCGGACCATGACAAAACCAATCCTCTACATATTGCGCCGCGACCTGCGCCTGGGTGACCACCCGGGCCTCAGCGCTGCTGCGGAAACAGGGCGTCCGGTGATCCCCGTGTTCATCGACGACGAAGTTCTGCGCAGTCAGGGCGCTGCGCCGCGTTGGCGGTTGGGGTTGGGCGTTGCGGAGTTCTCGGACGCGTTAACTGGCGTCGGATCAATGCTGATCCTGCGACGCGGCGAGGCGCTGATAGAAATCAAGTCACTCATAAGGGATACCGGGGCCGACACCGTCTTTTGGAGCCGTGCCTACGATCCGCCCTCGGTCGCGCGGGACAAATCTGTGAAGGCGGCGCTGGAAGCGGACGGGATCGAGGCGCGCAGTCACGCGGGCCACCTGCTGTTTGAACCCTGGAGCGTCGAGACCGGGCAGGGCGGGCCCTACCGTGTATATTCTCCGTTCTGGAAGACAGTGCGGGGGCGAGATGTGAGCAGTCAGGCGGCGACGGTCACGCGGCTGGCGGCGCCCGAAGTCTGGCCAGAGAGCCTGACCTCCGACGACCTGAAAATGGGTGCCGGAATGCGGCGCGGCGCGTCAGTCGTCGCGGGCTTCGTGTGCGTGGGTGAACGCGCCGCTCTGGACCGACTGCGCGAGTTCGGGGCCAGCAAAATGGCGCGCTACAAGGAGCGCCGGGACTTCCCGGCCGAAGATGTCACCTCGGGTTTGTCCGAAAACCTGACATACGGAGAAATCTCGCCGCGAACCTGCTGGCTTGCCGGGCAACGTGCGCTGGACGAGGGCAATCCGGGAGCTGGTAAATTCCTGTCCGAACTGGTCTGGCGCGAGTTCGCCTATCATCTGTTGTGGCATTTCCCCGCATTGGCCGAGGCGAACTGGCGCGATCAGTGGGACAGGTTCCCCTGGCGCGAGGCATCAGAGGACTCTGAGCGCTGGCAACATGGCCGCACCGGTGTTCCGATTGTCGATGCAGCGATGCGGGAAATGTACGTGACCGGGACAATGCACAACCGTGCGCGCATGATTGCAGCGTCATATTTGACCAAACATCTGATCACGCACTGGAAAATTGGGCTGAAATGGTTTGCCGATTGCCTAACTGACTGGGATCCGGCGTCGAATGCCATGGGTTGGCAATGGGTGGCAGGCTCAGGGCCGGATGCGGCGCCGTTCTTCCGCATTTTCAATCCGGAAACGCAGGCCGGAAAGTTTGACCCCGACAACCGATATCTGGATCGCTGGATAGCTGAGGGCCGGAATAATCCACATGAGGACGCGATGGCCTATTTCAATGCAATTCCAAAACATTGGAAACTTTCAGCCAATACCCCATACCCTGACCCGGTGATCTCGCTTCCCGATGGGCGGATGCGGGCGCTGGATGCCTATCAGGTGTTGCGCGGGTGACCCACAGGGGCGGAAAATCGCCACATTGACGCAAAGGCAACAGGTGACGCGCGCCTGCCAAGCCGTTAGCCTGTCAGCAGAATTGACGTTTGACCAAGGGGATGGGGTCACGCCATGACGATTATGACGACGACGCAGGGGCAGGCGGGGCTGCCGCGCTATTTTAGCCAGGTCTTCGATATGGCTCGCAGGATGGAGCGCGGCCGGCTTGATTTTCATATGCCCGATGGGCGGATTTTTCGCGCCGAGGGGTCCGAACCCGGCCCGGTGGCCGAGCTTCACGTCAATGATCCGGATATTTTCACGCGGCTAGTTCGTGACGGCGATTTAGCATTCTCGGAAAGCTACATGCAGGGTGGGTGGTCGACGCCTGACCTCCAGGCATTCATGGACTTGATCCACGCCGGTAATGACGAGGTCTACGACGGTTTTCCTGGCATGAAACTGGTCCGCGCTTACGAGATGTTTCGTTTCTGGCTGCAATCGAACACCAAGAAGCAGGCGAAGAAGAACATCTCGGCCCACTATGATCTGGGCAATGAATTCTATGGGCTATGGCTGGACGACACGATGACCTATTCGTCGGCAAAGTTCGACAGCGGGCAGGAGAGTCTCGAGAAAGCTCAGACCGCAAAATACGCCAGCATGGTGGATCAGATGGGTGCGCAGGCTGGGGATCATGTGCTGGAGATTGGTTGTGGCTGGGGCGGGTTCGCCGAATATGCCGCCACCGAGCGAGGTCTGAAGGTTACCGGCCTGACGATCAGCCGCGAACAGCACGCCTATGCGGTCGAGCGCATGAAACGGGCCGGGTTGGCCGATCAGGTCGAAATCAAGATGCAGGACTATCGCGATGAGCGCGGCATCTATGATGGCATCGCCAGTATCGAGATGTTTGAGGCTGTGGGCCAGAAGTACTGGCCAACATACTTCGAAACCGTGCGCGACCGGTTGCGTCCCGGCAAGTCGGCCACGTTGCAGATCATCACGATCCAGGACAAGCGTTGGGATGTGTATCGCAAGGGCGTCGATTTCATTCAGAAGTATATTTTCCCCGGTGGCATGCTGCCTGCGCCATCGATCTTGCGCGACGAAGTTGAAAAGGCTGGCTTGATGGTCGCTCGCTCGATCGAGTTCGGCGAAAGCTATTCCCAGACGCTGCGCCGCTGGTACGAGACGTTCAATGCGCGCTGGGATGAAGTTGCAGCACTTGGGTTTGACGATCAGTTCCGGCGGATGTGGAATTTCTATCTGACCAGCTGTGCGGCGGCGTTCCAGACCGGGATTTGTGATGTGACGCAGATTACCGTGCGACGTCCCGGTTGATGGGGCTGGGCCAAAGATCAAAGCCTCCAGCGGGGATATTTTTGGCGAAAAGACGTGGTCGGCATGGTTGAGGCCTTGTGGCTGGGTCTTGATGTCGGGACCTCGGCGGTTAAAGCATTGGTGGCGGACAGTGCGGGGCGCGTAATTGCGCATGGTTCGGCGGCGCTGACGACATCGTCGCCGCATCCCGGATGGTCCGAGCAAAATCCCGATGATTGGTGGCTGGCGCTTGCCGTTGCAGCGGCTGAGGCGCGAAAAGTTGCTGGAGCGCGATGGGACGACATTGCCGGGATTGGCTTGTCGGGTCAGATGCATGGAGCGGTGCTGCTGGACGAGGCGCGGGTGGTCCTCGCCCCGGTTATGCTTTGGAATGACACGCGGGCAGAGCCTGAAAGTGCGTCCCTGAATTTGGCGATTCCAGATATTGTTGAAGTTGCCGGGGTTGCTGCCTTGCCGGGGTTCACGGCGCCGAAACTGCTGTGGCTTGCGCAGCACCAGCCAGAGTTGCACGCGCGCATTCGTCATATCCTGATGCCGAAGGACTGGATCGGGATGCGCCTGCATGGGCGGTTGCTGAGTGATCCGTCGGACGCCGCCGGAACCCATCTGTTCGATCAGGGCGCGCGAGATTGGCACCTCGGCCTTTGTTCGGCGGCGCGGGTTGATCCGGCTTGGCTGCCCGTAGTGCAGCCCGGCGACGCGGTTGCCGGTTCTTTGCTGGGTGACGGCGCGAAGGCCTTGGGACTACGAGAGGGGCTGCCGGTGGCAACCGGGGCGGGCGATACCGCTGCCGGGGCGGTTGGTGCTGGTGTGGTTCGGCCCGGGCGGGTGGTTCTGTCGCTTGGGACTTCGGGGCAAATATTTCTGGCAACGGACGCTCATGTGCCACGCACCGAGGGGCATGTGCACGCCTATGCGCACACGCTTGAAAATGTGTGGTTTCGTATGGCCGCGATGCTCAACGGAGCGCGGCCTTTGGCGTGGTACGCGGCGACGACGGGGCAGTCGGTGCCGGCAATGCTGGACGCAGCCGCGCAGGCCGATCTTGACCGTGTGCCACTATTCCTGCCGTATCTGACCGGAGAGCGCACACCACATGGCAATAGCGCGATCCGTGCTAGTTTTCTGGGATTGGCCGATGACACCGGCGCGCCTGAAATGGCTCGCGCGGTGGTTGAGGGCATTGCCTACAGTTTTGCTGACGGAGCCAACGCTTTGGGTGGGTTGTCGGGACTTTCTCCGCTGGTGACAGGTGGCGGCGCACAGAGTGACATGTTGATGCAGACGCTTTGCGACGTGCTGGCAGTGCCGATCCGACGGCCCGCAGGCGCAGCGCTGGGACCGGCAGCAGGGGCCGCGCGTCTGGCGTCGGTCGCAGCGGGGTCGGTTGCGCCCGCGCGGCTGGCAGACGAACCGCCTGTGGCCCGGGAGTTTGTGCCCGATGCCACTGCGGCGGCGCGGCACCAAACACGGTTACGGGTCTTTCGGGATCTGTATCGCGTCATCGCTCCGCTGGGCGCGATTGGCGATGTGAGAGCCTCCGGCGGGGATGTTTGAGAACCAGTGATGATGGTTTTAACGCGAGAATTGTGCGGTCTGCCAATTGGGCAGATGTTGGTCTAACAGGGTTCGGATGTTTGACAGGTTTGCGGCACTTAGCGCCGCGTCGAGGTGGCTCAGTACACGGGGTAGGTGGGGCAAATAGGCGGGTTTGTCGTCACGCTTGGCCAGGCGGATGAACAGCCCCGCAACTTTGGTATGTCGCTGAGCGGCAAGCAGGGAAAAGCGGGCACGGAAAGCCTTTTCGTCCTGCGGGTGGGCGGCCAGGTAGCGCGTCAACATCACTTCTTCCAGGCCCGGTTCCAGATCGCGCCGCGCATCTTGCAGCAGTGAGGCCAGGTCGTATTCCGGTGCTCCGATCCGTGCGCCCTGTACGTCGATCAGACCGCAGGCGGCGACGCCGGGCCGCGCTGGCAAATGGATAAGATTATCGAGATGGAAATCACGCAGAACCAGAGCGCTGCGATCGCTGGCAATGGGGCGCAAGGCATCGCGCCAATGGCGCGTGAAGTCTGCCTGGAATTTTTCCGTATCGTGGTCGGGATTTGCCAGAGGCGCGAACCAATCCGTAAAAATCAGCGTCTCGGACAGCAGGAAATCGGCATCATAGGCGGGCAGATCAATCGTGGTGGCATTCGGGGCGCTGTGCAGGGCGGTGATGGCGTCAATAGCCGCTGAATAAAGGTCAGCTTCGGGTCGACCACGGTCAATTTCCGAGCTGAATGTGCGAGGGCCGAAGTCCTCGACAAGATACAGGCCCTCCGCCGGGGCAGCGACGCGGGTTTTGGGCGCAGAAAGTCCCAGGCCATTCAGGTGCTCGGCAACCCGCGTGAAGACCGGCTGATCGGTGTCCCCGGGCGGCACCTGGACAAGCAGCAGCCCGGTGTCGGGCAGACGGAAATACCGGCGTGGTGATGCGTCGGCTGGCAGCGGCTCGGGCGTGACCGAGTGCAGATCATGGCTATTGAGCCAAGACACGCGCATTGCGTGACCTGACAGATCATTCTCGGTTCGGATTTCTGCCATTGATCATCATGCCGCTGTTATTCTTGAGAGAGGGCCTGCGAGGAAAGCCTTTCTCCGCCAAACGAGACAGCTTCGTCAACACGGGATTAAAAAGTCGGTTGGCGTGGCGAACAACCGGGACGTCGACCCTAGGATTATTCCAGCACGCCGGCCTCGCGATAATAGCGCGCGGCGCGGGGGTGCAGCTCAACCAGCCCCTGTTTGGAAGCGGCGAACTCAAAGCTGAGCGCTTCTGCCCAGGGCGCTTCGGAGGTCACCTGTTCAATGTTGTCCCAGAACGCCTTGGTGATCTTGTAATCGATTTTCTCGTCCAGATCGGCGCGCACCCCGATTCCGATGGCGTTCCAGACGCCCTCGGCCAGCTCAACGCCCGATTTCTGAAACTGCGGGCTATGCGCCAGAAGGGCGGCGTCAGGCGTCAGTCCTCCACGTAGCGTTTCGGCGCGGGGCCGCGATACTTCTTGGTCAGCTCGTCAGGCACTTCGGACCCATCCACCATGAACGGCAAAATACCCCGGCGCATTGATTTGCCACGCATCGCCAGAATGTCGTCGTCAGATTTGGTGACGCGCTGGCTCATCCGCCGCCCCCACTCGGCGAGGTATCCATAGAGGCGGTCGATATCGGCTTCGTGCGCGTCCCCTTTGGCCAGATCGTGGAACTCCTCCGGGTCGGTTTTCAGATCGAACAGCATCGGGCGAAAGCCACCTTCGGCGTGCATAAGCTTGAAACGGCCATCGAAGACCATGAACAGGCGCGCGTCACGCGGGGCCACGCCGAGTTTGTCAGCCTGAGACGTGGCGGAATAGTCGAACTCACTAATCGCATAGCGACGCCATTCCGGGGTTTCGCCCCGGAGCCACGGCAGCAAAGAGCGCCCTTCGATGATATGATCCGGAATCTTGTCGCCTGCCGCCTCGACAAACGTAGCGGCGAGATCGACGGATTCGACCAGCGCGTCGCAGGTTGTGCCGCGCGTCCCGTCCGCCTCGGCGCGGGGATCATAGACGATCATCGGCACCTTGACGGATTGCTCGTGAAACAGATCCTTCTCACCCAGCCAGTGATCGCCCAGATAGTCGCCGTGGTCCGAGGTCAGCACGATCATCGTGTCACCCATCCGGCCCGTCGCCTCAAGATGATCCAGCAGAACTCCCAGCTGATCGTCGCACTGCTTGATCAGACCCATGTAGGCCGGGATCACCTTTTGGCGTACGTCGTCGCGCTGAAACGCCGCCGCGATGCGGTTGGCCATATAGGCGCCGAAGACCGGGTGCGGCACGTCACGCTCAACCTCGTGGCGCGTTGGGGCAGGGACGTGGTTGGCCCCGTACATATTGTGATACGGCGCTGGCACGATATAGGGCCAATGCGGTTTGATATAGCTGACGTGAGCGCACCACGGCGCTTTGGCCTGGTCGATAAACTCGATGGTTCTCTGCGTCAGCCAGGGGGTCTCGCTGTCTTCCTCGCGGATGTTGGCGGGCTTGTCGGCATTGTCGAACATCCAGCCCGTCGCCTTGTCACCATCCGCGTCAATCCCCGCGTTGGCGAAGTCGGCCCAGGGGTTTTCGGACGGATAGCCCTTCTGCTTGAGGTATTCGTTATACGGCGAGCGTCGTTCGTCATAAAATCCGTCCGGCCCTTCGCCCCACAGCCCGTCGTCCCTGATCCAGGTATCAAAGCCGCATTCTGCCTGCCGTGCGCCGATCTGGCTATCCGGCGACAGGCCCAGACGCGCCATCCCCTCGGCATCCGCCCGCATATGCGTCTTGCCGATAAGCCAGCAGTCCATGCCGGCACGGCGCAGGTGGTCGCCCAGCGTCTGCTCACCAACACGCAGAGGAAACCCGTTCCATTGCGCCCCGTGGCTGGAGGCATAGCGCCCGGTGTAAAAGCACATCCGCGATGCGCCGCAAATCGGCGACTGCACGTACGCATTGGTGAAGCGAACACCCATTGCCGCCACCCGGTCAAAATTTGGCGTGTGCAGGTGCGGGTGTCCGGCGCAGGACAGGTAATCAAAACGCAGTTGATCGTACATGATGAACAAGATGTTCAAATGTGCCCCCCGGTTGTCTGACGCGTGCATTTTTTTTGGCATCGAATCTTCTAACAAGTCTTCAACATTTCCCGCGCGGCGGCCAGACGCTGCAGTGCGCCCAAATCTCACGGGTCCACCGCAGCAAGTCTTGTTCGCTGATCCGACACTGGGACGGTCGGTCTCTGGCGCGCCAGGCCCGTGCCGCGTAAACAAGCTGGGGGGCGTGGCCGCAGGTCTGCCGCGCCGCAATGAGGAATTTCGCGTGACCAGTCTCCAACCTGCAAAAGCTACGCGTCTATCGGTCGCTCCGATGATGGATTGGACCGATAGCCATTGCCGGCTGTTTCACCGGCAGATGACCAAGCACGCCTTGCTTTATACCGAGATGATCACCTCTGCCGCTCTGATCCGGGGCAGCGCGCATCATCTGCTGGACCACGACCCCGGCGAGGCCCCGGTGGCAGTTCAGCTCGGTGGTGCAGACCCCGGTGAGTTGGCCGAAGCGACGGCCCTGGCGGCCGAGGCGGGCTATGCCGAGGTCAACCTCAACATCGGCTGCCCGTCGGACCGGGTGCAATCGGGGTGTTTTGGCGCGGTACTGATGGAGCGCCCGGCGCTGGTGGCGGAATGCGTGCGCGCGATGAAGGAGGCCTCGGACGCCGAGGTCACGGTGAAATGTCGGATTGGCGTAGACGATCAGGATCCCCGGACCGTACTTCCAGATTTCCTCAGCCGGATGCAGGGCGCCGGGGTGCGCCGTGTGGCCGTTCATGCGCGCAAGGCGTGGCTAAAAGGTCTGTCTCCGAAACAAAATCGGGACGTGCCGCCGCTGGATTATCCGCTGGTCATTTCAATGGTCGAGCGATTCCCTGAACTGGAGCTCTCGATCAACGGCGGCATCACCTCGCTGGATCAGGCGACTGAATTCCTTGAACGGGGGCTGGCCGGGGTGATGATCGGACGCGCCGCGTACCACACACCCGCCGAGGTGCTGCTGGAGGCTGATCGGGTGATCTTCGGAGGGGTCGACCTGGCTCCAACGCGATTGCAGGTTGCCGAGGCGATGCGCCCTCATATCCGCGCACATCTGGCCTCTGGCGGGCGGCTGCATTCAGTCACCCGCCACATGCTGGGCCTGTTTCACGGATTACCTGGCGCGCGCAACTGGCGGCGGGCACTGTCGGAGGGCGGGTCGCGCCCCGGTGCAGGTCTGGAGGTGCTGGACGAGGCGCTGGAGCAGGTGGCTTGCGCGATGGCAGACGCGGCTTGAACGAACTCGGTTTCACAGCACCCAATCCTAACCCGGAATCACGCCCGAAGGGCGCCGGGTAAGTGCCTGACCGTGCGTCGCATCAAGGGTGCGCCGTCGGTGAATTGGCGCGCCTTTGGCGTGACGGGCAGTCGCTTTGGCGACCTAATACCCGTCAAAATAGTTAAGGCCAAAGCGGCAGGACAAATTGCCCATCTCAATCGTTGTAACGCCAGCCCGCGGTCAAGCACTCACCCGGCTTGATTTTCGAGCGCCTACTCTCCCCGCGCCAGCCGAGCAGCCCGTCCGCCCCGGCGCTTGACCATTCGAGGCGCGCGCGCGGGCAGGTCATCCATGATCGCCCGGCGCGCCTCGGCCGACATCGCGCTCCAGGCGGCGATTTCGTCGATGCTGCGATAGCAGCCAGTGCACAACCTCTCGGTCGGATGGATCAGGCAAATCTTGATGCAGGGGCTATCGATCTCGTCGCGTTGCCAGATGTTGTCACTCATTGTCCGCACCCGATGACCCGCAGCCGGTCCAGCGCGCCTTGCAGGATGAACCCGGCGGCGACATGGTCGATCACTTCACCCCGGCGGCGGCGGCTGGTGTCGTCTTCCAGCAGTGCGCGCTCGGCTGCGACGGTGGACAGGCGTTCGTCCCAAAATGTGATTGGCAGATCGGTCAACCGTTCCAGATTGCGCGCGAAGGCCCGTGTTGACTGACAGCGGGCCCCCTCGGAACCGTCCATGTTCATCGGCAAACCCAGCACGATGCCGCAAATGTCGCGCGCGCCGGTGACCTCAAGCAGACGCGCCGCATCCTGACCGAATTTCTTGCGTCGGATCGTCTCGAGCGGGCTGGCGATTGAGCGCATCGTGTCAGACACCGCCAGGCCGATGGTCTTGTCGCCCAGGTCCAGCCCGATCAGCGCGCCGTGGCGGGGCAGGGCGGTGGCGAACTCCTCCGCAGTCGCGGCGATCATTCAGACAATCCAGCTTGCGAGGCCGCCTGCGCCAGAAGCGCCAAATCGCCGGGGTTGGCGGCAAAAACGTCGCGCGCTTCGTTCCAGATTGCAGCGGCGCGCTCGGTCTCGCCCAAAACTCCCAGTGCTCCGATTAGCCGTGCCCAGTCGCTGGCTGGCCCACCCTCGGTGGCGAGGCGATCAGACAGACCATCAACCATGCCCCGGATCATCTCGGTGCGTTCGTCGTCCGTCATCTCGGCAGCCGCCGCGATGTCATCGGCGCTCGGCCCGCGCGTCGGGGCGACCGGCGGCGGCGCATAGATCACGCCGGCTGCGCGGGCCACGTCGCTGATTTGTGCGCGGATCGGAGCGTTCCAGGGGGCGTCTGCGGCACCTTCCTCCAGCAAACCGCGCCACATTTGGAAGGCGCGGTCGGGTCGTCCGACCTGAACGTGCAGCAACCCGGCATAATAGCGCCCCACGCCGTTGGCGGGGTCCAGTTGCAACGCGCGGATCAGGACTTCTTCGGCTTCAGGAGTGACCAGCCCATCAGCCGCCAAGATCATCAGCCCTGCCTGTTCGGCGTAATCTGACGCCACAGCCGCGTCGCCTTTTAGGCGTACTACGTTGGCCTGCGCGGTTGCCGCCGCATCATAGCGCCCCAGGACCGCTTCATTTCGTGCCAGCAGCAGATGGCCTTCCAGATCGTCCGGGCGTTCTGTCACCGCCGCGCGTAATTTTGTCATCAGTTCGAGGAATTTTGGGTCGGCATTGGTTACCTCGCGGTCCGGAGCCGCCGCCACAGCCTCAGCTTGCGAGGGGCGGGCCGCGTTCATCTGCTCGGCCATTGCCAGCCTGTCCTGCATCGAGAAATCGTGCGCCCCCGGCGCTCCGAGTGTTGCGTAGAGCGCCAGCCCTCCGCCGACCAGCACCAGCGGCAACGCAATCATCAGCGCCCTGAGAGCGCTGATGGGCGCGCGCCCAGCAACAGCCTCGCTCTGATGCGTCCGGTCGGCGTCCAGCAGGCGGCGCTGCACCTCAATGCGCAACCGCGCGGCCTCGCCCTCGTCCAGGGTGCCGCGCGCCAGGTCGCGGTCCACTTCGGCCAACTGATCCCGGTAGATGCGCATGTCGGCGCTTTCGGCGGGTGCGGCCACCCGCGCAGGCGTGCGCAGCGGGGCAAGCAGCACCCATGCCGCACAGGCCGCGATTGCGGCGGCTATCAGCCAAAAGATCATCGGATCACTTTCATTGCGGGTTCTATCTAGAGGTTCACGTGATCTGTGCAACTCACGGATTTGAGTGGTCGATCGTCATTTCCAATTTCAAGCTGTGGACTTGTCCGCCCGTGGGTTGGCAATGCGACGGTAAATAGGGCCACTTGGTTAGTTGGCTTGCTCGTCATTTCATATGGATTTGCCAACTTCACCAAGCGCCAAAACACCAATGTCGCTTTCCACCACCACTGCGACGTTCACACACTTCCCTTTTTGCCCGCTCCCAAGCACATTCGCGCCGAGCCAAACCGGGGATTCGCCCATGCGCCGCTATTCCGCCTTTGCCCTCGCGCGCGCGGTCCTGCGCCACC
>Ga0115566_10001973_pt1 | contig 17208 bp, 18 predicted proteins | sample COGITO_mtgs_1204_3_FD_87173 | JGI IMG/M metagenome (GOLD analysis project Ga0115566, IMG submission 87173) | Pelagic marine microbial communities from North Sea - COGITO_mtgs_120405 | ecosystem: Environmental > Aquatic > Marine > Epipelagic | place: Germany:Helgoland, sampling site Kabeltonne...
CTTACCCTGACCCAACCGGATCATTTGAGAAAACAACATATATCTCAAAGATCGGCATCTACGATGAAGACAGAAACCTTATTGGAATCGCAAAAGTCGCAACACCAGTAAAGAAAACCGTAGAGCGAGACTTCACATTTAAGATTAAGTTAGATATATAGCAAACTATTTAAAATATGATCCGCATCAAAATAATCAAAGAATCAAAATCTCTTCTTCAAGAACTTGATTACGAACAAGTTAAACAAAGATTTGATTCCAAGAAGTTTAAAAGGGCCGCAGCAAACCCTGGGCCCCGCGCTCCGATCCCTACATATGTCTCCCCACCATGGTCTCCTGAGGAGACGCAAGACCATTTGGCTAAACAAGTGCTGAATGCAGTCCCGGCAGATATTACGGAAAAAGACAAAGCAACTGCCCTTAACTGGCTAATATCCACAGCGATCGCAACTCGCTTTACTGGACTGGGACCTGAGATTCGCAGCCAACTTGAAACCTTCTTTCAGATTAAACAGCAAAAACTAGATCGCCTTCTTAATAAAAAAGATATTAACCAGATTAAAGACTTCGCTGAGTTATATAACATTGTTAATAAGGCCCGCGGCCCCTACAAAGATCATCTAGCATCTAAGGTAAATCCAACGCAAGCAAAAGCAGGCGAAAAACTTATTCACTCTGACAACGAATGGGACGTTTATATCCCTGAAACAAAAGCAGCCGCTTGTTCTTTGGGCAAAGGCACCGAGTGGTGTACTGCTGCGCCAGGATTGGACTATTATGACCAGTACCACGAGCCAGACGATCCACTTATCATCTTCAAGCATAAAAAAGATTCCTCCAAAGACGTTCAGATCCACTTTGGAACAGAACAGTTTATGGATGTTACTGATGACGAGATTGGTGCTTTCATGGAGGCCAAACTTGTTCTCTTACTTAAGGGAAATAAGTTTCTTCCAGAAAAGATACTTAATATAGTTAACACTTATGATTACAAAGATTTAGGCGATGGACGCACTTTCATCAAGGCTGGCGCCGCCAAAGGTGAGTTTTGGCTTCTGAATGGCAAACTTCACCGTGAAGACGGCCCCGCGGCTGTATATGCTAGCGGCAACAAATCTTGGTATCTGAACGGCATACCTCATCGCGTCGATGGCCCTGCGGTTGAAGAAGCACATGGCTCCAAATATTGGTATCTAAACGGCAAACTTCACCGTGAAGGTGGACCTGCTATTGAACATCCCACCGGCCACAAAGAATGGTATTTAAACGGCAAACACCATCGCGTAGACGGTCCTGCTATTGAGAATGCAATCAAAGGCCAAAATTCTTGGTATATAAAGGGCAAACTTCACCGTGAAGATGGACCTGCTGTTATATATCGCCGCCACGGACTCGTCCAAAAAGAATGGTATTTAAACGGCAAACACCATCGCGTAGACGGTCCTGCTATTGAATATGCCGGACGACGCAGAGAATGGTATATAAAGGGCAAACACCTAGGCACCACCACCCGCGGCGACTCGCCCCCGCCCGACTTCATCGCCGCGACCGGTGGAAAATCTTCTTTAAAAGAGATCTTTAAAAAGTATCTTAAATAATATATCATTGGTAATGATTTTAGGACTAGACATTTCAACCAGTATTACTGGTATAACAATATTAGATAATAACGGCTCAATCATTTACTGCGATCACGTTGATATGCGTAAAGAAAAGAACTTCTTTAAGAAAGCCACTATGATCGAAGATAAGTTAGGTTTAATATACCATAACTTTGAGATCAGTAAGGTTTACATTGAGCAATCCCTTCAATCGTTCCGCTCAGGCTTTTCATCAGCACAAACTCTCTCGCTTTTATCAAAGATTAATGGTATAGTCTCTTGGCAATGCTACAAGATCTTTGGAAAAGAGCCACAATACCTCGCCGCCATATCAGCAAGAAAACTGGTAGGCATTAAAGTTCCAAAAGGACAGAAGGCGAAAAAGGTTGTTATGAAGTTTGTAGTTGACAACCTAGAAGACTTTGAGGTAGAGTATACTCGTCACGGCAATCCACGACCCGGTTATGAAGACCGGGCAGACAGTTATGTGATTGCGAAGGCGGGTTATATTAATGAAAGACAAAAAACTTAAAATCTTAGCGAACGTTCTTGGGGCACCTTACCGCTCTAATAGCGAATATCTTTTTTCCTGCCCTTATTGCGAGCATCATAAACGAAAGTTTTCCGTAAACCTTGAAAAGGGATATTACAAGTGCTGGGTTTGTGCGACTAGTGGTAAGAACATTTACCGTGTTATTCGTCGCTTTGGAACAAGCCACGACAAATCTCAATGGCGAGAAATCACAGGCACAGTAAACTACGATAAACTTGAAGATTTATTTGCCGAGCAAATAGAAGAAAAACAAATACTTGAAATGCCTGAGGGTTTTATATCCTTAGCAAATAAAGATATTCCTACTACCGGCTTCGCTGCTAGAAACTATCTACGAAAGCGCGGCGTTACTAAACAAGATATTGTTTGGTGGAAAATGGGCTATTGTAGCAAGGGAGATTATGAAGGTCGCATCATCATTCCATCGTTTGATGACGAAGGTGATTTAAACTATTTCGTATCTCGCTCCTATGATAGGAAGGCATACCCGAAATATAAGAATCCGCCCGCAAGCAAGAATATTGTATTCAACGATTTGTTTGTGGATTGGAGTTCCGACATTATTCTTGTAGAAGGAGTCTTTGATGCTGTGGTTGCCGGTCGTAATACTGTACCTCTTCTTGGATCCACACTAAAACAACACTCGGGATTGCTTCAAAAGATCGTAAAAGAAGACGCCGGAGTTTATATTGCTTTGGATCCTGACGCAAAGAAGAAAGAGTTGGAGATTATCAAAACTTTATTGGATTTTGATATTGAAGTTTGGAAAGTTGATATTGGCGACAATGAAGATGTCGGCTCAATGAGTAAACAAAATTTCCAGAAGTGCTTGAATAATGCTACTCTTATCACAACAGACAACTATTTAATGCTGACACTCTCGATGTCGGTATAAAGGTTAAACAAAATGAAACTCACAAAAGCAAAACTACAGAAGATCATCAAAGAAGAGATCGATGCTGTCAGAGAGGAAGCCGAGCAACTTGAGCTTCCGTTCAAGGACACCCGGCTAGCCCAAGCCGCAAAGTTCTTTTCACTTCCGACAGATGAACTAAAAGCTGCCGTTGACCCTGATGGCCAAGCAACTATTGAAGACATAACTCAGCGTATTGAAGATGCGATGGTTAAGGCTCACAGATCTATGACTTTTGATGAGAAGTATGATAACCCAGACAAAGACGCCACAATGGGTCAATACGTTATTAAAATTTTACAACAAAGATAAGCAAAATGAAACTTACAAAAGCAAAGCTACAGAAGATTATTAAAGAAGAGATTGGTGCTGTTAGCTCAACGCGTTGGGCATATGACCCAGACTCCCTCGATATGAAAGACGGCCAACGGATGATCAACAAGGTCAAGGCGCGCTTCCCAGCGATTATAGAAATATTGCCGATTGATGACTATACTCTTCAGCAGATAGCTGCTGAGGCTGTCGTAGCTGAGTATGACGCCCCGGGCCCGACCAACCTCGACTCGAACTTGTTCTTTACCCACGTCAACAATTTTTTACAACAAAGGCAAACAAAATGAAACTTACAAAAGCAAAACTACAAGAGATTATTAAAGAAGAGATTAATGCTGTTAGCGAAGCAGAAACCGATGGCGAGTTGCCACCAAACATTATGACGGTGGATAAAATGATAGAAGCCTTATCAAAGATCCCAGGTGATACGCCCGTCGCCTACTCCCACTCGTTTGGGACTATGAACATTCGAAACCTCCGGATCAATGATGATCAAATCTTTCACAAGATTGACTACGGAGGAGACTGGCAGGATGCGGATATCTACTCAGACGCCAATCCGGACGCGCCACGCTATAAGGTTGTCGTGATAGGCTGATAAACAAGTAAGATAAATAAAATAATCCTTGACTAACTCTACCACTGGTGTATACTGGTGGTAGAGTTTTTTATTGGAAAAGGAATCAATAATGGGATACAAGATCGCACATATTGCGGACACACACATCAAGAATCTAAAATATCACTACGAATATAAAAAGGTATTTGAGCAACTTTACGACACTCTTCGTAAAGAGAACGTAGATTACATTGTTCACTGTGGCGACATTGCTCATACAAAGACACAGATCTCCCCGGAGTTCGTCACATTGTGCTCAGATTTTTTTAGAAATCTAGCAGCAGTTGCTCCCACATATGTGATCTGCGGAAACCACGACGGGAACTTAAAGAACAGTAGCCGACAGGACGCTCTGTCGCCCATTGTAAGCGCTTTAAATCTCCCAAACCTCCACCTACTCAAAGATGCTGGTGAAACTGTTGTAGAGCCCGACCTCGCGCTCAATGTCCTATCTGTATTTGATGAAGACAACTGGGTTGCTCCAAGCGATCCAACACGCATCAATATTGCTTTATATCACGGTGCTATTGGTGGTGTTTCAACAGACGTTGGTTGGGTAATGGATCACGGTGATCACGACATCGGTGTCTTTGCTGGTCACGATTACGCGTTGCTTGGAGATATTCACAAGACAAATCAAATCCTAGATACAGAAGGACGCGTCAGATATTGTGGATCAACTGTGCAGCAGAATCACGGCGAAACAAACGATAAGGGATTCTTGATTTGGGATATTGAAGATAAGAACACCTTTACTGTTAAGCATCATATTCTACTGAACCCGAAGCCTTTTGTTACTATTGAACTTACACCAAAGGGTCGTATGCCGAAGGGCACAAATATCCCTTCTGGTGCTCGCTTACGTCTTGTAAGTAACAATAACTTGCCTCTTGATATAATGCGCAAGGCAGTAGAGGTCGCAAAGTCTCGTTTCAAGCCTGAATCAATCTCATTTTTGAATAGAGCAGCCGGCGAAAGAGGCGAGATTAGTCTTGGAAAGAACTTTAAAGTTGAGAACTTACGAGACATTGCTGTTCAGGAAAGACTAATACGAGAGTATTTAGAAGATTATGAACCGACAGAAGAAGTAATCCAGAAAGTATATGAGTTAAATCGCAAGTATAACTCTCATATTGAAGAGAACGAAGACATTGCGAGAAACGTAAACTGGAACATTAATCGCTTTGAATGGGAAAACTTATTCAACTATGGCGAGAGCAACACACTTGACTTTACAAATCTTAACGGTATTGTTGGGATCTTTGGAAAGAACTATTCAGGCAAATCATCTGTTATTGATGGAATGCTTTACACTATGTTCAATACTACCTCCAAGAACGAACGCAAAAACTACAATATTATCAACCAAAACAGAAAGAACTGTAAAGGAACGATTGAGTTACAGATTGGCGAGAAGGTATATAACATTGAGAGAAAGTCTGAAAAGTATGTAAAGCGTCTTAAAGGTGTTGAGACAAATGAAGCAAGAACATTCTTGGACTTTACACAGGACGAAGATTTAAGTTTAAACGGAACTACTCGTAATGAGACTGATGCGAACATTCGCAAACAGTTTGGAACAATAGAAGACTTTTTACTTACCTCTATGGCGAGTCAGTTGGATTCACTATCCTTTATTAAGGAAGGCTCAACAAAGCGTAAAGAGATTCTTGCGAAGTTCTTAGACTTGGAAATCTTTGAGAATAAGTTTAAACTCGCAAAAGATGATTCATCGGATCTTAAAGCAGTCATTCGTCGTATTGGAGATGTAAACTATGATAATGATATTGCTCTTGCCGAAGTTCTCCGTGATGAAGCACAGAAAAAACTTGAAGTAGATAAGGCTACGTGCTCTATGCTACGCACCCGCGTTGGAACATACGAAGAAACTTATAAGAATCTATCAGATCAGATTGACTCTATTCCAACGGAGCGCCTTAACATAAAGAAACTCCTAGAAAGAAAAACACAGTTATCAAACAATGTCGATAGCACAAAAGAAAACATTAGCGAACTTAAACAAGAGATTGTTGACTTTGATCAAAAACTACAGTCATATGATGATTTCTTAACGACGATTAATATTGAAGAGTTGCTTGAAGAAAAAAAGCAATATGATATTTTCAAGCGCCGCTATGACGATACAGTCAATCGCGCCCGCATAATGGACAATGACTACAAAGGAATGTCTAAAAAGCTTACTTTGCTTGATGAGGTGCCTTGTGGAAGTTCATATGTATCATCTTGTAAGTTTATTGCGGACGCTCATAACGCATCAGTAGAGATGCCGGTGCTTGAAAAGACAATCATTGAGAAGATTGAGGAAGCAAAAGATTACAAAGAAAAGATTGTAACAGTTGATTCAGCCGCTATGGTTGCTTTGATTGATAGTTATAACGAAACGATCATTGCTAAAAATGGTATTGAGATTGAGAAGCGAGACAATAAAGTATCTATTGAAAAGTTGTTCGCAAAGATCAAGACAATGACAGGCGAACTTGAAGAGACAAATAATAAGATCTCTTTATATGAGGATAATAAGGAAGCAATCCAAAACATTGAAAATCTTATTTCTTCCCGAGAAGAAACCCGGAAAAAGATAAAGAAGACAGAAAACGAAATCTCAGATTTCGAGGGAACTTTAAGCACTCACAATAGAACGATTGGTTCTTTGGAGCAAAAGGTAGAAGACCTCCTAGAAAAGAAGCAAGATCTTATAGATATCCGCGCAGAGTTCGCAGCATATGATTTATTTATGCGTTGTATGCATTCAAATGGTATTGCATATGATATTATTAAAAGGCGCCTGCCTGTGATTAACGAAGAGATAGCAAAGACTATTTCTAATATTGTTGACTTTGAAGTATTCTTTCAAGAGGATGGAAACAAACTAGATGTTCTTATTAAGCACCCTAACTACGAAGCCCGACCAATTGAGATGGGATCAGGCGCTGAGAAAACGCTTGCTTCAATGGGCATTCGTTTGGCTTTATTATCAGTGTCTTCGCTACCAAAAGGTAATATTTTTATTCTAGATGAGCCTGGGACAGCATTGGATGCCGAAAATATGGAAGGCTTTGTACGAATGTTGGACTTAGTTAAGACTTACTTTAAGACAGTTATTCTTATTTCTCACTTGGACTCTCTAAAAGATATTGTTGATATGGAGATTACAATAGATAAGAAAGATGGATACGCCTTAATAAGCCAATAAAGAAGGAAGGAAAGGAACTAAAAATCTTTTCCTTCCCATTTATACACTTGTTTAAAGTATTGGTCCATAACCTTTTCTTTTTGCTCATCAGGAGAGGTATACCATACCCAAACAAATAACTGACCGATCCGAGAGATACGACCCATTGTAAGTTTAACGTCTTCTTCGATCCAATCTATATGTTTATCGTCAATATCCCCAGGTGATATTCCAAGGTCGATCGCGATAGAATAAATCATATACCAGTTCTCTCGTTCGTATGCTTCCTTTGCTTTCATAAATATTTGTTCTTTTCTCTCTACTTCTCTTTGAGAGAACCCGGAAGCAACTAACTTATCTGGATGTGTTTCATTAGCAATCTTACGATAAAGTTTTTTGATTACACCTGACTTATCATCGTCAGGCGTATCTACCTCGTCTGGATTAAGATAAAACTCTTCGCCAGTTTCACCATCCATAAAGATTTCTTTATTCTTAACAATGCCCGTTTGCTCTTCTACGGTTTCGGCATCTATTCTTTTCTGTCTTTCTTTCTCTGCTTGTTCTAGAAGTTGCTTTGCTCTTTCATCGTTTAAAGTATTTAAGTGACGTTTCCAATACTTTCTTTCGCGACGAGACATATTATTCACTCTATCCAGAAATGCTTCATTGAAGTCTATTTTAGCTTCAAATACTAACTCTTCGTGATACTCTAAATCAGCATGTACAAACTCTGCTTTCTTTAACATTTTCTTAAATTTAAGTTGGATACGTTTAGACATAATGATGTTAGGACCTATTTATATATGGAGATGAGACATGACTGAAAAAGTAAGACACATATTAGATAGGGGACTGGACAAGCTAGTGTCCAGAAAGTTATTAGCCTGGGCAACCGCGACAGGACTATTAATGTTCTCAGATCTACAATCAGCAGATTGGGTTATTATCACAACTGTATATATTGGTGGTCAAACTGTTATTGACGCCGTAACGAAACTTAAAGGTTATGGCGACAGATAAAATAATACTTCTCTCCAAGAAAGCGTGGGTGCTAGCCAAAAGGTTTTGGTGGGCAATCGTACTTTTAGTTCTTGTTCTCTGTGCTGGGCTTGTCAGCATTGCTATGAGAAACGGAGCACTCTTTAAAAGAGCAATGGATTTGTTTGATGCTAAAAGAGACCAGCACGATCAAGAAATGGAAACACTTTCTCATATTCATAACACAGAAGTTGTTGAGAAGAACCTTCGTTTAGAGGGTCATCTAAAAGAAAAAGAGAACTTGAAAAAAGCTTTTGAGGAAGACACTGACCGCTTAGACAAAGCAAAAGAAGCCAAACTTAAAAAACTAGTAGATGAAGGCTATAATGATCCAGAGAAGTTGGCTAAACAAATAGCCGACACTTTTGGGTTAGAAGATGGCTAAAAAAATACTGTTCCTTTGTTTATTCTTTTCGTTAATATTCCCGAGCACAGCGATTGCCGAAGAAAACATAGTCACATCTGTTAAGAAAGGCGATACGATTCCTTTTGATGGTATTCTATTATCTTTGGATGCGGCAGCAAAAGTATTAAACGATAAGAGATTCTCAGACACCGAATACGATTTGCGTCTGGAATACGAACTAAATCTCCAGAAAGAAAACTATGAACTTCAACTTGACTTTAAAGAGATCGAGATTACATCTTGGAAAGACAAGTATGAATCAATGATGATTCTTAAGACAGCAGAGAACGATCGTCTAACAGATTTGATTATGAAGCAGAAGCCAAGCCAAGGTCCGCTTTTCGTTGCGTTAGGATTTGGTATTGGAACTCTTACATCGTTGGGCATCTTTGCTTTATCTACGGAGATTGTAAAATAATGAGCGTTAAACAAGATTACATAGCAAAACTAGAAAAAGCCATAACACAGAAATATGGCGAAGAAGCTGCTCACAATCCAAAGCGTTTTTGGGACAAGAAAAAAGAAAAAGAGTATATTGAGCAATCACAAGCAGAGCAACAAAAGTTCGCGAAGAATGCTGAATCCCAAGACAAAGTAGAACAAGACGGATTTTTGATAAACAAAAAACTACTTAATAGAGATCATAATAGGACCTGTCCTGTTTGTCGCAGATATTCTTTTCATACAAGAGATGATTTGTATATGAATAAGTTTGAAGCTTGCTTTGGATGTTATGTTCAATACATTGAAGGCGGAAGAGAAGAAAGATGGGCAAGCGGGTGGAGACCCAAAGAGGAACAATAAGATGGCATCAGTATACGACATTGTAAAAGGAATCAGCCAAGCAGCTGCAAACGCTTATGACGGAGCACACGATGCTTCTTTACAGGCTGACGATAAAGCACGAGAAGTTGGCCTTAAAAGAGAAGATGGCCATTACATTCACGACCGCCGAGTAATGGATGGTTTTGGTGTTAAGTTTCACGGTCCTATTCTTCGCGTCACATATCAAGCGGAGACAAGAATTAAAGAAGTCCAAGACAATGGCTTTGAAGGTGAGATTGAGCAGCGTCTACAAGACATTGCTAGTTTCCTAAAGAAAGAATACAAAGCCGTCACGGGTGATACACTAGCCTTAACAAAGGAAGGTGAGCCACATATTTTAGTGCAGCGTATTTCAAACTACCGCACCGACGTACAGGCTCATTGTGATTATCGCATCGGCGGTTTAACTGATGTGGGTGAGGTTAACAGCGGCTCTGACAAAGAGCGCGCCGACAAAGCAATCAAAGATTTTCTTGCTCTAGGGAGAGACAAAGCCAAAAAGCCTTCAAATGTGAAGATCTAATATGGCTGCGCTTACAAAGCAGGAAATCTTAAAAGAAGTTGTTAAAGCCGGTAAAGACCCGGTTTACTTTACGACAAACTATTGTAGGATTTCTCACCCGCAGAAAGGCTTGATTCCTTTCAAAGCATTCGATTATCAGCAAGAGTTATTAAAAGACTTCCGCGATTATCGTTTCAATATTATTCTAAAAGCCCGTCAGTTGGGCATTTCTACTATTAGTGCTGCGTATGTAGCGTGGCTAATGTTGTTTCATAAAGACAAGAACATTCTTGTTGTCGCGACAAAACTACAAACAGCAACAAACTTAGTTAAAAAAGTAAAAGCGATTATTAAGAATCTGCCGAAGTGGATGCAGATCTCCGACATTATCGTAGACAACAGAACATCGTTCGAACTCTCTAATGGCTCACAGATTAAAGGTTCTTCAACATCTGGTGATGCTGGTCGTTCAGAGGCGTTGTCGCTTCTAATCATTGATGAGGCCGCTCACGTTGAGAAACTAGAAGAGTTGTGGACAGCACTATACCCCACACTATCTACTGGTGGTCGTTGCATTGCTCTTTCTACTCCAAACGGTGTAGGCAACTGGTTCCATCAAAACTGCGCAGAGGCAGAGGCAGGCGTTAATGACTTCCATATGACGACGCTTATGTGGGATGTTCACCCTAACCGGGATCAGAAATGGTTTGAAAAAGAAACCAGAAATATGTCCAAGCGTCAGATCGCGCAGGAGTTACAGTGTAACTTCAACGTTTCTGGTGAGACTGTTATTCACCCCGATGACTTACAATGGTATTTAGATAAAGTTACAGCACCGGAGTATCGCACTGGATTTGATAGAAACTATTGGATCTGGGAGAAATACAATCCAGAGAACCATTATTTGATTGTTGCTGATGTTGCTCGGGGAGATGGTAAAGATAATAGTGCTTTCCATATAATAGAACTCGCAACACTTGAACAAGTCGCAGAATATGTCGGCAAATCAACACCAGATGATTTTGCTGATATTCTTTATAATGTAGCAGCCGAATACGGCAACCCTATGTTAGTGATTGAAAATAATAATATTGGCTTTGCTGTCCTTAAAAAGTTGATTGATAAGGAGTATCCTAATCTCTATTACGCAACAAAGAGTGACCATCGATATGTGGACCCGCTAACAGCACAATGGCAATCAAATGTGATACCCGGGTTTACAACTTCTTCGAAGACAAGACCTCTAATAGTTGCGAAAATGGAAGAGTTTATGAGAAATAAACTAATTACGATCAACTCAAATCGCTTGCTTACTGAAATGAAGACATTTATTTGGCATCACGGAAGACCCCAAGCAATGAGAAGTTATAATGATGATTTAGTAATGTCGTTTGCTATTGGGTGCTGGGTAAGAGATACAGTGATTGTAGAAAGCCAAAAGAACGTAGAGTACAGCAAGTCTTTCGTAGCCGCGATTAGCACAGCAAAAACAACTATTTCTACAACGATTCCAGGGATGCAGGGCCACAAGGTGACGAAAGAAACAGAACGCGCCAAACAGGCTATGGAGCAAAACTACCAATATATTGGGTTATTAAAAGGTTAGAATAGAAGATGGCTAAGAACAAGAACAATACAAGGAATCCAGCGTCACCGCTATTCAAACGATTGACTAGGATGCTATCTGGTCCGATCGTTAACTACCGCACACAAGTTGCGCGCCAAGAAAAGAGAGCAGATCTAGATAAGTATCGTTATCGTTTCCGTTCAATGTCCGGACAGGAGTTTAAAAGACACGACTCCAATATGTCCCAGAACTATAACCTTTTCACATCAGCAGCATTTAGAAACCAAAACAGAGCAGAACGATACACAGACTTTGAGCAAATGGAATACATGCCAGAGATTGCTACTGCTTTGGATATATATGCTGATGAGATGACTACATCAAATGAGTATGATCGTCTATTAAACATTGATTGTCTTAATCACGAGATCAAGACTATTCTTGAATCTCTTTTCTACGATGTGCTTAACATTGAGTTCAACTGTTTTGGTTGGGCACGATCAATGTGTAAGTATGGTGACTTCTTTCTTTATATGGATATTGATGAGAAGACAGGCATCACCTCTGTTATTGGTATGCCTAACAACGAAGTAGAACGCCTTGAGGGTATGGACGAGTCAAACCCCAACTATGTCCAGTATCAGTGGAATGGTGCGGGAATGACCTTTGAGAACTGGCAGGTTGCTCACTTTCGCATTCTTGGAAACGATAGATACAACCCATACGGCACATCTGTTTTGGATCCGGCACGGCGCATTTGGCGCCAACTAACACTTCTAGAAGATGCGATGATTGCTTATCGTGTTGTTCGTGCCCCTGAGCGCCGAATCTTCAAGATTGATGTTGGTAATATTCCGCCACAAGACATTCCACAGTATATGGAAAAGGTCAAAACTGAAATGAAGAGAAACTCTCTTGTTAATGCTAACACAGGAAGAGTAGATCTACGTTACAACCCACTATCACTTGAAGAAGATTACTTTATCCCAATGCGTGGTGGTGTTGGATCGGATATCATATCGCTCCCTGGCGCCAAGTCTTTGGACGATATTGAGGATGTTAAATATCTTCGCGATAAGTTGTTCGCGGCAATCAAGATCCCACAGTCGTATCTTACCAACCTTGAAGGCGGGACAGAAGATAAGACAACCTTAGCACAGAAGGATATTCGTTTCGCAAGAACAATCCATAGGCTTCAAAGATCTCTTGTCTCAGAGTTAGAGAAGATGGCTATTGTTCACCTTTATACACTAGGTTTCAGAGGTCAAGATCTTTTGGGATTCAAGATTACTCTAAACAACCCGTCACGTTTAGCCGAGTTACAGCAACTCGAATATATGAAGACAAAGTTCGAAACTGCTACATCAGTTCCAGAAGGAACATTCTCAAAGCGTTGGGTCGCAGCAAACATTCTTGGAATGTCTGATTCCGAGTTCCTTCGTAACCAGCGCGAGACATTCTACGATCGTAAGTATCAGCAATCGCTAGAATCTATTGTCGATGAGGATGCCGAAGCAGAAGCACTTGGGGGAGACCTCGGTGGAGGCGACCTAGGTGGCGGTGATTTGGGCGGTGATCTAGGTTTGGGTGATGATGAGATTGATTTAGGTGGAGACGAGGGTGGCGAAGCCGAAGAGGAAGATGTATTACTATCAACCCCGGGCCGCAGAGAAGATAATCCAACACGACACGAAGGCGCAGCATATAAGAAAGTTGATGTCGATAAGCGTAAAGGTTCATCCCAGAGGCACTCACAAGGCCCAATGAAGCGAGAACTTAAGAGAATGGTGCGAGGACCAGAAGCAGGAACAACATCACGAACAAAGTTCCCTGGTCGCGTGGGGATCCCTGACCTGAAATCACTTGTTGGTCTGGAAGAGAAAATTAAACCTATTTATACTAGAAACGAACAGATTCTTTTTGAGAACACAACAAAGGTTCGCTCTCTAGTAGAACAAATGGAGAAAAAAGGAGACCGGGAAGATGAAGCATAATAAGAAAAGAAATACCGCTTTTATTTATGAGACTCTTACAAGAGAGTTAACGAAAGCTATTGTAGACAAGAATGCTGAACGAAAGTCAACTGTTCTTTCTATCATTAAAGAAGGGTTCTCTGGTGAGTCTGTATTGATTAGTGAACTTGAACTATACAAAACTTTGCTTGAGACAAGAAACATCAAAGCGAACATTGCCGAGAGAATGCTCCAAGAAACAAAGTTTGCTTATTCCAAGATTGATTCCTCAGCAGTATTCGATGCGCAGTCACGAATGATTGCTGCTATCAATAAAGAACTAGGTAAGGATGTGTGGTCTAACTTTGTTCCAAACTTTAAGTCTCTTGCTTCTGTTAATGCTATCTTTAATACAAAGACACCAGTGAAAAGCAAGGTTCTTTTTGAGCAAGCAATAGTTGATGCTATGAGCGCAGAGGCAACTCTCTCCGAATCAAACAAGTTAGAGTCTTTGGACAATCTAACTTATAACTCATTTATTAAGAAGTTCAATAGCAAATACACAAATCTTATTAAAGAACAGAAGGATCTTCTTAACCAATACATCACAAGTTTTGCGGATGATGGCTTTGAACTTCGTGTTTATTTAAACGAAGAGTTGGGAAGACTTAAAAGTTTAGTTAAAGCCACAAGCGAAAACACATCCGAGCCTCTTATTGCGCAGAAACTAAACGAAGTATCCGAGTATCTTGAAGAGTTTAGAAAGCGAGATTTTACAGACGGAGACTTAAACAAGATTCTTAAAACACAAGAACTTGTACAGGAACTAACTTAAAATGATTAAGATTACAATCGGTGATCCCGAACCACACGCAACAGTTGAACTTAAAGCCCGCAGAGCGCTAGATGGTTCGCTTCTTATAATGGATCACAATAAGATTGATATCGCTGTGATGCCAAAGCAAATGAAAATCACAACCATTCCAAAGACAAATACATCAGAGGATGTATATCCATATCAGGATCGTTTGTTAGAGTTGCTAGCAGACAAGGGAATCATTGACCGGTCATCTATCCAAGGAGGAAATGTATTTAGATCCTTGGAAGCCGCAATCTTTGAAAACGATGATATTAACTCACTTCAAGCCGCAACTTATGTGATTGCAGAGTTCATTAAATATGAGGCAGAGCACGAGAAGATCGCTGACGAGTATGAGAAAGAACTAGAAGATATGTATACTCACCCATCTGATCAAGACTCCACCGAATACGGCGAAGTTCCACAAGGTGCCGAAAAGGGCTCTATGCGTCCTGGCTATTACTACAGTCCATTAAGAAACAGGTATTAGATTGGAACTATTACATTTTGTCCTTGCCGCTTATGGCATGACATTCATTATTGTTCACGGACACATCTTCAATAAAATTCGCCCTTCCTGTGCTTCCTGGGGCGGTTTCGGTCGTTTATTTCATTGCTGTTTGTGTATGGGATTTTGGGTTGGAGTGTTTCTCTGGGGCATAAGTCCATATACAGAACTATTTATTTTTGATCTTACACTTGCAGATGCTTTCATTTGTGGGTGTATTAGCGCTGGAACATCATACTTGTTAAGTATGGTGGTAAATGATTACGGGATCAAGTTGATCCACAAAGGAGGTGAATCATGAAAAAGTGGCAAATCCAGCCTGTGCGCCGCTGCTGTTCCGGCAGTTGAATATATGTGGGGGTGAAAGCCCCCACGTTAAATCTTTTTTTTGAGAGAACAATAATGGCTAAACTACTACGAGAATTTTATGAACTATGCGAAGGCGGCGTCTGTCAGGATCTACTGACGGAATCCGAGAAGCGCTTTGTCCGCGATGGCGGTATGATGCTTACTGGGAAACTTCAAGAAGCAGACGTTCAAAACGGAAACGGACGCGTATATCCTCGCAAGATTATGGAGCGAGAGGTTCAAAAATACAAAGCCCTTGTAGAAGACAACCGTGCCTTGGGAGAACTCGATCACCCAGATTCTTCTATTATCAACCTAGTAAATGTCTCTCATATGATTACAGAAGTTTGGATGGATGGTTCTTCTGTAATGGGTAAATGTAAAGTCCTTAATACACCGTCCGGACAAATCCTCCGTGCCTTAGTAGACTCTGGGGTAAAGATTGGAATATCATCCAGAGGTATGGGTTCCGTTACAGAGAGAATGGGCAAGACGATTGTAGAAGATGATTTCCAGTTGATTTGTTTTGATATTGTTTCAGAGCCATCAACACCTAACGCTTTTATGGGACTCCAAGAAAGCAAACTTGTAAATGAGCAAGTTACCAAAAACAACAAGATTATTAATCTTATGAATGAGATTGTGGGGAAATAAAAATGCAAGCAACAGAGCAAGAAGTATCTTCACTAATTGAAGAAGAGATTAATGAAATATTTGGATTTGGAAAAAAGAAAAAATCTTCCAAAGAGTATCCTGCTACTGAACTAACGACACTTCTTGGAATCTTGAGAAATGCCTCTCGTAAGTCGGGAGTAAAGTTTAAAGGCAAAAAGGGCGCCCTTGTAGATGAGTTTGAGAAAATACTTGCCTCTGATGGATTTAAGCTGAATGAAGCTGACGAAAGAGTTTTCATAGGCAAAGACGGAAATATAGCGTTCGATTCAAAAGTCGCACCGGTGCTAACTAATTTTCTAACGACTTTAAAATCTGAATCTCCTGATGTTTTCTCTGCACTGGCAAAGCAAATGAATAATTATCGCTTTGCGATGCCAGACGAATTGGCAGCAGTATCTTCATCTGATTCGAGTTCTTCGCCTGCGACGACACCTGCGACGACTGCGACGACACCTACGGCGCCCACGGCTTCTGATGATACAATGCCCATATCTGGGACAGAATTTTTAACAATGCAATATATTGCAAATCAGAATGGAACTGACATTCTTAAGGCTATCCGCTCTGGCGTTGCTAATATTGGCGCAGCAGCAAAAGATCCGCAGTCCCAACAAATGGTAAAAAGTTTCAATAAACAATTTTTTCCTGCGGTTGTAAAGATGACCAAAAATCCTAATATTGATATTGCAGAGGGAATTGATATGGGATTGTTCTTGGAAGAAATTCTAGCGGAACAGGGGACTCCCCTTACCAAAAGACAGCAAGCACAGAAGAAAGGCAAAGTAAGAGGAAGATTGGGAGCAGCTGCATATTTTAAATCAAGGGGAGGCAAAGCACCATTGATTGTACGTCAAATTGCAAAATCTTTAAAAACTGCACTTTTAAAAAATGTCGACGCACAGGCAGATGGCATCTTGTATGATGCAGCCGCTGAGACTTCTGACAAGATTAAGGATCCGAAGCAAAAAAAAGAATATGAGAAACTTTATATGAAAATGTTAACTAAAAATCCGAACAAGCGCTTAGAAAACTATAAACAAAACGTCGACGCATTTATTCAAGCTGTATTAAAGATTGCTACTGATGCAGCTGCTACGGTCGATACGAGCGCATCTTCTAGGCGAAGAATCCCCGAATCGGTCAATGAAAATATCTACATAGATCGTTGGAAAGTACTATCAGGAATAAAATGAAAAAGTCAGAACTAAAAAAGATTCTTAAGCCTCTTGTTCAAGAATGTATTAAAGAATCACTATTGGAAGATGGACTTATCTCTGGTATAATCGCTGAGGTTGTTAAGGGCGTCAGCGCAC
>Ga0115566_10001977_pt1 | contig 17200 bp, 9 predicted proteins | sample COGITO_mtgs_1204_3_FD_87173 | JGI IMG/M metagenome (GOLD analysis project Ga0115566, IMG submission 87173) | Pelagic marine microbial communities from North Sea - COGITO_mtgs_120405 | ecosystem: Environmental > Aquatic > Marine > Epipelagic | place: Germany:Helgoland, sampling site Kabeltonne...
CAAAGTTATTCGGCATCGGCGAACTACGAGTCTCTTTTTGGTTTTCGATCTCGGATTTTGCAATCAGGATCTCTTTCCCTGTGGTATCCACCAACGTCAAATGAGATGCCGTTTCATCGTTTGTTTTCTTGACAAATCCGTTAAAAACTCGTCCGTCATCCGTCCCGATCAATGATGCACGAAACGCGGCATCAACGTTTCGATTGGGCAACAAGATATCTTCCGCCAATCTATCGAGACCGCGTGCTCCGATCCCATCTAAATTCGGACCGACCTGTTTGCCTTTACCTGCAATCTGATGACAGTTAGCACAGTTCTTTTCAAAGACTTTTAACCCGTTCGAAATCGCAGGAGCCTTGGTTACGTAGCTTTCGATACGTTGTTTCATTAATGCAACCGCCGCCGCATCCAACTTCGGAAGATTCACAACGAACGCATCAACCGCTTTTGAAATCGCTTGATCGTCATACGCTTGAATCGTATCCACTAAACGTGAATCAGAAAAAACGGCTGGTGAAAGCTGATTGCCTTCGACCATTTTGACAAGTGTTTTCGCTCCTTTCTTGTCGGTGACCAAGGCGTTTGCGAATCGACCCTGCTGCGCAGCCGACGCGGTCTTGGAAATTTCACCCAGAACATTCGTGGCCGCGATTAAATCGCCGGAAACGATCGCTTGAATCGCGGACTTCTTCGATTTCACACCGACGTTTGGCAAACTTTGAACCATTGAGGATGCTCGAAAAACTGCAGCCGATTCAAGTGACTTGGAATCGAGAGCGACCAGTGTTGAGCACAACGACTCCGCCAATTGCCCACCGTTGGAATTGGCCAACAGATCGACAATCTTTTTTCGCATGTTGGTTAAACCGAATTGCTCGACAATCTGTGCCGCTTTTTTCTGATTCTGAAGCCTCTTTGACGGATTCAGTCCTTGCTGCGAAAATCGCCCCGCTGCCAACCAAGCGTACGCTCCGCTTGAGTCTTGATCGACCAGCTCCATCACCGCGAATTGACCGTCAAACTTCTTTGTATCCCAAACCATTTTTTGGGCGGTGTCGTTTCGCGGCGGCGTGCACTTCCGGATCACTTGATTCGTCGCGACCAAACGCAATTGAACATAATTTAAATTGCCTAAAGGTTTGTCAGGAACGCCATCATGCCCAGCAAGATAAAAAGAAAATTCACTGGACAATTCAAACGGTTCGCTTCGGTATATTCCGGTTTGCTGTTCGCCCTTGACGATGCTACTCCACAATGGCGTTTTGACCATTCCGTCGGCAGAATTTCGACGATCGGATTGGATAAAGATATTTTCGGTATCCGCCGGCGCGACCGCTGTTTCATCTTTAAAGTAGCTCCAACTCAAAACTTCATCGGCTTTCTTTGAACCGGAAAGCGTAGGACCGAACAATTTATCGGCAATCGTTGTCGCCCATTGGCGAACAGAAGGCGTGAGTTTCTCGCCACGTTTCGTTAGCCCGGTGCGAATGCCTTCCAACAACGTCAACTGAAAATCAATGTCATTTCCAAATCGTTTTTGCGCGATCGAAACAATGGAGACAAGCGAATCGGTCGAACCATATTGAGAAACAAACTCCAAATACGCCGTTAGCTTTGCGGCATCGTTCTTTGAAATTTTCGCAATATTGTTGACGACAAACTCTGCCGCCGGTTCAGTCTTGATCGCCAAGCAAACGTCGGCAAACGGCTGATAAACCGACTCTGGAATCAGTTTCGCGACTGCTCGGAATCGCTGATCGCGACCCTTCAGATGGTCTCGCAACGCAATTTTGATCGCGTGAATCAGGTAACGATCCGATGATGGTGTTTTTGCCAATAATGCAACAAGTTGAGTGGAGAATTCGCACTCTGGATGCTTTGCAATCGCCATAACAGCGAAGCGGCGAATAAACGGATTTTCTGAACCTAGTCCCTTCGCCAATACAAGCGGTTCGTTTCCCACAAGTTCCTTCCGGTTGGCAAGCTGTCGAAATGCTTCGATTTGCACTTCGAAGGAATCGGGAGAATCGGTTCGCGGCATGCATATATTCTGCCTGAAATTTCTTCGGTTTTCATCGCCTGAGAACACGACACGCCAGATTCGACCACGTTGCCGATCACGTTTCGGATGATTGAGATCGACTTCGTAATGACCGATGATCGCATTATAAAAATCGGCGATGTAAAGTGCCCCGTCTGGACCCACTTGGAGATTAACAGGTCGGAACCATGGATCACCGGGAATCACAAAGTCTGATTCTTCTCGCGCTGCCATACTTGAACCCGAATAAACCAAGTGATTTCGGTTGATTCGTCCAGTAACAACGTTCCCACCAAACGTACTCCTCTTGTAAACATCAGGGAATTTCGTGTATTCACCCAATGCAATGCCGCCGATTCCAGTTGAATCATGCAAGTGCTCCATCACGTTGGGAATATAGCCCAGACCGTCATGTGGCTTTCCAAAGCTATCATGATGGCCGCCAGGCAAAATTAAGTTGATTGGCTTGGTGTGACAGTCCGCAGTGAAGATGTCTCCACGGCTATCAATCGTTAAACCGAACGGATTAACTTGTCCACGAGTCACAATTTCAATACGGGAACCATCCGCTTTGAAGCGAAAGACATTTCCCGAATTCAGTTGGACTTCATGACCATCGTTTCCTGAAACCGTCGATTGGTTATTGAAACCATGACAAGCATAAATCCAACCATCTTTTCCGTCAGTAAAACTGCTGCACATTCCATGCGTATCCCGCGTCGTATCAAACGGCCCGTAAAGAACCTCACGCTTGTCCGCTTTGCCATCACCGTCCGTGTCCGACAGAAACCAAATGTTCGGGATGCTGAAACAAATCACGCCGTTTTTATGGGGTAGCAATCCCATCGGAATATTTAGTTTGTCCGCAAATGTTGTAACCTTATCCGCTTCCCCATCGTTGTCGGTGTCCTCCAGTATTTTGATGGCGTCACGGGCCTTCGATGGATCAGCCGCAGCAAATGGATACTCCAGCGAGCTACTGACCCATAATCGCCCGCGCGGACCAAACGCAATATTCATCGGTTTGGCAATTTGAGGTTCGGAAGCAACAAGTTGAATCTCAAACCCAGGAGGCAGGACAAAGGTCTTTTGCTGCTTTCGTGGCGAAAGCGGTTCGGTCGTTCGCACGTTTTCATTGAATTCTTTGCTGCCAACATTCAATGGGATATCCGACCATTTTTTTTCGATACGTTGAAAATCGTCCTGCTGCACAAACAAATAGGTCCCCAATTTGTTACCGATCAAAATGTCGATTTTTTCGTCGCCATTGACATCTCCGGCAGTGACCTGAGTCCCCACGCCGGATCGTTCGTCGATAAGTTTTGGCACAAAAAGGACGCGACCCTTTCTCCGAACTGTCTTCAACCAAAACAGAATCGGAAGTTGTTTCGCACCAGGGTCACCACCCCCATGCGCCCAATACCGTTTACCCGTCACGATATCCTGAACGCCATCGTTATCGACATCGGTCAAAAACAGAGCATGCATTTGTGAAATGGCCAAACCGAACGGATTGTCAGCTGGGTTATCGGTCATGATTTTATGGGGAACAAAATCGATTTTCGTTCCCGATTTTTTTTGCTCAAACCATGTCAAACCATATCCATGCGCATTTTGCGATGAGATCACATCGTTGTCACCATCACCATCAAAATCGTACGCAAACATTTGCGCGCCGCCAATTTGTGCAAATCGGAACGGATGAAACTCAAACAGCTGCCCCTTGGTTTCCGTTTGACGCCACCAACCATTTGTTTCCAAAAGGTCGTTACGTCCATCGCCGTCAACATCACCTATTCCCATTCCGTGAGTGAATCGACCCAGCCCTTTATTTGGCGTGATTGCGGTGAATTGAAACGTCACTGCCGTACCGTCAAATTTTGGCTCGACGTAACCGAATGCTCCATGTCGAATGCAAACCAAATCAGGAATGCCGTCTCCTGTTATGTCGGTGAATGCTGGCGATTCATTGCAAATATTGTCGATCGCTTCGCGACGCTTCCAGTTTTGCGTCGCGACTGTTTTGCCTTTCGATTTCACCCCGGGATTCTCAAACCAAAACGCTGGCTCACCTGGCATGCCTACGGTCAAGATATCGATATTGCCGTCTTTGTTAAAATCGTAGGTCCATGTGAAGAAGTGTTTCGAATAACCCTTTATCGGAAGCGATTCACCTTCGGTGTAGCGAACCTTTTGGAGAAAGTCGGGCCCGGCGTACCAATAGGGCCCAGACACCAAATCGACTTTTCCATCTTTGTTGATATCTGCAAACGAAGTGCCCTCGGAATAAAACTCTTCCGTAATTGTGAATCGTTCAAATACGACCTCATTCGCGTGGATGGAACGCGACTGGTAGAACGCGATTACCGATAGTAAAACACAGGAAATCTTTAGGTACAACATTCTGCCGCCCAAGAAGAAATGGTGAGATCGAATAGTTTGATGGTAGAGCGACATTCTAATCGAATGGGCCCTCAGGTGTTCCACCCACGTCGATTCGAATCGTTAAAAAACAGGTAGACAGCTGCCGATTTTCTCTATTTACGATTACTCACTTTTACTTGCTAAAAACTCCTCACGATACCTAACTTTCGGCTGCTTGGTCGCGGGATCGATTTCATTGGATGTAAACCATTCCGCCGTCGCATTGTCTTCTTTGACTGTAATCCCAAGGAAACCACCTTTCCCACTAAAATAGCGATGGAATTCAGTTTTCCGACCGGGGTTTCCTCCAAATTTATGCTCATCGTTGATCGGACCGCATCCAAGCTCAAGCAGTCCAGTCTTGGGGTCTTTTGAACAATATTGCCAATGTCGATCGCCGCAAATCACAAAGGTGTTTTTTTGCTGTGAAAGAAAATCACGCAGCTCCTGACCCTCAAAGGCAAAATTTGCGTTTGAATGGTTATCAGCTTTACCTTTTTTGTCGGGGCCAACAATCGGACCGGGTGTGATGACAAATTTAAATGTGGCATCCGATTCGGTGATCGACTTCTTCAACCAGGCTTTTTGCTTCGCCCCCAAAATCGTCTTCTTAGGACCGTCCTGCATTCGATTAGGTGAACGAAAGTCTCGATTTTCAGTCATCCAGATCTGGACGTCTTTTCCCCAACGAAAGGTGCGATGGGTTTTCTCACCCATCGGTACTTGCTCTCGAAAAATATTGAGGCCTTGTTCAAAAGTCAAATCACCATAAGTTTGCCCAGGCCAACAATCGTTCTTTAAAGTGTCATGATCATCCTTCATAAAGTACGACGTAACATGCTGATGAAAATGTTGATTATGTTTGTAGGCAAACATCAGATTCCATTTCGCTCGCGCCTGAGATTCGTTCTTGCTTAACGGAACCTTGTCGTAGTACAAAATATCGCCCGTATGGACAAAGAAATGTGGCTTGAATCCTAGCATCTGTTTGTATGCGACATGTCCATCCTTGCCAGAGTCGATGCTTCGAACCGCTTGGCAGGTTGAAACAATAAATCGAATCGGAGTTGAATCATTCTTAATCGGCGAGGTTTCGAAGAAACCCTCAATGAAATTCGATGGCTCAGATTCGACAGTTTTTCGAGCCTCGATTAGGTACTTATATCGTGTGGCTGGGGCCAGACCTGCCAGCTTGATCTGCCGGGTGAAATCTCGCGAGGAGTCAACTTCGAACCATTGGGTTTTTTGCCGTTTTGGATTTTGGGATAGGTTTTTAAACGATTCATTGAATGGTGCAAAATGCACACAGATTTGCCCCGGTTCGCCGTCCAAGACGCCAAGTGGCATCTCGATTTTTGATCGGGCGTTCGATGGAAGCCCTTCGGTGAAGATCGGAAGCAAACCAAAATTAGCCTGCGGTTGTTTTGTTAAGCGTGTCCATACAATAGCCGACGTTTGATCGACTTCACCGACTTTGGCACCGTTTCCGAAATAGGGCGCCGAGGACGAGTGTTGGTCCTGCCCCCAACCTAATCCGGAAGCCAAGATCAGGATGCATGCGGATTGAAAACATGCATGCAATCGCGCGTTGCCAGAAGAAAATCGAATCGACATTGTGTTAGAAGACCTGTATTTTTTTTGATGGTTGCAACGGACACGTGTAGACGTAAAAAAACCGAGTTGCAAAACAACTCGGTTTTCGCTTTTTCTATCTTACATCAAAGGAAATTACTTTTTGACTTCGTAACCTTTAACGTGTTTGTTACCCGCTTTGACAATTTCGTCAAGCTTCTTCTTGAAATCAAGATCAGCCGAAACTGCGAAGGTCGCGGTATTGGCTTTGACGTCAGTTTTGAGATCGCTGAAGACTCCGGCTTTGGTCAGTGCAGACCGCACTGAACGTTCGCATCCGCCTCAGGTCATGTTCGGCAGCTTCAAGCTGACCGTCTTCTTTTTGACATCCTTTTTCTTCTTTTCGATCTTGTAACCTTTGACGTGCTTATTTCCGTCGGCAACGATTTCGTCAAGCTTCTTTTTGAAGTTGAGATCAGCTGAAACCTTGAAGGTCGCGCTATTGCTTTTGACGTCGGTTTTAAGATCTTTGAAGACACCTGCTTTGGTCAGTGCAGACCGCACTGAACGTTCGCATCCGCCTCACGTCATGTTCGGCAGCTTCAGGCTGACCGTCTTTGTCTTTGGCTTTTCTTTTTTGTCGTCTTTTTTGTCGTCTTTTTTGGTAGCGACTTCGTAGCCTTTAACGTGACGGTTGCCGTCGGCAACGATTGCGTCGAGCTTCTTTTTGAAATCGACGCCGGTTGAAACAGCGAATGTCGCCGTATGTGCTTTAACGTCGGTTTTGAGATCCTTGAAGATTCCTGCTTTCGTCAATGCAGACCGCACTGAACGTTCGCAACCACCTCAAGTCATGTTCGGCAGCTTTAGGCTGACCGTTTTGGTTTTCTTTTCTTCTTTTTTTTCTTCGTCATCTACAACCGTTGAAACGGTAACAAACGATGATTCGCTGTCGCCGGTTTCACATGCCTTGCAGCATGCTTTCTTGCTGGCACAGCAATCACCTGTTTTGTTGACAGAAACAAACTGCATTGAGCCGGCATTCTGAAGAGAAGCTCCGTCACCCTTTGCTGGAGCGGCTGTTTCGACTTCGTAGCCTTTAACGTGTGTGTTACCACCGGCAACGATTTCATCAAGCTTTGTTTTGAAATCGACGTCAGCAGAGACCTTAAAAGTCGCTGTCGTCTTCTTCAAGTCCGTTTTAAGGTCTTTGAAAACACCTGCTTTGGTTAGTGCAGACTGCACTGAACGTTCGCAACCGCCTCAGGTCATGTTGGGCAGTTTGAGACTGACCATTTGCATATCACCCGATTTTCCGACCGAAGCACCGTCGCCTGGCTTCGCATCCTTTTTGTCGCCACCACCTTCTTTTTTGTCGGTGGTATCTTTTGAACCCGAAGCGGCCTTATCCGCAGCAGTTCCTTTATCACCGCCTTTGTCGCTTTTACCCTTTTCATCACCACCGCAACCGGTCATGACAATGCCTAGGGTGAGGCATAGTAGAATAATTAATCGTGACATTTAGTCAAAAACTCCCATTGAAAAAATACAACTCCGGTCACCCGGCCTACCGCGTTAAATGCGGAAACTTCTAAAACGTTGGCATCAAATGCTCAGTTGACTATCTTTTTGACAAAAGTTGGCGAGCAAAGATCGGGCCCTTACCACCATTGTCCAACAGAACAGACACCCCTGGCAATGAGTTTCCTTCACAATTTTCGGAAATTTCTCCTATAAATCGATCGTCGGGCTACTCCACAGTCCAAGTGTCACCAGAATGCAGAAGCTCCATCAAATCGCCTTCACCCTTCTCTTGCCGGGCATCTGCGACTTGCTCATTAAGACTTTGGTCGTACATCGGTGCAGAAATGTTCCGAAAAACTCCAATTGGCACCGGAAATTCAGGGAATTTCATCCTAGACAGCAGCATTGCAAGCATAGGCGACTCGATTGTTTCATCATGGAAAAGCAAATCGTCCTCACCGATCTGTTCTAGCGAAACAACCTCGGGGTCCAGTCCGTTCAAGCGAATCCCTTTGTCCCGGTTCTTCCCAAAAATCATTGGTTTGCCGTGCTCCAAGACCAATACATTGTCCTCTTTGGTCTCTTTATCCGTCATATGGCTCCAAACCCCGTCGTTGAAGACATTGCAATTCTGATTCACTTCAACAAAAGAAACTCCACGGTGCTGAGCGGCTCGTTTTAATGTTTCGCCAAGATGCTTGGTATTAAAGTCGATCGAGCGAGCCACGAAGGTTGCTTCAGAACTGATCGCGACTGTGCAAGGACTGAGAGGGTTATCAATTGAACCCCGCGGCGTACTTTTGGTGACATGACCCAGCGGCGAAGTCGGAGAATACTGGCCTTTGGTTAACCCGTAGATGCTGTTGTTAAACATCACGATGTTGACATCCAAATTCCTACGAATGCAGTGCATCAAATGATTGCCACCGATGCTTAATCCGTCACCGTCGCCCGTGATGACCCAAACTTGCAGCTCAGGTCGCGTCGATTTCAAGCCCGTTGCGAATGCAGGTGCGCGGCCGTGAATGCTGTGCATCCCGTAGGTGTTCATGTAGTACGGAAAACGACTCGAGCAGCCAATTCCGGAAATGAAAACCGTTTCCTCTCGGGAAAACCCAAGTGATGGCAACATCTTTTTCATCTGAGCCAGAATCGAATAATCACCACAACCGGGACACCATCGAATGTCTTGGTCGCTGGCAAAATCAGTTGGCTTTAATACGTTTAGTGTTGAGCTCATTTTTGTGAACAAAAAGTTTTGTGAATTAACGCAGTGGGCGTCGTTATATTTCCATCGGACGGCAACTCTTGAGACGGCCGACTACGAATAACGATCCGATGCATTTGAAAATCGATTATGATTTCGATCAAAAATTGTGGAATACCGTTTTACTATCCTGTCGTTAATTGTCGCTCGATCTGCTCTACCAGTTCGGCGATACCAAACGGCTTTCCCTTGATCTTGTTGAAGCCTTCCGCATCGACCAAAAACTTCGAACGAATCAACATGCGAAGCTGTCCTGTATTCAATTCTGGAATCAGAATCTTCTTGTAATTGCTCAAAATTTTGCCGAGGTTTTTTGGGAACGGATTCAACCAACGCAGATGAGTATGAGCCACTGAATGGCCCCTCGCTTGACATTGTTGCACCGCGGTCGCACAAGCGCCGAACGTACCGCCCCAACTGAGAACAAGCAAGTCGCCATTTGTCGGTCCGTTGACTACCTGGTCTCCAATCAGCTCCGTAGCGTTTTCGACTTTTTGTGCACGCACGTGCGTCATGTGCTGATGATTGTCCGGATCATAACTAACGTTTCCGGTGATGTCTTCCTTTTCCAAACCACCCAGCCGGTGTGTTAACCCTTCGGTTCCAGGAAGGGCCCAAGGCCGCGCCAAAAGCTCATCGCGTTGATATGGCAGAAACTCTGCCCCATCCGTCGTTCCCGCTGGATGTGAAATTTCGATCGGTTGCAATTCGTCTTCCGTTGGAATTTTCCAAGGCTCCGAACCATTGGCAATAAAGCCGTCAGAAAGAATAAAAACAGGCGTCATCAATCGAGTCGCAACTCGCCAAGCTTCATGTGCCACGTCAAAACAGTCAGCGGGGCTCCGCGCTGCGATCACCGGGATGGGAGATTCACCATTACGTCCATATAAGACTTGCAGCAAATCGGATTGCTCGGTTTTCGTGGGCAGGCCGGTACTTGGCCCACCGCGTTGAACGTCGATGATCAACATCGGCAGCTCCATCATGATCCCCAGACCAATGCCCTCCGCTTTGAGAGCAATCCCTGGACCACTGGAGGTTGTAATCGCCATCGAACCACCAAAGGATGCCCCGATCGCAGAACAAACCGCTGCAATCTCATCCTCCGCTTGAAAAGTCCGGACCCCAAAATGCTTGTACTTGCTCAGCTCATGCAAAATGTCGCTTGCAGGAGTGATTGGGTATGAGCCGAGGAATAAGTCCTTCCCGCTTAACTTTGAGGCAGCAACCAAGCCGTAAACTAACGCTTGATTGCCCATAATGTTTTTGTAAGTCCCCGGAGTAAGTTTCGCCGGGTTGACATGAAAGCTGGTCGCCAATGCCTCGGTCGTTTCACCATAATTCCACCCTGCTTTGAGGGCACGGACATTCGCGTCGGCAACCTCCGGCTTCTTTCCAAACTTCTCATCAATAAAACGTAAAGTTGGCGTTAAATCGCGACCGTAAAGCCAAAACACCAACCCCATCGCAAAGAAGTTGCGGCAGCGATCCGCATGCTTCTGCGACATCCCCAGCTCGGCAACCGCGGTTCGAGTCAACGATGTCACCGGCACCTTAATCAAGCGGTATTTAGAAAGTGACTCATCATCGAGTGGATTGACGTCGGTCTTCGCCAATTTCAAATCTTTCGCGGCGAAGCTATCTTCGTCAACGATCAAGATCCCACTCTCTTTCAGGTCTTGGACGTTGGTCAGCAACGCGGCCGGATTCATTGCAATCAATGCATCAAGCCCGTCACCTGGCGTGAAGATCTCTTCAGAGGCGAACTGAACCTGAAAGCCGCTGACACCAGCCCGGGTTCCACGCGGTGCGCGTATCTCTGCCGGAAAGTCCGGAAATGTTGCAACGTCATTTCCTGAGAGTGCTGACGTATTGGTCAACTGAGTCCCTAGCAGCTGCATGCCATCGCCTGAATCACCCGCCAAACGAACGGTCGCTCCGGCAATTTCGGTGGACGGTTTGGTGGTGTTAAGCTCTTCCGAAATCGTAATCATGTCGTGGTTAGAATCTAAAGTTCGAGGCCCCTTTTCCGTAAACGAAAAACGAGCTTGTGATTTGTATTTATGCTCCAGCTAGCGTCCGGCCAGTGGCCATTAGCTACGATTGTCCGGTGCATTTCACGGAATGGGATGCTTTACAGAAATTCAAGCAATCTGCCAATTCCGATTATCAAATTCCATAAGTCACTTATAGCAGTGCATTTTTTTCATTCCCTCTCGACCGAAAAAAATATCGCTTCAAAACCTGCTGATCGTCATTTGCTCGCAACCGCACAATAATTGGATAATTTGTTTCGTAACGTAGAAGATGAACTTCAACACAAAACGACCATGACAACACTGGTGATCGAAATGTCAGAAAAGGCTTCGATCAAAGAAAGTCGGCAATTGAGCTGGAGAAGGTCAAAACCATGATCATTCCACCAATCTCACATTTGGAATAATATCGATTTTGGCCCGCAATTCAAAGGCGTAATTACGTCTCGCCACCTGCTTTAAACTGCCAATTCCCTGTTGTTTATCACGCGGATTTCGACGGCGGCGTTGAGAATGGGCGAGAAATGCGATAAAATCCCGCGCGTCGAAACTGGACGAACAAGATGGTTTTCGGTTGGCTCCGGCAATTATTTAATGCCAGATGGTTGTGATGCGTTGCCCCGGACCAAGCCAAAGCAAGAAAGAAGCTCCGTGTTTGAACTCAAGGACTTTTTTACTGCCGTAACATGACTTGGGCACCAAACGACGAATCACCAAATCCCACGACGATCAAAGACACTCATTCAAACAACAAGAATAAAGGAAACTCACTTGGAAAGATCACTGATCCTGCTGAAACCGGACTGCGTACAGCGTCGATTGTGCGGAAAAATTATTTCGCGATTTGAAGAAAAAGCCATCAACATTATCGGATTAAAGATGATTCAGGTGACACCTGAATTGTCAAAGCAACATTATGCCGAGCACGTTGAAAAGCCATTTTATCCGGGCTTGGAGGAGTTTATCACCGGCGCACCTGTCGTAGCGATGGTCCTTGAAGGGCTTGATGTGATTCGCGTCGTCCGCGAAATGCTTGGCGCGACCAACGGCCTGAATGCTGCATCAGGCACGATCCGTGGCGATTACAGCAGTAGTCGCCAGATGAACCTGGTTCACGCGTCGGATGGGCCTGATGCGTCGGCCCGCGAAATCGCTTTGTATTTTGCTGACAATGAAATCTGCGGCTACGAACCTTGTCTGACGCCATGGCTCAAGGCATCTGACGAATAGTTGAGACGGTTTTCGCATGTTGCAAGCTTCATTTAACGCTCGGGAAACCGAGCGTTTTTCGTTGGCGCACCTGAAAATGCGAGAGTCATCATTGTCGTAACGATGGCTCAATCAATGGCACTGAGCCCGGTGCCTTCGCGTGTGGCATGGCCTGCCGCATCTTTTTTCTAAGAAAAGTTTGTAACCATCCAAGCTTTTTTCTTCTTATATGGATGCTGCGGGTTTAATCAGTTTATTCTGGTTCATTGGGCGACGAAGACTCAATCCGCAACGCGATTCCACCTCGAAAAACCAGTCGATTTTGAAATGACAACAATAAACCAATGTTCGGAATGCGGTGCGGAGATTGATTCGCGGTCCAAGATGCCTTGCCCAGCCTGTTTAATGAAGCTGGGGATGCAAAGCTGGGGGACTCCCAGCCCGTCGCTTGGTTCGCCTTCGCTTGACGATGCCCCTGTGACGATGGATCAATCCAAAAGTGCGGGCGGATTCGACGAAAAAATTGCATCCATCATCGAATCTCAGTTTCCCGGTTTGGAAATCTTGGGGTTGTTGGGACAAGGCGGAATGGGCACGGTGTTCAAGGCCCGACAAACCAGCCTTGACCGAATCGTCGCCATCAAGGTCATCCGAAGCGATACCGAACATCGAGAAACGTTTGAGGTACGGTTCTCTCGTGAGGCGCGAGCATTAGCCAGTTTGAATCATCCGAACATCGTCACCGTCCATGACTTTGGAAAGACAGACAATTACTTTTTCTTAATGATGGAATTCGTTGACGGTGTGAACATCCGCGACCTATTGGCCGGACAAAAAATCAGCCCCCGTGAAGCACTTGAAATCATCCCGCAAGTTTGTGACGCGTTGCAATATGCTCACGATCAAGGCGTTGTACATCGTGACATCAAACCTGAGAACATTCTGCTTGACAAAAACGGTCGAGTGAAAATCGCTGATTATGGCTTGGCAAAACTGGTAAAAAACGAAACGGCCACACCGTCATTGACACGAACAAACCATGTGATGGGAACACCCCACTACATGGCACCAGAACAGGTCGAAAAGCCACTTACGGTTGACCATCGCGCGGACATCTATTCGCTTGGTGTCGTGATTTATGAAATGCTCACCGGCGAATTGCCGCTGGGTCGATTCGCTCAACCATCACAAAAGGCTGCAGTTGACTCAAGACTGGACAAAATCGTTTTGCATACTTTGGAGAAAGAACCGGGGCTTCGATACCAACGGGTCAGCGAAGTCAAAACAGACTTTCAGTCCATCGTTGAAACATCACCTGAACGTCGCGATCCTGTACCGACCGGACAACAAAATGCCTCTGCGACGCCTGCTCACGATGACCAGCCCAATCCGTACGGAGGAACTCCTTCGCAGTTCGAAAGCCAAAACCATCCACGTCACAGTGAGGCCTACCGAAAACAGCAAGTCGGCCCCCAAAAACCGCAACCACACCAACCGCCAAGTCCGCCGAATTTTGTGGCAAATCCAGATGGATCCGTCAAAAATTCGCACGGCGATGAAGGCATTGCTGGAAAGGCAATTCCCCGAAATTCTTCGGGAAATTCTTCGGGAAATTTTTCAGGAATCTTCCATCATCAAACCTACTTGAACGCACTCTACTTATTGCTTTCCTTTCCGTTTGGGCTCGCCTTATTCATTGTAACCGTCGTAGGCATTTCGACTGGTTTTGCTACGCTTATCATCTGGATAGGATTTTTTGTCTTGTTCGGTGCATTTTTTATACTACGTGTGCTGCTTTCGATCGAACGTGCAATGGTCCAATGGCTTTTGGGTGAATCGATCGTTTACCGAAATCCTGTTTTAAAGCAGGCAACGATGAAGGAGAAATTCAAAACGATTCTCAAAGACCGATCCACATGGTGGGGCGTACTTTACTCACTTATCAATTTTCCGTTTAGCGTACTTTGCTTCGTTGTCGTCATCACGTTTTTTGTCGTACCCCTAATCCTACTCGCGAGTCCAATCCTGTGTACGCAGTCGTGGTGTGAAATCAACATTGCCTCGATAGAAATAGACTCTTTTCAAAAAGGTTTGGTCGCTGCAGTCCTCGGCTTTCCGATCTTTTTTATTGGCATGAAACTAACGAACCTGATGGCGTTTGTCAGCAAAAAGATGTCCGCGTTTTTTCTCTCAACCATGTAACGCATTCTCTGTAGCCTGACACGTCAAAAACCCCAGAAGAATGAGTTGGCATTCATACTGAAAAAATCACGATTACGACCTGTAAATTGCTAGAGCCATTTGTGAAAAAGCAAGCTAAAGTAATTCAGCAAGTCCAACTATGATTATTAAGACGGCATTTCCATAATGGATTCACCAACACAACTTTATCCACTTCGATTCAAGCCTTTGTTTCGCGAATACATTTGGGGTGGCCGGCGGCTGGGTACTCAACTGAACAAACCCATTGGTGCTGGCCGGACGTATGCTGAATCCTGGAAAATTGTCGATCACGGCGGCGATCAAAGTGTCATCGCATACGGAATTCACGCCGGGAAAACGTTGGGGGATCTCGTTCGTTCAAATCCAATCGAATTACTCGGTAATAACATCGCCGCGGAAATTGCCGATTCAACGCTACCGGTGAATTTGCAAAATCGTTTTCCACTTCTATTCAAATTTCTTGATGCAAACCAAAATCTGAGTGTGCAAGTTCATCCGGATGACAAAATGGGTGCAACTTTGCCCGAACCAGATCTTGGAAAAACGGAGGCCTGGATCGTGATGGCCGCTGCGCCCGGTTCAAAAGTTTATGCCGGATTGAAAACCGGAATTGACCAAACTGAATTTCGCAAATCGATTGAGGAAAATCGATCCGAGGAAGTTTTACACAGCTTTGAGCCATCTGTCGGCCAATGCATCTTTATCCCCGCTGGAACCGTTCATGCACTTGGTGAAGGCTTACTGATTGCCGAGATTCAGCAATGCAGCAACACGACGTTTCGACTTTATGATTGGGGTCGTGTCGACGCGGCCGGAATTGGGCGAGAACTTCATATCGATTCTGGAATCGCCGCGACAGATTTTTCCCTCGGCCCGGTTTCACCATGCTCGCCGGTTGAAATAGATTCCAATAACGAAGTTGTGGTCGAATGCGACAAATTTCGCGTCGTTCGATCAACGTTACGCGAACGCAAAAGAATCTCAACCGATGGCAGCTTCAAGATTATCGTTGTCATCTCTGGCGAATTCAGGATTGAAGGTGACCTGTCTTCTGAATTGATGCGAATGGGATGCACTGCCTTGATTCCAGCATCTGTCGAAAATTTTGAAATCCTGATTCCCGAAAGTTGCAAGGAAGCTGAATTCCTGATCATATCTGCTTGATGCACCCGCCGAATTCGGCACAGATTTTTCAAATTTGCACCTATTACAGAGTTATTACGGTATAGCTTCCAACCCCTCAAGGTTCATCATATCCCCCTGCCGAACCAATAACCTTAAATTTAACGAAAATTTCTGAATAAGCCTTTGACCCAGTGATTCGCAGCGGTTTTAATGGAGGAGCAGTGACGCTTGGCGGCGACCCGGCAGACCTCCTTCAAATCCCCCTTAGGTCGCCGCCCTCTTTTTTTTCAAGCCTACTCTTTCGCTTGATCGCTCCCGGCAGACCTTTATTCGGTTGGTCATCTTTCTTGACCTGCGTCTATTTACAAAAAAGATAGCGGATTGGCTGCAGCACCAAGGATGCCCAAACATCGACGAATACCGGCGTGGTTTGATTGGAATAACTCAAGCTGGAAACCAATGCCAAAAATGGGAAATGGGCTAAACGGCGAACAAGTGTTTGCCACTCATTCACGAACGAAACATCTGCGTTGTTCCAATCGACCGCGATCCTAGTGGCCCAGTTCATGACACATCAAAGAACGAGGCATTCACTTGCAGCGAGTTGATTTACCAAACCGACGGGATTGCGAGTGCCAATTCGCACTCCCACCAGCTTTTCGAATGGACATTATCGGCAATCTGTTTTCGGAGCAAGGCTCCCGCCCAGCCTTAAGCTTGGGAAATCGGCAAGAATCGATTTGGGGACGTCAAAACAAGAATTGCGGCTGCTGTGCAGAAAGTACGACTGGTGATGCAATGGTGTCCCGTCCAACTGCCGTCACGATTCTGAACATCGATCAGCTTATCACGAACAACGGGGTACCACTTCTCCCAGTCTTTACCACCTTTTTGAAGCATCGTTTCGGTGATCAAGTGAAACGCTAGAAACTCTTCACCACCGGCTTGAGTAAAGGGTGTGTTGTCGGTCGTCACCAAACGTAGAACTTTCTCGAAAGTCGTTTTGGCGGCAACTTCGTTTTCTTTCTTCATCGCGTAGAGCACTCGAATACCTGCCGCGTTTTTGTAGAGGTCATGCATCCAGCCACGTGATTGGTTTGCACTACTGGCCATGGTTTTCAAAAGATGCTGAGTCGTTTTTTCTGGTGCTCCGCCAACGCGCATCCCAACGAAATCACAGGCGCGAAGGCTAACCCAGCCAGTAACCGTTCCAAGGGTGGGTGCCCAAGAGGTGGTTCCCCAATCTCCATTCGACGTTTGAGCTTTGACGATCGCATCGACGACTTTTCGGAGACCGTTGTTGGTCGCCTCAGGATTAGGGGCTTCTCCAACAATTTGACTTAGAAAGAGTGCAGCAAAAAAGCTATGCGCATGACGTCCGATCTTTCGCTGCAATTGCGTTCCGGTAGCGCTCGTAATATCGTCACTGGGCATCGACTTGGTTTGCTGCAAGATAAAGTCTCGCATCTTTTTGAGTTCTTTACTTTGCCGACCTTCGATCGGCGTATTGCCCTGGGACAAAAGCGCAAGTCCACACATCGATGTGCAACCAATATCGGACTGTTGATTGATGTCGACCCCGCAACTTCCGTCACGATTCTGGGTGCGTTTGATAAAAGCAGTTGCTTTTTCGACCGCTTTTTCAGAAGCCTTGGTCGTTTCAATAAAATCCTTTTTATTCCCCTCCGTTGTCTCTACACCACCGAGGCACGAATTGTGGAGCCCAAGTCCGCTGAGTAATGACGCTGCCGGGAGAGCAGTACTTGCAGATGCAATTAG
>Ga0115566_10001978_pt1 | contig 17196 bp, 14 predicted proteins | sample COGITO_mtgs_1204_3_FD_87173 | JGI IMG/M metagenome (GOLD analysis project Ga0115566, IMG submission 87173) | Pelagic marine microbial communities from North Sea - COGITO_mtgs_120405 | ecosystem: Environmental > Aquatic > Marine > Epipelagic | place: Germany:Helgoland, sampling site Kabeltonne...
CCCAAACATATCGTAATTTTGTTTCTTTTCTTCATCGCTCAAAATCTCATAGGCCTTTGAGATTTCTTTAAACTTTTCTTCGCCATCGGAATTTCGGTCTGGATGATACTTCATAGCCAGTAGCTTATATTTTTTTTTAATTTCTTGGAGAGGCGCCGTCTTTGAAACACCAAGGATTTCATATAAATTGTTCATTATTATTATATTTATTTTAATATCCACCAAACTTTATATTATTTAAATGAAATGAATAGTTGATTTTATTAAATAATTAAAATATGTCATTATTCATTCATAATAATTACATTGACTAAAAGTCATATTTACTGGATGTTTCCCATTATGATACCCATTTAATCCCGATAATAACGCATTATTATTGGGACAAAACGCTGTCTTAGTTTGGTGGAATTGCTCTATTTTTCCTAAGGTGGTTTTTGTCGGCAATTTGACCGTCCCATCTTGATAGTCCCGACAATATATTTTGACACCTGATATACCATCTTTACTATTATCATATCCAACATCCATTTTGAATATACCACAATTTTTGGGACATTTTATTTTACTTACATTGTTTTTATTTGTTGATCCTAATACACCCTCCTTTTTCCCCAATAATTTAGTTTTTCCATTTTGGTCATATAAATATTGTAAACTATCAATAATACCATCGTCGTTCGTGTTAGCAATTATACCTTTTATATAATTGATATATGGGTATTTAATAACTTTACATTTTTTACATAAGGTCCCTTTACCCAACACAAACTTATTATTTAAATTATAGGACATCCATTTTTTAGTTTTAATTTGTGATTCGCTTTCAAATAACGAAGTATCAACTTCAATATCTTCATCCTCATCTATAAATTCGTCGCGTTTCATAGTATTAACTTTCAACGAACATATATCGCACGTTTTATTTACCCCCTGTGGTCCAGTGGCACCATATTTCCCCCTCGGTCCCTTTTTACCTTCCATACCTCGTTTAAAAAAATAATAACAAATCGTAAATATCGCTATAAAACAATTTAATATAAATAGGTGTCCAAAAAAACTGACGCTTTCTAGACAATAATCGTTATATTTGGTGGTGGATTTCATATACTCATATACCTTTTTTATACCAATTGCTGATAATAACGTAATTGTTAGTAAAATAAAAAATATGGCGCGCCAATCAAATATAGCTATGAAAAACATATCCCAAAATGTTCTACTTCGGTGGTCATTTCTATTAATTTCCGTCTTCTGGGTCGTTCCTATATAATCAGACATTCTTAAATATTGGAAATATTTTAATTCATGTTTTCTTCGCGGCAACATAACCGTAACCCATTTTCCAAATTTATTTTCGTTTGACTATAATCTAATGGACATCGCGATTGTGATACAACGCAAAATTTTTGCGATTTTAATTCCTTCACATCCTCCACTTCACATATTTTGGGATGTGTCCATAAATACCCTTTGTCACTCTCCTTGCCACGGATAAATCCCGTTTTATTTACATCCTCGTTTTTAACCTTTATTCCAATAGTGCCTTTATTACGAGCCGGGTTTTCGCAAATATTTGACAATACATACTTTTTATTAATTGGGACGTTCTCTTCATTCGCGCAACATATATTCGGTTCTATATTATAAAATTTAAAGCCATCAGTGTCTATACCCGCATTCACATTCACATTACCCTTTTTCAATATCTCCAAATCTTTGTTTTTTTCGTTGCCAATTAGAGTGAGGGGTGTAGTCAATTTGGTAAATGGACTGGCACATGGACGTTTGCTTATAAAACACATCCCATTCTCTTCTCCAGTTTTTTTAAATGTTGGCATCGATGTAAAATCGCGTTTAGGAACATATGGTAATGGCTGGGTATTACAATTCGCTTTTATTGGGTCTTTCATATCTTCCTTAGTTAGTGTAGTATTGAGGGTTTCATATACAGGTGGTTGTCGCGATTCCCCTCGTAATTCTTTGGGTTTTAAAACGAAACTGGCATTTCTAAATTTAGTGGCATAAAAATCCATTGAACCGTCTACCTTTTGATAATGCATACAAATGAATTGGCACCCAAATTCAAACCCCTGATTAGAATTATACTGTCGTGTAAAAAAACTGGATTCTTCTGGAACTATAAGCGACAAAGCACTTTTATTATAATTCATTAAAGTGTCCGTATCTTCCTTGACATAGGTTGAAATTTTGACATTAGAATCAATAGAAACATTATTTATTTTGCGAACTACATTTGAATCCCACGAAGCGTTTACCACTTCTTCGAGAGAACTATTTTCAAACCCTTCGCTACAAATAATAACTGCTTTATTTTTGAAATTTTTAAGCGGTTCATTGGCAATATTCTTTTGATTATATCCATAACTTATATCCAATAACTTAGTTCCACAATGTTTTATTATACTTTCTTTTATTTTTTTCAATATTTTAAAATCACCTTGGACATTGAGATTTAACGCGATAAAAAGGGGGTCGTCAAAATTATTCACCGCACCTGATGTAAATGCGGTCGTTCCTATGGTCTCCATTATTGAATCAAATGTCAGTGGATTTAGACTCAACTTCCAATTCCCTTTTTTTAAACCCACGCTTACAACGGGGTCTTTATAATTGGTGTATACATCTATATACAAACATCTAGCTCCATATCGTAATATTTTGGTTAATATTAAAGGGGATATATATTCACCCATTTGATTTTTACAGGTATATGGGCGGAAGGCACTTGCTATATAAAAATTGCTTAAGGGCTCATCTAAGGTTTTAAAATCGTAAATAGAATTGATAGACATATAGTTTTCAAATATATCCAATCTTTCTAGGGTTTTGGAAATGCGGTATTTATCCGATACATAATAACTTAAAATGATTACGACAAAAATAATGGAAAATATAATAATTAAATTTCTATAAGTTGAAATATTACTTATAACCAGGCTTCTTAAATTTATATTTGATTCCATATATATTTTATTTATATTATTTTAATATTCATTTAACATAAAGCACTATTATTCATTAATAACACCCATGAATAAACTTTTAGAAACAATAAACACCGATATAGAAAAGATATTTTCTTTTGGGGATGAAAATAACGAAGAAAAAATCTATGTGTGTACGAGATGTATAAATAGTTGTCTCAACATTCTTGATAATATTTTAGCTAAAAAGGATTTGAAAGTTTTAATAACTAAAAAAATACTAGTTATATATAGTTATTTAATAAGCAACCCTGATATAAATATTTACGATGTGCTTTTAGAAGATATATATAAAAATATTAAAAATATTAATCAATCATTTGTTATTAAATCCCATCAAAAATGTATTGATCAAAAAAATAACATTGAATACCATCTAAATATGGTTAATTATTATAAAAATTCAGTAGAAAATAGTAATAATTTGTATAATTATTATTTTGACATAGAAAACTACTACAATTGTTTAAAATTATTAAACTATGATAGTCACGATTATTTCTATAAAAAAATGGTGTTATTAAATAACGTATGTGATTTTAATAGCCTTCACGGTAATATAAGTAAAATTATAGAATATTCCAAAAATAATCCATCTACACCCTATTTGTTAATATGTATGGGACTCGGTAACACCATTATGAACAATTGTATGAAACGGTTTGTGAAACACATATATTCCAATCCAAGTAGCCGGTTATTAGAAAATAATAATATGAATGGTAATGGTATCGAAGATACTAATAAGTATAGTAAGTTAGCAAATAAGATATGTATATTTGTCGATAACCCAAAATATCATTTAACGAATTTTATTTTTAATAATTTTGAGTATATGATAGTAAATTTCGGCGTGATGAAAGCATTTGAAAATATGGATAATTTACCCATTAACAATATCCATATAGAAATAACTTCTAACAATATAGATTCCATTTATTCATTTTTAATAAAAGAGAAATTTGGCCTATTAATAAATTTCTGTGGGTTAAATAACACGAATGTGTTTAAACTTTTATCACGCCGTATCGCCCATATTCAAATCAATTTAAATGATTACTTGGGGACTTATTATTCCAATATGTTTGATTATGTATTATTGGGAGAACAGTATAATAAAATAAATAGTAACTATATTTTTAATGAAAAAAAAATAATTATTGAATGTGCGTTTTTATTAAACATCGACTATAACAAGAATTTTGATTTTAAATTTAGCACGGAATATTTCCACATTTTAGAATTGATAAACCAAAAAATAACTATTAAAGAGGTTTCCAATTTTGTAGTTGATTATATATATAGAATTATTAAATTTAACATTCGAAAAATAAATAATGGCGTTTATAATAAAGAACTCTTAATTGAACGCCAAATTAAAACCATTTTGAATAAATCAAATATAAACAACGATAATTACACCCTATTTCAAGAAAATTATTTGAAAATTATAAATATTAAAAAGGGCTTGGTTGAAAAAACTAAAATTATTCAAATGTATAATAATATCATATTACCACCTTGTAAACAAAAAAAATATTTTAGACTATGTGTATTAAGTGGGTCCAAAAAAATTAGTAAAAAGGATATTGGAGTATATAATTTAATTCTAAAAAAATCGCCCAAGACCGTCTTATATATTTTAGAAACAGTCTGTTTTGAAAACCGCGATATGATTCTAAAGTATTTTGATATTGAACTTCAAAGACGGGTCTATTTTATTCCATTCATAGATTCGCAACTGAATATATATAGAATTATGTATTTTGATTGTGTGTTAGATACTATGAATTTTAATCTGAAAAATACGCTTTACGATTTGTTTAAATGTAACATACCTATATTAACATTGGAGGGCACGACTCTATATTCCACAATCACAGCTTCTATATTACGAACCAATAATATTAATGAACTGGTGTGTATCACGGTAAATGAATTCATTGAAAAGGCTATAAAAATATCGTCTGATATGGACTATTATAAAACGATACGACATAAATTTCATAATAATACCGTTAGTAAATACTATAAAAAAAATTATATAGAAAAAATAGTGAAAGCAATTATTTCACAATAAGGTCATTTTTTCAAACACATCTATTATTAATTATTATTAATTATTATTATTATTATTATTATTATTAAATTTGAATTATTTTTAAAGAATTAAAAAAAATAATATTTAATACTAATATTACGAAAATGACTTCCAATATTGTTGAACCCCTTTTAGAAGTAAATCCATCACGATTCGTGATTTTTCCAATTAACCACTCTAAAGTATGGTCTATGTATAAAAAAGCCGTCGCTTCCTTTTGGACGGTTGAAGAAGTGGACTTGTCCAAAGACGCCGTATTTTGGGCGAAATTAAACGATAACGAACGCCATTTCATTGAACATATCTTGGCATTTTTCGCCGCCAGTGATGGCATTGTAAACGAAAATTTAGTTGAACGGTTTATGAATGACGTACAAATTCCTGAAGCCCGATGTTTCTATGGATTTCAAATTATGATTGAAAATATTCACAGCGAAATGTATTCGTTATTAATTGACACCTATGTTAAAGACCGCGATAGAAAACAATTTCTGTTCAATGCCATTGAAACCATCCCATCTATTAAAAAAAAAGCCGATTGGGCATTGAAATGGATTAGTAATAAAGACGCATCCTTTGGTTCTCGCGTAATCGCATTTGCGTGCGTCGAGGGTATTTTCTTTAGTGGAGCATTTTGTTCTATATTTTGGTTAAAAAAACGTGGATTGATGCCAGGTTTAACCTTTAGCAATGAACTGATTTCACGTGATGAGGCGCTTCACACCGAATTTGCGGTATTGATGAATTCAATGCTAAACAATCAATGCGATGAAGCCACAATAAAAATGATTATTATGGAAGCGGTGGAAATTGAAAAAGAATTTATTAATGATAGTATTCCCTGTAAACTCATTGGAATGAATGCGGAAATGATGAGCACCTATATTGAATTTGTCGCAAATAGATTAATGATGCAACTCGGACACGCGAAAATTTATAAAAATGTCAAAAATCCATTCCCGTTTATGGAAATGATTTCATTGGAAGGAAAAACAAACTTTTTTGAAAAACGAGTCGCTGAATATGCCAAGACTGGAGTCAAATCTGGCACGGCGAATTCTAAGAAAATTGTGTTTGATGCGGAATTTTAATCTATATTTTCATTTTTTATTATAATTATATTTTTTTTTGTTCTTAAAGTCCCCATAATAGTATCAATCATAGTGTCGCCATAATTACAATTGCTATATATGTGGTGAAGCAAATGATGGTTATGCGACGAATAATTGGAATGTTCCTCAACGATCGTTGAATAGTTCCCCAATACCAACAAAATTAGAATTGTATAGACATCACATTGTAATAATATTAAAGGTAATCCTAATGGCAACATATTTCCAAATATGAAGTCAATTGGATGGGTATATGCCGACGCCATTCCAATGGGGATTTTAAATTCATGATGGACCCGATGATATTCATATAACGTTTTATTAGAATGAAAATATCGATGGGAAAAATAGAATAGGGGATTCGGTAAATAAATGTTTAATATTAGACATATTCCACACCATAATAAATTAAATTCTGGTGGAATATAAAATAGATTAATTAGCACGAAGGTGGGAATTGAATATATACATACATTTTTAAATACGGTGGAAAGGGCCATGTTGTATTTATCCACATTTTCATTTCGTAATTCAATATTAGTTTCACGGATTACATCTATATTAAACGTGTATAATGAAAATCCAAAATAACTCAAAACAAATGTTAAGTAGAATAACATTTCAAAGGCAAAATAATTAATTATTAATAATTAAATATTAACATTAATATTAATTAAAATATAAATAAAAAATGTTTTTTAATAAAAATGTCCGTTCTATTAAAAAACATTTTTTATTTTTCCACTAATCCATATAATTCAAATTTCGCCATAATATTTTTATTATAACTACAATTATTAACTTTATATTCTGTGTAATAGTTAGAATATAATTCAGCCGTTTCCATTGATATATGGTTGCTCATTAAATGCGCCTTCGTTTTGGCTTTAGTGATATTGTAAAGGTTCGTTTGATATTTATCATATGGAAATAAATATAAATTATCGTTATGATGATATTCGATAGTAGTATTCATAATCAATCTATTTATTTATTATCAATTATTAGCATAATAATTTTAAATAGATTGATTTTAAATAGTAACAATAGCCATTTATTTTTTAACCCCAAAAATAGCCATTTATTTTTTAACCCCAAAAATAGCCATTTATTTTTTACACTTCATACAATTCAAAACTCTACAATTTGGATCATCGCGGGGTTTATTGGCGCAATCATATACGTCACATAATGGTTGAACTAACAATTGGTCATTGGTGGTCTTTAAAAAATCCATTCCGCGTTTTGATAAATCGCTTACCGAAGTAGTCACTTCATTGTCATTGCCATTATTAGATTCGCTCATTACGACTTTATCTCCAGTGGCATTCGCCCAAACATTTTTATTTTGGAATTTATAATTGACGGGTTCATAATTTGACAAAAAGCACATAGATTTCCCAGACATAGCGTCCTCAATACACCCATCAAACATTTTTAATTTATCAGCATTATTAGTATTATTGGCTGTCGTATTTAATTTTTCTCGTAATTCGGTGCTGGACATAGGACGGCTTACATCCAGTTCAGGCTCATTCCAGGAAATATTGTTCATTTTGACGGCATTATTAAAGTCTAAATTATCGTAATTAAATTCGTCGTAATTAGATGCAACAATATTGTTATTTGACATTATAAAATACAACACAGAAAAAAAAAATATTTAGCGTCTAGAATTATATTTTTTTTAAAATAAGTATATTAACAAAAATGCTCAATTATTTATTCAAATCTAAATTAGACCATATAGACACGTGTTTAAACCCCGACCCTAAATTACTCCATCCACTATTAAAAGATTATACCGAACCATATAATGAACGTGTTTATAATGATTTGGAAATTTTTAAAGACTACGACAATAATGAAATTGATACCCTGTTTTCAGTTATAAATAAAACGTTTACTTTAAGCGGTGCTATCAAATTACAAAATATGTTTATGAAACCTCAAGACCATTCTAAATTGAAAGCCGGATATAAATTATTAAATAAACATTCAGATAAAGTGCGAGAGTCGTTAATCAAATTAAGTATATTGGAAAAATCCCTTTTAGTTTATTGTAAGGACGACACGAATATAAATGAACTATTAACAAATATTACAATTACAATTCCGTATGTAAATAAATTGAATGAGAATGAGACTTTTATGAATTTATATAATAACTATCATATTTTCAGCCCACTTTTCACCGCGATTTCACCTCTTATATTATTTGTGCTAACATTCCTATTTTCGCGGTTTGCGTTTTTCAAATATGTTGATTACATTTCATTCAATATTCCCAAAACCAATATGTTCGCAAATGGCAATTATTTAAGTGGCCTTATAAGCATCGCGATGTATATTTTTAGCTTATATACCGCCTCTCTATATTCTATAGTTAATCAAAAACTATTGCGAAAAATGTATGAATTTAATAGCCATATCGCCAAAACCCAAACACTCATTCAGGAAATGGAAACGACCCTTCCCGATTTCTTTGACCTAAATAGCGATAGCTATAACTTCTTGAAAACCGAATTCTATGATAGACCCTATAAAATTATTAGTAATAAAGGAAAAATTATAAAAGATTTCTTCAAAATTAAAAATAATATTAAACCCATTAAACAAATGCTGGCGAATTTGGGGAAACTCGATGCCCATTTCAACAATTTACAACTCGGTATAAGCCCCGAATTCTGTTTTTCTAATATAGTGCCTTATAAGAAACCGATGATAATCGCAAAGGACTTATACCTACCAAATACTAAAATTACAGCCATTAAAAATACCAAAAATAATATTTATATCAATGGCAATAATTTAATTGTAACTGGAGCCAATGCCCAGGGGAAATCCACCTTTTTAAAATCAATGGCGGCGTCTATTATACTATCCCAACAACTCGCCATTGCCCCCTGTGCCACTTTTAGTCATACCAAATTTAAATATATAGAAACGTATTTAAATATCCACGATAAAAAGGGCGAAAAATCGTTTTATGAAACGGAACTTGAAATTATGAATTCATACATAGAAAATTTGGAAAAACAACCCGAAAACGAATTCTCATTTATAGTGATTGATGAGATGTTTAGTGGCACTAATCCAAATGACGCTATTAGTGCTTCCATAGCAATTGCTGAAAAAATGGAGACATTTAAAAACAATGTGGCTATTATCACCACCCATCACCACCAACTTAATCAATTGGATAATTTTAAAAAATACCATATGCTCAATTATAGATTAAAACACGGTGCCAATAAAAATACTAATGGGATTGATATACTTAAAACTAAAAATTTTGATAGTTCCGTTGTAAAACGGGCGGAAGAATTAAAAAAAAACATATAAAGAGAATTTCACTATTCATAATCACAGTTAATTATGAAGATTAATATTATTCATTCACAGCATTCTAATAGCGTTATGAACGACGCCGAAACGCTTGACTATATTTTAAAACGACAAAAAGATAAAACCGAAATTAGTCATATTAATGTCAATAATTATACATGTCCCAATGCCAAAGTGAATATTTTTATTGAAACTATTAATTATAGCTTTGTTCGCAGTGCGTCCTATAATATTTTTATTCCTAATCAACACTATTTTTCACAGGAAATGATGCCAATGTTAGAAGGAATTGACAAGATTTTTTGCAAAACGAAATATTGCTATGAAACATTCAAAACATTTGTAGCTGAAGATAAATTACTTTATACTGGCTGGCGGTCAACCGATATTTCATCTCACCAAATTGACAAAAACTTGGAAGACTGGTTTGTGCTATATACCGATCACAATTACCAAGAGGTCCAAAAAATAATTGATATTTGGACACTGGAATATCCAACCCTTAATATAGTATTTAGTGGAGTTCCAAGAGTCGGTTTGAAGAAACGGAATTTGGCAAATATAATGTACATTGACCAAATTGAACCCGGAAAATACGAAAACTTATTTAATAGCTGTATGATTCATGTAATTTTAGATACAATTGATAACTATAACCATCATTTAAATCAAGCGATGTTATCGGGAAATGTCCCCATTTGTATAAATAAAGGACCGATGGCGGAATTGCTATACGAAGATAATTTTTTTGGAATTTCTTGTAGCAAAAAATCCATTCCAAAATTTTTAGGTTCTAAATATAAATTTAGTGCCAACAGTTTAGAGGAAACTGTGAAAAAAGTGGTTGGAATGTCCAAAAACACATTGGAGTTAATCGGTGAAAATAATAAAATGTGGGCGAATAGAAGGCACAATATATTCAATGAAGCAATTCAGCAACATCTAAAAGAATTAATGTTAGATGTGCGAAATATTAAAAAACGGGTAATTAAAACCTATGAAGACGACGAATTACCTACCATATCGCTCGTTTCCGTCTATACATCTACGCCACGATTTTTTAAATTGCCAATTCTAAATTATAGATCCCACAGTTATCCACGAGAACGGTTAGAATGGGTCATTGTAAGCAATAATAAAGAAGACGCAATTGAGGAGTTACTTCCACCTAGCGATATTCGGAAACAATATAGAATAAAATACGTAGATTGCGATTCGGACAAAACTTATGGAGAAATGCTTAACATTGGTGTAGAAAATACGACGAACGACCTCGTATATGTTATGGAAGACGACTACTTTTTCTATCAAAATGGTTTGCGAATGGCGGTGGAGGAGTTTTTGAATTCGGGGAAAAATATTATTGGATGTACCACCATTGGCACATTTGATATTAATAACTATATTTCCATTATTAGCACAAATGGTCAATCATTCGACCAAGCTAAACGCATCTATTTAGGTACTGTATTATTCAAGAAAGACTTTTGGGAAACTGGTAAATTTGGAAGCGATGTGGGTAATGAAATGTCACCTATGCTCGCCAATCGGTTTAAGGAATATGGGGAATATTCTTGGGATAATAAGTTTGTTGGCCTAATTTACAGTGGAAATACCGGTAAATGGACTGTGCCCGAAAATCAAGAACCAAATGGATGTCACTATAGATTTTCAAAGAACGTTTATGAATTTATTGTGGGATTAGACCCCAAACCAGAAATTAAAGAAATTTAGGAAAGGGATGATTTTTTATTTATTATTTTTTGAATTAGATGTAGGTGATTTTTAAGGTTTAAGGTTGATTTCAATATACGAATGTAAGCATTTCTGGAGGTAGCATTAATCGCACAAACCTTGCCTAGAACTTTTTTGTTTAGTTCCATCAAGTCCTTATCTTCAAAAAGTGAATTATTATCATATAATTTTTGAATTAATTTTAATAGGTTAACGTCGTAACTATTATATTTGGCCATTATTTTTTCGGATATTATACTTTCCATTTTTTTATAGTTTCCTTTATCACAATATTTACCAATTGGGTTGGTTTCACTCCTACAATTTTTTACAGATTCATATATATTAAAATCTGCTTTAGTTTTACAAATCCGGTCATACAAACGATTTTCAACGATTCTATTATTATATGAAAAATCAAACGAACCATCATCTAAATATGATTTAAATATAATGTTTGTTTGGGTATCTAATAAGGTGTTTATATTTTTGGATATATATTTATTATAGTATTTTAATATATCAAAATTAGGAATATTTTTATTCAGCAAAGGTAAGATATAATCATTATAGTGACCACTCTCATCATTCATAAATATTTTTGCGTCTTTTATTAATATTGTACCCGATAAAACTACCTCAAATGTATCACCTAGATCTTCCTCCATCATTTCCGCGCATATTGTATGCCCAAGGGCGAATTCGTTTGGATTAAATCCAAATATACCCATAACCATATTGTTAGTTTTATCATAACCATATACATATAAATAGCCATACTCGGGATATTTAATCATATCTGCTTTAAATTTATCAATATCGTTCGGTAATAAATAATAACTAACAAGAGTTTTCATTGGCACGTCTTTAGCGGTTAATTTTAAAATACCTCCATTAACCTGATTATACTCATAGCATTGGTCTGTCACTGTTTGCATCGCCTGTTTAAATTCAGTGGATGTTATCCTAAATTCTTTTCTATTATTACTTCTACTACGGGTTTTACTTCTATTATTACTTCTATTATTACTTCTACTACGGGTTTTACTTCTATTATTACTTCTATTATTACTTCTATTACGGGTTTTACTTTTATTATTATTTCTATTACGGGTGTTACTTTTATTATTATTTCTTTTACTTTTATTCGTTGAATTGGTTAGACTTGGTATCATATAATACATAATAGAAAAAATAAATTATACAATTATTATTCATTATGAATTCAACCTATTTAACAAATTCAATAGTTCCGACTATACTTTTGAATAATTTGAAGTAATGTTGAAAGAACATTTATGCGATTTAGACAGATATATCCATACTTTAACTTTTTCAAAAAGTTTGGAAAATAAAAACATTTGTTATATTAATGAGTGAACTCGTGCGACAGCTTACATTATCAGATATAATATTTTCAGGCTATGGTTATACGGTTGGTGCGGGGGTGTTTGCTTTAATGCCATATATAGTTAAAAATGCCAAAAATTACACTTGGTTAGCATTTTTAATTGGTGGCGCAATTAGCATTATGACGGCAATGAGTTATGCTAAACTTAATATCGAATACCCGAGTAATGATGCCGAATATTCTTGGATTATTGAAACGTTTAAAGTAGATAACCCTAAAACTAAAAAAGATAACCAACATAATAAATATGTTAAACTTTTTTCAGCTATTGTTATTTGGGCCGTGATGATTCTAGGTGTCACTATGAATTCAGTAATTATTGTAAGTGTAAGTAATTTTTTTAAAAATATGAATATAGGTAATATTCCAACCAATATTATAACATTAGTAGCCGTATTATTCCCAACATTTTTAAATTTATTGGATGTTAAGAAAATGTCTATTGTGAATATTATAGTCACTATATTAACCACCTTAATACTTGGATTAATTCCTGTATTTTCTATTTTTAAACATCCTCACATTAAAGACATTGTTCCAACTGTGCTTAATACGAATACAATTCAAAATATAATTAAAGCGGTTAGTATTACCATATTACCATATAATGGATATCAATCGGTTGTTCAGATGTCGGAAGAAGTTAAAAATGTGAATAATATTCCTAAGGGTATGTTGATTTCAGGAGTGCTTGCTATTGGACTTTATACAATACTTTCGGTTGGACTTATACTTATATTAGGTGTTTCGAATATTTCAAAGTCAACATCACCGATTGCGGACGCTTTCTCAATATTTTTCGGCAAATACTCTGGAAATATTGTTAATATATTTGGTATATTAACCGGATTTACAACATTACTCTTAAGTATTTACTCTAGATCACGGCTATTAAATAAATTATCCGAACATAATATTGCGCCAAAAATATTTAATCAATATGGAATTGGCAAATATTTCAAAGGAATTCCCGTTATGTCGGTTATGATTGTCGGGGTGCTTAGTTATATATTTACACTATTAAAAGAAAATTCGTTGGAATTTTTGGCAAATATCACAAACATTTTGACATTGTTTGTATTTATATGTGTTAATATATGTGTCATTTATACTTATTACTATAAAGATAAAAATAAAAATAAAAATAAAAACGACCCAAAACTTACACCACTTATAAATAAATTCAGAAACACACCTCCTATATATGCTATAATAGCGTTGATAATATTATTAATACTATTTTACTCAACTACCAGGAGCTTTATTGTTGGTTAATTATTATTTATTGGTATATTACAGTAACCAATTCCTAATTAAACTATCAAATAAAACTTACTTTAATGTAATAGATTTACATTATAAAGGTATTAACATTCACATTTTATTACTTCTATTACTAATGGTATTTGACATATCCATAGTTGTGTAAGTAATATTATACACGAATATATAATATTTATTATGGATTTAGATAAATGTGATGGGATTCAGATAAATATAAAAATTGATTATCATTATTATTATTATTATTATTATTATTATTATTATTATTCATCATGAATAGCCCAATCATTCAACGAGCTATTGATATTTTACACGACGCCGATTACAAGACGTATAAAGATAGTTTCAATTTCGAAGAATATACGCGCATTTACGACCAGTTATATCCAATTTTTAAAGGGTATATTATTTCAAACTTATTTTCCATTGAATCGGATGCCGATGTTGTATACGCATATAATCACTGTGAAGTTATGATGAAAATATACAATAGTAAAACATATAGAAGCCTAAAAACAAAGGGTTTGGATGAAGGGTTAGTTAAAAATCCGATTTGTTTTATGTCAAGTGAAGATTTATGCTTACACTATATTCGGCGGGTTATCGTACAACCCCCGCGGGACGTGAAATTGGTGAGCGGAGTAATCGGAAAGCCTGATACATCTACATTGAACAAAAAGTTAGTAACTAAAAATATACGGAAATCATCCAATTTTGGCATCGCATGTGATGTCTTGGGAATTTTAAATAAGAAACAGAAAAAAATAATTGAAAATAAGGATGGGGTATGGTATATGTCGGACGCGAATCAAATTATATCCTTTCGTGATATTTTAAACATATTAAATGAGATACATTTGAATACAATTATTCTATAGACGACTTAATTTATTAATTAATATTATTTTCCAGATTTTTTTCTTTGCTTAATATTATACAATGGGAGGAGGATTAATGCAACTCGTAGCTTACGGCGCTCAGGATATTTACCTTACCGGTAATCCACAAATCACGTTTTTCAAGGTCGTATACAGACGACACACGAACTTTTCAATGGAAACTATTGAACAAACCCTTAATGGCGCAAGCTCACTTGTGCACACTTCAACAGCAAACAGTACCGTCACAATTTCCAGAAATGGTGATTTGCTCGGTCCCGTTTATGTTTCGTTAGACCAAGACACTAACGATAATATTAGAGCCGATATGGTTGTCTCGGAAGCCAAACTTGAAATTGGTGGTCAAGAAATTGATAAACAAACTCAAGAATGGATGCAATTGTGGTCGGAACTCACCGTCCCCGAATGTAAAGCCGCCGGATACAGATACATGACTGGTGGTGTCACCAATAGTCTCAATACTACCGGGGGCACCGCTCAAAGTATGGTTCAGGTTCCACTTCAATTCTGGTTCTGTCGCAACCCCGGACTTTACTTGCCACTCATCGCACTTCAATACCACGAAGTTAAGATTAAATTCACTTGGGCATCTGGAAACAGTGTTGCCCGAGATGACGCTTTCGGCACTTTACCATCCCCAAAAGTATGGGCCGACTATGTTTACCTCGATACCGATGAACGCAGACGTTTCGCACAGGTTTCGCACGAATACCTCATTGAACAAGTCCAAACGCAATCGGAAAAAACGACATCCGCATCGTACAAATTGAACTTCAACCATCCAGTTAAAGCGCTTTACTGGACTGACGATTCTGCTATGGGTGATGTTAAAACTAAAGTAACCCTTAATGGTCACGATCGCTTTACCGAGCAATACAAGGAATTTTTCCAATTGCGACAACCATACCAGCACCATACCGCAGTTCCAGGTAAGAATGTTCGTGAGACTGACCGACCACAGATGTCTACTGTTTCAGCACAATTAGAATTTAGTCACGCCTTTACAGATGAAGAATCACCTTCCGCGAATACTTTGATTGATGGTGATTCTAAAAATAATGATGGGGTGACGGTTGAGGGTGATTTTGCAATTGATTCGAAGGCGACTATAGAAAAATTAAATGGCGTTGATGAGGACGGACTTGGTGCCCATTTGGCCGTATATTCTGAATCAGCACCAGGAATTAAAGTTGGTGATGTATTATTATTAACCGTATATCCTGACGCAGTCACTGCAGGAACATTATTAACCGAAACCGTTACCGTTTCTGCTGTTAATGCGACGATCACAAATAGATATGCTTATTTATTTACTTCAGATTTAGAAGTTATTGGAAATTCTATAGGGGGGACTGGTAATTTGACCATTGCTTTATTAGCTCGTGCCCAAGACCCGAAGCCACGTGTCACCTCCCTTGATAATACCATTAATATGTACTCCTTCGCCCTCAAGCCCGAGGAACATCAGCCATCTGGAACATGCAATTTCTCCAGAATTGACACCGCATACTTGAAATTGTCTTCGGCTGCCACAGTTCAAAACGTCTATGCCCTTAACTACAACGTTCTTAGAATAATGAGTGGTATGGGTGGTCTCGCTTACTCCAATTAAATACTAGGAAAACTCTTAGTTTTTATTCTTAGTTTTTATTTTTAATTAAAAAAAAAATAGTATTATTATTAAATTTCGGTAATATACAATACTTGGTTTATGGTTATAATAACCCCTTATTTATGTTTATTTCTAACTGCCCGTAAATGTATTTGTAGAATTTGGGATTTGGTTAATGGTTTTTTTGTTTTTGTTTTTGGGGGTGATTTTTTTGTTTTTGGGGGTGATTTTTTTGTGTTTGGTGATTTATTATTTTTTTTTAACTCTGTTATACCTTTAATTATACCTTTTTTTATAGATGGGCTGTAAATATTATTTTTTAATATATGATTAATAGGTTTATTCATATATTTTTGTATTAATTGCTGCTTTATAGAAGGATGGATCCCAGACCAAGGTCCTTCATAGTTTGGTTTTCTAATATTCTTTAGTGTTTGCCTTGTTCTGGTATTACTACTATTACTATTAAATAGACTATTACTACTATTACTACTATTAAATAGACTATTAAAATTAAAATTTTGGAACTGCTCAGCCATTTGTAGTTCGTTTAGACCCATAGTATACTGTTTACTTACATTTCTCTTTTTCATATATAATATACATTTATTTTTATTAAATGAATTTTATTTTAAATAAATTTTAAACAGATTGAAAATATAGCGAACTTATTTTATTATTTGGAAG
>Ga0115566_10001980_pt1 | contig 17176 bp, 9 predicted proteins | sample COGITO_mtgs_1204_3_FD_87173 | JGI IMG/M metagenome (GOLD analysis project Ga0115566, IMG submission 87173) | Pelagic marine microbial communities from North Sea - COGITO_mtgs_120405 | ecosystem: Environmental > Aquatic > Marine > Epipelagic | place: Germany:Helgoland, sampling site Kabeltonne...
TACCTATTTAGGCGGGAATAATTCTGACGCAGCCTACGGTGTTGCCGTGGCTCGCGACAACACGATATATGTGACAGGAGGAACGGCTTCCAATAATTTCCCTATTCTCACGGGTGCTTTTCAAGGTTCAAATGCCGGGGGTCTCTGCGATGGTTTCATTAGCCATTTAAGTGCTAAGGGTGATGTGCTGCTTCATAGCACATATTTTGGCACCAGCGCCTACGATCAGATGTATCTCATTCAATTAGATGCAGATGATCACCCCCATGTTTTCGGCCAAACAGAACACACGGGTTCCAATTTCATTTTTGGGGCAGCATTTAACAATGTTGGTGGTGGTCAGGTCTTAGCGAATTTTCGCCCCGACCTTGAATCACGCGTTTGGAGTACTCAATTCGGCAGCACTCCTGGTCAACCTAATATTTCACCCACTTCATTTCTTGTTGACGTTTGCAACTCAGTTTATCTAGCTGGCTGGGGGGGGAATGTTCAAGCTTTTGGTAGCGCAAACAATAATGCTTCCAATGTAAGTGGGCTACCTGTAACAAGCAATGCGATCAAGTCGGTTGAAGACTTTTCAGGTTCAGAGTTCTACTTGTGTGTGCTTGATGCCGATGCGAACACCCAAACCTACGGATCTTTCTTTGGAGGTGATCAAAGTGGGTCTAGTGGCGGAGAACACGTTGATGGAGGCACGAGTCGCTTTGATCGATCGGGTAAAATTTATCAAGCTGTTTGTGCTGGATGCACCGGCACAAACTCCTTTCCAATTGAGCCTGACCCCGGAGCTTGGTCAAGCACCAATGGAAGCGAAAACTGCAATTTGGGTGTTTTTAAGATTGACTTCGATCTTCCAATCATTTTAGCCGATTTTGATGCGCCTAATTTTGGTTGTGCTCCCTTCACGGTTGATTTTGACAACAATAGTCTTACTCAAAACTCGACAACTTTTTTCTGGACATTTGGCAATGGAAATGTATCAAATCAAACCAATCCAACACAGACTTACAATCAACCTGGAACTTATATCGTGCAGTTGATTGTATCCGATCCGAATAGCTGTAATTTAACTGACACTTTAACGCATACCATTGTGGTAAAAAAGGACACGGCTTATACGATTCCTCTGATAGATACTTGTGTAGGTACCCCGGTCCAAATCGGGCCAAATCCAGATGATTTTGAGTTTTTGTTTAATGCTAGTATCAGTTGGATACCACCTCAATATCTTGATAACGCATCGCTCTTGAATCCCACGGCCACAGTAAACAACAATACCATTTTTGTACTGACAATTGATTATGGTGGATGTAGCGAGCGCATCACTCAAACCGTTGAAGTGGACCGATTCCCAATAATGACTTCTCCAGATACGCTAGTCTGTAGCACATTTAGTCCTTTTCAACTAAGTGGAAGGGCTCCTGGTTCCAATGCAACTTATGATTGGAGTCTTGCATCCGACTTCTCGAGCATTATTTCAACAGATAGCAACTTAACTATTTCGAAGGTAGATAAAGCCATTACTTCCTATTATTTCAGGGCGACAAAACCCAATGGATGCACCATGATTGACACGGTGGAAGTTACAATAATCGATTGGGACCTGCACTTAACAAACGACACTTCGATTTGTCAAGATGAGGACGCTCGAATCGAAGCGTTAAGTAGAAATCCTTTAAACACCTTCACTTTTTATTGGTCTTTGACAAATGGCGACACAGTGAATTTATTGACTGATAAAACTGCTAACTTCTTAATCATAAACGAATCAGAACCGACCACTTACCATCTCTATGCTGTGAGTAATTTAGATCAAGCTTGTTTTGTATTCGATTCAACACGTGTACAAGTTTCTACGCTCGATCGAGATTTGGTCTATGCTTCGGCTGAAAAAGATTCCTTCTATTTAGGTGAAAAGGTCCAATTAACAGGAAGTCCCTCAACGGGTTTTATGCAATCTTGGTCACCCAGTTTGTTTCTTAGCGACAGCTCAATTTACAATCCGATTGCGCATGCTAAAAAAGCAATGGTTTACACCTATACTGTAACCGACCAAGATATACCGGCTTGCTCGTTTTCTGATTCTGTCTATATATATCCGTATGAAATCATTTGTGGTGAACCCGAAATCTTCCTTCCCACTGCCTTTACGCCAAATCTCGATGGTCTTAACGACCATTTATTCCTTCGGGGAAAGAATGTTAAGACTGTAGAGTTGGCTATTTATGATCGTTGGGGTAAACTGATGTTTAGAACCAATGATCAAAGTGAAGGATGGGACGGGAAGTACAAGGGAATTGCGGTTGAGCCTGCCGTTTTTGTTTATTACTTCGAGGCGACTTGCATTGATGAACAACGCATTTTCCGAAAGGGAAATATTACCTTAATTGCTCAATAGTGCTAAAAAAAGTCGTCATATTATTCAGTTTTTTTGGCTTATTGGCAAGCGAATTAAATGCGCAAGACATTCATTTCAGTGAGTTTTTTATCACTCCTCATTTTGTCAATCCTGCACTAACCGGAAATTTTGAAGGTACGTATCGGTATTCTGGCATCATACGTAGACAATGGTCTTCCGTTACTGCACAACCCTTTCAAACCTTTGGTGGAGCAGCCGAAATGACCCAACCACTGAATTTAAAACCGATGTCTGCCGGCATCAGGATATTCCATGACTACGCAGGTTTAAGTAACCTGACAACCACGTCCATTGCCGTTCCTGTTTCACTAAAACTTCGATTTGGGTCGGAAAAGAATATTACCCTATCCCTTGGCGGGCAAGCCGAATTTTTTCAGCGTTCTATTGACTATTCAAGGCTCTCTTATGACGATCAATTTTTCGACAACCGCTACTTCCCGGATATACCTAGCCAAGAATCGAGTAGGGTTGGAACAGTCACTAATTTCAATTTTTCAGGGGGATTGTATTTAGAAAAACGAGTGAGCGAACGAAAGCGTTTAGGGCTTGGCATTTCATCCTTTAACCTCAACCAACCCGATTTAAGTTGGTCGTCAAGCGCAGCGTCCAAAGTGCCGACAAGAACCAACTTTCATGTGTTTAGCTCCATCGCCTTGGGTGCTTCCGATTTTGACTTGATGCCTGCGGCTCAATTTCAAATTCAAGGCGTTCACAATGAGCTCCTTCTCGGCTCGGCTTTGCGCTATCATCTGCTCAGTACAGCACTCGATCAGCGGAGCATTCAATTTGGACTGTGGGCCCGAACTCGAGATGCCGTCTTCCTTAGTGCCGGATTCTCAAAAAACAACCTTTTTGTTGGCGGAAGCTATGATTTCAATTTTAGCCGACTTCGGGTCGCTTCCGAGAATCTTGGCGGCTGGGAAATAGGTATTATCTACACCATAGCCACGGTTCGAGAAAAAGTCCAACGTGTCCGTCAATGTCCTGATTATCTATGATGGGTCGATTGTTTGTTGCCTTTGGGTTCATTGTTATTGGTGTTTTTAGCACATCGGCTCAATCTCCTGCGCAATACATTGCCAAAGGAGATAAGGAACTGCATGATGGCTTTCCAGAATCAGCACTGTTTTATTATAGCATCGCGCTTGAAAAAGACGAAACTATCGTTGAAGCACATTTCAAATCTGGTGAGGCATTTCGTGCACAGCGCAATTACAAACGGGCGGAAATTGCTTATCAAAAAACAGCTCAGCTGGACGAACAAGATTTGTTTCCCGAAGCACTGTTTTGGCAGGGAATGATGTTGAAACAGCAAGGCGATTACCAGAAAGCCAAGCAAAGTCTTCAAGCGTTCGCGGCAGTTTATCGACTTCGAGATGATTTCTACCGCATGGTTCGAGAGGAAGAAGCAAGTTGCGATTGGGCCATCGAACACATGAACGACACAGCCTATTTCCAAGTGCTGGCGGTCGATTCAGGACTCAATACCGTTCATTCGGAAATGAGCCCTCGATTACTCGATTCGAACACCATGTATTTCTCAACAGTTCGGCATGAGAGCGATGCATCTAAGAAAAACAAGGCCGTATTTGTAGAACAAAAGAAGGCCATAAAGGAAGCCAATAGCTGGACCTTGGTTGAACTCGATTTACCCATTCAGGACGACAATGCGCACGTTGGCAATGGAAGTTTTACTTCCGATTCTAATCGGTATTATTATTCAAATTGTCCCGAACGGGACCAATGCGCCATCTATGAAATAAAAAAGGAAAATGGTCAATGGGGCGTTCCAAAAAAAATGCCCTCACCCATTAATGAAACTGGAAGCAGCAGCACGCAACCTATGGCCGCAACTTCTGGCGATGATGAATATTTATTCTTCGCTTCTGACCGGTCGAACGGAAAAGGTGGATTGGATATTTGGTATGTTGAATTGAAGAAAGGTGAACCAACGACACGGCTCAGAAACATGGGAACACGCATTAATTCAAAAGGCGATGAAATCACCCCATGGTTTGATTCGAGCGATACAACCTTATACTTCAGCTCAAACAGACAGCTCGGATTTGGCGGGTTCGACATTTACAAAAGCAAAGGTTTGCCGGGGAAACTTAATCTCGTAGAAAATGCTGGAACTGATCTAAATAGTCCTGCTGACGACTACTATTTTGCGTTCTTGGCTAAAGATAGTTTGGGCTATTTTGCGTCCAATAGAGTTTCAGGAACGAAGCTTGCAGACAACGAAACATGCTGCAACGACCTCTATAAGGTTCGTCCGAAAAAGATCGAATCAATGGAACCGACACCTATCGACACGTTGAAGCCGGATACGCTGCTCATTACTCAAGTTGAACAACCTGCAAAAGATAGCTTCGTAGTGCCCACCAACATCGAGGAAGTTCAGGATCTATTACCCATTAGCCTCTACTTTCACAACGACAGGCCGAATCCGAGAACAATGGCCACCACAACCAAGCTAACCTACTCGGAAACTATAAAAGAATATCTGGGATTAGAGGCCGAATACCTTTCAAAAATCTCTGGTTCTAAGCTTTCGACTTCGGAGAAAGAAGCCATGCTCCATCAAACGAAACAGTTTTTTGAAAACGACTTAACGGGCAGCGTATCACGCATAAATGCTGCGCTTAATGTCTTATTGATTGAACTAGAAAAGGGTGAAGACGTTGAAATTGTCGTGAAAGGATACGCCAGTCCATTGGCAAACAGCGACTACAACCTCAACCTGACCTATCGAAGAATAGACGCCATGGAAAACTACATACGCACATACAAAAACGGTGCATTCGAGCCTTACTTCAGCACTGAGAACGATGGTGTTGGCCATTTGACCATTCAGAAAATTCCTTACGGAGAATCTCAAGCTTCAGATGCTATATCAGACAATCAATCGGATCAAATTTCCGCGATTTACAGTCCCAATGCCGCCAAAGAAAGAAGAATTGAAATTCTAAGAGTCACAAAAAAATAGGTCCAATTATTCACGTAAAAAGAAGACTTTTAAAGCCATGAAATCAATCCTCGTAATTGTCTTCTTCGTCCTCTTGGGAGCGCTGAGTGCATTTTCACAGGCAGGCCTCCCTAAAGTTTCGTTCGCTGGCGTTGGTTTAGGCGAATTTGAAAAAATTGAATCCGAAGTACTAAAGAACAGTCCATCTCTAGCGACATCTAATGATTTAGAAATTACTGGATTTACGATGGAAGTTGAAAACATTACTGGCGTATTATCCTACAAAAGCTCAGATGAAAAGATCACCGATCAAATGACCGATGCCATTGAAGGTTGTACCAGTGGTTTCCGTCTCACAATCGACAATATTAAGGCGAAGGATGCGCTCGGAATCACATACGACTTAGGCTCCATACGCATAGAAGTCAAATAGATTGAATTGACTTCAATAGGTCTTAAATCCTTGAGACTTAGTTAACATTGCCGTCTCAACCAATCCAATTTGAAATTAATAGCAAAAACACTTTTTGGTCTCGAACCTTTGCTTGAAAACGAGCTTAGGGGTTTCGGTGCTAAAAACATCACCATCTTGAATAGGGCCATCGAGTTTGAGGGTGATCTTGAGTTACTCTATAAAGTCAACATTCATAGTAGAATAGCTGCTCGCATTCTTGTCCCTTTTGCTCAATTCATGGCAAGAAATGAGAAAGAATTATACACCAAAATCAATAAAATTGATTGGTCGAAATACCTTTCGAATGATAAGACATTCGTTATCGGAAGCACTACGTATGGCGATGTATTCACCCACTCGCAGTTTGCAGCGCTAAAAGCGAAAGATGCCATAGTGGATCAATTTCGTGAACGAACGGGAGCACGCCCATCTGTCGACACAGAGAACCCTGACCTATACATCAACTTGCATATTTCTGGTAATGACGTTTCAATGGCCTTGGATAGCTCTGGCGATGCGCTAAATAAGCGCGGCTATCGTACAGAAAGCAACGAAGCGCCTATAAATGAAATTTTGGCGGCTGCCATGATCAAAATGTCACAATGGGGAGAAAGCACTACCCTGCTCGACCCGATGACAGGTTCTGGAACAATAGCCATTGAAGCTGCCCTCATCGATCAGCGCATTGCTCCCGGTTTGAACCGAAGCTTTGGTTTTCAAAAATGGCAAGACTATGACGAGGCGCTATTCACTAAACTCATCGCAACGGCTAAAGAAGCGATTCGACCCCCAACACGAGCAATTGTAGCTAGAGATTTCAATATGGGTTGTCTTTCTATAGCTCGAAGAAATGCCACTCGAGCTGGCGTTGTTGATGCCATTGTATTTGATTGCGTAGATTTTAAAAAATCAGAGCCGGTGGCTGAATCTGGGCTGATCATAATAAACCCACCTTATGGTGAGCGATTGGAAGAGAAACTAGACATGGATCAGCTATACCATGACATAGGTTTCCGATTGAAACACCATTATCCCAATCACACCGTTTGGATCATAAGCTCCAACATGGACGCAATGAAGCGTATTGGATTAAAACCAAGCGAACGTGTAAAAATTTTTAACGGACAACTGGAGTGTCGATATAACAAGTACGAATTGTTTAAAGGCAAACGCATCGAACACCTGATCAATAAGACCGAAACAGAATAGTCTAGACGTTGGCCGCCACTTTCATTAAATCCTCGATGATCTTTTCGCTCGTTATTCCATCCGCTTCCGCTTTGTAATTACGGACAATTCGGTGTCTTAAAACGTTCGTTGCAACAGCACGAACATCTTCTCGGTCTGGGGAATATTTACCATTCATTAGTGCATGGCATTTTGCTCCAATCACAAGATATTGGCTGGCACGAGGCCCTGCACCCCAATTGATGTATTCTCTGGTTACCGTTGGCGAAGCATCATTCCCCGGACGGGTTGAATTGGATAAATTCACTGCATAGTTTATTACACCATCCGGAACGGGAACTTTTCTAATGAGATTTTGGAAGAACAATATTTCTTCTGCCGACATGATATTCTTTAGTTCAGCCTTAAAGTCAGATGTGGTCGATTTCACAATATTCACCTCTTCCTCGAAAGATGGATAATCTACCCAAATATTGAACATAAATCGGTCGAGTTGCGCTTCTGGCAAAGGATATGTTCCCTCCTGCTCGATAGGGTTTTGCGTTGCTAATACAAAAAATGGCGCTTGAAGCGGATAGCGTTTTCCAGCTGCAGTAACAATTCGTTCTTGCATGGCTTCGAGAAGCGCACTTTGCGTTTTTGGCGGTGTTCGATTGATCTCGTCAGCGAGTACGATATTGGCAAACACAGGCCCTTTCACAAATCGGAAGTTTCGCTCATCATCAAGAATTTCAGAACCTACGATGTCTGAAGGCATTAAATCTGGAGTGAACTGAATTCGACTGAAACTCAACCCCAACACATCTGAAATCGTGTTAACAAGCAGCGTTTTTGCTAGTCCTGGCACACCTACCAATAAACAATGACCATTGCTAAAAATAGAAGTTAACACCGCATCAATAACGTCATCTTGCCCCACTATTACCTTGGATATCTCTTTCTTCAAATCACCGATTCTGACTCGAAAATCATCAGCCGCTTCTACATCGTTTTTATATGCTTTCATCTATTTTTTCTCAATTGGCGGTAAAAATAACAAAGCGCATCCTAGTAAATTTTTGATTAAGCTTTATTCTCAACTTAAGTCGAATGTTCTTTATTCTGAATATATCCTATGGTACTTGTTCGCATACCTTTACCCAATGAAGATTTGTATTTCATTATTAGTATTTAGCCTATTCAGTAGCTGTTCGCTTCACCAAGAAAAGGCGAATTCTTCAGAATTAGATAATCAGAGTTCCAAATCAATCACTGCAATGCAACAAGCTGAGCCCTTCGTTTTATTGGAATTATTCACATCTGAAGGCTGTTCCGATTGCCCAGCGGCCGAAGTAGTCCTGAATGATATTGCCTTAGAAGCTTTTGCCGATCGTTCCTACGTATATGCCCTTTCCTTCCATGTCGATTATTGGAATAAACTTGGCTGGAAGGATGAATTTGCTTCCGCTCAATATTCCGATCGGCAACGTTACTATAGAAAGTTGTTTGGAAATGAGGTCGTTTACACCCCTCAGGCAGTAATTAACGGTATAGAAGAATTTGTAGGAAGCGACAAAAAACGAATGCAGCTTTCCATTAAAAGATCGCTCCAAATTACTCCTAGTTGCTATTTCACGATGACTCCAAATGAAAATTGGACTTCTTTAAATATTGACTTGATCAGCATTACTGATTCTATCAAGAATGACACATTTTCCTATTCGCTTAATGCAGCAATTGTCGAACGCTCGTTAATAACCCAAGTGAAGCGGGGCGAAAACGCAGACAAAACTTTGCGTCATGAGAATGTGGTTCGATATTTAAATAGTGTTGAATGGCTCAAAAACAATCAAGTCCTTATTCTTGAATATGAGGCTAAGTTTACCGAGAACCATAGCTTAATAGCTTTCATTCAAAACAATCAAACTGGCAAAATAATAGGAGCAAACATTTGGAATTATTAAATAAGGATTACTCCAATACTTACAAGCCATAACAAAACGTAAAATACAATCACAATTGTGTAGAGCAGCGATAAAAAGATCATTAGGGAGTTGGCCAAGATGCCTGCTAATCCTAAATCTGTTTCTCCCCCATTTTTCGCCCTTATTCCATAATAGAGTCCGAAACAAGCGGCCACAATATTTATTAAAGGCAGACCCAAGCCGAAGAGCAAGATGGCGCCCGCAATTAGGAGCGATATAATTCCATCTTTATGTGGATCGTCAGTTGAGGAAGCCGCAATGGCCTTTTGACGGAGTTTATTGGACAACACGCTATCGTGTTTATCCGCGCCCGCCATTCGCCTTATAATTGGCCTATCAAACTTTGATTTTTCAACCTTCTTGGTTAGCGGCTCAGATTCAGCTTCAAAGCGCTGAGACGCTGCTTCCTTGGAAGCCACAGCACTCTCCCACCATTTGAAATTTTCATCGCTAGCAAATGCAATTGCCGAATCCAACTCATTCAAGGGAGTATCAGATTCTAAATCATCTGCTCGTGTTCGATCGATTTTCGCCTTGATTTTAGCGATCACATTTGTGTGGAACCCTTGTCGATACTTTCTTTTTTGGATGAGCTTATTGCTGGCAACATCATTACTACTTGAGCAAGCACTTAACAAAACAGCGGAGAGGAAAGCGCCCAGAATAACTTGATACTTCATGTGTCAAATATGACGAATTGTCAAATTGTAATGGGATTTTCTGGCATAAAAAAAGCCCCTGTCGGGGCTTTTATTTAACGCTAGGTTTTAATTAATCATACCTACACTTCGTTCTATAAAATGCGTGAGCTTTTCCCCTCTTAATAATCCCTTGGACAAAAGCGCCAAATCAGCGGCTTGCTGCGCCATATTGCTGCGCTTTTGTTCGTCTGTTTCTAACAACATTTTAGAGATCAACTCATGATTGCTGTTTACAACTAGGTTATAGCTTTCTGGTAAGTTACCCATACCCATCATGCCACCACCTATTTCGGCCTGCTCCTTCATTCTGCGCATGAATTCGCTTTGAGTCACAACCATAGGAAGTTCGTCTTCTGACAAGCTTTCGTATTGAACGACAAATTTATCCTTATCAACAACAGATTGAATAACTGGAGTCAGTTGTCCTTTTTGATCTTCCGTTAGATTGCTCTCAACTGAATCTGCCTTTGGAATTAATTTTTCAATAGAGTCTGCATCTACGCGTTTAAATGTCACCTTCTCCATTTTCATCTCAAATTGCTGAAGCAAATGAGCCGTCAATGGGGTGTTCATTTCAAGCACATCGTATCCCTTCTTATTCGCTTTGGCAATGATACCATGATCCGCCTCCGCGTTATTGGTATATAATATGACTAGGTTCTCGTCTTTATCCGTTTGCTTCTCTTTGATTATTTCCTTGTATTCCTCAAAAGTTTTATGCTCGCCTTTTGTGTTTTTTAGCAAGTAAACTGGCTGAATTCTATCGTAGAATTTTTCATCTGTCAACAATCCATAATCCATGAAAATTTGGACATCCGACCATTTCTTTTCAAAGTCTTCCCGATCATTTTTGAACATCTCGGCCAATTTGTCCGCAACCTTCTTCGTAATATGGCTACTGATCTTTTTGACATTGCTATCGCTTTGCAAATAGCTTCTACTGACGTTCAATGGAATGTCTGGCGAATCGATGACACCGTGCAAAAGCGTTAAGAACTCAGGAACCACATTTTCGACCGAATCGGTAATAAAAACCTGATTGCTATAGAGCTGAATCTTATTCTTCTGCAGCTCCACCTTATGCTTAGCCAATCGCGGGAAATAAAGAACTCCGGTTAGATTGAACGGATAATCTACATTGATGTGAATATTGAATAATGGGTCTTCAAAGGTCATTGGATACAATTCCCTGTAGAACTTATTATAGTCTTCCGTAGATAAATCTGCCGGAGTCTTTTTCCAGATTGGATCTGGGTTATTGATAATATTGTCAACTTCAATACTCTCCTTTTTCAATTCACCTTTATCGTCCTTTTCGCCCGTTGGACTATCAATCATTTTCGATTGGGTACCAAACTTTATCGCTACGGGTAAAAACTTGCAGTATTTGGTTAGAATGCCTTCAATTCGTTGATTTTCAAGAAATTCTTTAGACTCGTCATCAATGTGAAGGATGATTTCCGTTCCGCGTTCAGTTTTCTTTGATTTAGTAACCGTAAAGGAAGGGCTACCATCACAAACCCATTTTACTGCCTCCTCATCCTTCCAACTTTTGGTGATCACTTCAACTTTCTTTGACACCATGAAGGCGCTGTAAAATCCTAATCCAAAATGGCCGATAATTCCACCATCCTCGACTTTGCCTTCATATTCTTTTAGAAACTCAGAAGCACCAGAAAACGCTACTTGGTTTAGGTATTTCTCAACCTCTCCTTGCGTCATTCCTATTCCTCTATCAATGATATGTAGTGTGCCTTTTTTAGCGTCTACCTTCACTTCAATTGTGGTATTTCCTACTTCTCCTTTATACTCGCCTAAACGAGATAAGGTTTTGATTTTAGTGGTTGCATCCACTGCGTTTGAAACCAATTCTCTCAAGAATATCTCATGATCTGAATAGAGAAACTTCTTGATAATTGGAAAAATGTTTTCGGCTTGAACGTTAATTGTTCCCTTCATAGCAATCCAAATTTTAATCTATCAATTATGTTGTTCGATTTGACTTTCGTAGATGAATCTGATTCATTCATCGGCTGCCGGCTAAGTCAAACCCTATGCCAGCTCACTTTAACTGTCAAACTGACAATCGTACTTATCCAATATTGACAAAAATGAATGGCTACTGAATGGAGATGAGCTACAACCCCTAATTTTTGGCCAATTATATTTGATCCACTAAACAAAAAAGCATGAGAAGATTTTTACCGTTGCTATTGCTAGCAATTTCGCTTAACACCTTTGCCAAAGACGCTGAAACTATCCTTATTGGAGCGGATGCTGCCAAGGTTATCCCAGAGTCGAATATGATTCGATACAAATCATTTACGAGCGTTCCTGCATACATTCAATTCAGAGCGTCTGATCGAATTGAATTTTCGCAATGGCAAACTTGGATGACGAACCATTATTTCAAAGGCAATAAGGCAATCTCTTTCCAACTTATTGGAAGCGAACTAGATGAACTGGGAATGACGCATTTTCGTTTCCAACAAATGGCTGATGGAATTCCTCTAGTCAATGGAATTTGGATCGTTCACACCATTAATCAGCAAGTGGTAAGTATGAATGGTGATCTATTTGATTCCGTTCCAAAATTTAATGCTGGATTGAGTGAAACGGCCGCGCTAGCTGCTGCGTTATCTGAAATTGGAGCTGAATCTTATAAATGGGAATCTGCGAGCGAAGAGGCACATCTTAAAGTAGAACAAAACGACCCAGAAGCGACCTTTTATCCAAAAGGGCAGTTGGTCATCGTTAACCGTGATCCATCTTTAAATGATGTCAACCTGACGCTCGCATGGATGTTTGACATTTATGCTTCAGAACCAATGAGCAGAAGAGAAATCTACATCGATGCAAATCAGGGCTTTGTTGCATTTGAAAATGATTTAATACATCACGCAGATTCAAATGGGGTTGCGGTGACTGGTTATAGTGGATCACAAAACATCGTTGCCGACTACACTGGATCTCAATTTAGACTTCGAGAAACGGGCAGAGGTAATGGAATTGAGACTTATGATTTGAACAATGCCACTGGTTATGGTGGTGCTTCAGACTATTTTGATGCAGACAACTACTGGAGTACAACATCCATCGAACAATATGGAACTGATGCACATTGGGGTGCTGAAATGACTTACGATTATTACTACAACAATTTCAATCGAAACAGTATTGATAACAATGGATTTAAGCTGCTGAGTTACGCGCATTACGGAACCAATTATGGCAATGCTTTTTGGGATGGTCAACGTATGACCTATGGTGATGGCTCCAATGGAACCTCGCCATTTACAGCTATTGATATAACAGGTCATGAGGTTACACATGGTTTGACTTCCTTCACGGCTGATTTAGTTTATTCCTATGAATCAGGCGCATTGAATGAAAGCTTCTCTGACATTTTTGGTGCTGCCGTGGAATTTGACGCTTTAGGTTTTAGCAATGGAGATTGGCTCATGGGCGAAGATCTTGGTTTTGTTATACGAAATATGGCTAATCCAAATTCCTACGGAGATCCTGATACTTATTATGGTACAAACTGGGCGACTGGGGCAGGTGACAATGGTGGGGTTCATACGAATAGCGGGGTTCAAAATTTTTGGTTCTACCTGCTTACCGTAGGTGGAACTGGAACCAATGATAATGGCGATAGCTACAACGTTTCTGCTTTAGGAATTGATGATGCACAAGCCATTGCCTTTCGAAATTTAACCGTCTATTTAAGCGTAAATAGTCAATATGCCGATGCTCGTTTTTACGCAATCATATCCGCTCAAGATCTTTATGGGGTTTGTACGCAGGAAGTAGAAAGCACTACAAATGCTTGGTATGCGGTAGGAGTTGGGAATCCATACGTTGCTGGAGTAACTTCTGATTTCCTTGCCGATGACACAGAAGATTGCTCGGTTCCTTTTACCGTTAACTTTTCGAATTTGAGTTCAAACACGGACACCTATGCTTGGAATTTTGGTGATGGTCAAACATCTACCTTGGCTCAACCTTCCCATACTTACACAGCTGCAGGAACTTATACGGTGACACTTCAAGCTTCTTCTTCTTGTGGAACGGACACTAAGGTTGAAACATCATATATTGCCGCTGGCCCTGATGTTCCATGCGATTACATTCTACCTGAAAGTGGACAGGGAATTACTCAACAAGGATGTTTAGGATATCTATTTGATAACGGTGGTGCTGATGGTAACTATTTACCAAATACGGACAGCTGGGTGACAATTGCACCATGCGGTGCATCTACAGTAACAATTACATTCGAGGATTTCGCACTCGAATCTGCCAACGGATGCATCTACGATTATTTAGAAGTTTATGATGGCTCCAGCATTAATGATCCTGTAATCGGCACATATTGTGGATCCAATCTACCTCCAAATACACTAACTTCAACTGGTCCAGCAATAACGGTTCGATTGTATGCAGATGGTGGTCTTGAGTACAGTGGATTTAAAATTAGTTGGGAATGCGAAGAAGGAAATACACCTCCCGCTCCAGCTTTTAACGCTTCAATTACGGAGTCATGTGATGGTATGATTCATTTTGTAAATGAAAGCAGCAATTGTCCTGACACATGGTTATGGCGCTTTGGTGATGGAGTTACATCGACTGATCTAGATCCAACGCATGAATATGTTACTAATGGAACCTATAACGTAACGCTCATCGTTTCAAATGCTAATGGATCGGATAGTTTAACTAAAACCGCATACATCAATGTGAATAGACCATTGTCGCCAACTGGCCCTACGGTTGAAGTTTGTCCTGAAGAAGCGGCTACTCTACTTGCCTTGCCAGCAGCAGCTGGTGAGACAAGATGGTATGATAATTTGAATGCAACGACACCAATTCATGTTGGAGATACTTTTGTCACGCCAGTCTTAACCTATTCTACTGCATACTTCGCGGAGACGGTAGTCGAAGGTTTAGCGTTGAATGTTGGTCCCGCAGATACATCTATTGGGGGTGGCGGAATGTTCAACTTTAACCAATCGTTATTATTTGATGTTTACGCACCGGTTACGTTGAAGAGCGTTCGCGTATTCGCTAACAGCGCTTCAGACCGAACGATAGAATTAAGGGACGAAAATGGATCTGTTTTGGAATCTGCAACTGTAAGCATTCCTGCAGGCGAGTCTGAAGTAAGTTTGAACTTTGCTCTTCCAATTGGCACTGACTTACAATTAGGTCTATCTGTCTTCAGCAACGTTGACTTGTTCCGAAATAATGATGGAGTTGCTTATCCATATAACGATGCATCAAACTATGTTTCAATCACGCATAGTTCGGCCAATCAAAACGGTGGATTGAATCATTATTATTATTTCTATGATTGGAAAATAGGTGAGGCCGATTGTACCAGTCCAAGACACACAATTTGGGCAAGTACAGGAGAATGCACGGGTATTGACGAGCTAGCGGCTAATCATATTTCGATCTATCCTAATCCAAATAATGGAAGTTTTACCATGTCATGGGAAACCATCCATGTAGATCAAATCTTCATTCTGAACATGCAAGGACAAATGATTAAATCAATTCGTCCTCAATCTGAAATGAGCCAACTCGACCTCAGCCTAAGCTCTGGTATGTACATGATTCAATTTCAAACTAATGATCAGACGATTGTCAAGAACGTAATTGTTCAATAAGTCGATTTTAGAATAAAAAAGCCCGCTTGAAAAAATCAAGCGGGCTTTTTTTTTGTCTTTCGTTTTCTATTAATGAATGGTAATTAAGACTTGATCACTCGCATTCATTCTGTTCTCAATGCGATCAGGTTTTATTCCCTGATCGATGAGGTAATCTACCACTAATTGACTATCTGCCTCTCGGATGGGCAGTAAAACAACCTCTTCTCCGCTTCGCTCTTCATTCGATAGGCGAAGTGTTACCGTATATCCGTCCTCAACATCCTTTAAAATGCGTTTGAGCGAGATATAATTGCTCGATTCCAGCATACTAAGATCAAATTCATAATAAGATTCCATTCCACCTCTAGGTTCTGAATCAAACCTAGGTCCTACTGACAATTCTTCAGAAAGTCGCGTATCGGCTTCATAGGCCTGCTTTAATAGAATATCTTGTGAAGGCAAAACTGTAAAGGCGAATACAAATTTGTTTGTGTTGTTAACCAAAACATTCTTATGCTCTCCACTCAGATAAATTTCAAAAATGTCTGCTAATCCACTACTATTCTCTACTGAAATAAAATAATTCTCATTGACAATGTAGTTTTCAAACTCAAATTCTCCGTTCTCATTTACTTCCGTTATTTGGATAATGTTTTCACGCTCATCCATGAGCTTCAATCGAACTCCAGATTTAGGCAGTTTTTTATACTCAAATCTCCCTTTAAGCTTTGCTTCCTGCTCTTGAACAATGAAGCCGCTTTCAGTTTCTGACCTTAGTGAATACAAAGTCATTGGTCTGGATTGAGCTAGTTTTTTAAACGCAAAAACTCCTGAACGACCGTCATTCATGTAGAAAATGACATCTTGAGGATTTCTGGCTAAATATATTTCACTTTTATCCAGTTCTGCTTCCTGCTCAGAGTTTAGCTGCAGCGAATAATCTCCCTCCGGTAAGACATCTTCAAAAACAAATTTCCCATCACCATCCGTTTTCGCCATGCCCAGCACATGATCGTTTTCATCGATTAATGAAATTTCGGTGTTGATTAACGGAAGTCGATCAAGTTTAAGGTATCCAGCAATGGCTTCATTCGTGCGAGCCGGCTCATATCCATATTTATCAAAGACAGATCTCGGCATCATTCTATCCCTTTCCGACATTCTTGCTATGCCTTCATTCGAACCATCCGATAAGGTTCTAAATTCAAACAAGTGTTTGGCCGTTTTCGTGACTACGATATCTTGATTTGGATTATCATTCGTAAGGAAAATCTCATATACATCCACCAGCCCTTTCAGATTTTCATCTACAGAAAGGAAATAGCTTTTTTCATTAGACCTCGTATTGAAGGTAAAATAACCTTGGTCATCCGTCTCAATCTGCTCTATCACCTTACTATTCTCGTCAATAACATTAAGTTTCAACTTCTCCCTTACGGTTCCATAGGTAGCCACCTTACCAGAAATTGTAGTTGGATGATCGACTACATTTCCTTGACGAGCTAAACGCTCCAGTTCATTTACCTCTTCGATCTTTTGACCAGATAAAACCTTAAAGCCGAAAATTCCAAGACCGCCTTCATTCATGAAAACCATTTTCTCACCAAGGTCATTTGCCAAGAATATATCGGCCGTGCGTAGATCTTGTTTGATGCTATCTTCAATGGCTATTTTATAGTCTCTATCTGGTAAGAAGGATTGTAAATTAAAGTACCCTTCATCATTCGTTGTAACGGATTGAATGACTTGATCGTTCTCATCTAATAGATTCAATTGAATATTCATTGCAGGTAATCGCTCTAAGCGAATAAATCCGCTAGCCGCTGGA
>Ga0115566_10001985_pt1 | contig 17146 bp, 23 predicted proteins | sample COGITO_mtgs_1204_3_FD_87173 | JGI IMG/M metagenome (GOLD analysis project Ga0115566, IMG submission 87173) | Pelagic marine microbial communities from North Sea - COGITO_mtgs_120405 | ecosystem: Environmental > Aquatic > Marine > Epipelagic | place: Germany:Helgoland, sampling site Kabeltonne...
AGATTAGCTTCGTCCATAACCAAGTATTTACATTTAATAAAAGAATAAAACAGATATTTTTTTGGTTCGATAATGTCGGCAATAAAACCGGTCGTGTGACCATTAGTATTGCGAATACAAACCAGATCGTGAACTTTAAACTTACTCATTCTACGCCTCCCATCAGTTAATGATATTTTGGAAACAGTAGCTTCTCAAACTGGTCCCATTCAAGTGTCACATGTCGGCCATATTCATAACCAAAATCATGCTTAAGCAAGAACACAATTTCAAACTTCCCTAGCTCATCGTATCGATCAAAGTCAACAATCTTTACTTTTCCGTAGGGTTTTAGTCTTACTATAGAATTAATTGGCAGCGTCTTGTGTAAAAGTATTTCCAATGCATCGTGTCTTTTCTTCATTTTGCTGGGCCAAGAGAACAAAGAGGTATTGCAATCATCGCTCGTAATTTTCTTTTGTGCAAAAGAAATAAGGCTCTGTTTATCCTTTAGTAAGAGATAGGCATTGTAAGCCAACAGGCAGGTTGTTGTGAATAGAAAAAAGTTCATTCTTCGTTCTCCTCAAGATACCCTTCGTCACAAGACCGAAACTCTACGATTGTAGGTGGCCCTAAATCTTTAACCATTTCTTGCAAACCTTTACGAAAGTCCAAGTCAGCTGTTGTAATGAAGTATCCGCCTGACCAACCAACAAAAATACGATCTTCGCTCATTCGTCATCTCCACTTGATTCTTTTCCTAAAAACACTGCGTAAATTCTGTTCAAGACAAAGTCAAACGCGTCTGGGGTTGTGTCTGGTGTTGCAATCATTGCAAGCAAACGTCGAAGTTCTGATTTTTTCATTGTTGTTCTCTTTCAAGTCTTGCGATTTCGAAGTCTAAATATTGAGCAGCCTTTCGTAGATCTTCTAGGGGTTTGTCAGACTTCTTTCCTGAGCGGTTGATATACTTCAAGACGTTGCCTAAACTAAAGTTAAGATCCCAAGCTTCAATAACTTTTATTGCTTCGTATTGATTGTCTTTACCGCCGTAATGATCTGGGTGGTCGACAGCTTCTTTCTTCAATTATCTCTCCAAAAATTGCTTTGATGCTTCATACAGCACGATGTTGGCTGCTTGCGCGGTGTTTAGGCAGAATCCTGGTCCAGGCATGTCGATCTCAACGCAATCAGCAATTTGAGTCACATCAACTGGCACACCAGATGTCTCATGCCCAGTAAAAATACAGACTTCTTGATCAAAATTAAAACGATAATTCCTTAATTTCTTTGATTTATCACAAAGTTCCGCAGCCACGACTTGGACTGAGTTTTCTTCTGTCCATCGATTAAAAGCGCCAGGCGAACTGTGCTGAATAAGATTGATAAAATCGCATGTAGACCCTGATAGGCGTCTAAGATCTGCTCTCGACGGGATTGATCCGATTACATGCACGTCTTTGACACCAAAACAAACAGCTGACCTGATCAAGAAAGCCAGATTGCCATCATGCATAAAATTGACGCACCCAATAGAAATAGGCAGAAATTGTGCAGACTTCATTTTTTCTGCATATCGCTGCTTTCTAGTATACTTCCTATGAGAAAGAAAGTTTTTCTGGACAATCTTTCTATAGTTAGACTTTGCCAACATTGCTTGTTCTCCTACTCTTATTATAGTAGGAAATTATAATATTTGCACTCAATCTACTTATTAAGTCGTTCAACATATCGGTCGACCCAAACTTTCATAAGTGCTTCTTTGTCTAGAAACTTTCTTGACCTTTTTACTTCTGGTGTGCTGTTTTCAAAAGCCTTCATGATAACTTCTTTTGGTGCAAGATCATCTTCTATGTCGTGCGCAGACATGAAGTTTTCTGATTCGTAGAAAAAATAAAAAAGGCCGTCGTAAACTTTAATTTTCTTTTCAGGAGAAAGATACCTGTTGATTATTCTTAGTAGACCTAAGAAGGAAGCTATGTCCCGCACGTCTTCGACTGTTGCTCTGTTTTCAAATATTACTTCAAAAATATCTTCCGCTTTTCTAAATTTTTCTTCTCTTTCTTCAAACTTAAGATATCGATAAACATCTTTGCCACCGACTTGATAAGGTTCAAGTCTATACTTTGTTGAAAGACCTCGGCCCATTGAAAAAGACATCAAGCTTGAAAAAGAGTCAAAGTAACTATCGAGTTGAAAATCTTCAACTGTGGGGGAATGAACAAGAAAAGTTGCAAGAAGTCTTATAGACTGGTTTTGAGCCACACCAGACTTTTCAAGTATTTGTTTAAAAAACTTCATCCTCTCTGGTTTTTTGATCGTTGAATCAACAAATCGATCAATTTCTTCTTTTGACACTCTAGATACTAAAGACTTGTGTAATTTTTTTAGATTGCGTGAATCACTTGGTGGGATGAATAAATGTAAATCTTCGATTTCTAAGTTGCCTATTGTGCCGACGCGAATGTTGTCTATACTGGGCAAGCTGGTCTGTAGCCTGGGTTTTTCAGTTTTGCTTGAAGAGGTAGCGATCAATGCTGAACCGTATGGGATTGTCTGAATTCTTGACCCTAGAGACTGTAAGAGTAGCTTGTGACCGATACCCTTGATGCCTGCTGTTATGTCCTCCCATGTACTTCCCCTAAGAAATTTTTCTGTCTCGAAAGGTCTACCTTCTTTGTCAAAAGGAACAAAGACAAAGTCTACTTGAAAAAGAAATGACCTCCCATCGACGCTGTACTCAAAAATACCATTGATCTGTTCTTCTTTGATTTGTTTTTCTGTCAGCTTATTGTGACCTACAAATTTAATCGTAGAAGAAAGCTGTCTGCCTCTCATGGCATTTAAAAGCCGATACAGTGTAGGTATTTTTTCTTTAGGGACAAGAAGATCAATATCACCTGTCTTTTTCTTATACTTGACATACTCAGCATCGTCGATCTGACTAGTTGGGGCAAATAGAAATTCTGATGAACCCATAAACGTGTAACCCGTGTCTAAGATTTCATCTATGACATCGGGTCGGTATAAATCTGAATTGAAATTATTTCTGTGCTCCTCGTCAATTTTTTTAATGACGTCTTTTATATCTCGTGTGAAATCAGACCTGGAGACTTTTTCATCAAAAACAATAGGTTTAGCTTGCGCAACTTGCCCATTCCACATGACATTTTCAGGAGTGCCATCTTTGCCGGAAACAACAGCTGTGGCATTTCCGCCTTCTGAGATAACAGCTTCTTTAGAAATAAACTTTTTCCACTCTGACATCAAGTCCTTCATCAACATGTAATACTCCTAGTTTGTAAATAGGATTTTTCTTTACTTTTTACAGACTTTGTCATACTCTTCTTCAAGAAGAAATATTTCTTTCATGATATTCCCGTACTCTCTTAATTTTCCGTTGCGCTGAAGTTCAACAGAAATTTTGTATTTTCTTTCTATTTCTGCTAAAATTTTCTTTTTGGGATCCCTTCTAAAGAGAGACTTTAAAAACTCAATCATTCTTCGTTCTCCATAGATTTAAGATAAAGAAACAACTCTTCTTCAAGTTTAAGCATAGCGGCTCTGAAATGCAGCGCTCTTTCAAAAGAACGGTCGGTCTTCTTGACTTCTCTAAATGCTTCTTCGAGATTATATATAAAGAGTCTTAAATCAGGTACTTTCATTCTTCGTTCTCCAACAGGAACACATCCTCAAGAAATCTTGAAAGTAGTTCAGCAGTAGTATCCATCCCATCATCAACGATATCACCATAAGATATAGCAGAATCAAAATCTCTCTTTAATCTCCTGCACCTTTCCAGCAAAATACTGTGTGCATTTGAAAAGCCCATCAAGGATTTAAGCAGTCGTTTTTCATTGTCACTCATTCTTCGTTCTCCATAAGCTTAAAATAATACTCATTCCATTCTTGTCTAATCTTTTCTATTCCACCATTGTTTTTCATAAGAAGCTCAGAAAACCTTTCAAACTCTCCATTATCAACCATTATCTGAATCTCTTCCTGAAGTTCTTTGTGGTTGCCTAATCTTGTTTTTAGCTTTCGAGAAAGTCTGCAATTTGTTCCGTGTAGCTTAATTTCTAAAGTAAGTCTAGGTGCGCTCATTCTTCGTTCTCCATTATATTATAAAGATTCTCGCCGCGCTGGTTATACTCAGTAATCATTTTTATCTCCTCCTTCAAAAGAACATCGGATGTTGTATCGGAAGGAAACTCCTTGATTATCTTAAACTCGAAAACGTCTAGTCCGTATTTGTAGTAGTCTTCTTGGAGTTTGGGGTTTCTGTGCTTGTTGCGGCGGAGGGCGGACGTGTTATTGCGCCATCGTTTCTTACACTGGGTGGTTTGCCCGATATACACCCGTCCGGTTTTGGTATTCTCGATTTTATAAACCGTTGCTGGTTGATTTTTGATGTATTGCTTTTCGCGTTGCTTGATCTTTTCAACGTTTTCTTTGCGGTATTGTTTTTGCTGTTGCTTGATCTTTTCAACGTTTTCTTTGTAATATTGCTCTTTGTTTTGCTTAATACACCCTTTACACCAGCTTTGAAGCCCGTCTTTAGCTCTGTTGTCCTTATGAAACTCCGAATGCGGCTTTCGCTCTTTACATTTCGTGCAAGTTTTCAAAATCACTGCTCACTCCTAATCTTACGATACGCCCCCACAGTCTCTGGAAATAAATCCGTAGCAATTTCCAGACACGCTTTTGCGACTTTTACAATCTCCCATTGTGCTCCCATGTGCGTTCGTAAGTCAATGAATTTAAGTAAGTTATTAAGATTAACTGTTCCATAATATTCCGTATATAAATTTTGAGGCAGTACACCTCTTGCTTGTTCTCGGCAAACGCCGGCTTCGATAAGGCTGTTAAAAAACTTCAAGCTAAGTTTATGATGCATTCTCATTGCACAAGCTGCTGCAACATCTATGCCGGCCTGTCTAGGAAGAATTGGATTGATCAACTCTTCGGCGTTGCTTGCCTGTCGGTTTGACTTGTGTTGCGTTCTGAACTCTTCTGGTTCGTAGAACTTGATGTTTACATCGGTGTACCTTCTAGAAATTTCATTATAAGACCAAGTTCTGTGGCGGTGATGCTGGCTACGCACATACAAAGGTACAACAAAACGGAATGTAATAGAACAATGTTCCAAAGTGGAAGTGTGCCTATGCTTAATAAGATATCTGATAAGTCTTTTATCTTTTTCATCTAAAACGGCCTTCTCTTTCCCAAATGATACGCGAGCAGAATTAACAACAGTGAGATCATTACCGACATGCTGTACATAATCAACTCTTCCATAATTATCTCCATAAAGCTCTATTCTTTTATTATAACTCATTAAATCCTCTCTGGTGATTCTGAAAATATTAGATTCATGTTTTCTAGATCAAAATTGTTCTCAATATATGACTTCCATCTCTGCTCAGTATCAAACTTTAGTGTGGCTGCTTCTCTTCTAATTCCCCACACATCGACCTCTCTGAGAATATCAACCTTATTGATAATTAAATCGGTGACACCATTGATATCAACGGCTCTCTGTAGATTCTTGATATCCAGCCAGTTACACTGTCGGCGTCTGCCAGTTGTAGCGCCAAATTCCTTTCCGATTCCTTGGATATCATTAAAAATATTTTCATGACCATGAAATCTCTTAGAACCCACATATGTATCATATGCTTTAGCGACTCCGTAAATGCGCCGGATGGACTGTGGTGGGATGCCATTTAGAAGCGCCCCAGCGGACGTACAGTGGCTCGAAGTCACAAAGGGGTAGTCACCCCAATCAATATCCAATCCGAAGCCTTGAGCGCCCTCACAGAGCACCGTAGGGGCATCTCTGCCATGTAGCTCATCATACAGGTCAACCAAATAGTCACTATTAATCAAATCAGGGTGATCACCGGCTGTAATGCCATTTCGATCATATTTGTCGCGATATGCTGGCCCATTGCCTTGCTTTGTCGTCCCGATCTTAGTATCTTTGCCATCTTCATTTAAGTGTTCATTGGTAATAATATGAGCATTTTTTGCAATAAAAATTAAGTCCTCTGTGTTGATTCCACCATCTTCAAGCATTTTTATTTCTTTATAAAATTGCTGAAGATTTACAACACATCCACTGCCAATAATTGACCTAACTCCAAAAAACACGCCAGCCGGAATGTGGTGTGTCACAAACTTTTTACCATTGTGATAAATGGTATGACCGGCGTTGCACCCTCCATTAAATCTAATACAATGTGTGTACTCACCACTCTTTAAAAGGTGGTGAGTCACCTTTCCTTTGCCTTCGTCGCCATACGACAACCCAACAACAATATCAGTAATCATAAACATGCCTCCTATCCATATGAAATATATCATAGGTCAGGAGGCATGTCAAGTTTTTTATTTGATTTCTTCTATAAGTGCTTTAATATCCATTCCGCCACAATCAATTTTCTTTTTAGAGCAGTGATAATGACTGACGATACCAGCAAATTTTCCATAAACTACGTCTTGTTCATATTTTGTAGAAGTATTACCATTATTATCCAATGGCGCTTTAAATTCAACTGCTGTGGCGGATTCAATGGCTTTCCAGAGTGCTTGAGCAGCTTGAATTTGAACATCATAGAAACCTAAAAACTCAGGTAGTTTTTGACCATGAACAACAACATCCTTCATTGTTGGGCGCTCACCAAAGCCTCTTTTCTCGTACCAGTTTTGATACTTGGGGTAATAGGCATTAGATATTTCTACGCCGACTGAAGCCCTATTGACGCGCCCGCTAGAGCCATGCCATGCACCGTGCTGCATATCCAAAGTTTGGAAAATGGTGCCATCATTATCAATTAGAAAATGTACACTAATTCCACGCTTATTTAAAACATCATTACAGCGAGTGCTGTCCAAGCAAACATCCCAGTGATTTACAAAAAGTCGGATATTGCGCTTTGCTCGACCAGTATAATCATAATAATTTCCGGGTTTTGCCGAAAGCCCCCCTTCTTCTGACCATAACACTACTTTATCCCATTCGATAGGAATAAAATTACTATTATAAACAAGATAATTGGAATACTTCCTATTAACCGGCCTAAAATCATCAATATCCGCTTGGCGCTCAGTCCAAATACGACGGAATGTGGAAGGTCCACATAGTCCATCTGCTGTCAAACCATACTGCTTTTGAAACTTTTTGATGGCTCTTACAAGCTTATCATCATAATGCTTCTCGCCAAACCAAGTTGGATCCCAGCCTAGCTGAGTTGCTGATGATTTATTATAAAAATCTTTATTCATTTTGTTTAACTTCCTTTGGGTACTATCCCCACAACATAATTATCGAGAATCAAACTAATCGTCCCAAATTCTTCAGTTTTTATTTCCTCAATCATCTTTCTGTCAATAAATATTTTATCTCCAGGGACCACCATAATCCTCACCGTATCCGAAACGCTCAAAACATTAACCAATTGGTAAGTTTCTTCTGTTTTTTGATATCCCTGTGGCATTAAAATGACAGTACCATCATTATCTTCTTTCTCAATAATTTCAATTTGTATATGTCTGTTAACTGGAACAAATTTCACTTTTCACCTCTTATTAAATTGTACATGATTCGCCATCACAAAATTTTGTACCGGCTCCCTGTTGATTTGTTTCAAATCTCTGCACAGGGATTATTTTATTACTCATCTCAATAAACTTTTCTTCTGTAATTGCTTCATAAGGAGCCTGCTTATACCCAGTCTCACTTAAACGCAAAAAAGAAACTGCTTTAAGGCGCGTTTCATACATTTCTAGCGCATTTTTAATTTGATTTTCTTCATGAGACTGAAAAGTTACTGTTATCGATACAGAGTTATCCGCCCAGAAATGTTGGTATTGCGCTGCAATTTCAAGCTGTTCCCACATTGTAATATCTTTTTTACCTTTATAATAGTGAGATTCCTTGACGGGAAAAGACACAACGCTAGTATTTGGAGAATACGCATCATCCTCAATAGGATATCCGGCCTCTTCTAGAGTTGGCAAAAGATCAGAGTCTTTTGAGAAACGAATTCTACGAATATAATATTCATCCTCCGGAAAATGAATTCCTGGCGTAGACCCATTTAATAGCGAAACAGTGCCAGATGGCTTAATGCTAGTCATTCGAATTGACTTAGGAATACACAACCAATTGGAGAACTCCTCATCTAGAACTTTCACAGCCTCATATGCGTTATCACACCAATTATATAGTTCTCGTCTTCCAAATTTAGAAAATGCCTGAACAACTCCGGACTGCGATAAGCCAATACGACGATTCTTTAGCATTTTAGCGTTTGTCTCTGGCCAATGAGTATTTGAGAGCGTGATGGTCTTTCCGTATAAATATGCAATTTTAAGAGTCTTAAGATAATCCTCATAAGAATCGTGCTTTGCTGGGAAAGTCTCAACTAAGCAGCACAACTCGGCATCTTCAAGCTGCTGCTCAACACACGGATTAAAACCAGCAACATTGATATCATCTAGTCGCTCGCCATCTTTAAACCTGCCTCTAGTTCTAGCGTTATCAAGCCAGATATATCCCGGCTCTCCATTCTTTTTGCTCTGATCTGCATGCCATGTATAATCCATTCCTACAATCGCATGAAAAGAATTGTTAGATCCCCATCGATGATGATATAGAGCTTCTTGATCGTTTTTCATCTCAAGATATTGACGATCATCGTATGAACCCATAGCCAAAGCCGCAGATCTACGTACATTTCCAGCGACAACACATCGCCCGATTAAGTTTTCTGTGTCCACAATTGTCACAGAGTCGATTAACTCGCCAATAATCGGAGTGTATAATTTACTAAGAGAATCATGTAATTCTTTTAAAGGTCCAGCACCGCTGCTAGTTCCTCCAAAACCTTTAATTAAAGCTCCTTCCGGTCGGATCGCTGAATAATCAAACTGGGGGATTTTACCTCCTAGGAGAAAACCATTCAAAAGAACATGAATAGAATTTACCCATCCTTCTCTACTGTCATCGATGATGAGAACGTCATTAGTGTATTTTGGTTCAGTAACGGTAACACTACCGGCACCAAGAGTATCAAATCCAACCCCGATACCTAACATTAAAGCATCCATCATCCAAGAAAAAAGATATCCACCTTTTGTGGAAATTTCTTTTGTTGAGCGAAATGCACAATTAAAAAGACCGGCAGCAGTCCTTTCTTCAACAAATTTTGTGCCCATCATCCATAGACCTCTACCGGGAGGTGTCCACTTCAAATTAAAAAGACGATCATAAGCGTCTTTAGCGGTTGCTTGTGCTTTAGAATCGTTCCATTCTAGACCTAAATAATACACATGCTGTTTTTGCATATCAAACATGCCTTCAATGACACGCCTACATGTCTGATACCATTCCTCTGTCCCTTCCACATCTGGAGAGAATTCGTTCAATCTACGCGCATAGGTGCGTTTAAATGTCACATATCCTACTGGACCCCATGGAACATTTTTATCAATATAAGGCAGGATAAACTGCTCTGATAATCTAAATTTTCTAATATTTGGCTTCATTAACTTTTACTCCCTGATTTTCTTAGTTTCGAATATTTTTTCTGCAATAAATCTCTTTGCATTTGTGGTGTCAATGTGACCGGATTAAGCGGAATATTATTGACACCAGAGGTAATAGACACTCCGTTAATTACACTAGGCGCGAATTTTATAGATACATTACTTGTGTCCATAAAAATTGGGTATACCATTCCGTCTGGACCATTACGATTTTTAGCAACAAAAATACGTCCGGTGTTTGCCTGTTTGTCCTCGATTGTTCGCGACACAGAAAAGATAAGGTCAGCTACAAAACATTTGCTAAAAGCTTCACTGATCGATTCCATGGTAATTACTTCTGCATTTAATCCTGACCGGTTAGTCTGAGATGCTGTCCAAACCGGACAACCAAACTCAGTTGAGATACCCCTCATCTCTTCATAAATAGATTCTAATTCGTTACGCTTCTCTTTTCTTATCACAACCGGTCGTAAAAGATCTCCGTAATCAATTATGATCATACCTGGAATGATCCCTCTCTTTTTCAATCTTGCGAGATGAGATTTAATAGTATTAGTAGAAGCTGACTTTGTAGGATATTCTTTAACAATCAATTTGCCTTGAATATTTTTCACTTGTTCAAAAACTTCTTCTTTAAAATCTTTAATGTCGGTAAGGGGAAGACCAGTAAGACAGGAATCATAACGATTAGCCACAACTGTATCTTGTAGCTCTAAAGTGTAATGAATAACATTTTTGCCTGCGCGCAATGCTTCCACTCCTAAATGCACCAAAACCATCGATTTACCTGCACCAGTTGGAGCGATAACGACTCCCAACTCACTTTTACCTAATCCTCCTCCAGTTATTTTATCCATTTCATCCCAGCCGGTTGTAACTGGCATTCTATGTTTTGGCTTAAATCTTTCCTCAAAATCAGTCAAATAATCATATCCAAAATTATTATCTGAACCTAATTTCAGAGCATCATTAATTGTTTTACTAATCTCGTCAAAAGAACATGTCTGAAGAAGTGCTACCGATTTCATCATAGCTTTTTTTAGATTTTGCTTTTTACAGAAATCTAAACTCTGCTCTTTAATATATTCAATATCTGAAAGTTCATTATATTGAATCTTTCTAAAATATTCTCTTACTTGGCGTCGAATTACCTCATTCTCTCTTTCTAAATCTGTGTTCAACATAGTAGTCACAGCCTCCGTTGAGGGGTGGACATTATATTTCAAACGATATTCGACAATTTTATTTACAAATACTCTTAGGTATTCTAACTCCAAGAAATTAATATCTAATACCTCTGTGATTTGATCAGCAAAGGGCCGATCATCATAGATTAACTGCGTTAATCCTTCTTGAAAAGCTTTTCCATATTTGCCAAAACCAATATTCTCCACCTTGTTCATTCATTCTCCTTATGTCTATAATGATAGCACTGTTTCCAGAAAAGATCAAGTTATTTCTCTGAAAGAGATCTCTCAACACGGTTTAGTCCAGCTTTTAGGTCTTCCCACTTTAGCTCCCCAAATCCATCTTCTATCATCATCTTTAGAATTTGAGTTTTGTTGAAGCCTCCCTTAAAATTTTCAATCATTTCCTTTACCTGCATTTTGGACTGATATGACATTTTAGGGACGTACAGTTGCATCATGTCGTAATTATGTTCGATCAAGCCCTTTCCCTCTATGATCTTATCAAATACTTTAATATTTTCTTCGCTATTTTTACAATGTTCTATAACATCCTGAATCGTATAGGTTTTTGACTCAGACAAAAACTTAAATCTTTTTGCGACAGTTGCCAAGCCGGCTCCTCGAATACCCGGTAGATTATCGCTAGAGTCTCCGACTATAGCTCTTGCAAGAGCCATATTAGTAGGATGAATGCCAATTTCTTCAACAATTGTTTTTCTGGACATGATTTCTTTCTTCACTGGGCGCATCAGAACTGTCTCGTTGTCACACAATTGCATAAAATCTTTATCATTAGAAACAATTATTTTTTGCCAATCTTTATAGTAAGACATGCGTGTAATATATGCAATGACATCATCAGCTTCAATATTTGGGACATAAGTTTGAATTATAGGCATTTGATTAAAATACTCCATAGTTCTCATTTGTTGCCACTTTTTATTTTCTGAGCACTCTTCCGGTGTCAAGTTTGCATAAGCTCTATTGAGGCGAAGCGGCTTTCTTCCTGCCTTATAATTTTTGTTAATTGCCTTTCTTTTCGAAGACCCATTGGGGCCATCCCAGATAATTAGTATTTCATCCGGATTTATTTCTCTTACAAGCTTCTGCAAAATCTTGAAAAAACCTTTAATTCCGCCAATTGGGACACCACCCAAAGATAGTGAAGGGTTTACAATATAAGCGCGCAAATATGCATTTAGCGCATCGATAATCATTACTCTTTTTGCTTTCATGTTTCAGTCCTTGTCATGTAGTTTTCTATATTCGATTAGTGCAATTTCTTTGTGCTTTGCCTCAATCATAACGTGAAGCTTGTGCCCATAATCATTGAATTGGTGTACAATTCGGTCAGAATGTGCTTGTGGTTTGATTTTGTAATTATTGTACTCTTCGCAACGCGACTCAGCATAATGAACTACCGGTGTAATACCTTTTGGCCATGTTGAAATAGCAAGTTCTAAGGCTTCTTTCTCGGTCAAACCACCAGGATGAAGCCGATGATGGTGATAATCAAAAACAATAGGAATACCAATCCTGCGGTAAATATTATCGTATAGTTCTTTGGTGCTGTATAGCGATGCTTTGTCGTCATTTTCTACTGTTAACCTCGTTTTTACTGAATCTGGCAGACGCTCAAAGTTTCGACAAAAATTGTCAAGAGCGAAAGGCTTATTGTTGTATGCAGCACCGACATGAATATTCAGCTTTGCATAAGGACTACGGGGAAGACCGATCATATCAAAAAGTTCGCCGTGAACTGTCAGGTCTTTTTTTGTCAATTCAAAAACACGCTCCTTTGGAGAAGCCAGCTTATTGAATGGACCCGGATGGCTGGTTAGGCGAATATGATACTTTTCTGCAAATTCTCCAGCCTTGCGCGCAAAATATTTAATCTGACCATAAAGCGGCATATCTGTAAGTTTGTATTCACTAGCCCATGGAAGAATGTTAGATGAAAGACGGTAAAAGAAAATGTCATTTTCTAAGTTCCAATCCAAGATCGTGTTAAGATCTTTTACATTCTGAAGCGCTAGTTCTGAGGCATACATAATACCTTTTTCGTCAAAAGTTCTACGAATCATAGTTCGGTTCGTAGTAATCCGCTTTGACTTCGGACGGCTAGAGAAGCCCATGTTGATGCATGCATAGCCATAAACTCTGTTTCTTTCTTTCAACACAAAAACCTCCTGATTGATATATCAAGTATATCAGCACAGGAGGGATATGTCAAGATCTTTAGATCTTATTCTTCGTTTTCGTAAAAGCTATTTGCCTCACCTTCTCGCTTATCAAACTTCTGGACCACCTCAATATCAATGAGGTCAAGAATATTTTTTCTAAACTCTTCATCGCCTTCAATCATTTTATTCCAGCGAGAAGGCTGAAACTTCTTTGTATAACCATTTGGCATTTGTAAAGTGTACCATGATCCGGCGATTTTCATATGTTTTGACTTTTTAATAGCGTCAAACCAACTCTCTTCATCTCTAATTCCAATTTGTTCCGTGCCCCAAAGAATTCTAAAATTACAATATCTTCCGGCAGTACCAAATCTTGATTTTTCAAGTTTACATTTGACTTCTGAGCCAATACGAAAACCTTTATCATCTTCGATAAAAGCTGATTTGGCTTTTCGTCCGGTGAGCCAGATTCTCAGCGAATAAGAATATTGCATTGCTTTACCGCCCGGTGTGACGTATGGTGTCGTCATAGCCGTGATTCTAGCCATAGGTCCGCTTGTAATATTAGCTTTAAGCTGGTTTAATACCAGAAAAGTTGCTTGTTGATCAGCAATTGGGATAACAAGCTTTGACATTCCTTTTGCAAGAATTCTTGCTTTTACAGCCATTGATGAGTTTGGATTAAAATCGCCTTCAATGTCAGATATGGCCGGCGTAAGTGCTAGACTGTCCCAAATAAATAATAGTTGGTCGCTACTTGCACCAAGCAGTTCTTCTACAGTCTCTAATACAAACTCTACAGAAGCAGCTTGAATATACATTAATCGAGATAAGTCACAACCTGCTCTTTCCAAGAAAGACGGATCAATAGCAGATTCGGAATCAAAATAAACTACAATCATGCCCAGTTTCTGAGCATTCGCTGCGATTTGACATGCCATGTAAGATTTTCCAGTAGCCTCTAAACCGGCAATTTCAGAAATCTTTCCTACCGGTATTCCTGCCGGCTTACCGCGACAAATAATTGAATCAAGCCAATGAGATCCGGTCGGAATCCATTTTTTTACTTCAGTGGGGTTTTCAGAAGTCAAATCGTGTGCGACTGTCCTTCCAGCTTTTTTATTTACAAGACTCATAAGATCTTGCATTGAAACTCTACCGGTATTAGTCTTTGTTTTTGCTTTCTTTGCCATATTTATTTAACTCCTATCATTAAAATTTCTCTTGCTTTTTTAGCACTATGAGTGCCATCTTCATTTTTCTTTCTGCGACCAGCGGTATATGTCACATCAAAATATAATAGATTATTGTTCCCCATTCTGCTTTCAAAAAAGTCATCATGAATGTCGCGGTTTGACATCATTGCATATGCCCCCTTGGAAGTAGCCTGATTTAAATAGTCGATTACTGATTGCTGAATCTTATCATCGAAATCAACACCATATTGTGTAAAGCAGCCTCGATATGGCGGATCTAGAAAAACAAAAGAATCGGCTGTGACATGCTTCTGTGTCTCTGCAAAGTCTCCAGATAATAAAGTACAGTTTTGTAGAGCTTTGTGCCACTTCATAACATTTTCTTTATCATAAACTTTGTCCTTCTGATTTAGAAGTCCCGCTGGTGTGCCGAACCTGCCATTCGTATTTTTATTTTCTTGCCAAATGCCATTGAAGCCGGTTTTCATAAGAAAATAAAGCACTGCGGCTTCTCGCGTCTTTGACCAGTTTTGATATTCGAAGGCATGCAGATTTCGCAACCTAAAGTAGAAATATCTGCGGCATGGGCGCGCTTCAAAAAGTTTCTTCCAGTCTTTTTCTAATTCTTTCTCTAGTACCTTGTCTGTCTCGCCTTTTGGCAACGGCAGATAAAGTTTTGACATTTCATCCATATATGAAGTGAAGCTTTCAATATCATTTTTGATCGCTTCATATATGGACATGATTCCAGCATTAAGATCATTTACATAGAACTCTGCCTCTGGGTTCTTGTTATATACCCAGATAAACATCGCTCCACCACCCATAAATGGCTCTAAGTAGCGATTATATTTTTCTGGCAATGCACCAACCGCTTGATACTTTTTAAGCATCTTATTCTTGCCACCAGCCCACATAAATAAAGGTTTCATTCAAAAATACCTATTTAGATTTATAATTGTTTTTGCTGGGATTCGAACCCATAACATATACCTATGTTAATCCTAAAAAACACAAAAACAGAAATTGGCACACATTAACCGGTGTGCCAGCGGCTCGCTATGAAAAAGTTTTTAAAGAGGTTACCGCCTTTTCACCTGATAGCACAGGTATAAAGACTAGAACGGAACATCCTTAAGGTCATTGTATGCTTTGTCAATACTATTTCCGGTGTTGCCGTAATGCTGAGTCTCTCGCGACTGATTGCCGGCGTTACTATCGCTCCCCATCTGTTCATCGAGAATAGCATCAATCTCTTCAGGAGTCTTTCGCTCCCAAAGTGTACTGAAATCAGGCATTGTATTTGTAATTGCATGAATCTCATCAGTGTTTTCATGAAGCGGTGAAGTATTACGACTCATCTTGAGAGTGGTCTGAGGGAAAGCACCCGGCTTATTAGGCTTTGTGTAAGTAAGCTTGATGTCTGTACCCGACTCTTGATCGGTAATATCTCCATAATCTGGGTCTAGAATATAACCCAAAAACTGCTCATATGCCTTCTTGCCATAGCCGTAGACCTTGATCCCCTCAGACTCCTTTCCTCTCACAACGATTGGCGAAAAATAGCGAGTGCGAACAAAAAGGCTCTTTGCGAGATTCTTTGTTTCATCATCGTTGCTATCGACTCCATCTCGCCAAAGCGAGCTAGCAAAGTCACAAATCGGGCATCGCTCACCAAAGTTGCGCTTTGGACAAAGTACACCTCCCTTGTGATTTCCGACATTGTAATGGAAAAACATCTCCTTCAGAGGATCTCCATCATTTGCCGGCACAATGCGAATTGTGGTGTCACCCTCATCCGGCTTAAACCAGACAGAGGTACTCGAATCATCCTTTCCGTTATTCCGAAGACGCGCCAGCTTCTTGCGCATCAGTTCCATGTTAATTCCCATTTTAGTTCTCCTGTTAGTTGGGTAAAGTATATCAAGCGATCCTTGATATCTATAATATCACACTTTTTCTACCATGTCAAGTGTTTTCTTGTATTGCGTTTGTGTGGGCAACGCAGAACCCAAAGTCATTTTCTAGTTCAGTTTCATATATTGAATATGATATATTTCGAAAAGCATTTCTTGGCTTTTTCTTAAGAATGCTTACATATTTTTTGTGTAGTGTTCCGTCGCTTTCTAACCTCCCTTTATTGATATTAAGATAATAGCACAAGTCTCGTGAGTTGTCAAGATTAAAAAACCACTTTTCTTCAAGGTTCTCCATATCCAAGGCTCCAAGTGATTTAATCCGGCAAACTTCTGATGGATTTGTTTGGACTCCTAATTCTGGCTCGTTATGCTTGAAATAATTCATATAATGAACCGTCGAAAAAATAGTTTTATTCAAGGTATTGTAATAATTTTTAATTGGCACATTTCCTAATATTTTTTCTATATTCTCATTTGAGATAATCGTCATCGACTTAAAAAGTCCAGAACGAGCATATTGTTGTAAAACCCCAAATGCCGCTCTTTCAACAAGCTTTGGTATACCTGCCAGCAAATCTGTGTCAGGTTTTATATAAAAAATATTAATGTTTTTATTTTTTATTTGTTCTAAAACGCCCAGCGCATAATTTGAACTCATTGACGAACCAACAATAAAAAATTGTACTTCGTCATCAATGTCTTTAAAAAAGTTTTTTAGATTTGGAACATTTTTTTCGTATTCTTCTGGAACTCTGAACTCTTTTAATACTTTTTTATTTTTACCTCTTTTAATTTTAGAGGCTAGCCGATATACATTGTATTCCGGCGTTGAACTAAATAACTCCGCAATGCTTGAAGCAGCATTACCTAATCCTACAACTGATATCAATTTATACCTCTTTTATTTCATAATCCTTTCGGAACTTTTTTTATGTCGATCAATTAATCGATCAATAACTGTTCTATCGCCTCTTTTAAGCTTAAGAACCCCCTTGTATAAAGCCATTTTTGAACCCGGACTAGCAGACACATCTAATTCTTTAGCAGTTTTTACCAAATCTTCAATCAAGCCGTCAGGATTTTGATCTCTGTATCTTATGTGAATTATTTTCTTTAACTCTTCAAAA
>Ga0115566_10001986_pt1 | contig 17135 bp, 16 predicted proteins | sample COGITO_mtgs_1204_3_FD_87173 | JGI IMG/M metagenome (GOLD analysis project Ga0115566, IMG submission 87173) | Pelagic marine microbial communities from North Sea - COGITO_mtgs_120405 | ecosystem: Environmental > Aquatic > Marine > Epipelagic | place: Germany:Helgoland, sampling site Kabeltonne...
AAATTAAACCGCTAGATTGCAGTAAAACCGTAGATTTTTAGACAACGATTTAAGTCTTTGGAGGACTCAAAGAGTGACAAAGCAAAGCATACAAACAATAAAAATGGGCCTGATGGCGTTCTCATTATTTGCCTTGGTAGCATGTAGCTCAAGTGGTGACACCGATGAAAGTGGCGCCATGGATAGCGAAGGTTCTTCAAGCAGCTCTTCCAGCGGAAGCACAGCGCGCACTAACCCGGGTTCTACATCGGGTCAGCTGTCTCAACAAGAGATTCGAGCCCAAAACGCACTTCGTCAGACTGTGTTTTACTTTGACTTCGATATTGCCGAGTTCAAAGCGGCAGACCGTGAAACCTTGTCATACCATGCGCGAGATCTTGCCGCTAACTCCAGCAAGAGCATTCGACTCGAAGGCCATGCCGACGAGCGTGGTACACGTGAATACAACCTTGCCTTGGGTGAGCGTCGTGCTAACAGCGTTCTTAACTACCTCATCGTGAATGGCGCTTCGCGCTCTCAGATTGAAGTGGTGAGCTACGGCGAAGAGCGACCGGCGCAGCAAGGCCAAAGCGAAAACGCTTACAGCCGCAACCGTCGCGTAGAAGTTGTCGCCCGATAAGCATTAACTGACGTGGTATTAATACACTATGAATCACATCCTGAAGGCTGTAACGCGTAAGCTACCTGTTGTCTTGTTTGCTAGCTTGCTTAGTTCCACAGTTGCGGCCCAAGGGACTGGTTCAGTAGTCGAATCTCAACCCTTCACTCCTGGACAGTCTCGTTCAGCCAACTCCGCACCCAGCAACTCTAACAACGACGCGCTGTCACTACTGCTCGATCAGATACGTGATCTGCAGTCTGAGGTGCAATCGTTGCGTGCGATGGTCGAAGAGCAGAGTTTCGAATTACGTAAGATGCAACGTGACTCGCTGAGTCGTTACACAAATGTCGACGATAGGCTGAGTGGTCTGGAATCCGGGGCGGCGGCGAGCGCATCTAGCATCGCTACTCGTACTTCCGATGCCGGCAATCCCTTAGCTACACCTCCAGTCGCTAGCAATACGCCGGCACTAAATCAGCGACCAATTTCGAGCGCGCGCACAGGGTCTAGCCCAACAGCACAGCCGCTCGCTAGTGCAGCGCCGAGACCTCCCGCAACTCGCAATATCGGTCGCGATACTCTAGAGCCAGCCATCCTCAGTGAGCAACAGCTGTACCAGATGGCCTATGACTCGGTGATTAAGAGCAACTTCGACTTATCGATAGCCGAGTTTGATCAGTATCTAAGTATTTACCCCACCGGTAGATTTGTCACCAATGCCCACTACTGGAAAGGGCAGGCCTACCTCTACCTGAATCGCTACAACGAAGCTGTAGAGTCTTATGACATTATTGTGAATGGACCGCAGGATGTAGCGAAGTTGCCAGATGCCATGTATGGGCTGGCACTCGCGTATGAGGGGATGGGCAATAATTCACAGGCGCGAGCGCTGCTGAATGATATTAAGAGAAGGTTTCCAAATACCGGTGTGGCCAACTTGGCCGATACTCGACTGCTATCACTCGATTAAACGAAGTAGTATTCAACCCATACAGAAGAAGTAACAGAAGCTGGAAACCCCCAAATACTCGACTAAGAGCTGTTTCCTCGCTCAATGCCATAGCGTTATCAATATCGTCATCAAAATCATAGAGACAACAGTCAATGGCATCCGCAAGCACACTACGAATCACTGAGATATTTCATTCGCTGCAAGGTGAGTCCCGAACAGTGGGAATACCGACAGTGTTTATTCGCCTGACCGGCTGTCCTCTGCGCTGCCAATATTGTGATACAGCCTATGCCTTCGAGGGCGGCGAGCTTATGGAACTGGAAGCCATAAGTGCAGCGCTGGCAGAGTTTGCCTGTGACTATGTGACGGTAACGGGCGGAGAGCCCCTGGCCCAGCCTAACTGTCTGCCCTTGTTGCAGCGGCTTAGTGACGAAGGCTATCAGGTATCATTAGAGACCAGCGGCGCCATGCCGATAGAGAAGGTGGACAAGCGTGTATCGATCGTCATGGATCTGAAGACGCCGGCATCCAACGAGTCAGATAAGAACCGTTATGAAAATATTGCCCACCTTAAAGCGAGCGACCAGGTGAAGTTTGTCATCTGTGACGAAAAAGACTACCAGTGGTCGAAAGCGAAATTGGATCAGTATGATCTGGCGAGTCGAGTGGATGAGATACTGTTCTCGCCATCTTTTGAAGAGATAGAGCCGGCACAGCTGGCAGAATGGATTCTAAGAGATAAGTTAAAGATACGTATGCAGATGCAATTGCATAAGCAGATATGGGGTTCGGTAGCCGGTAAGTAGGCAACAAACAGCGGAATCACTAGCCAAAAAAAATAGCTAAATAGATAGTTAAATAAATAGCTAAATAGATAGTTAAATAAATAGCCAGATAAGAACTATGACATCAACAACGAACAAAAGAGCGATAGTCCTGGTCTCTGGAGGACTGGATTCGGCAACCTGCCTGGCAATCGCCGTAGACCGTGGTTTCGATTGCTATGCGCTTAGCTTTGACTATGGGCAGAGATCCGCCAGCGAACTCGATGCGGCCAGCCGAGTCGCTGCCAGTGCGAGGGTTGTCGATCACAAGATCATCGATATAAATATGGGAACAATTGGCGGTTCCGCCTTAACCGATACCGATATCTCGGTGCCAGAGCAGGAGTCGGAAGGGATACCCGTCACCTATGTGCCTGCCAGAAACACCATATTCTTATCCTATGCCCTGGCCTGGGCAGAGGTGGTTGCTGCCGAGGCAATATTTATCGGCGTGAATGCGCTGGACTATTCGGGCTATCCGGACTGCAGACCCGAGTACATAGCGGCATTTCAAACCCTTGTTAATCTGGCGACCAAGGCCGGGGTAGAAGGCACGATAATTAGCCTGGAAACGCCTCTGATCGATTTGAGCAAGGCCGAGATTATAAAGACCGGTGCAGGCCTAAATGTTGACTACGCGGCGACGGTATCTTGCTATCAGGCGGATGCTCAGGGGCATGCCTGCGGTCAGTGCGATAGCTGTCGTTTTCGGCGAAAGGGCTTCGAAAATGCGGCAGTAGAGGACCCGACCCGCTATCAACAGTGAGAATCGACTGATTCAGGGCAAAAAATGCCCGTGATGACTTGTCTTTTTTTATTTTGATAGTACTATGTCGCCCTCTCATTGGGGCGTTAGCTCAGTCGGTAGAGCAGTTGGCTTTTAACCAATTGGTCGTGCGTTCGAGTCGCACACGCCCCACCATTTTCCCCTAGCGACAGGTTAAGCAGTTTCTAAAGCCGCAGACCCCAGTTTTTCCTTTGTGACAAATTCAGCAGTTACTAAACCCGCAGCCCCCAATTTTTTCCTTTGCTATAAGTTTCGAAGTTATTAAACCCCCGGACACCAGTTTCCCCGTGAAGAAACTATTACCTCATTAGCTGACGCTTCTCGTACGTCGGCACAATTTCACTCCATTAGGATTCCTGCCTACGGTTCTTAGGGCCCTCGTAGTTGAGTACTAGAAAGAAAGCCTGTGATAAACTGAATCTCTTAACCTCGCGTAGTTAGTGGATATGAATCAATTGATCTCCAATGAAAATTCTGAACAGCTAGCGGCTGATACTACGCTAGTGCGTGAGTACCTCGATCGTGCTGTGCGTCCAGCTGTGTTGGATGCGCAGACGCAGGAAAGCTACAAAAGAAAAATCACGCAGCTGATGCAGCAGAAGAAGGCGCGGCTCGTTGCCCACTATTACACCGACTCGGTGTTGCAGGACCTCGCCGAGGAGACCGGTGGTTTTGTAGGGGATAGTCTGGAGATGGCGCGCTTCGGCAGAGACTGCGATGCCGAGATTCTAATTGTCGCCGGCGTGAAGTTCATGGGCGAGTCGGCAAAGATTCTAAGCCCCGGGAAAACCGTAATAATGCCAACGCTGGAGGCGACCTGCTCTTTGGATATCGCCTGTCCAATCGACAAGTTTTCTGCCTTCTGCGACCAACACCCCGAGCGCACGGTTGTGGTCTATGCGAATACATCGGCGGCAGTGAAGGCACGTGCGGATTGGGTAGTTACCTCCAGCATAGCGCTGGATGTGGTCGAGCACTTGATGGAGCAGGGCAAGAAAGTTCTGTGGGCGCCGGACAAGCATCTTGGCTCGTATATTCAGAAGACCACGGGCGCCGACATGTTGTTATGGGATGCTGCCTGCATAGTGCATGAGGAGTTTAAGGCGCGGGGCCTCGCGGATATGCGTAAGCTGTATCCCGATGCCGCTATACTCGCGCACCCAGAATCCCCCAGCGCCGTGCTCGAAGTCGCCGACGTAATTGGCTCCACGACACAGATCATTAATGCCGCCAAGCAATCGACCAAGAAAGAAATCATCGTCGTCACCGACCAGGGTATATTCCACAAATTACAGCAGGTGGCGCCAGACAAAACATTTATCATCGCGCCTACTGCTGGCAACGACGCAACCTGTAGAAGTTGTGCAAACTGCCCATGGATGGGGATGAACTCATTGGAGAGCCTGTACAGCTCTCTACAAGACAATAGTAATCGAGTGGAAGTGGATTCACAGCTTGCGGCAGCGGCCATGATACCGCTGCAGAGGATGTTGGACTTCGCCGCCAACAACCAGCTTAAGGTTAGAGGCAAGGCCTAGGTTTGCTAATAAGCCACGCGTGAGGGGTTACGCGTTGCGCTGCATGTTTTCGATCTCTTGAATCTTCTGTCTTAGGCGAGCCTCTTCCGCAGGTGCTGCCCCGTTATCGCTCTCGATCTTTAATGCCAGTTGCAACTGCTGTCGTGCGCGCTGGTAGTCGGCAATTAGCCGAAAGTATTCTGCTCTAGCCTGATGTACTTTGCTGATATTCCCGGCCTGACCCTGAGTCTCTGCTAGTTGATACCAGAGTTGAACATCGTTGGGCCTGTCCAGGCTCAGACGCTGCATGATTTCCGCGGCGGCATTGTAGGAGCGTGCCTCGATCAGCGCGTCCACGTGGGCCATGGTGAGAGCATGATTACCGGGATTTATTGCCAGGTGGCGCTGCAGGAAGTTAATAGCCTGGCCTGGCTCATTCTGCTGCGTCAGGATCTCGGCCTGCGTTACCACATAGCTAATCCGGTTAGGGTCTTTATCGAGCAGGGGTGCCAAGGTGGCGCTAGCCAATGCGTATTGCTCGTTTTCGTTGTAGGCGATGGCTAGCCCATAGCGGTTCGCATCTCGCGTGAAGTCGCTGCTGCTCAGCTCCAGTCGTCTTTCAAACTCGAGAACCAGGTCTGCCTTATTCTGCGCATAATAGCCCAGTACACGAGCACGAACGATCTGATACTCGAGGTTCGGCGAGTACTGCTGTCGCGCATAGCGCGCGGCTCTGCCGCGGCTGCCAGAGATACGTGATTCGGTCAGGGGATGGGAGAGCAGGAACTCGGGCGGGCGGCGCCCGAACCGATTGATTGACATAAGTCTCTCGAAGAGCGTGGACATGCCATCGGGGTCGAAACCCGCGTTGAACATCGTATCCTGACCTACTCTGTCGGCCTCGGTCTCGTTGCTTCTGCTGAAGCGCAGTTGATTCTCCAGCGCGCGGCCCTGAACTGCAGCTGCCGCTGCCGTGCCGTGACCCGCATCGGAGGTGGCCATGATGATTACGCTGGCCAACAGCGTCGCTAGCTGCGGTATCTTGCCCGCCTGTGCCTCATCGATGCCACGGGCAAAGTGACGCTGACTGACGTGAGCTATCTCGTGTGCCATCACCGAGGCGAACTCTGCCTCGGTTTCAGCGTTCAGGAACAGGCCGGTATTTACGCCGATAATACCGCCGGGAGCGGCGAAGGCGTTGAGTGCCTCGCTATCGATGATCACAAATGAGAGTCGGTGATCCTTAAGCTGGCTGCGTGAAGCGAGCTTATAGGTGACGTTTTCCAGATAGGTGTTCAGCAGGGGGTCTGAAATAGTAGGCGCACTGCGGCGTATACTGCTCAGGAACTGCTGGCCCATGGCGTATTCCTGCTCGAGCGAGACCGTGCCAGAGATGCGATCTCCCAAGCTTGGCAGGGCAGGCTGAGCTGACAGCAACGTGGGAATAGTCGCCCAGAGCAGCAGCAAAAGGGATTTTTTTAACAAGCTGGTGTGCATAATGTCCATTAATAATAGTCTAAGACCAAGATTAACATAATTAATTCCCCATATTTCAGTAACTTTTAGCTCAATCCGCTAGAAATTTAGGCAATATGATTCGTGGCGTTTGGCCTGTATAGCTTGATAAAATGTAGGGATGGAGATAAATGTCGATATAGAGATAGACCTAACTGGCCTGCAGTGCCCCATGCCTCTGCTGAAGGCGAAGCTGGCTCTAAATAACATGGAATCTGCTCAGGTTCTGAAAGTCGTCGCGACGGATCCGGCATCGGAAAAGGATTTTCATATGTTTGTCGATCAGACCAAACATCAAATTCTGGATTTTCAGAAAGATGATCGTGCCTATTTCTATTGGATTAAGAAGGGCTAGTAGCTTACTGGAGACATCTGGAAATGAAGAAGTTGGTTAACGATTTCCTCGATCGTTATTTTCATGACGAAGAGTCCATCATTCTGATGCTGCTGCTGATTTCGGGTCTGGCGGTACTGCTTCTGTTTGGTGGTGTTCTCGCGCCGCTGATTGCGGCAATTATTATCGCCTATCTTATGCAGGGTCTGGTGGAGATTCTGCTGCGTTATGGACTCTCCGCTCGAATAGCCTTCGTCCTCGTCTACACCGTTTTCATCGGCGTGTTTCTGGCTATGCTGTTATTTCTGCTGCCTTCTGCGTGGAATCAGCTGCGTAGACTCATCAATGAGTTGCCGAATCTAATCAGTCAGTGGCAGTCATCGCTGCTGCTATTGCCAGAGAACTACCCCAATCTATTCTCCGAACAACAGATACGGGATTTTATCGCCGGTGTGCGCGGTGAGTTGGGGGGCTATGGCCAAACCGTATTGGAATATTCCCTCGCCAGCATCCCTAGCATCATTGGTTGGATCGTATTTATCGTGCTGGTTCCGATACTGGTCTATTTTGTGATGAAAGATAAATCAGAATTGATTAACTGGGCGGGTAATTTTCTGCCCCGCAATCGGCCGCTGATGAATCGAATCTGGCTGGAGATGGATCAGCAGATTTCGAATTATATTCGAGGCAAGGTGCTGGAAATTTTTATCGTGGGCAGTGTTAGCTATCTCATGTTCGTTATTCTGGGGATCAATTACGCCTTGCTGCTTTCCGTGCTCGTTGGCCTTTCTGTCATCGTTCCGTATATCGGGGCGACGGTGGTGACTATCCCCGTCTTGGCGGTAGCCTATGTGCAATGGGGCATAGGCAGCGAGTTCTATACCGTCTTCGTGGCCTATGGTGTGTTGCAGATGATAGACGGCAATGTCTTAGTGCCGGTGATCTTCTCTGAGGCGGTTAATCTGCATCCCGTAGCCATCATTGCCGCGGTTCTGGTCTTTGGCGGAATCTGGGGCCTTGCTGGCGTATTCTTTGCCATTCCACTGGCTACTCTAATCAAGGCCATACTCAACGCCTGGCCAAGTAAGATGCACCCTGAAGCGAAGCCTAAAGACGAAGACAGCAGTGCCAGCTAGCGCCGCTGTGACGACTTTGGTTGATACCCCTGCGCTGTGTTAAAATTCAGGGCTTAGATAAGTAGTAGGATTTCCATGACAGCTCATATTCGCGGCAGTATCGTCGCCATAGTTACCCCCATGCAGCCCGATGGTTCGCTGGATCTGCCGTGTCTCGATAAATTACTCGAGTGGCATATCACCTCGGGCACGAATGCCGTGGTGATCGTGGGGACCACGGGTGAATCAGCGACGCTCAGCACAGACGAGCATTGCGATCTCGTAGCCCATTGTGTGAAAGTAGTTGGCGGCAGGATACCCGTCATCGCAGGTACGGGCTCGAATAATACGGCCGAGGCGCTGTATTTTACCGAATCAGCCAAGAACAATGGCGCCGATGCGGCGCTGCTGGTGACACCTTATTACAATAGACCCTCTCAGGAAGGCCTATATCAGCACTTCAAGCTGATCGCCGAAGGGGTAGATATCCCCCAGATTCTCTACAATGTGCCAGGCCGTACAGCCTGCGATCTGCAGTTGGCCACGGTCAAGCGCCTTGCCGAGCTCGATAATATAGTCGCGATCAAGGATGCCAGCGGAGACCTCGATAGAGGCCTGGAGTTGATCGAGCGCTGCGGTGAGCGACTCGCCATCTACAGTGGCGAAGATGCGCTTAGCCTGCCGCTGATATTGGCGGGAGCCGATGGAACCATCTCGGTTACGGCGAATGTCGCGCCAGAATTGATGTCACAGATGTGCGCTGCGGCTTTGGCCGGCAACGAAGATGAGGCGCGAGCAGCGGACAGCAAGCTGGAGTTGCTGCATCAGGATCTTTTTATCGAGGCGAACCCTGTCCCCGTAAAATGGGCATTGCAGGCCATGGGCCGGATTGGCAGCGGAATTCGTTTGCCGCTTGTGGAACTTGATGGGCAATATCACGTCAAAGTTAGAGAAGCCCTGGCTGCGGCCGGGATAGTTACATGATCTGCTTGATTGGCTGCAGCGATGCGAAAGGCAATACAGGAACAAAGTTGAATGTCTAAATCCCTATTACTTTCAAGCCTTCTGATTTTCTTGACGGGCTGTAATTACCTCTCCGGAGAGAACGGACCGTTTCGTGACCGTGCCGATGACTACATGGAGGCGCCGGTACTCGCGCGCATGGCTGTACCCGACGAACTGGATAGCTACACCCTGGACGAGTTGTATGTCATACCTGAGCAATTCGCAGCAGCGGCGGAGCCGTTTGAGGAGATTCCCTTGCCCAAGCCTATCGAGGCGGGCGGCCGCGAAGGTGTGATCATTCAGAATCTCTCCGGTCGCAGCTGGATCGTGTTGGATGCTACCCCGGGTCAGGTGTGGCCCCTGGTGCGGGACTATTGGGCTCAGCTGCAGGTGATTCTCGAGTATGAGAATCCGGGCGAGGGCATCATGGAAACTTCCTGGCTGGAGGTCGACAGCAATTTAGAGACGAGGCATAAATATCGGGTATCGATAGAGCCTGGACTGCATTCGGGCTACTCGGAGATCTACGTTGTTCATACGCAGAGCCCCAGGAGTGAACCTGCGCCGCTAATTGTAAACTGGCCCGAGATTTCTGAAGAGGAAGATCGTGAACAGCAAATTCTGAATACCCTCTCACAGTATCTGGCCGATCGAAACGATGTCTACCAGGCCTCATCGGCGAGTCTGCTTGCCGGCAGCATCGAGGCGGAAAGAAAGGCGAATATCATCGATGACGGTCAGGGCGGGCAGGTTCTAGAGCTGCGTCTGGGTTTCAACCGCGCATGGGTCCTGGTTCGTTCTGCCCTGGACGAGGCCGGTGTAAATATCATCGAGAGTGATCGCGATGCAGCCTTTCTTAATGTCAGTTTCTCCGGTCTTCGTGAAGAAGGCAATGAGCCAGGCTTTATAGGGCGTCTGTTTAATCGCAACGATGCGGATGCACAGGCCGAGGAACGCGATTTCAATGTGCGACTGGTTGAAGGCGACGGAGTGATTACCGTTATCGCGGAAGCCACGGACACGACCGATGATCTGGTCGACCTGACTGCCGAGTTGCTAATCGTGATCAACGAGAACCTGACTTAGAGCACTGACTCGAGAGCTGTCTCTATGGGCAGCTCTCGTCCTTTCATTACCACTTCGACTGTGCAATGCACAATAGTGCGAGAGCTATGAACTCCCTAGTAATTACAGCCGTCTTTTGCCTGATCGTTATACTGATAGCAGTGCTTATATGGACGCTGCGTCAGTCGCAGATTCTGAAGTTGGCAGAATTGTCCGCGCGAGAGAAATTAATTGCGAAGGAAGCAGAGTTTGCTACTACGGCGCTGTCGTTGCACAAATCTGTGAGCGAGAACGAGTCATTACAGAGTGAGGTGCAGACCCTACGCGAGCTCAAGACCAAGCTGGAAACGAGCCTGGAGCTTGAGCGCAATCAGCACGGCGAGAAACTGGCTCTGCTCAATGAGTCCAAGGAACAGCTGGGTATCGCATTCAAGAATATCGCCAACGAAATATTCGAAGACAAGAGTAAGAAGTTAGTCGACAACAACAAGGAATCGCTGTCGACGGTTTTGAATCCATTGCAGGATAAGATTCGCCAGTTCGAGAAGCGCGTCGAAGAAACCTACGACAAAGAGTCGAAAGAGAGATTCTCTCTTGCACGGGAGATAAAGCAGCTACACGAATTGAATAGCCAGATAAGCGAGGACGCGGTCAATCTCACCAATGCGCTGAAGGGAGACAATAAGGCCCAGGGAAATTGGGGTGAGATGGTGTTGGAGACGCTGTTGGAAAACTCCGGCCTGGTGAAGGGCAGGGAGTACGAGGTGCAGGTAAGTTTGAGCTCTGCTGAGGGAGCGAAGCTGCAGCCCGACGTTGTGGTCCACCTGCCGGAGTCCAGAGATGTTATTATCGATTCCAAGGTGTCGCTTAAGGCCTGGGATAGTTATTGCTCGACAGATGAGGCGGATGCGAAGGCGGAATTTCTAAAGCAACATATTCAGTCGGTGCGTGGCCATGTTAAGTCGCTATCTGGCAAGGACTATCAAAAATTATCGGGCATCAGTTCCCTAGACTATGTATTTTTGTTTATGCCAATAGACGCTGCCTATTCCGTAGCGATACAGAATGATCCGGGCCTCTCTCAATTCGCCTTTGAAAAAAATATAGTCTTTGTTAGCCCTACCATGCTGTTAACCACATTGAAATTAGCGCAGAACCTCTGGCGTCTGGATCAACAGAATCAGAACGCTGTGGAGATCGCAGAGAAGGCCGGTGCGCTGTATGACAAGTTCGTCAACTTCGTCGCGGATCTGGAAGATATCGGTAGCCGCATAGACTCAACCAAGAAGAGCTATGATAGCGCGCATAAGAAACTGCGTTCCGGAACTGGAAATCTCATACGCCGAGTAGAAGATCTGAAGACTCTGGGCGCGAAGACTTCGAAGAAATTAAAGTGTGATGCGCTAGCGGAAGATTCCGAAGACGACATTCCTGTAGTAAAGGAATTGGACAACGATCCAAAGGAGTCCAAGAAAGAGCTGTCCGATAAGACTAGGCACTAACTCTCTTCATAGGATTTATTTTTCCAGTGCCAAGGCCTCGCTCACCACAATTCCCATGCTCTCTGAAATAAACAATTTCCTTCCCTGTGCTACACCTGAGGCATGGCTGCAGGAGGCGCTTGGGCATCAAGATTTATTGCTTATCGATCATGCGAATTGCGAGAAGAAAGCTGCCGCTACCGCGATGAACTTGATGTACAGGCATACTACTAAGCCCGATCTGTTAAAGAAGATGTCGCAGTTAGCACGAGAAGAGCTGCTGCATTTTCAGCAGGTGGTTGAGATATTGCAGAGCAGGGGTATCGAATACATAAGGCTCAGTCCTTCCCGGTATGCCGCTGGAATGCGTGAGTTGATCTCGAAGGAAGAGCGCGAGCAGCTAATCGACACCTTGATCGTCGGAGCCTTCATCGAGGCTCGCTCCTGCGAGCGCTTCGCGAAGCTGGCACCGTTTCTCGACACCGAGTTGCAGAAATTCTATCGCAGCCTGTTGAAATCCGAAGCCCGGCACTTCGAAGACTATCTGGATCTGGCGCGGCAGTATTCAGATGTGGACATACAGGCGAAGCTCGATAAGTTCTCGGCGCAGGAGCTGCGACTCGTGACTGAGCCAGACAGCGAATTCCGCTTCCATAGCGGCCCTCCCTGTTAGGGCGCTAATTCTGGCAGCTAGCAGGTCGGCTCAAGTTGCTTCCTAATCTATCCTCTAGTGTTTGCAGCTGCTGGCAAGGCAATTCATTGTTACCAAGCAGATTGACCGAGGTCAGCGTGGTCATGCTGAGTAGGGGGCTTATATCGTTAATTCTGTTATTCGCAAGATTGAGTCCGCTCAGATTTCGCAGCCCTCGCAGGGGAGAGATGTCGCGAATTCTGTTGTTGTTCACATCGAGGAAACGCAGCTCTGCCAGTTGTGGGATATTGGCAAGAGTCTCAACAGCAGAGTTTGCGCAGGATAGCACCTGCATCAGCCCTGCATTCTCTATACCCTGTTGCTGCATTGCGATATTCAGGCAGCCCTGCAAGTCCGGGTCTGCCAGGTCGCCAGCATAGAGTCTTCCGGTAGGGTCGAATACTGCCTGATTGTTTACGGATACGGTGAAATTTTGCGAGCAGGAGGCCAGGCTCAAAAGCGCAGCGAGAAAGCATGGCCGCAATGGGGTGCGAAAAAGGCCGGTTACTGACCTGTGATTCATGCGCGTATTTCCTGTCGATGGAGCATGTATAGTGCCGAGTTCACCCGGCAGAGACTGGCATTTACTGGGTATCCCAGTTAATATTCGACTCATCTGTCGTTGACTGGATTGGAACCCTTTCGTAGGCATTTGTCCAATGAATCTAAGGAATTTAGTATGAACATAAGCACAGGCAAGAGTCCTATCCTGATTGGCCTTTTGAGCATCGTATTGAGCGCTCAGGCATTTGCTCAGGGCAATACAAATCTAGAGAGCGATGATGACAAAATTGCTTATTCAATAGGCGTTAATATCGGTCAGAATCTTCAAGCCCAGGGCATCTTGGATGGCATAGAGATCGAGACATTTGTGGCGGGTATGTTGGATGCGGTAGCAGACAATGTACAGATGAGCGATGAAGACATGTTCGCGGCCATTCAGCTTTTCCAGCAGCAGATGGCCGAGCAGCAGCAATCGGCATTGGCCGCAAGCACAGCAGCAAGTGTGGATTTTCTGAATGCTAACTCTGCGAAAGAGGGTGTTGTGACTCTTGAGTCTGGGCTGCAGTACATGGTGCTGGAATCTGGTCCTGAAGGCAGCGCATCTCCTACGGTAAGCGATTCGGTTCTGGCGCATTATCACGGGACTCTGATCGATGGCACCGTATTCGATAGTTCCGTCGATCGTGGTGAGCCGGCTCAGTTTGGTTTGTCACAGGTTATTAGTGGCTGGACTGAGGGTCTGCAGCTTATGTCAGTAGGTGACAAGTGGCGCCTGTTTATACCTGCAGCCATGGCCTATGGTGAAGCTTCACCTACACCTGCCATTCCGCCTAATTCCGCATTGATCTTCGATGTAGAGCTATTAGAAATACGCTAAATTCAGTTGCTGATACCAACTACAAACACATAGAGAAAAGTATTGGCTAACGAAAATCTTCAAGCCGGATTGCTGCAGTTCTTGCAGCAATCCTCAACACCCTTTCATGCCGTCGCCAATATGGCGGCTGTGCTCGATGCTGCTGGTTTCGAGCGCCTCGATGCCGGTGATAGCTGGAAGCTGCAGAAAGGCTCGCGTTATTACGTGCTGCGCAACGACTCGGCCATTATCGCCTTCAAGACGGGCAAGGCAGATCTGCTGGAAACCGGTTTTAGAATTGCGGGGGCGCATACCGATAGCCCTTGCCTGAAGGTGAAGCCCCATGCCGATGTGAGCAGTCAGGGCTACGCTCAGCTGGGCGTCGAAGTCTATGGCGGGGCCCTGCTTCATCCCTGGTTCGATAGAGACCTTTCTATCGCCGGCAGGGTGAGCTATCAGAGTGCCGGCGGCGCGGTAGAATCCGTTCTCGTCGATCTCAAAGACCCTGTAGCGTTCATTCCCAGCCTGGCGATTCACCTCGATGTGACGGCGAACGACGGCAGGTTGATAAACAGGCAGAAAGAACTGCCACCGATTCTGTTGCAGTTAGATACCGATGAAAAATTCAGCTTCGAAGGCTACTTGCTTGCACACTTGCAGCAGAAGCTTAAGCTTGCTGCTGCCGAGGCTATTCTGTCCCATGAGTTATTACTCTACGACACACAGGCTCCTGCGTTGGTTGGTCTGCGCAAGCAATTTATCTGCAGTGCCAGGCTCGACAATCTGCTGAGTTGTTTTATCGCACTGCATTCGTTGATCGATAGCAATGATGACTGTGCCAGCATCCTGGTTTGCAATGACCATGAAGAAGTAGGCTCGGTCTCTGCCGCCGGGGCAGACGGTCCTTTTCTGAAATCTGTATTGCAGAGGATGTTAGAGGCTGAAGAGGGTGCGGCAAGTAAAGCAAGTGCGGCCAGTTTCGACAGGGCGATACAGAATTCCGTCTTACTCTCGGTAGATAATGCCCATGGCGTGCACCCAAATTTTTCAGACAAACACGACGCCGCGCATTCACCCAAGCTGAATGCCGGCCCCGTTATCAAGATTAATGCAAATCAACGCTACGCCAGCAATAGTCACACCATCGCTCTGCTGAAATCTATCTGTAATAGGCTGGATATCAGTCATCAGTCTTTCGTTGTGCGTTCCGACATGGGTTGTGGGAGTACCATAGGGCCAATTACCTCGGCGCTACTCGGTATAGCGACCGTCGATGTTGGCATAGCCAGTTTTGCGATGCACTCTATTCGCGAGAGTGCGGGTATTGCAGATGTTGAGTCGATGTCTTCTTTGATTCAGGCCTTCTACGACCGCTGAATTTCCCGTCGCTTGCAAAAGCTGCTGGCCTGTTCCGTTTAATGTTCTCTCTAACTCTCTTCTAACTCTGTTCTAGCTCAGCGTTGTTTCTTTAAGTCTTTTATAAGAAAGCGGCTAGGATTCAGCGTGTTTATCATGGCCTCGCTTAGCGGCAGGTTCTCCTCTGTGATGAGGCTCGCAAGAAACTCTGCGCTAAGTGGGCAACTGGCAAGACCGTTTGATCCATGGGCTACGTTGAGGAAGAGGCCGTCTGTGTATTGCTCGCAGTCGTGTCCCGTAGTGCTAAATTTTGCTCGGGCATTTCTTGCCAGCTCCCCATAGCGAGACCGCATCTTTGCGCGATCTGGCATCATCCCAACGAGGGGTATTCCATCGGGAGAATTGCAGCGTATCGACACCCTGTCCGATAGTGGGATATCGCTAAGGCTGTTGTCGTCTGCAAAATTGCTTGCGGCGCCGCGTAGATTCTCACGGGTGTCATTGGCGAGTGTTTGCACCTGGGTGCCCGTGGCATAACTTGCCGAAATAAGATGTTGCTCATCGACGGATGGAAAGACTGTCCTGGCCCCACTTACGACACTGCCGAGCCTGGTGCTTTTCTCGTTGACGGCTATCACGGTAGTCTGCCCACGAAAACTCTGAAGCGGAAGGTCGGCGCATTGCGCTAGCCTTGTCGCGTCATGACTATTGGCGATAACGACTACGTCGGCCTGAGTAACTCGCGCCGCACCTGTCTCCAGACTCCATCTATTTTCCAACCTGCTCAGCTTATCGACGGCTGTGTCGAAGATACAGTGAATATTCGGATGCGCCAGATAGCGTTGGCATAGAGCCGCGGGGTTCAGTGCGCCGCCGGCGGGAAAGTGCCAGGCAGCTTCGCTGAGGGTCATTCCTGCCTCTAGCGACGCGAGTTCCTGCGAGAGCAGGTTAACTACCTGCGGCGAATAGAGTTCGTCTAACTTCTGCGCTTGCAATGGGTTGCGTTTGTTCATCGCATTGCGCATCTGCAAGACACCGCAGGGCTTCCATGCAGGGTCGCCGCCGGGGAAAAACTGGGCGAACTGTCGCAGCGCGAAAAGATAGGCATGCAAGAAGAACTCGGCCTCAGGAGACGTCGAATTGAATAGCCTGCAGCGCAGAGCGAGTAGCGAGTTTCCGGATGCTTTGCTTGCGGGCTTACTCGAGGCGTCGATGAGGGTTACCTGCCAGCCCCGTTTTGCGAGACTGTATGCGGTGCTGCAGCCGGCGAGCCCCGCACCGATTATGGCCGCCGTTCTGCCCTCGAAGCCGACCCTGGGCAAGTCGAACCAGGGGGTAGCCTGAGTCGTCTTACCATCCGGTGCTATGGCTTGACTTGCTCGAGCAGGCAGGGTGCCGGTCAGGCTGTGGCGCTTGCGCCCGAAGCCTGCGGCTTTATGTACTTCGAAACCCGCATTCTTTAGGGCTGTGCGCACTCTTCCGGCGACGCTGTATGAACTTAGTGTGGTGCTCTCATCGCTGCTTCGCGCAAGCGCATGCATGAGGTTCTCTTCCCACAGGGCCTCGTTGTTAGCCGGGGAGAAGCCATCGAGAAACCAACAGTGAACCGGGGGGCAATTGTTCGTCATTCGTGTATTTAATTGCTGCAGAGCATCGCCGAAATACAGGTCGAGAGTGATGTCCTGATCCAGGAGCAGACGATGACAGCCCGCGCTATGATCTATGTAGTGTTCCAGTAACAGGGCGCTCTGTGCACTCAGGCTGGGCCAGCGTTGGTGAATTTTGCGCAGTTGATCGATGGTCAGAGGATGCTTCTCGAAGGCTATATAGTGCAGGTGTGAGGGGCGAGTCTCACAGCTCTTCCAGAGTTTAATTGCCTGTAGGAAGTTTAGGCCGCTGCCAAAGCCCAATTCTCCTATTTGAAAGTTCTCCAGATGTGCTTGTTGCTGCCAGCGCTCACTAAGTCGATTCGCATCCAGGAAAATATACTGGCTCTCTGCCAATTCATCATCTTTAGAATAGTAGATATCCTGATACTGCGTGGAATAGGGTAGGCCTGATTCCAGCCAAGTAATTTTGGCGTTCTCAACTTTCATTTTGTGGTACGGCCATTATGTCGTTCGGCGCTAGTCGGCGTGTATCTGTATTTGATTCTCGAAACTACGCAGAGCTTACACGCTTTGCCGTTTATTCGACACAGTTGCGGGCAGGCAGGCGCTAGGCGCTATTTGGAGCTGACATTTTGCGCGATTATTAAGGTAAAATGGGGTCTTTGCTAAAGAAGCACACAGGATTGCGCAAGATGCTAGAGATTAACAGTCAGCTTGGGATGTTAAAGGAGTTAAGTAGTAGAACCGATAGCCTCAGGGGGTATCTTTGACTACGAGACTAAGAAGGAAAGGCTGGCTGAGGTCGAACTCGAACTAGGCGAGTCGTCAGTCTGGGACAAGCCCGAATACGCCCAGGCTCTGGGTAAGGAGCGTTCGAACCTGGAGGCGGTGGTACAGACTATAGAAAAGATGGACTCTGGTA